>Ga0070728_10001605_pt1 | contig 32455 bp, 34 predicted proteins | sample tdDd471_FD_66723 | JGI IMG/M metagenome (GOLD analysis project Ga0070728, IMG submission 66723) | Marine sediment microbial communities from the Atlantic coast under amendment with organic carbon and nitrate - tdDd47.1 | ecosystem: Environmental > Aquatic > Marine > Coastal > Sediment | place...
CTCGACGCCGTCGCCTCCGACGACGGCTCCGGCAACGCCGTCCTCGACTTCGGCAACGGCGACAGGATCACCCTGCTCGGCATCGACTACCGGGACCTGCTCATCGGCAACTTCACCTGACAGGGCGGCCGAGCGTTCTTCCATGCCGTGGGAAACCATGGCAAGTAGTTGGCGTGCGCGAGACGCCGGCATGGTGGAACCTGTGAGGGGGCGGACTCTGATGGCTGAAGTGATGTCGGACGTCACTGCGGTCGTGCTGTGCGGTGGTCGGGGATCGCGCATGGGAAGCCTGACGCTCGACCTCCCGAAGCCTCTGTTGCCGGTGCGCGGCCGACCGATCCTTCACTACATCCTCGGCATGCTGCGGCAACGGGGCATCGGACGCGTGGTGCTGCCGATCGGCTACAAGGGTGAAGAAATCGTCCGGTTCGTCGAGCAGGCGGATTTCGGCGACGACTTTGATGTCCGGCTGGTCGAGACCGGCGAGAATACCTCGATCGCTGACCGCCTCCGGGGAGTGCGGGCGCATCTGCCGACGAGCGGCGAAATGCTCCTCACCAACGGCGACACGGTATTCGACTTCCCAATCGATGAGGCCGTCGCCACTCACCGCGCCGCCGACCGCAAGGTGACCCTGTGCACCGTCTCGATCCGCTCGCAGTTCGGCCTGGTGCTGGCCCAGGATGGGGCCGTGATCGGCTTCGAGCGCAACTCGCCAGTCTCGCATTTCGCGGTGAGCGGACGGGACGAGCAGATCGGCCTCATCAATGCCGGCATCGCGGTCATCGATCTGGCCGACATCCACGCCTGGCTGGATGACCGGCACGACGAGCGATCCGACAACTTCGAAGAGCTCTACTACGGTGTCAGGTGTGCGGCCGGCGAGGCCGGAGCCTACCGAGTCCCGGGATTCTGGAAGAACTTCGACACCGCCAAGGACATCGAGGAGGCCGATCGCCCGGATATCGCGTCGGTATTGGACCGGCTGGCCCGGGATTGATAGCCGGATGGGAGACTGCCCGGACGGTCCGCAGAAACTGCATGATCTCCGCAATCGCGCTGCCGCCGCTTCGAACGCCCGGCAATGGCCGACAGCCCGGCGGACCTGGCAGCGCGTGCTCGCCACGTCGCCTGCCGACCCCCGGGCTCTCCTCGATCTGGGTCTGGCGCAGCAGTCGGATGCCAGCCTTGAGGACGCCCTGCGCAGCTACCGGTGGGCGTTGTGCTCTGCTGTCGCCGACGCGGACACCGAAACCCAGCGCCTAATCCGACGGTGGCTCGGCAAGGTCCTGCTGCAGCTCGACCGGCCGCTCGAGGCCCGCGAGCAGTTGAGCCACATTCCAGGCCGAGCCGGCGCTGTGCGGCAGATGTATGTCGCAGCCACGCGGCCCTGGCTCCATGCGCGGGTCACGGACGGCATGGATCAGGAGAGCATCCTGGACATTGCCGACCACACGAAGAGCTGGTTCGACCACGTGCCGGAGCGCGACACCTCCATCAAGCTGTTGGCCGGCCGGCCCCCGGCGATCGCCCGTGATCCGCTGCTCATGGTCGACCTCGACCAGGCCGCGGCACGGCTGAGCTACGAACGGCCCCCGCTTTACCTGGCGTGCTATCGGAACGCGATCCTAATGCACGACGGGTCGGTAGTGACCAGCCGCGGCAATCTCGTCGCGGAAACTGTTTACGTCGCCGGCGGACCAGCCCTGGGCCCCAGGCCGAGCTTCCACCGCAAGGCGCAGCTGACCCCGACCCCCGACGGACGCTTCCGCCGGGCAGTTCCGACCGGTGACTATCTCGATTGCCCGTATCCGGTGCTGTCGCTGAAGACCAGCAGGACCGCCTACGGGGCCTGGTTGACCACGCAGCTTCCCCGGCTGTTCGCCAAAGAATGGATCGGCCTCCCGGACCTTCACGTGCACACGCGCCGCGTCCAGGAGTTCGGGGCGACAGAACTGCTCGGGCCGCTGGGGTTGTCGGCGGACCGACTGATCGAGTCAACGAGCCGCGAGTTCTACAAGTGGCGCGCGCCCACCGGTGCGGTAATGACCGGCCAGGCCATGCACTGCGACTGCCTGTTCGTGTCCAACTACCCGATGTATGAGTACGGTTGGGCGATTCCAGAGACCATGGCGCCGCTGCAGGCGCTGCGGGACCATTTCGCCGGACCGCCGCCGGACCGGCGGCGAAGGATCTATGTGTCGCGCAGCGACGTGCCGGTCCGCATCCTCGAGAACGACGACGAGATCTACGCCTGCCTGAAGCCGCTGGGGTTCGAGTTCGTGGTCCCGTCGCACCTGAGCTGGGCCGACAAGATCCGGACGTTTGCCGACGCCGAGATCGTGGTCGGGCCCAACGGCTCCGGCCTTTACAACGCGCTGTTCTCGCGGGTTCCGGAGCCGCAGATGGTCGTGCTGCTCGACGGCTTCGACAACCCCCGGACGATTTTCCTGATCGCGGAGCTGGTCGGGGCCGGCGTGTCCTACATCCGTGCCCACGGGGCCTGGTCGGCGGACGCTCTCGGCAGCCGAACCGACACGTACCGCATCGAGCCGGCCGGGGTATTGCAGGCGGTGGCCATGGCCATCGACCGCCTGGCGGGCAATCGCTGAGGCGCCGACGGTGCCGGGGGCGGTCGGTTTTTTCTCCGCTACCCTTCTCGTCCCGCACAATTTTACGCTATTCTCGGCTAAACGGACGGGCGGGCTCCTCGCCCGGGCGGGGGAGCGCATGGTGTGGGGCGGCTCGTAGAGCGGGGGGACGAATGACTTCGACCACGACGCAGAACGATCTAACGCGGCGCTACTCGTACTCAACGCGCTATATCGCGGACGTCGAAGTCTTCATGGAGCGGGTGCTCGCCAAGACGATCGTTCCGCACCAGCTTGAAGTGCAGCCCGGGCGGATCAAGGGCGAGGCGCTGTGCTGGATGGCATGCCCTTACTGCTACGGCGGCTCGGCCAAGAATACCGGCGAGCGACTGTCGCCGGACCGCCTGGTCGAGGTGCTGAACCAGACCGTCGCGGGACCGCATGGCGGGATCGAGAAGCTGGTCTTCGCCGGCTACGCGACCGACCCGCTCAACTATGAGCACATCGACGACCTGCTGACCACGGGGCGCGACAACCGTCAGATCGTCGGCTTCCACACCAAAGCGCTGCGGGTCAGCGACCGGTTCGTGAAGCAGCTGACGCGAGCGGATGGCCACAAGATGAGCTATTTCAGCGTCAGCGTCGATGCCGGGCTCTCCGCCAGCTACAACGAGGTTCACGGCATCCAGTCGAAGGCGAAGGCCTATGAGAAGGTAGTCGGCAACCTGCACCGGATCACCAAGGCCCGGCGGGAGACCGGGGCGAGCCTGGATGTCTCCGCGACCTATCTGGTGACCCGAGTGAACAACAGCTCGGCCGAGGTCGAGAAGTCGATCCGCGACCTGCTCGACGCAGGTGTCGACCTGATCCGGTTCAGCTTTCCACAGGTACCGCGTGGCTTCGAGAGCGAACAGGGCACGATCATCCCGTCTCGCGCCGAGGTCGACGAGTACATGAGCCGGCTGCCGGCAATCGTGCATGCCGCCGACTCCGAACGGCAGCGGGTGATCATCGCCGACTACGACGCCGAGTTGGGCATCGATACACGGCGCACGCTGCCCTGCGTCGCCCGGTTTGTGTTCCCGTCGGTCGGATACGACGGCTACCTGGGGCACTGCTCGGAGTCGGCCGCACCGCACTTCCGCGACATGGCGTTGGGCAATCTGGCCGATCGCGATTTTTGGGACCTGTACTACGACTACGATACTCAGGACTTCTGGAACTACATGAGCGACGCCTACACCCGGATGGACAAGAACGACTGTCGCTGCGACCGCAAGGAGCACGCGGTCAACTCGCTGATGTCGCATTACCTGACTTCAAGGGCGCAGACCGTCGCATGACCGTTGCCGCCGGCGTCGCGGGAACGCGCGGTATCGGCGCGATCCACGCACGGGAATATCTGCGTGCCGGTGTCGAACGGCTGATCGTCGCCGGTCGGACTCCGGAAAGCGCCCGGGCCCAGGCCGCCATCCTGGCCGAGCGCTTCGGAAAGCCGGTTGAAGCGGTCGACAGCCTCGACCAGCTCGCCCGGAGCGACGTCGTCGGCCTGTCGCTGTGTACCCCGACCGCCGATCACTTCGACCACCTGCTCGCGGTCCTGGCGGGGGGACGACGGGTACTCTGCGAGAAGCCGTTGTTCTGGGCGAGCGGAATGGCGCAGCAAGAGCTCGATGATCGCCTCGCCCGGCTGGAGGCCGCAGCGGCCCCGGGGCAGCTTCACCTCCACACTCCGAACAGCTACTTCCTGGAGGCCGCCCTCGACCGGTTCGACTTGCCGCGTCGGCCGGCAGTCTTCCGGTTCGAGTTCTTCACGCAGGGCAGTTCCCGTGGCCGGGCGATCGGCGTCGATCTCCTGCCGCACGCTCTTTCGCTGCTTCGCGTTCTCGACCCTACCGGGGAGGTCTCGGCAGTCGAGCTCGGCTGCGACGACAACAGCTTCGGGGGAAACTTGCAGTACGGCGGCGTGGCGGTGGAGTTGGAGTTCCGGCAGGCTGCGGGCGGCGAGAAGCGGCTGGCATTCGAACTGGACGGAACGCGGATCGAGCGGGTGCCCTACATGCGCGACGGCGCCTATCGGGTCGCTCTCCGCGCCGGGCAACAGACGGTCGACGTCGAGGATCCGTTCGCCGTGGCGATCCGAGGCTTTCTCGCGGGGTGGACGTCGCCCCAAACCCCCGATCTTGCCGGTGCCTCGCAGATGACCCGCCAGATGGCGACGATCCTGGCGGCGGTCTGAGGGACAGCAGGCCGAGGGATACCGCGAGCGCATTCGGACATGATATCCAATCCGCACAATGGTCGGGTGTGTCGCCGGAACGGCGGCCTATGCAACGGGATCGGCAGATGAACGACGGTGTCGCGCTGCGCATGACCGCCAAGGCCTTGAGCGCAGGCGAGCAGTCGGGCGAGTCCGTGCGGGCCTGGCAGGCAGTCCTGCTGTTCTGCCCCGGCGACCGCGAGGCTGCGTTCAACGTCGCTCGAGCGTGGCATGCCGCCGGAGAACTCGGGGCCGCCGAATGGCTGTACCGGGCCGCTATGGCGGCCGGGTCCGAAGGCGCCGCCTATCCGGACGACGTGGTCGCGATGTGGCTCGGCCGGCTGCTCGTCCAGGTCGACCGCCCAGCGGAAGCGGTCCGCCTGATGCGGCCCTGGGCGCGTTCGACGCCCCGGTTGGCAAAGCACTATGCTTCGGCAGTGGCGCGCTGTCTCCCGAGCCGGCTTGCCGGGGCGCTGGAGCAGGAGAGCCTATCATCGCGAGCGGATCCGTCGCTCGACTGGTTCGACGGAGTGCCGTCCGATGACCTCTCCATCCGGGTCTTCGCGGCCCGTCCTGACACGCGTTCGGAGGCTCTGGCTTATCAGTCCGGGCTGGATGGCGAACGCGAGGACTTTCTCCGCCCCCCCTACTCGCGGCCGCCCTTATACGTAGGGTGCTACCGCGAGGCCACCATTCTGGCTGGTGGTGTGCTGCTCACCAGCGAGGGCCGGATCGTAAGCGAGTCGGTATACGCGCACGGCTTCAACCCGCCGGTGGGGCCAGCGACCATATTCCACCGCAAATCCTGGCTGCGCGTCGCCGACGACGGCACGCTTCGTTATTCCGGCCCGCCCCCGAAAATCAGGCACTGCCCGTTTCCGGTCCTCAATCTCGTCACGTCGCGCATGTCCTACGGCGCGTTCCTCACCACCCAACTCACCCGGTTGCTGGCGCGGGCGTGGATCGACGTACCCGACCTCCGGATCGCGATGCGTCCACTGGTCGATTTCGACGCCGGGCCCTTGCTCGAGCCATTAGGCATTCCGGCAGATCGCGTCGTCGAACTGGCGCCCGGCGAGGCCCTGTTCTGCGACGCCGTCTTCTCCTCGAACTACCCCGTGTACGAGTACCAGTGGATCCTACCCGAGGCCATCGGGCCGCTGCGCCAGATCCGCGACGGTCTCGCACCCTCGCCCGAGCGCCGGCGGCGCCTCTATGTTACCAGGAAAGATACGAGGACCCGCTATCTCGCCAACGAAGACGAGGTGGTGGCGGCGCTGAAGCCCTACGGGTTCGAGTTCGTGGTGCCGTCCCAGATGTCGTGGGAGGACAAGGTCCGTGCCTATGCCGATGCCGAGATCGTGGTGGGACCGAACGGTTCGGGGCTCTACAACGCGTTGTTCGCCCGAAACCCGGATTGCCACGTGGTCGGGCTGTTCGACGGCTTCGACGGCCCCTCGACCCTGTTCGTGGTGACCGAGTTGGCCGGCATCCGCCTGTCGGCGGTCAGGGCCACCGGCGCATGGTCGTCGGAGAGCCTCGGCGGACGGCGGACGGACGCCTACGAGATCGACCCGCAGGAAGTTGTCGCTGCGGTTCGTCACGCGATCGCGGACCTCCAGCCCGCTCCGGCCGCCTGATCTCGGCCCGTCCGGCGGACCGGCGCCCCCCCCGCACCCGGTTCATCCCGGCTTCGCGCAACTTTCCTTGATCGCCCTGGCCATGTTGTCCGCGAGAATCTCGAGGCCGGGACCGATGAAGGTCCGGGGATCGACCACCAGGTGGCATTCATCGGCGTACAGCGTCTCGGTAACGCCTTCATAGATCCCGGTGAGGTCATGTACGTTCGACCGGCCGCCCAGGGCGCTCCGGATGTCCCCTACAAATTCGAGATAGCCGTCGCAACGGTCGCCCACCAGCTCCATCGCCCGCCGCTCGGCAGCGCTCAACGGCTTGCGGAACGGAGCGAGAGGTTGCAGGAAGTTGATCAGCATGGTGTCGGTCCGCCCGCAGTAGTCCTCAAGGGATCTGATGTGGCCGACGCATTCTGCAAGCCTGCCCCCTGTAGCAACTGAGAACGTCTCAATGATCCCGGCGGCCATTCCGGGGTCGACCTTGGAATCCTGCCGACTGACGGCCGCGCGCTCGGCCAGCAGATCGAACAGCCGGCCGCGACGATGCACTGTCGCCAGGTTCGCAAACAGCGCGGGCGGCTGTCGCAACGACGTCGTGCAGTCCCGGATCATGACATCGAGAGCGCGGATCCGGCGGATGTTCGGGTCGTCATCGTCGGCCGACAGCGAGTGATAGAAGACCCGGCCCGCCGTCTCGGCGGGGGATCGGCTATAGAGTTCGTTGATGCCGAACAGCGAGACGATGCAGTCGAACCGATCGCCGTACAGCATCGAGAATGGAACGAAGTTGGCCACCGTCCACCCGAAGACGGCCCCGCACCAGACCTCGGCGTTCGAAATGGGTTGGCCCGTCTCGCAGGACCGCAGAGCGGTTTCCAGCGGCGATACGAAGGTCCCACTGTCCGACGAGAAGAGCTGCTCCGCAACCGAGCCGCCGACCACCAGAACCCGGAAGGCGCCGGGCGGCGACCGGTCGGTGGGGAAATCGCGGCCACGCGTCCCCTGGCGGCCGACGAAAGGGGCATCGTCCGTGCGCCGCCGAACGGCCCCGACGAACGGATGCGGCATCAGGCGGCGCGAGAACTTGTCCCTGCGCTCCGGCCGCTGGCGTTCGTCGAAGTTGACCGGGATGCCATGGAACGCCGCCGTCCGCAGGTCCCAGTTCCGCGATCCGGCGCGAAGCCAGACGGCGGCCGCGAACTCGAGGCTGATCGCGGCGGCAATGGCTGCCGCGATCACAAGCGGAAGAGTCGTGCCCAGGGAGGTTCTGAACTGCTCCCCCAGGCCCGCCGAATCGACCATGCCGAAGAGGACGAGGAAGATCAGAACGAATGCCGCCGGCAGCAACAGGCCTGCGCGCCCGGTCGACACCACTGGCACCGGGGTCGTCGGTCGAGGCACGCTCGACGAGGGCCGGGCGACGGGTCCGGCTTCTGGCGCCCTCAGCTCGGTTTCGGTCTTCGGGGCCACTGAGGCTTCCGGGCCGACCAGTTCTGGCAGCAGGAGTTCACCATTGGTGCAGATGCAGATCCATCGCCGGAGCTTGTTGCCCTCGTCGACGTCGCCGGTTTCCCGAGCGATCTTATAGAGGTACCGGCTCTGGCGGCCGATCTCGCCCTTCAGCAGGTTGGCAATGCGGTGGCAGCGTCGCGCGGCCGCCATATCTCCCTGCGCGTACTCCTCATTGCCGCGATGGTGCCAGTAGGTCCAGCTTCTGGGAGAATCCGACACTTCCGGCTTTCCATGGGCGGCTTTCGTCGACGCGGAGTTTTGGTAACATGGCGGTCTTGCGGGGATCAACAAACCTGCCCGCTCGGCGCCGCCGTTGTCACACCATCTGACGCATATGGGTTGATCCTTCATGCCCCTTGTGCAGCCTGCATAGCTTCGTACCGGGTCGGCGCCCCAGGCGGATTCCGTCGGATCGAGCCGCTCGAGGACCGGCCCGGAGGAGGCTCTGATCACAGCCAACGGATCAAGCTCGCAGTCGGACGCCTCGGGTCAGCCCGACGAAGTGGCGCGCTACCGGCGCAAGTTGGATCGGGATCGCCTGTATCTGGAGTTCTCGCGCCGCCTGCTCATGCGGCTCGGAAAGGGCGCCGAGGCGCAAAGGAATGGACACGCAGCATACCGGCTTCCGGACTTCTACATCATCGGGGCCCCGCGTTGCGGGACAACCTGGCTGAAGGTGGCGCTGGATCATTGCCCCGGAGTCCTGATGCTGCGGGGCGAACCCTTCGTCTTCACCTATCACTTCGACCGCGACGTCGAGACCGGACTCGGCAAGTACGATCCGATCCCGGAGAGTTTCCTTAGCCCGAACGACTTCGAGCCGGCTCGATACAGCCAGGTTCTACTGGGGGAGAAATCGCCGGACTACTTCACCATGGCCGGCGTCCGGTTGGGCTACTTCCTAGATCTCAATCCACGGGCGAAGTTCATTATGATTTGCCGTGATCCGACCGAGCGGCTTTGGTCGCACGTGTTGCATCAATTCAGGGCCGACCCCGAGTACGTGACGCGCTTCGTCAGCTCCCCGTCGCTGGACCGATCGCAAGAGGATGACCGGCGCGTCTGGCGGTTCGTCGGGTCCGCAACTCACTTCGGGTTGTACCGGAAGAGCCTGCAGGCCTGGAGGGCAGCGGTGCCGGAGGACCGGCTGCTCGTCCTATCCTTCCACGATTTCGAGGCATCGCCCCCGGCGACCCTCGAACGCGTCCTGCAGTTCCTCGGTCTGAATGCCGGCAGCACTCCGTCGGGGGACCCGAAGGATCGCATCTCATCGACCGAGGAAATCGCGCCCCCCGCCTTCTTCACGCGATGGGCAGCCGAGCTATATGGCGACGAAGCCGACTATGTGGCGTCGCTAGCCATCGGGTAGACCGGGCCCCGCCTATCATCCGGCATCGGATTGCCCCCGCCGGAGACGGCCACGCAGGTCCTGTCCCTCGTCGGAAACCGAAAGGCGATCATCAATTGCCAAGCGTCGTCATGACGGTTGCGGCGAGATCGTCGAGACTTTCGAGATCGACTTCAAAGTTGGCGCTGGCGAACCGCGCGTGCGTCAGCCTGTCGACGACCGCCGGCATCGGTTCGAGGAATCGCCCGAAGACGTAACTCGCCTTTCCGCCGATAGCCGGGGCCAGGCTCGCCGTCGTGAACGGAACGGCGAGAGGGTTGCTGAGGTTGATCAGATGGCAGCCCGGGGCGGCCAACAACGCGTTGAACTGCCCCGAACCGACGGCACCGGCGATGACCCGGGCGCCGGAGAAGCACGCGAGCTTGTCCATAAAGCTGAGCTGGCCCGGCACCACCACCGTGAAGCCGCGGTTCTCAAGCACACGCGCGACCTCCTCGTCGTTCTCGGCCTTCTTGCGGGTGGTGTCCCTACGCGAGATGTAGATCGCCTTGGGACCTGGCTCGGCGCGCACCATGGAACGAAGGCGATCGAACACGGCTCTTGTCTCCGGTCGGCACCACTCCCACTCGAACGCTGGGCTGGTCGGGACATACAGTGTGTCGAACACGTGGATCGCACCCGGATCGAGCTCGATAATCTGTTCCGGTGGGACCCCCAACGCTTCGAGCATCTCGAAGCAGTTCGAGTTGATGTCCTTGTTGATGACGTACTTGAGCCCGGGGACCCCGATCCGGTCCGCATAGAACATCCGCGGCAGCTGGTGGATCATCCAGGTCGCGAAGAACTTGCGCTCCGTCGCAAGCATCACGCAGGGCTCCGGAACGACCCTGACATGACCGTGGGTGTTGTAGTCGAACCGCGCCATGCCCGGTTCGCCGCCCCGCTTGACGACGGACTTCCTATGGATCCGATCATCCGCGGGCGGGGGGAACTGTTCCCGATAGACGGACTCGAACAAGATCGACTGGCGATGGGTCAGCAACGCACCAGCAGCAACGGTCGCCGCGCCCCGCAGGCAAGTCATGTGGACGTCCGGTACGCCCAGTGGCAACTCGAACTCGAACGTCCGATCCATTGTGCCGTACGGATCAAGGATATGAGACGGAGGCACCATCGCGGTCGGCGGCCCCTCAGGTGCCAGCAGGACGATGCAGTCGTCGGCCGGCGGCTCGGCCAGAGCTTCAGCCGACGCCACCGGAAGAGCCAGCTTTCGCTCGAACGGGAACTCGGTCGCGGAAAAATGAACCAGGAGGACCTTGGGATTCGTCAGATATTCCAGAGTCTTCATCGTCTTCGGGTTCAGGCGACCGGACAGCGTCTCAAGCATCTGTTGGGCGAGATCGGTCCGACGAAGAAACAGCAGCAGCGTGTAGTAAGACAGCAAGTGTTTCAGGCGCCGGCCGGACCCGCCGGCCTGAATTGCCGCCATGAAGATCGGAAACTGATCGGCTAGCCTGACTGCGAGCGGACGCTTCCGGAACGTGTTGACGTAGGGAATCTGCTCGGACAGCAGACTGAGCAACGGAACCGCGAGCGAAGCGTCGCGCTCAATCCGGTCGATACAGTGGGACAAAGTCTCGTCCGCCGTCGAGAAATCGCCCGCGGATATCTGCGACCGAAGAGCCGCACAGAAGCGATCCAGCTTTTCCTCGTGTTCCCCGGTCATATGCAAGAACTCCTGATTTCCGGGCTGTCAGTCGACCAGCATGGTTCGGCCCTTACCTGGACCGGCACACACGAGCGCTTCACTTTCCAGTTTACCAAGACCAGATTGCCGTTCGTCGCGTTTCTGAAGGTGCTGATCCAGCCGTCGGACGGGATCACGTCGCGGAGAGTCGTCAGAAGGTCGATCCCGGGTAGCGTCGCCGAACCCGGAACGCCAAAAGCAAGTTGTTCGGCTTTCGCATCCGGTCGCTCTCCGCCAACCGTCGGCGCTCGGCCAGCTTCCGCAACCTCGCCAAGGCAAGCGCTCGCCCCCCGGAACCGTATCGAAATCCGCAAACGGGTGTCACTCCCCGGGGTTCGTGTCGACTAGATATTTGTCGTCGAGGGCGCCGGGGAGCTTCACGACCACCGTGACGGTATCCTCGAGGGCCCGGAACGAGGCGACCTCGCCTGGATCGAGGACGACAGCATCGTCCGGCCCGACCCGCCGGCCGTTCACCTCGGCGAGGCCGGACACGATCACCGTGATCTCGGTCGCGACCTTGTGGTAGTGCGCCGCCTCCAGGGTACCCGCGGCATGGCGCTGGACCGCCACCTCGACCTCGCCGGTCTTGTAGAGGGTCGGCTCGAACGCCCCGACGAACCAGCCGCGGACCATGCCGCCAAGCTTCGCGACCCGCATGGCCGCCTCAGCTCCGTCGCCGCAGATAGTCCTCGAAATCCTGCATCGAGGACGGGTTCGCCAGCGAATGGTAGCGCTCGGCCGGCATGTGGCTGACGCCGATGCGGGCCTGCCGCAGGATCATCTCGTTGTAGGACGGGCAGACGTAGAACGCGCCGTTCACGTCGGCGTCCTTCATGATCATCGACTCCGCCGCCGCGACGAAGTCGCCACCCTTCCGGAACCAGTAGAAGCCGGCGGTCGCCAGGCGGCTGATCGGCCGCTTCTCGCTCGCCTCGATCATCCGGCCCTCGTCGTCGACCTTGACGAACGACCAGCGCGGGTGGACCGCGTCGAACACCAGGATTCCGCCGTCCAGCTCACGCTCCTGGAACTCGTTCACGACCGCCTTGAGGTCGGCCTCGATGACCTGGTCGCCGTTGCACAGCACCAGCGGCTCGTCGGAATCGATCATGTCGACCGCCAGCAGGGCTGAGCAGGCGGCACCGCCGGTCGGCTTCGGGCTTTCGATGACCGTCGCGTCGGGCATCATCAGCTTGAGGATCGCGGTCAGGTGGTATCGCGAGCTCTCCTCGCTGCGGACCACGAAGGTGAAGCGCGCGCCGAGCTCGGCCAGCGGCGCATAACAGGCCAGCACGTGCTCGATCATCGGTCGGCCGGCAACCTCGATCAGGCTCTTGGGATAGACGTAGCCGGCCTCGGCGAACAGCCGGCTGTCACCCGACATCAGCACCACGACGTTCACAGGGCACCCGCCTCGGCCAGTTCGATGGCCCGCTGGATGTTGTCGATGGTGACCTCGTTGACGTCGGCGACCCGCACCACCCGCCCGCCGGCCGCCCGCCCGGCCTCGATCCCGCGTGGATGGTCCTCGACGATCAGGCAGGCTCCCGGCTCCAGGCCCAGCAGGCCCATGGTCTTCAGGTAGATCTCCGGGTCCGGCTTCGCCCGCTCGACGTCCTCGTTGCTGACCAGCGTGTCGAAATACTGGCGCAGCCCGGCCTTCTCGGTCATCAGCTCGACGGAGCGCCGGACCGCGTTCGAAGCGACCGCCAGCCGGTACCCGGACGCCTTCAGCCGGGACAGGCAGTACTCGTGATGGAACAGCGGCTTGCAGCGGGCGTGGACGAGTTCCTCGGTGTAGGACTGCTTCAGTTGGTTGATGAAGCCGTGCAACCCGCGCGGCAGCCCGGATTCGATCGACAGCATCTCGAGCTTGTCGCGGGTCGGCAGGCCGTCATAGGTCACCAGGTGATCGTACCGCGAGATCTGGTAGCCGAACAGGCTGAGTGCTCGGTTCAGCGCCTCGAAATGCCAGTCCTTCGCGTCGATCAGAACGCCATCCATGTCGAAGATGACGCCGCGGATCTTAGTCATTGAAGCAGCCCCTGGCCCGGTCCGGGAAATCGGTACACAGCATGACCGCATCGTCGCGGCCGAGGGAAGACCGCGCAAGCCGATCCCAGAACGCCCGGTGATCGCGGCCGTGCAGTTCCGGCGAGACCAGGGCGACGCGCTTGCCGGCGTCCAGATGCCGGGCGATGTGGTCCGGCTCGATCCAGTCGCCGAAGAACTGGTCCATCCAGACCCCCGCCGCGTCGGCGTACAGCGGCGGGTCCGGCTCCACCTCGCTCTCGCGGGTGAAGAACGGCATGCCCAGGCGACGGTAGCCGAGCGTGTCCGGCACCGACATGTCGAACACGAACCAATCGGCGATCGCCCGATCCTTCAGCGCCACCGCCAGCGAAGACTGCAGGCCGTCGGCCTTGACGTTGAGAGCGAGCGTCAGGCGGCTGCCCTCCCGCTCGGCGAGGTCGAGGAACTGCGGAAGCGGCATCGCGTCGGCGCCGGCCATGTCGTGGGAGATCACGATCGAGCCGTCCCGGTCGCGCAGGTCCGTCTCGATCCCGAACCCGGCCTCGAACGACCGTCGGAAGGCCACGTCGCGGTTCTGCTCCGGGCGCCCGATCCACCAGCCGCGGTGGCTGAGGACGATCATGCCGCGGGCTCCAGGCCGCCGTCGCGGCGCACGGCCTCGTGCGAGACAGGCAACGCAAGGAAAGCCTCGAGATCGGCCGGCGTCCCCAGGCCGTACATGCCGGCACCGATGTCGTGGATCGCGATCATCGCCCCCTCGGCGATCAGTTCGTTGTACACCGGCGCCACGTAGAACTCGCCGTTGACCCGCAGGTCCCTGGCGATCATCGCCTTGGCCCCGGCCACGAACCGCCGGCCCTCGGCGAAGTTGTAGATGCCGACCGTCGCGGTCTGCGAGATCGGCTGCTTCTCCACCACCCGGTCGACCCGGCCGGCGGCGTCGAAACCGACGAACGACCATTTCGGGTCGTCGGCCGGCATCGTCATGATCAGCCCGTCGACCGGGGCGCCATCGGGCCCGCGGACGTCCGATACCGCCAGGTAGCGGTCGATGTCGATCGAGACCCACTGGTCGCAGTTGGCAATCATCAGCGGGGCCTCGTCGTCGATCAGGTCCTCCGCGAGCAGGACCGTGCAGGCCGCCCCCTCGGTGATCCCGTCGAGCGCGATCACGGCCGCGCCGGGCGCCCATTGCCGCAGCGCGTCGGCCAGGCCGTGCTCCTCCAGGTGCTCGCGCTGGCACAGGAAGATGAACCGATGCGGCCGGCTCGGCGTCAGGTTGCCGATCACCAGCCGGATCATCGGGACGCCGTGCACCGGGATCAACGGCTTCGGCGACCGGTAGCCGGCATCCGCGAAGCGCTGGCCGCGGCCGGCCATCGGCACCACGATGTTGAGCGGCTTCAGGTCCGGCATCGCTAGCCGGCCTGCCTGATGTCGGACTTGGCCGCGCCGGATGCGACCATGACCTTGTTCTGATACCCGAGCAGTGCGGCCCGGAAGGCCTCGCTGTACTGCGATCCCTTGAGCACCAGATAGCGGTCCAGCATGTACCACGCCGCGTGATCGTAGGCCGCCCCGGCGTCGTCGTAGGCGTAGGTGGACAGACCCCGCTCCCTGGCTGCATCGAGCCATCGCTCGCGAACCCCGTCCCACTCCTCCAGATAGACGTGGTCGACGAAGTGCTTGTTCTGCCCGACCGCCACACCACGCCATTCGAGAGTCTTCGACACCCCCCTCGGCATCGGTGCGATCGCATGACGCGCGATATCGTTCCAATAGTCGACGAACCTGGTCGGGTAGCGGACCGACGCCCCTGGGAACACCTCGCCCCGCTTGGAAATGGAAGGAAGATTGAAGTATTCCGGATACTCGAAGTACTTCGAGAGATGCTCGTACATGTACTTTATGAACCAATCGACATCGATCAGCTTGAGCGGCCGGAACCGCAGATCCAGATGCGTCACGTTCGCCGCCAGATAGCGCTCGACGTCGTCGATGTGGCCCGACAGGAAGAAGTCCGTCGCGAAATACGGATTGAGCAGCGACAGGTACTGAAAGTGCAGGAAGCTCTTCTGGCCGACGTCCCGGTATGCGTCGTGCCGATCCGTGCAGGCCCGGATCGCGCTGGGGAAGCCGCGCAGGTCGGCGTAGGTATCGGTCCGGAACACCAGGACGAAGTCGGCCTCTCCACTCGCCTTCATCGCCTGCACGCCGCGGTGGCTGCTCACGATCTTGCGGGGGCCGTTGTTCAGCGGGAAGCCGGTGCGGTTCGAACCGGTGATCGTGTCAGGCCCGTAGAGCTTCAGGAACTTCGGGTCGTCGAACGGAAATTCCGGCTGACCCTCCCACGTCGACAGCACGAAATACTCGAAGTCGTCGTAGGTCTCCTCGATGATCCTGACGATGTTCGCGACGCAGTCGAACGGCTCCGAGGTGACCGGATTTCGGGACACGATCGGCCCCTGAAACACCAATCCGAAACGCCCCTTCTCCACCCGGACAGTCCTCTCGCGCTCACCCGACACCAAGTCCTTGCCCGTGATCGCGCTTCCGGCAAGGTCCGACCGGCCTCGGATCGTCCCACAATGCTTCAGTCCATTTCCCGATCTCTGCCTGGCGGCAACGGGAACGCCTGCGGACGACGGCCTTCTTTTGAATCGTTTCGCCTTTTATTGTCTTCCCGAGATGTCGCACAGCGACGCCCGCCGCCTCCGACTATAGTACGCGGAGCGGTCACGGACCAAGACACATCGCCCACCGCCACGGCGGCGAGCCGGCGGATCAGTCCTTGTCGGCGTACGGGTTCTTGCGCTGACGCAGGTGCAGCCGGATCGGCACGCCGACCAGCCCGAACTCGTCGCGCAGCCCGCCGGTCAGGTAGCGGACATAGGAGTCCGGCAGTTCCGCCGCCTGGCTGACGAACGCCGCGAAGGTCGGCGGGCGGGCCTTCACCTGGGTCATGTAGCGGATCCGCACCCGGCGGCCCTTGGCGAGCGGCGGCGGATGCGCCTCCAGCATGGCCTCGAGCCAGCGGTTCAGGCGCGCCGTCGGGACCCGCTTGTTCCAGCGGTCGTAGGTCTCCAGCACCGCGTCCAGCAGCTTGTCCAGGTTGCTGCCGCGGACTGCCGACACCGGCACCCACGGCACCCCGCGCACCTGGGTCAGCGAGGTGTCCAGGCGATCCCTGAGCATGCGGGTGTGGGCGTTCTTGTCGCGGATCGCGTCCCACTTGTTGGCGGCGATCACCAGGGCGCGGCCCTCGTCCAGCGCCATCCGCGCGATCGTCAGGTCCTGCTTCTCGAGCATCATCTCGGCGTCCAGGACCAGCAGGACGACGTGCGCGAACTTCACCGCGCGCCGGGTGTCCGCGGTCGACAGCCGCTCGAGCTTCTCCGACACCCGGGCGCGGCGGCGCAGGCCGGCGGTGTCGACCAGCCGCACCGGTCGGCCGCGGTATTCCCACTCGACCTCGATGGCGTCGCGGGTGATGCCCGCCTCCGGTCCGGTCAGCAGGCGGTCCTCGCCGATCAGCCGGTTGACCAGGGTCGACTTGCCGACGTTCGGACGGCCGACGATGGCGAGCCGGATCGGCCCCTTGTCCTCCTCGACGAACTCTTCCTCTTCGCCCGGCTCGACCGGCTCCGCCGCCGGCTCGTCCTCGGGCTCCTCCTCGTCGTAGCCGAACTCGCCCTTCTCTTCCGCCACCTTGCGCAGGATGTCGTAGAGGTCGCCCATGCCCTCGCCGTGCTCGGCCGAGATCGGCACCGGATCGCCGAGGCCGAGGGCATAGGACTCGGCCAGCCCGGCCATCCCGGCCCGGCCCTCGCACTTGTTGGCGAGCAGCACCACCGGCGGGCGGACCCGACGCAGCCAGTCGGCGAAATGCGCGTCGAGCGGCGTGACTCCGGCCCGAGCATCGATCAGCATCAGGACGATGTCGGCATCCTCGACCGCCCGCTCGGTCTGGCGCCGCATGCGGGCCTCGAGGCTGTCGTCGAATGCGTCCTCGAGACCGGCGGTGTCGATCACCCGGAACGTCAGGTCGGCGATCCGCCCCTCGCCTTCGCGGCGGTCGCGGGTCACCCCGGGGGTGTCGTCGACCAGCGCGTGCCGGGTACCGGTCAGCCGGTTGAACAGGGTGGACTTGCCGACGTTCGGACGTCCGATGACGGCGACCTTGATGGGCACTGCTGCGCCCTCCTAGCGGTATGCGTGCAACGTACCGTCGTTGCCCAGGATGTAGACCGTGCCGTCGGCGACGACCGGCGAGACATAGACCGGATCGCCGATCTCGATGTCCCCCAGCAGCTTGCCGGTATACGGCGAGATCGCATAGACGAAGCCGTCGGAGCTGCCGACCAGCAACCGGTCGCCGACCAGAACCGGGCCGGTGTACTGGATGGGATCCTTGCGGTCCTCCATGTCCTCGAACGGCGGCAGCCGGTGCACCCAGCGCACCCGCCCGTCGCGCCGCGACATCGCCACCACCTCGCCGTTCAGCCCGGTGACGAACAGGAAGCCGCCGGCGACCCACGGCATGTGGACGCTGCCGACCGGGCGCTCCCAGACGCGGGCGCCGGTCCGGACGTCGATCGCCGCCATCCGGCCGGCGTGGCTGACCGCGAACGCCAGGTCGCGGTCGATCACCGGGTTGCCGCGGATGTCCGCGAGCCGGGCGATCGCGCTCAGCGTCCGGATGCTGGCCAGGTTCTCTACCCACACCACGCGTCCGTTCTCGGCCAGCAGCGCATACAGCTCGCCGGAGGAGTACGGGGTCAGCACGGTCGAGCCCTCGACCGCCGGGGCGGCGCCGCCCAGCAACGCGGCGACCTCGTTGATCCCCTGGTGCTCCCACAACCGGCGGCCGTCTTCCGCCGACAGGGCGATCGTCCGGTTCTCGATGGTGACGATGTACATCTGACCGTTCGCCACCGTCGGGGCGCCGCGCACCGGGCCGGTCAGCCGGACCCGCCAGATCACGCGCCCGTCCGCCGCCGACAGGGCCATCGCCTCGCCGACGCCTGTGGCGGCGTAGATCCGGTCGCCGTCGGCCGCGATCCCGCCGGCGAACACCGCGTCGTCGTCGGTGTCGTTTAGATTCTTGGTCCACAGCGTGTGGCCGTCGCGCGGATCGAGGGCGCGCAGGTCGGCCGAGGAGTCCAGCACGTAGATCCGGCCGCCGGCCACGATCGGCTGCGAGAGCAGCGCCTGCTCGTCGTCGCCGCCGTCGCCGATCGAGGTCGCCCAAGCCTCGCCGAGGGCCTCGGCGACCGCCAGGTGCCCCGGGTTCTTCGCCGCGTTGCCGCCGGACTGCGCCCAGTCGGGATTGCGATACGGCGGCGGCAGCTCCACCGGGACCGACTCGAACTCGGTATCCGGCTTGATCAGGTCGTCGGTCGTCAGGATCGAGATCCGCTTGCCCGGCAACGGGACCTCGGCATCCTCGCCGAAGAAGTTGTTGCCGCCACAGGCCGTCAGGGCCAGCAGGACGAGCAGAGCGGCGGTAGCGGAAAGACGCTGGGCAACGGGGCGCATCGACTGTGTCCCGACCGTCAACCGCCGAGCGCCTGAACCATCTCGGTAGCTCGGCCGCGCAGCCGGCTCGGGGTCGTCGCGTCGTCGGCGAGCGACTTGTAGAGCGCCAGGGCCTTGTCGGTCTCGCCGGCCTGCAGGCGGATCGCAGCCTCGGTCTCGACCGCCAGCGGGTGCCAAGGATTGCCGTCGGCCAACACCGGCGCCAGCTCGGCGATCAGGGTCGCGGCGTCGGCCTTGCCGATCCGCATGCGTGCCGCCCAGACCCGGGCCAGGTCGGCGTACGGCGCCTCGCCCTCGGCCGCGACCTTCCGGAACACCGTCAGCGCGGCGTCGGTGTCGCCGGCGGCGGCCAGGGCCGACGCCTCACGCAGCCGGGCCAGCGTGGCGTAGCCGCCGCCGGCGTCGGCGGCCAGCCTGGCGAACGCCTCGGCCGCGTCCTTCGGCTTGTCGGAGGTCACGAGGTCGGCCGCGGCTTCGTAACGGTCGCCCCGCTCGGCCTGACGCTCGGTGCTGTAGCGGGTCCAGAACACGTTCCCGGCCACCGCCAGCACGACGCCGACGGCGACGGCAATCAACCAGCCGCCGTAGCGCTGCCACAGCTTCGCAGCCTTTTCCTGCTGAAGCTCTTCGTCGATCTCGCGGAAGATGTCGGCCACGTTCGTCGTCTCCTGATCGATGGCCGGCCCGGCCACCGCTGGCTGCGGGCGCGCCACCGTAGCGAGGCGCCTGCCCGAAATCAAACTAGCACGTCGCCACGCGACGCTGCGCGGGGTTTACCCCAGGCGCGAATTCGGGAAAACTCCTTCCGTAACATTTCGGCAATCGGGGGATTCAAGCCAGCCGATGGACAATCTGATCCGCCTCCAAAGAGACCGGAAATCCCTCGGACATTTCTTCTTCACACGCGGCGAGCTGGGCCAGCTCCTGTCGCTCTACTCGAGCCGGGTGGCATCCGGGGAATGGCGCGACTACGCGCTCGACCACCTCGACGACATGGCCCTGTTCTCGATCTTCCGGCACACCCACGAGAAACCGCTGTATTCGGTCGCCAAGGTCCAGCCCAAGGGCCAGCGCAAGCCGAGCTACGCCCTGTACAGCGGGCCGAAGCGGCTGAAGACGTCGCCGAACCTGCGCGACCTGCTGCTGGCCTTCGACAAATTGCCGCGGCTGGTGACCGGCTGAGCCGGCTCCGTCCCTTCCCCTCCAACATCCGCGCTGTTCGAGCGCCCGGTTGAACGCCGCGCGCAGGCCCCGCCGTCGCCCCTTGTTCACCTCGGATGTTCTTGTTATGTTCTCTTTCCAAGGAACGGACATGGACGGTCGTGTCATGGGACGGATGAAGCGGGAGTTGATCGAGCGGGAAGACAACGCACTGCGGACGGAGCGGCTGGCCGACCTGATGGCCGGACGGATCGGTGTGGCCTGCGCCTGCAATCGTTGCGGCCACCGGGCCGAGGCGCCGGTGAGCCTGCTGCTCGCCCAGCTCGGGCCGGACTTCCCGGTACCGGAGATCGGCACCCGCATGCGCTGCGGGTCGTGCGGCTCGAAGGACGTGGCCACCCGGCCGGCCTGGGCGGCGGAAGACCGGGCGCCGCAGCTCGCTGCCAGATGACCGGCGGCCGGCACCGGCAAGCGGGCAACGGCGAGCAGGCAAGAACTGCCGACGGGCAAGCGGCACCCGGCCGGGACACGGTCGGTGGGCCGGTCCCGCGGCTCGAATCGCAGGCTTTCCATAGAGCCGGAGGCGGCACGGCGGTTGCATATCGTGTGGTCGGTACCGCCAGGGAGGGCGGTGCCCAATGCAACCCACAGAACGGAGGCGCCTCCGCTATGTCATCCCTCGCCGACACCGATCTTCCGTCCTCCGACCGGCGAAGAGACCGACGGATCGATGCCCCGATGACCGTGGTCATCGGCAACACCCCCTACGCGATCGGCGACTGGAGCCTGGGCGGTGCCCGGATCGTCGACTACGCCGGCACGCTGGAGCCAGGCGACGTCGCCCAGCTCCGGGTTCTGGTCCCGACGGCCGGCCCGGGCGCCCTGTTCCGGACCGAGGGTCGGGTTCAGCGGATCGACGTCGACTCCGGCTCGCTCGGTCTCGAGTTCGAGGAACTCGACACCGTCGCCTTCGCCACGCTGAACCGGTATTTTCGGGAGCGTCTGTTCCGCGGCCATGCCTGACCCCGGGACGGGACACGGGTGATGACTGCCGAGCGACGCATGCGACGACCGACCGCCTCGTCCACGGCCGCGAGCCGGGCTTCGGCCCGGCCGGCCGACATCTTTCGGCCGACCGCCGATCGATCCGCCGACCGCCCCGCCGAGGACAGCGACTCCGAGCCGCTGTTCCCGAGCCTGCGGAAACGCCCGGCCGAGGACCGTGCCGACGAGATCGTCGACGCCCTGAAGGAAGCCATCCTGAACCCCGGCCGGGGCGACGGCGGCACCGGCATGGCCTATTCCGACTGGGCGAAGGTCGCCCGCAAGCGGATAACCCGGGCGATCCGCGAGGCCGAGGCCTCCGCCTCGATGCGCGAGCTGATGTCGGCCCACCGGATCGGCGGCATGTGCCTGCGGGTCGGCTTCATGCTGCTCGCCTCGGTCATGGCGTTCACCGCGTTCTGGTACGGGATCGTGCACATCTGGCGGACCTACGGCACCGCCTGGGGCCTGGGGGCGACGCTGTCGGCGCTCGGGCTGTCGTTCGCGTTCGTCGTCGCCGGACTGTTGATGAGCAACAGCGACATCGACGAGTTGCGGAACAAGATCCGCGACCGGTTCGGCCCCGACGACTGAAGGGGTACCGAAGACTGACAGCCGCGTGCGGACCCGATTGCCGGTCGGCGCCTGCGGCGTCTATGGTCGCCGGGACAAGAACCGACCGGGAGACGCCTCCATGAACCTCGACCTGACCGGCAAGCGCGCGATCATCAGCGCCGGCGGTGCCGGCATCGGCCGCAAGACCGCCGAACTGTTCACCGCCGCCGGTGCCCGGGTGGTCACCTGCGACCTCGACGCCGACGCGCTGGAGGCCGCCAAGGCCAGCATCCCGGGGCTCGAGGGTTCGGTCTGCAACGTCGCCGACGCCGAGGCCTACCAGGCGTTCCTGGAGGGCGCCATCGACCGGTTGGGCGGGCTGGACATCATGGTCAACAACGCCGGCACCGCCGGACCGACCGCCCCGGTCGAGGAAGTGGCTCTGGAGGACTGGACGGCCTGCCTGACCGTCAACATGACCAGCGCGTTCCTCGGCACCCGCACGGCGGTCCCGGCGCTCAAGAAGGCCGGCGGCGGCAGCATCGTGAACCTGTCCTCGGCCGCCGGGAAGTTCGCCTTCCCGATGCGCAGCCCCTATTCCGCCGCCAAGTTCGGCATCGTCGGATTCACCCGCACCTGCGCGATGGAGCTCGGCCAGTACGGCATCCGCGTCAACTGCATCCAGCCCGGCCCGGTCGAGGGTGCGCGCATCGACCGGGTGATCAAGGCCAAGGCCGAGGCCCAGGGCATCTCCGAGAACGCCATGCGCGACCAGATGACCTCGGGAACCCATCTGCGGTCGTTCGTCACCGCCGCCGACATCGCCCACCAGATCCTGTTCCTCTGCTCGGACGCCGGCTGCCGCATCACCGGCCAGGCGCTGAGCGTGGACGCGGGCCTGGAAGGGCTGATGTAACCGGCGAATGATGCGGCGGCTCGCCCGGCTGCTGTTCGTCCTGGCGCTGGCTGCCGGCTTTCCGGCGGCCGCCGCCCAGGACGAGACCGGCACCGCCATCGCCGCCCTGAACGCCGCCCGGGCCGAGCGCGGACTGGAACCGGTGGTCGAGCGCCGGGAGCTGTCGGCGGCGGCCCGCGACTACACGGCCGACATGGCCCGGCACCGGTCGTTCGAGCTGGAGACGCCGGGGACCGTGCCGCTGCGCGACCGGCTCGCGAATTCCGGCTACGTGCCGCCCGCCAGCCGCACGCTGCTGACCGCCGGGTACCCCGATATCGGGCTGCTGTTCGAGAGCCTGCTCGGCGAGGACTCGTCGGTCGCGGTCCTGCTGGACCCGGACGTCGGCGAGATCGGGATCGGTCACGCCCCCGGCCCGTATCGCACCGCGGACGGCCGGGTCGTCACCCACACCTGGCTGCTGATCCTGGCGCAGACCCGCTTCCAGCCGGCGGTCGATCCCGGCAACCGGCTGCTGGCGGCGATCAACCGGGCCCGCGGGCTGCGCGGGATCGCGGCCGTCAAGGCGGTGCCGGACCTGGCCGCTGCCGCCGAGGACCACGCCCGCGACATGGTGGCCCGCGGATACTTCGACCATCAATCCCCGGACGGCCGCAACGTCGCCGACCGGGCCGAGAAGCGGCACTACGACTTCCGCAAGATCGGCGAGAACCTGGCGGTCGGCCAGCCGACGCCGGACGAGGTGGTCCGGGCCTGGACGAACAGCCCCGGCCACGCCCGCGTCCTGTACGATCCGGTGCTTCGCGAAGTCGGCATCGGCTACATGCCGGGCCCGCTCCGCAGACGGCCGCAGACCTTCAATCACGTGTGGGTGGCGGTATTCGGGACCCGCCAGTAGGCGGGCCGCACGGCGACGGGCCGGCCGCTCAGTCCCCGCGCCGGATCGCCGCCATGCCGAGCCCGGCTGCGATCAGCAGGCCGCCGGCCGCCCGGTCGAACCACATCACGACCGCCGGCCGGGTCGCGAAGCGCCGCAGCCGGCCGGCGAGCCCGCCGTAGATCGCCAGCACCGCGAATTCCACCGCCACCGAGGTCAGGCCGAGCACCAGCATCTGCGCCGCCACGTCGCCGGACGGATCGACGAACTGCGGCAGCAGCGCCGCGAAGAACAGGATCGACTTGGGGTTCGCCGCCTGCACCAGGAAGCCGCGCCGCAGCACCCGCCAGGCGCCGGCCGGCTTGGCCCGCGCCAGCGCCAGCGCCTCCGGACGGGCCAGCAGCGCCCGCCCGCCGATCCACAGCAGATAGGCCACGCCAAGCCACTTGATCGCGAAGAACACCTCGTAGGAGGCCAGCAGGAGGGCTCCCAGACCGGTCGCCGAGATGGCGAAGTACATCGTGTTGGCCGACAGGATCCCGACGCTGGCGGCGACCGCCGGTCGCGGCCCCTGCACCAGCCCCTGCCCCATGACGAACAGCACGGCAGGTCCCGGCACCAGGCAGAGCATGGTCTCGAGGACGGTGAAGGCGATCCAGGTTTCGAAGGTCATCGGGCTCTCCGGCGCATGTCGCGACAACGCTAGCCCACCTGCCCCCGCGGAAACCAGCGGCGACGACCGCGGAAAGGTTCCGAACCGCTCGGTTTCGCGATACCCTTTGCCTGTCGCACCGTTCCCGAGAGTCGTCCCATGCGTGCGTACATCCTTGCTTTCGCCCTGATCCTCGCGATCGTCGGGCGAGCCCCGGCGAGCGCCGCCAGCCATCACGATCCCGCGGCGCACGAGCACAGCGGCCGGATCGGCGTGCTGCCGGACTCCTGGGTGGACACCCTGGAGAGCGCCAACATCAGCGAGCAGGCCGCCCTGATCGCGGGTGGCGCCACCGCCGCGGCGATCGGCGTCGGCGCGGTCGCGGGCGCGTCGGCCGGCGGCGCCGCGGGCGCCACGCTGTTCGCCCTGTGGCTGGCGCACTGGCCGGTGCAGATCGCGCTGATGGGCAGCACCGGCTACCTCGCCTGGAACTATCTGTGGCCGGAGCCCCGGAAACCGCGGGTGGTGTCGACCGGCCCGTCGATCGAGATCGCCTGGCACCGGTAGCGCGATTTCACCCGTACAGCGAAGGGACCAGTCCGGGCGTCAGCCACGCGATCAGGACCGCGACGGCCGACGGCACCGCGACGACCACCGCGGTGGCCAAAGGCCGCAAGGCCGGGCTGGCGAGCGCCGGAACCCGCCGGGCCAGCGCCGGCACCACCGGCTGAAGCACCAGGGCCGTCAACGCCACGAGCACCAGCGTGCCGTTCACCGGGGTCAGCAGGGCCGCATCGCCGGCCAGCACCAGGGCGACGCCCGAACCGCCGAGCAGACCGGCCGCCCCGAAGCCGAAGCGCCGCCGCGGCCAGTTGCACGCCAGCCAGCCGAACCCACAGGCCGCCAGCGGCAGCCCGATCGCGGCCAGCCCGGGCTCGCCCGAGACCAGACCCAGGCAGGCGATGCCGACGGCGACCACGGACGCCGTCACCGGCCCCTGCAGGCCGTCGCCGGAGAGCTGGCCGAGCCTGGCGAGCAGCAGGCCGAGCACCAGCGACACCTCGCCGAACCGGTACAGGTTGCTGCCCTGCCCGTTCAGCAGGTCGGCGCCGCCGAGCCAGGCGATCCCCACCGCCGGCCAGACCAGGGCCGCTATGATGGCCAGGAGGCGGCCGCGGGTCGCGAGGTCGATCGCCAGCCCCAGCAGACCGCCGCCCAGCGCCAGCCAGGCGAGCTTGTCGGTCGCCCCGGTCGGTGGCGCCCAGGGCCAGCCGGGCTGCACGGCGTACCCGGCGATCAGGCCGACCGGTACGGCGATCGAGGCGATCCGCGCGGCCTCGGTCCGTCCACCGATCAGGCGGACCAGCACCGCCACCAGGACGGTGGTGACGACGGGAACGACGAGCCGGGCCAGGTAGGTGTCGGGAATCGGCATGGACTCAGGATGGCAAGGAACGGCCAGCCGGTCACGCGGGGATGGCCGGGGAAGGCCTCGGATGGGACCGGAGGCGCTCGAACAGCCGCTCCAGGAAGATGTCGGCGTCGAGATCCACGACCACCTCCGCATTCGGCTCGCTCGACGCGAAGTCGGCGACCGTCCGCCCGCGCTCGGCGCCACCGTCGGTCACCACGCTCAACCGGGCCGGCCGCCGCTCGAACAGTTCCGGCCAGATCAGCACCGCGAGCGCCATGGCGTCATGGACGTAGGCGCCCGGGCGGTCCGTGCCGACGTTGGCATGATACGAGCGCAGCAGCGCCGCCGCTTCCGGGGCGACCCCCTCGCCGCTGGCCGCCAGCTCGTCGATCATCGCAAAGGTCACGGGGGCCCGGTGCGTGGCGTCGAGCGGCACCAGGATCGGTCGCAGGCCGGTTTCCACCACCGTGCGCGCCGCCTCGGGGTCGAAGAACACGTTGAACTCGGCCGCCGGGGTGACGTTGCCGCGTTCCAGCCCGCCGCCCATGACCACCAGGGTGTCGATCCGCGAGGCCACTTCCGGACGCTTCACCAGCGCCACGGCCAGGTTGGTCAGCGGCCCGACCGCCGCCACCGCCAGGCCGGCCCGGTCGGCGGCCTGCTCGACGATCGCGTCGACGCCGTGGCGGGCCGCCAGCCCGCCCGCCTCGCCCGGCAGCGCGACGCCGCCAAGGCCGTCGACGCCATGGACGTGGTCGGCGAACACCGGCTGCGCCAGCATCGGCCGCGGGCAACCGGCGAACACCGGCACCTCCGGCCGGCCGGCCAGCCCCCGCACCCGCATGGCGTTGCGCGAGGTCGCGGCCAGCGAGACGTTGCCGGCGACCGTCGACACCCCGGTCACGTCGAGCACCTCCGGCACCGAGAACGCCAGCAGCAGCGCGATCGCATCGTCGATGCCGGGATCGCAGTCGATCAACAGGGGACGCGGCGGAAGCGGGCTCACATCGCTCACCGGGGCAACTCCAAAATCGGTGGACGAGCGACCATATCCACACCGACGGGTCGCGTCATCCCGGTTGCCGGAACCTGCCTTCACGGTTGCGTCGGCGGTCGGCCATGCGATAAGCCCATCCGTCCCTGTACACAGTCCGGGAGAACGGCCGTGACGCCAAACGACATCGCCCAGGTTCAGAGCTATCTGCGGCGGCGCTTCTCGAACTCGCGCATCGGCCTGGTCCGGCGCGGCAAGAAGACCGACTCCGTGGAGGTGATGCTGGAGGACGAGTTCATTGGCGTCATCTACAAGGACGTCGAGGAAGGCGAGACCTGCTTCCACTTCCAGATGACGATCCTGGACATCGACCTCGAAGACGTCTGACCTTGCCGACGGTGGACCTGCGCGCCCTGATCGCCGAAGAGCGCGCAGCCGCCGAAGGCTCTTCCGCCGAAGCCTATGCGGCGCTGCTGAAGCGTCGGCTCGCCAGCCGTCCCGTCGTCCTGGACACCGAGCTCCTCGAACGGACCATCGTGCGCAAGCCGTGGGCCGATGCGCTCCGCGAAGTCGCCGGTCCGTTGCTGGTCCATACTGCGGCGTGCCCGGAAGCGCTGATCCTGGTCAATACCTTCCCACGGGTGCCGACCGCCGCCGCCGAAACGATCCTCATCCAGGAACTCGGGCTGCAACGGGACACCCTGCACACGTCGAACGCCGGCTTCGACCAGGGCTTCGACCGCATATCCGCCATTCGAGCGTTCCGCCCGAGGACGCTGGTGCGCGGGCACGTGGTCGCCTCGGTGAGGGTCCGGGCCTACCTGGAACTGCTCGGCGTCCGCCCGATCCTGCTGGTCCGCGACATCTTCGATACCATCGCCAGCTACGCCGACGACCGCACGGACCCGCCGGTCGCGCCCGGCTACCACATCACTTCGCTGTCTCCCGCGGCGCGGCGCCGGATCCAGACGCTGCGCATGGCATCCTACCTGGTCGACTTCTACGCCTCCTGGATGGGGGCCCAGGCCGACGGCCGGTGCGCGGTGCACCGCTGGGAAGACACGCGACAGGACTGGCCCGGCTTCGTCGCCGACCGGCTCGCGGAGCACGGACGAACGGTCGACCGGGCCTCGATCGCCGAACGCCTTGCCGCGATGCCCACCCAGCCGCACTCGGTTCCCGGCCAGGGCGCGACCCTGTCGGACGAGGACAAGGCCCTGGTCCGCAGCCTGTACATCCAATACCCGCATCTCGACTTCCGGCCGATCGACGCCGGCGCACCCACGGCCTGACCACGAAACGCTGCCGCCGCACTGCGATCGTGTCGTGCGGATGTCTTCGTCGCCACACTCGGGACACAAAGCGGCACGATCTCCTCAGTTGCCAGCCCAACAACTCTTGATGACTACCTGAAGCATTCAGAATATCGCGAAACAAATGGCTTCACTACCTTAATCATCAACGCATCATTACCGAATTATTACCGTAAATTAACGAACAATCACTGTATCGCACCCCTATGTACGAATCCTGAACAGGTATTCGTCAACGGCAGGGGGCTGCTATGAACGCGATGTCGAAGCTGTCGAGCGAGGTCAGCACGCCGGCACGGCGATGGGCCGCACGACTGTGCCTCGCGAAGGACGCAACACAAGCAAGTCGGATCCTGGATCGGGCGTTTCTCGATCTCGGGTTCGAACCGGCCGGCCCTTGTTGCCGGAAAGACCGGGACGCGCACCAAGGCATTCGGGAGCTCGCCGCCCGGAGCGCCATCAACGGCCACGAGACTTCGGTCCACGCGCTCCACCTCACGTCCTGGTCCAATGGCGCCAAGCGGCCATGCTGCGCGAGCGACAGGCGCTCCGGCGCCCGTCATGCCCACGACGGTCTCGCCAGGACCGAGGCCGGGGGGGGCGAGGTCGGGGGGACCGAGGACCTGCGGTTCCTGGCCGAGCTCTACCGGAGCCTCCATCGGGGAGCCGTCCGCGGCGAGTGCGAGCCGAGCCCGGAGGCGACGCCGCTCAACAAGAAGCAGATCGAGTGCCTGCGCTGGGCGGCGGCCGGCAAGTCGTACAGCGACATCGCCGCGATCGTCGGGATCAGCGAGCGGACGGTGCGCTACCACCTGGACAACGCCCGCAGCGTGTACGGCTTCGCGACCATCACCCAGGCGATCGTGCAGGCTGCCAAGCAACTGGACTTCGATCCGCTGGACGCCCGCTGAGGCGTGAACCGCCCAACCGACCGGCAACAGGACGGCTGCTGACGACACCCTGTCAGCAGCCGTCCGATTCCGGTGGTTTCGGCGCAAGCGCCGGAGTGCGGTCGAAGCGCCGGTCCCGTAGAGTGGCCTCGACGTAGCACAACTGGCAGGAGACCACCGCGTGTCGGAAACCTGGACGCCGCGTATTCGCATCGGGATCGGCGGCTGGACCTACGAGCCCTGGCGCGGCCCGTTCTATCCGGCCGGCCTGCCACACAAGCGCGAGCTGGAGTACGCCGGCGGCCGGCTCACCAGCATCGAGGTCAACGGCACGTTCTACGGCTCGCAGAAGCCCGAGAGCTTCGCGCGCTGGCACGACGAGACCCCCGACGGCTTCGTGTTCGCGCTGAAGGGTCCGCGCTACGCCACCAACCGCAAGGTCCTGGCCGAGGCCGGGGCCTCGGTCGAGCGCTTCCTGACCGGCGGCCTGCTCGAGCTGAAGGACAAGCTCGGGCCGATCAACTGGCAGCTCGCCGCCACCAAGAAGTTCGACCCGGCGGATTTCGAGGGCTTTCTGAAGCTGTTGCCGGCCTCGGTCGAGGGCCGGGCGCTGCGCCACGCCGTCGAAGTGCGGCACGCCAGCTTCCAGACGCCGGAGCTGATCGAGCTGGCCCGGCAGTACGGCGTGGCGATCGTGGTCGCCGGCGACAGCGACTACCCGACCATCGCCGACCCGACCGCCGACTTCGTCTATGCCCGCATCATGGGAACCAGCGAGGGCGAGCCGCTCGGCTATTCCCCGGCCGCCCTGGACGGCTGGGCCGAGCGCGCCCGCGCCTGGGCGGCCGGCGGTACGGCGGATGGGCTGGAGACCGTGGGACCGGCGGCCGAGCCGCGCCCGCGCGACGTGTTCCTGTACGTGATCAGCGGTCACAAGGTCAGCAATCCGGCCGCGGCGCAGGCGCTGATCGAGCGGACCGGCTAGCCGTGCCGCTGCAGAACCGGGTGACGCCGTTCGGCGAGATCGTCGCGGTGCCGGAGCGTGGCCTGTTCACCGGCAACCGCGGCATCATCCACGACCCGGCGACCCGTACCCTGCTGAACCGGCGCTGGACCACCAAGGCCTGGATCACCTGCGTCTGCGAGTTCCGCGGCCGGCGGCGCACGGTCATGGCCCAGCGCGGCTGGACCGAGCTGTTCTTCCTCGACGAGGCGACCGCGCTGGCGGCCGGGCACCGGCCCTGCTTCTACTGCCGGCGCGCCGACGCGGTGCGGTTCCGCGACGCCTGGGCCGCCGGCAACGGCATCCCGCGCCCGCTCGCCCCGGTCATGGACGCCACCCTGCACGCCGAGCGACTGGAGCGCCGCGCCAAGCGCCTGCATCCCCTGCCGCGGCCGATCGCCGACCTGCCGGACGGCACCATGGTCGCGGCCGACCGCGAGGCGCATCTGGTCGCCGGCGGCCGGCTGCTGCGCTGGCGCCCGGCGGGCTACCGGCCGGCCGATCCGCCGCCCATCTGTGAGACGATGATCACCCCGCCCTCCACCGTCGCCGCACTGGCCGCCGGCTACCGCCCCGTCCTGCACCCGAGCGCGGTCGCTGCGGGAGGAGCGCCATGACCGACCTGTTCGGCGACGCGGAGCGCCTCGGCCCGGAACGCGAGGAACTGGCGCCGGGGGCCGTCGTGCTGCACGGCCGGGCGCTGGCGGCGCAGGACGAGCTGCTGGCGGCGGTCGATTCGGTCGCTGCCGCCGCACCGTTCCGCCGCATGGTGACCCCCGGCGGCTTCCGGATGTCGGTCGCAATGACCAATTGCGGGACCGCCGGCTGGGTGACCGACCGCAAGGGCTACCGCTACGACCCGGCCGATCCGGAAACCGGCAAGCCGTGGCCGGCGATGCCCGCGGCGTTCCTCCGCCTCGCCGCCGCGGCGGCGGCCGAGGCCGGTTTCCCGGGCTTCGTGCCGGACGCCTGCCTGATCAACCGCTACGAGCCGGGGGCCAGGCTGTCCCTGCACCAGGACCGCGACGAGCGCGACTATGGCCACCCGATCGTCTCGGTGTCGCTCGGCCTGCCGGCGACCTTCCAGTTCGGCGGCCCGAAGCGCGCGGACCCTGTGCGCAAGGCGACGCTGCGCCACGGCGACGTGGTGGTCTGGGGCGGCCCGTCGCGCCTGTTCTTCCACGGCGTGCTGACCCTGAAGGACGGCGAGCACCCGGCGACCGGCCGGGCGCGGATCAACCTGACGCTCCGCAAGGCGCTCTGACCGGCCCCGGCGACCGCCCCTCTCACCGAATCAGCATCCAGAGCCCGAGCCCCAGCAGGACCGCGCCACCGGCGCCGCGGCTGAACGCGGCGTAGCGGGTGTCGACGGTCTTCTGCACGGCGAACGCCGCGAGGCCGAACACCACCAGGTCGTCGAGCATGAAGAACGCCACATACAGCGCGATGTAGCCGTAGTACGCCAGCGGCGAGAGTTCGGTCAGCGCCAGGGTGTGGGTGTAGACGGCCGGCAGGGCGGCCGAGCAGGCGAACTCGATGGCGTTGACGGTGAACGCCAGCCCGACCATCAGCACCAGGCTGACGAGGCCGACCGGGGCGAGCACGACGTCGCGAGCCCACCGCATGGTGCGCTGCCGGCTCTCGAAATCGCCGACCTCGCACACGATCACGCCGTGGCTGACCGCCAGCCGGTACAGGTGGTCGGCGCCGAAGCCGATGGCGGTCAGCCCGACCAGCTGGGTCAGCGGACGGACGTAGCCGAGCACCATGAAGGCACTCAGCCAGGCGGTCATCAGCAGGAAGTAGATCGCCCCGGAGGCGGCCACGAAGGTGCCGACCAGCCACCAGATCTTGGCGCGGTCACGCAACCCGGCGATCAGCGAGATCAGGTAGACCAGCACCCACATGGCGCACGGGTTGAAGCCGTCGGCGAGCCCCATGACCGCGGTCAGCAGCGGCAGCGAGTAGCGCGCCGGGTCGATGGTGCCGAGCAGCGGCAATCGCAGCCCGGCCACCTCTCCGGGCGGCCCGGAGCCGGCGAGCTTGCCGGTTGCCAGCGCCCGCAGCTCCGGGCCGGTCGCCTCGGCGCTCTCGAAGCCGATCAGGTAGCGCTCGCCGCGCACGAACATTGGCACCCCGAGTTCCTCGTCCGGGACCCCGAACGACCGGGCGGCGGCCAGCATCAGCGCGTGGCCGGCTGCGGTCGAGGTGTCGTGCAGGTCGTAGTCGAGGTCCGGCTGGCCCGCGAGGACCGCGATCGCCCGGTGGCAGTGCGGGCAGTCGGGATGGAAGAACACGTGCAGCCGGTCATCCCGCTCCCAGGCCGGCACTTCGATCGGCGGCGCGGTGTGACCGGCGACCTGCAGCACCGCGAACGCCGCCGCCAGCAGGACGACGACGGCAAGGCGGAACCGGAACGGCGTGAGCGCGGCGAGACGGAGCATGCGACCCTGCATCGGACAGAGTGCCAGCCTACCGCGTCGGAGCGATGGCTGGTTTGATTCGCCTCAACGGGATCGATGGCGCCCGTGATCTATCGCAATGCGCTTAACTGCGCCCCGGCGCATGAGTCCCCGCATCCGCGATCCCGGAAAGGCGTCGGCATGGCCGATCACGCGCTTACCAGCCCGCAGAGCAGCCCCCAGGGCAGCCCGAAGCAGAGTTCCCCCTGGCCATGGTTCGCCGGTGTCGGGCTGGCGTTGGCCGCCTGGGTCCTGGTCTACAGCCAGCTGATCCCGGCCTCCGAGTGGCTGGTCTCGCTGCTGCCGGTGGACCGCTCGAGCCACCTCGGTTCGGCGCTGGCGTTCTTCTTCTACGACACCCCGAAGGTGATCCTGCTGCTGACCCTCATCGTGTTCGCCATGGGGGTGGTGCGCAGCTACTTCTCGCCCGAGAAGACCCGCGCCCTGCTGGCCGGAAAGCGCGAAGGCCTCGGCAACGTGATGGCCGCCGGTCTCGGCGTGCTGACG
>Ga0070728_10001606_pt1 | contig 32451 bp, 20 predicted proteins | sample tdDd471_FD_66723 | JGI IMG/M metagenome (GOLD analysis project Ga0070728, IMG submission 66723) | Marine sediment microbial communities from the Atlantic coast under amendment with organic carbon and nitrate - tdDd47.1 | ecosystem: Environmental > Aquatic > Marine > Coastal > Sediment | place...
TCACTTTCATAAAAGCCATCAAGAATTCCGATTAAATCGGCGGGATTATTTTTTGTCTCGTAATGGTCGGAAGTAAAATCGAGCCCGAGGCGTCCCATAGCCGTCAGCCAGGGAGTAATGTCCCAGTTTAAACTAAATGATCCAATAAGTTTATCACGTGCAAGTGAGGTATTGTTATTATAAAACTCCCACCAGGTGTAAGGTGAGATGTACCAGAACGGGTAATTCCCACCCCATTCATTTCGCGTACCATCCGGGTTGGCATAATAATCTGCTTCAAGCCCCTTCCAGCTTCTGGGCCATGAATACAGGTTGCCCTTGCTGAATGAACTGTATGATTCCCCGATGTTTGGGGTGTTGAGCCTGTTGTAATTGATATATGAAACGGCAACATCAGCTTTTACTTTTGAAGAAATGTTGATTACCGAACCCAGGTTGATAGTTGTTTGGTCATAGTTGCTATTTGGAATAATGGGCGTATGGTCGGTACGGGTCATCGATACCCTTATGGTACCTACCTCGCTGCCACCTGAAAAAGAGAGATTATGTGTGGCCGTACTTCCATTGTCGAAATACAGTTTCAGGTTATCGGGTTGGGGCGACCAGGGCCTCATTTCTCCATCCCACCATTTTACCATCTGTCCTTCCATCTTTGGGCCCCACGAAGCAGCAGTTCCGTAATATCCGAACAATTCAGAAGTCGGCTTGCCCCAGGGTCCGTTACTGGTGTGTGTTGAAGTTGGATAAATGTAGGTGCCTGAGCTGTCTTCCATAAAAGTTGGCTCCGAAAAGGTAAGAGGGCCACCTGCGCCGTAGGTGTTTTGAACATCCCTGTATCTGTAAGGACTAATAATTTTGTAATTGAAACTATAATTAATACCAATCCCTTTTTGTTTTTTTCCACGTTTTGTAGTGATCAGTACTACACCATTTGCTCCCCTTGATCCATAAAGGGCGGAGGCAGTTGGGCCTTTCAGGATGTTTACGTTTTCGATATCGGCCTGGTTGATATTATTGATTGCCGAACCCCAGTCTTGCCCACGGCCGATATCCGTAAGGCCAGGTTGATTTTCTATGGGTACGCCGTCAACAACAATCAAGGGTTGATTTTCTGTAGTCAGGTTGTTATTGCCCCTGATAACTATTCGTGTGGTCCCTCCTTCAATGCCATCGGGTTCTGAGACCTGCACACCAGCCGATTTCCCGCTCAGGGCAGTCACTACATTCTGGGCATTCGATTTCTGTATCTCATCACCTTCGAATGTTTGGGTGGTGTAGCCGATTTCTCTTTTCTCACGTTTGATGCCCAGGGCGGTTACAACTACACCTTTCAGCGATTGTGCCTGAGGTACCATTACCACATCAATAAGCGACCGATTACCTGTTACTTCTTCAATTTGAAAATATCCCATAAATTGATAAACCAGCGTGTCTGAAGACTTAAGACCGGTCATCGTGTAGGTGCCATCAATATCAGTTGTGGTTCCCCTGATGGTGTTTTTTATATATATCGAAACACCGGGTATTCCAAGCTGATCTTCAGATGATGTGACCGTACCGGAAACAGATAAATCCTGTGCCTGTAATGCCAGGGTTCCAACAACGAAAATGATAAATAAGAGAAGTTTTTTGTTCATTATTATGCTTTTGGTTTTTGTTTATCTATATCTAGGTTATTAGTTTACAACATGGTTAAAAAATGCCCCACATGATCTTCGCTCAATTAAATTTACCGGTAAAACTACCTGTCTCTTAATTCCATTCGTGCTTTTATCAATGTCTTCCAACAGAATATTAAAGGCAGTTTCACCGATATCTTCAACAGGTTGGGCAATGGATGTGATTGTAGGGTAGCTGAATCTGAACAGGTCGATATCATCAAAACTTATCAGGGCAATATCCTGGGGTATCCTTATATTCATTTGATTGAGGCATTCAAGGCAGGCCACGGCAATTCGGTTGTTCGATGAAAAAATAGCATTAACAGACTGAGGTGGTTGTAACAATTCCATCAATTTCTCACGAACATCATCAAGTACAATGTTATAATTGATATCCTGAATTAGTTTTGAGTTTTGCCTGATATTGTTTTTTTTGAGCGCCGCTTTATAGCCAGCCTCCCTGTCTTTTATTGTCCTGAGATGACCGGGTAAAATACTTAAAAACCCAATCTTCCGGTATCCATTTTTTATAAGGTGCTCAGTGGCCATAAAAGCACCCTGGAAATTATCCACGCCAACATAATGAGACGAAATCCTGGGTAATTTGCGATCAATCAGAACAAAAGGAAAGTTCTCTTTTTTCAATCGAAGAAATGAACTGACATCATTCTGAGATGTTGAAATGATCAAACCATCAACCTGTCGAACCCTTAACATTTCAATCAATTCAATTTCCTTTTGAGGGTCCTCATCCGAACTGCAAAAAATTATATTGTAGCCATGCCGACCTGCAATATCTTCAATCCTTTTGGCAATTTTTGAATAAAATTTGTTGGAAATATCTGCAACGATAAGCCCAATTGTTTTTGATGAGCCAATCCTCAGGCCGCGAGCAAACATATTGGGTGTGTAGCTTAACTCCCTGGCTTTTTCGATAACTTTTTTTTGTGTTTGGGTATTGATCCCCTTGGAATCACCATGGCCATTCAGTACCAACGACACCAGTGTTTTGGATACATTAAGGCTTCTGGCTATATCATTCAGTGAGGTTTTTTTCACGCTGAAAGAAATTACTAAAACGGTTTAGATTACTGTTTTTCTTCTTAATTTTTCAAAATCAGGTATTTAATAAAGTTGGTTTTATGTGGCGAACAAATATAGGTATGAATGGAGGTAAAAATCAATTGTTTGTTAAAAAACTTATCAACTTTGATGTTGATTACTTGAAATTTAGAATCGTTAAACGTTTTATATTTGTACAATTGATTAACACCATTTCAAATTGAAAAAGACAATATTTTCAAAATATTAAAACTGATATATTGTTTTGTTGAACAAGATAGTTCTGTTGGTGTTATTGTTGGGAATTCATCACCAAATCGTTTGAAAATAGATTAATGAATAAAAATAAATCAGTACATGTTTTAGGGATCAGACACATCAATGATACCACCTATGTTTTAAAGTTTGATAGAAATGAAAGGGATTTTATTCCCGGTCAACATGTGATCCTTGGCATAATGGGCGAGAACAATGCACGTGAGTATTCGGTTTACAGTGGTGAGCAGGATGATTACTTCGAAATTTTAGTCAAAGTAGTAAAGGAAGGGGATGTATCGAAAAGATTGAAATTGTTAAGGCCTGGTTCTGAGGTGGAGATGAATGGGCCACTGGGTTTCTTTACACTTAATATGGGGTATATCTCTAAAAAAAAGCATGTTTTTATTGCGACCGGTACGGGTATAGCACCTTTCCGGAGTTTTGTAAAATCAAACCCTGAACTGAATTACAATATCTTACACGGTGTACGCTTTGCTGGTGAGGCTTATGATCATGATGACTACCGCCCGGACAGGATTACCCTTTGTACCACGGGTGATAAACAGGGTGATTTCCATGGCAGGGTTACCGATTATCTCATGCAACAAACTGTTGATGCTGATGCAGAATATTATCTTTGCGGCAATGTAAATATGATTCACGAGGCATTTGATATATTGAAGGAAAAGGGTGTTTCATCCGACCAGATGCATGCAGAGGTTTATTTTTAATTTTGGGAGCGTAGGTTTCAATAAATGCCTCAGGATTTATTTATAATTTGTAAGATTAAAGAATAGGATTTTTATATGAAATACCATCTCATTACACTGGGGTGCCAGATGAATATGTCGGATAGCGAAAGGGTGAGAACCATCATCGAGACGCAAACAGGCTATCAATGGACTGATAATGAAGAAGAGGCCAATATGGTTGGCATCCTGGCGTGTTCAGTCAGGCAAAAAGCCATCGACAAAGTTTATTCCCGCATCCAGAAATGGAACAAATGGAAGAACAGGAAAAGCCTGATTACCTTTATTTCTGGTTGCATATTACCCAATGACATGGAGAAATTCCTGAAACTTTTTGATATTGTTTTCAGGATGAGCGAACTGGAAAGCCTGCCGGGCATGATTAAGCAATATGGCATAGTTACTCCTGCCTCACTGCAGCCAGATTTACAAACCATGCCCAAAAACGAGAGCATCAACAAATTTTGGAAAGTAACGCCTCACTATAGTTCGGATTTCGAAGCTTTTGTTCCCATTCAAAATGGTTGCGATAAATTTTGCACCTTTTGTGCTGTACCCTATACACGTGGCAGGGAAGTTTCCCGCCCATCGGCTGAGATAGTAGGTGAAGTTCAAAGGCTGGTTGAAGAAGGTTATAAATCCATAACCCTTTTAGGGCAAAACGTGAACTCATACGGCCTGGATAAAAAGGGTGAAGAAATTTCTTTTCCCGACTTGTTACGGAAAATTGGTGAAATGGGGAATGCCATTTCGAAGGAATTCTGGGTATATTTTACTTCACCCCACCCGAGGGATATGACAGAAGAGGTTATCGAAGTGATTTCGCAATACGATTGCCTGGCCAAGCAGATTCATATTCCTATTCAGTCGGGTGATGATAAGGTGCTGATACGTATGAACCGCAAACACAATGTAGAAACCTATCGAAAAATCATCCATTCCATTTGGAAGCACCTCCCACAGGCTACAATTTTTACCGACATCATTGTTGGCTTTACAGGCGAAACAGATGAGCAATTTGAAAATACTCGCAGGGTGATGGAAGAGTTTAAATACAACATGGCCTATATTGCCCAATATTCCCCACGTCCGGGAGCGACCAGTTCTCGCTGGGCTGACGATATTCCGCTTGAAATAAAAAAAATTCGCTATCACCAGTTGAGTGATGACCTGCGTAAGGTATCATCGGTACATAACAGGGAAATGATTAATAAGACTTACCGGGTGCTGGTAACCGGCCACGACAGGAAAGCGGGTTATTTTTCTGCCCTTACCGAAGGAAAAATAGTAACTAGGTTCGCATCGACAGACGAGCAGTTAATTGGCCGGTTTGTTGATTTGGAAATTACCTCATCCACCGATTTCTCCATCGAGGGGAAAATGGTATTGATGAAAGAAATAGCATGAAGAAAGTAGCATTCAAGACTTTAGGCTGCCGCCTTAACCAGTACGAAACTGATGCCCTTGCATCACAGTTTCATAAAAATGGATTTGAGGTAGTGGATTTTAATCAGCCAGCCGATGTTGTAGTGGTTAATACCTGCACTGTAACCAACCAGAGCGATAGTAAGTCAAATCAAACCATAAGGCAAGCCGCGAAAAAACACAAGAATGCAATGCTTGTGGTTACGGGTTGTATGGTAAACAACCATCGTGAAAAACTGGAAAGCAACAAGGAAAATGTAACCTGGTTTGTGGATAATGAGCACAAAAGCTCAATTTTCTCATTGGTTGACGGACACGCCAGGGGTGAGATCCTGCATCCCGAGCATTTTAACCCCAACCTTTTTAATTACGAGCCAGCCAAAGAAACTTTTCATACACGAAGTTGGGTGAAGATACAGGATGGTTGTGATAATTTCTGTACCTTTTGTATTATACCTAAAGTTCGGGGGAGGGCTGTCAGCAGGCCTATTAACGAGGTGCTCGATAATATCAGGCAGGTAATTGAATTTGGGTACAAAGATGTTGTGTTGACCGGTGTTAATATTGGACGTTATAGTTTTGAGGGTTACAACTTTGAAGATCTGGTTGAGCAAATCCTTGAATTACCCGGCGATTTTCGCTTGCGTATAGGATCTATTGAACCAGAAGGATTTGGTGAAAAATTATTTAACCTCTTTTCCCATCCAAAACTTACACCTCACCTGCATCTGTGCCTGCAAAGTGGTTCGGATAAGATATTGCTGGCCATGCGCAGGATGTATACGGTTGACAGTTTCATGGAAATCGTGAAAAGGCTTAAGAGCCGATATCCGGGCTTTAATTTTACTACTGACATTATTGTTGGCTTTCCAGGCGAAACTGAAGAGGATTTTCAACACAGCATTAAACTGTCAAAAGAAGTAGGGTTTGGACATATTCATACCTTTAAATATTCCATTCGCAAGGGTACCCGTGCCGAACGTATGGCAGAACAGGTTCCTGAAAAAACAAAAACCGAGCGAAGCGAAGTGATACGCCTGCTTGCGGAAGATGAAAAACTCAAATACTATTCGTCAATGATTGGATCAGAACAAAAGGTGTTGATTGAAAAAATTGTTAGAGGTGTTGCTCAGGGTTTAGGTGAGCATTACATTTCTGTAAAATTTCCTGCTCATAATTATTCTGTTAATGAGTTTGTAAATGTGAAACTTGTTGCTCTGGAGGCTGGTGAAGATCCATTTTTAACCGGCGTTATTGTTTAGGGGAAATTATTTGCAGAGGGCACTCGGAGTATTGCGAAATATATTTTAATCAATTGATAAGTAAATATTTATTCCTCAATCACTATTTTTTGTACCGAGAGCCCGGATTCAGATATGAGCGATAGGAAATGTATTACCGGGACTGCATTTTTCTTAAACCCTAACTCCATCCAGGGTACAGTATGATTTCCCGGTTCATATTTCCCCAGGGCTATTTTCTCAATTCTTCTTCCAAAAATATCTGTCAATTCAACATAAATATCTGAATTATTCCGGAGAGTGAATTTAATCTGGCTATAAGCTTTTACCGGATTTGGGAATATCGAAAGCATCAATGTTTGATTTGAATAAAAATTTTGCACAGTGCTGGATTCAAAAATTTCATGCATTACCTCACCGGTTGCTTTTACAGGATCAACGCCCAAAATGTGAGCCGCCGTCACAGCCATATCGGGAATGGTGCGGTAGGTATTAGATATGTGGCCTTGTTTGATATTCGGCCCTAAGGCAAAAAACTGAATATGCCTGCATCCCTCGCAGCCGCATCCATGACCCTGAAATCCTCCATGTTCATCATCGTGCCTGCCGTGGTCGTTGGTGACAATCATAGTGGTTGTACCCTCATAGAAAGGATCATTTTGCAGATAGTGCCAGAGATCGCCAACAATCTCGTCCGCATTAGAAATAGCGGAAGTATACTCGTTCCAATCTCCTGAATGCCCCGCATGGTCAACATCGGGAAGATAAATCAATAAAAATTTTGGGTGGTAATTGTCGATAACAATCTTGGTATTTTCAGCCACATCGTTATCGTTTTCGCCCTGACTATAAAATGTTGGCCAATATTCTGGTCCATAGTCCACATCGAAGCTGGGAAGCCATAAGTTCGGAATATACGGGAGCATGTAATAGCAATCCGATTCCGGAGCAAGTTTATCTTTCCGGTAATACTCAAATAGGGTAGGTTTTTTGGCGTAAATGGTAGAACTACCATTATAGATTGTATCGATCGTAGCTGTCCATGTACCACACCATAATGCAGGTACTGCCCTTTTCGTGTAAGTAACACCATTATTAAAAAACCTGTTAGCAATGGTTCCATTGAATGCTAAATCCCACATGTTTGGGGTGTATTGGTTTGTAGTATCTCCAAGGGTTTCGCTGTACCGGGTCCCGTCAATGATTACAATCATAACTTTATGATCCTCACTGGCAGGCAGCTTATGTAAGCCAAGCAGAATTAGTGTAAAAATATAGAGGAGTCGGTTCATATAAAATCCTTGCTGATTATAGAGCGAAAGTACGAAAAAAAGGGCATGTCTCAATGGTAGTTAAATCGCCATTAAAGCACGAAACACAAGATTGTACTAAGAGTCAAATTACCGAATACAAAATATTTGTGAGTTTAGTGTCCTGGTGATTGCGTGGCAGTTTATTCTTATTCTTTTCTATTGAGGCACCCTCGGGTGCACAACAAATTGCGGTCAGGCTCCAGAGGAACCTGTATGTTGATGTCTATCAAGGCAGATAAAAATACCGGCACTCCAACAGGGTACAACATAAAGGTGAATCACTAAAGTATTTCATGCCTAAGGATGCAGCACAAAGCATTCATTTTTTGTATTTTATTAAAACCGAGAATGTCAGTAAGTTAATGTCATTATTGTAATTTAAAGACATGTCATTTTTATTAGTATTTTTGCCGAACTAATTATTACACAATTTTATACTAGAAATACTATTTACATAGAACATAAAAAAAACTCCCCTCATTATTTTTTTCATCCTGGCTTTCTTAATTACACCTTTATGCTCATTGTATTCCAGAAGGATAAAAAATCTGGGTATGCTTTTACACGTAAAAACAGGTTAAGTTTAATGCCAATGAACTAGGGAAATTAAAGAAACTACTTTAGCTACGAATTTGTGAAATGAGATTGAAAAAAGCACTTTTACTACTTATTATCCTTGTTACCTGTTTTGCAGTTTATTCACAGGAGTTTCCCCATCCGGCTTCGGAGGAATATCAGATAATGAAGAAGCGTGGGTTGTTTAATAAACCCGAACCTGCAAAGGTTCAGAGTGATTACCCCTCTATTCCTGAGCCTACTGACGGGGGCATGCTGGTGCCGCTCGACGGAACATTTACAATGGCATTGGGGCCAAATGATGATGACTATACCAATGAAATTTTTCTGCCATTTAACTTTCAGTTTTATGGAAATACCTTGAGTTCATTTTATATTAATAATAACGGAAACATATCGTTTTGGGATTCATATAGCAATTATTCCACCACCGGTTTTCCTGTGGATAATTTTCCCATGCTTGCACCATTTTGGGCAGATGTTGATACAAGAGGCCAGGGTAGTGGGTATGTTTATTATAAGATAGAATCTAACCGGGCAACTGTGTATTATGACCACGTAGGTTATTATAATGAACACGATGATAAACTGAATACATTTGAAGTAATTTTTACTGATGGATTAGACCCTCTGATTGGGATTGGAAATAATGTTGCGTTTTGTTACGGTGACATGCAATGGACTTCAGGTGACCTTGGTGGCGGTAGTGGTGGGTTCGGGGGACTTCCCGCGACAGTTGGAGCCAATAAGGGTGATGGTGTGAATTATTTCCTCATTGGCAGGTTTGACCACGAGGGCACAGATTATGACGGGCCGGGTGGTAATAATGATGGTGTAAGTTATCTGGATAATAATTGCTTTGCTTTTTTCACCGGAGGCCTTTTCGATAACGTACCTCCTGTACCTGTTGGCTTCCCGGCCTTTCAGCCTATGGGTGTCCTTTTTAATTCAACATTTAATTTATCTGTTAGTTTTTTAAGTCCCGAAGTTGGTCAATCTACGAATACGGTTGTAAATGTTCCGGGGTCACTGAATGGATTTAACTACACAGTTACATCCGGCAACGTGTGCAACATCGATATGGACTTCTTTGCAGGCGTTGATAACCTGGGTTTGCATGAAATAGAGTTTATTGCCACCGATGATGGTATTCCACCAAAGTCAACAACAACCTATTTGTCCTTGCTTGTTTCAGGGGATTTGGAACTTCAGGTTGATCCGGTTTCTTTGAGCGAATCATTATGCATAAACAGCCAGAGTTCACAAACCCTGACACTGAAAAATACAGGTGCCGGGGATGTTGATTTTACACTTAGCACACCAAATCCATGGCTGAGCATCAGTCCCAATTCGGGGACTGTAGCACCTGGAAACAATATAGATATACAGGTGGATTTCAATACTTCAGCCCTGGCATCAGGAAATTACAACGGAGAAATACAGGTTCATTCAAATGTTCCTTCGCTTCCAATTATTACGGTTCCTGTGGATCTGGAAGTCCTGGCGCCAATGATGTTTTTGTTATCTGCCGAAATTGAACAGCATAGTTGTCCTGGCAGTGAAATAATTCTTGAAGGTTGGCAAAATGGTATAGATTACTACATTTATCATTATGAGCCTTCCGGCAACGTAATAGTTGATGGACCTGTGCAAGGCAATGTAGGAGAACCAACCCTCACATTTGGCCAATATTGGGTTGAGGGTTTATATAAAGTACTTGCAGTAGATCCACTAAGCAATTGCGAAGCCTGGATGAATGATAGCACAACAATAGTTCCAGCTCCCCAGGTTTCCAACCTACTTCCAACTGGCTGGGGGTGCCAGGAAGTTGAGATCACACTTGAAAATTCTGAACCTGGTGCGATGTATAGATTGTTAAGGGATATCAATGATGGTAATGGTCCTACCTTTACCGGCATTGAAGTTCCCGGAACAGGCAATGTTATAAGTTTTGGCACTCAATCTGAAAATGGAATCTATACTACAACTGCATACTTTGAATACCTTAATGGCGTACAATGCTGGGCAGATATGGATGGTAGTTATGAGATCAGTAACAGCCCTGTGTCTTATATTTTGGATCCCAGCCAGGGAATCTTCTGTGCCTGTCAAGACATTACCTTGGATGGTTCTGAGCAAGGTGTTAATTACTTTTTGATGAACACCACCACAGGAAATATCTTTCCGGACCCAATAATTGGGATTCAGGGAACAGGAGCTCCAATAACCTGGTTAAATGTTTGTGAGTCGGGCGACTATGTTGCTTATGGGGTAAGTGAACAGAATGATGAATGCATTACTAATATGCTTGGGGAATTTACAATAAGTACTTCTCCTCAAATATTTGAGCTATTATCAGATCCCTCCCCGGCAACGTATTGCATTGGCGAAAATGGTGTTACACTTAGGTTGGCCTCGTCCGAAAACTCAGCTGTGCAATACCAGTTGTTCCAGATTCAGGCAACTCCACCGGATCTTCCTAATGGCCCACCTACTTTAGGAACAGGAGCGACGCTTGAATGGACAAATATTACAGCTGGAGAATACTACCTTGTTGCACAGTATATCAACGACCTTACATGCCCGGCAACAATGCAGGACACCATTTTGGTCGAAGAAATTCCTTTGCCAGTAGTAAATGCCGGTGATGATGGCACAATTTGTTTTGACGATACCTACACTGTACCTAACGTAGTGATAGCCAATGTATCGGCCTTTGAGTGGACAGTTGATCTTGGTTATGGAGAGTTGGATGATTCTACCAGGATTGACCCGACGTATTTTCCTGATGCACAAGATGCCGGAACTTCTGTTAGGCTGTTGCTAACGGCTGATGGAGCCACATCGTGCAACTATACATCGGCAACTTCCACCGTAAATATTGAAGTAGTGGCAATGCCATCAGTTGATGCCGGCCCCGGTGCTACAGTTTGTGTTTCCGACCCCGGTGGCATTGAAATTACAGGTTCAGCGTTAGATCATGGATCACTCCTTTGGGAGCTTGATTTGCAAACCGGAAACGGTGAATTGATTGATGCAGATACAGAAACTCCTACCTACATTCCTCATCCGCTTGATGCAGGCAAAGATGTTAAAGTGAGAATAATTGCCAATGGCATGGATGAATGCATTAATTATACTGTTATCGATTCGTGTTACGTAAAGGTTGGTGCACAGCCGGTAGTGTGGATACAACAGATCAATAATTTTCAAGATTCTGCTTATTGTTCCGGACAACCTGCCTATTTTGAGGATATTAGCGATTTTGGCTCGTTTGATGCACATGAAGACCAGGCAATTGTCAGTAGGGTATGGGATTTTGGAGATGGTAGCCAAAGGATCGACACAGATGACCAGGTTATTGCTGCGCATATATACAGCATCCCGGGTGAATATATGGTTGAGCTTATAATTACCGCCATGATTGATGGTTTTGAATCATGCAGCGACTCTGCAGAATTTGATATTATCATCCATGCGCCACCTTTTGCAGGCTTCGATTTTAATCAAAAAGATTATTGCGGTGGATTGATGCAATTTGAAGATACATCAATTTGTTTAGAATCAACGCCAAGGGAATGGTGGTGGACTTTTGGGGATGTTGGACATTCAGACCAACAAAACCCACAATTTGAATTTGAGAGCAGTGGTTCGCAAATTATTGAACTTATGGTTACCGATAATAATGGTTGTGACAATTCTGTTACCAAAACAATTTATATCGAAGATTTCTTTGATTTTGAAATCAAATTCAAGGACACCTGCTTTGGTATCCCCATAAATTTTGAGGTTGACCCGCTTAGTTTATCACCACTTGGAAATGGGATTGAAACTTACGAATGGAGTTTTGGGGATGCCACAGATCCAGTTACTGATCCAAACCCTATACACTTGTATGAAGAGCCCGGTAGCTACAGCGTATTGCTAACTGCTACTGACTCTTCCGGTTGTACTCTGGTGAAGGAAGTATTTGTAAATGTGCCTGAACCTATCAGGCCTGACTTTACTTTTACCGAATGTAATAAATTCATCACATTTACAAACCTCACACCTTACACTGATGTTGCTTTTTCCCGGTGGATATGGAGTTTTGGGGATATGGAACCTGCAAATGAGGTTTTGGGGCCAGATCCACTGGATGTTGATCATGCTTATACGGCAAATGGTACTTTTATGGTAAGCCTTTCAGTATTTGATATTAATGGCTGTACTGGTACATTTACTGTTGATTCGGTGAAGACATTATGCATGGAAGACAAAGGCCTCTTTATACCCAATGCTCTAGCGCCCGATGATACAAACCCTGAAGTTGCAACGTTTATGCCTAAGGGAATTGGGCTACAGGATTATCAAATCAGGGTTTACGACCTATGGGGTAACCTGATGTGGGAATCTTCCTACCTTGATGAGAATGGAAGCCCCACAGAGAGCTGGAATGGGAAATATAGAAACGAAGACCTTCCGCCTGGCTCATACCCATACAATGCCTATGGTAAATATTTAGATGGTACAATTTGGGGAGATGCCAGTGCACCGGAAGATAGTGGACTTAACCCTACCGGAACCATATTGCTAATAAGATAACTAAATGAGCTAAGAAAATGCACAATAAGTTAATTAGCAGATTTAAGAGCCTGTTTTTGTTTTCCACAATATCACTTAGTGTTCTTGTTCCAAATGAAGCACTTTCACAGGATATTTCCTACTCTCAATTTTTTAACAATAAAATGTACTACAACCCTGCATATGCCGGCGATAGCAAAGGCATGCAGGCAGGTATGAATTATCGGAACCAATGGAACAAATTAGCCAGCGATTTTAATAACTATATGTTTTCCCTTGATTTCTCTGAACCAAATCTACCCGGGGCCGGGGGATTAGGCATTATGTTTCAATCTGATTTCGATGGAATCGGGAATATCAAAACTACTTCTGCTACGCTGGTAACTTCTGTTAAAATTCAAACCTCCAAAAACTTCTTAATGCGTTTTGGCCTTAATGTAGGCTTTGCACGCAAGTCGATGAACTGGGACAACCTGCTTTTCAGCGACCAGATCGATCCAAGGTATGGCCGGGTAAACCCAAGTAGCTTCCAGCAGCCGGATTACAATACAATTACTTACCCTGATGTTGGTGCGGGACTTTTGTTTAAATACAGTAAGGAAACTTCATATACAAACCATTTGTTAGGAACCCTTGCCCTTTCTTTTCAGCACCTGTCCACCCCAAACATTTCTTTCTACCATGCGGAAGCTAAATTGCCAGTTAAATTTGTTGTAATGGGTGATGTGCTTATACATAACCAAAGCGGTAACATTTCGAAATATGGCCGGCCAGATTCAAGGCTAAAAATTAATCCGGCATTTATGTACGAGCAGCAAGGCAAAAATTCCAACTTTTCAATCGGGGTAAATGCTTACAAAAGTTTCCTGTACGCGGGCATGTGGCTCAGATCGCAAACCTATACAATTGAGAACATTAAAGACCTGGTGTTAATGGTGGGAACCAGTATTCCAATAGGCAATGATGCTAGAATAAAACTCAGGTACTCGTACGATTACATTTTAACCGACATGAGGAGATATGCCGGGGCCACACATGAAATATCTATAATTTATGAATTGGATGGCCTACACCTGTTTGGAGTGGCTAGAAAAAGTGATCCATGGAAGATGATCTGGCGGAGCAGGAGATTTACTACTGAGTAATTGAAAGGGTCATCAATGAAACTCAGACCTACACATTTTTATGAGTTTTTCAGATTGATGAGTTAAAATGAGGGTTAAATATAGCAACAGATAAACCAGTCGGGATGCCATTTTTTACTGATTAACCAATATTCCCAGCAGACTATTTTTTGAATTGATCTGTCATATTTCGTTTTATGCTGTCAGAAACTTCGCGCTCTGACAGGTTTTCGACATTTTATTGTTGAAATGACACTAGCCACATGTTTTCGTGGAATGTGCTTATCCCGAAAGCATTTCAGGAAATCCTGCAACCTTGTTGAGTTTTCCTATTTAGTCGATACAGGGCTAACTGTAGGAATTAAGAACAATTTTAGACCAGAGGTTGAAGGACTGCGGGATTAGAATATCCAACTCTGATTAAAACTACTCAATAATCAACTTAATAACTTCATAGGAACTTCCCCGGCTAACCCGGGCAAAATAGAAACCATTTGTAAGTTTGCCCGGATTCCAGGTAACTGATTGTTTACTATTATTACTGAATTCTGACACCTTGTTCCCCAGGACATCGTAAATGCTCACTTCGATCAACTCTTCAGAAGGATTGTCAAAAGTAAAGGAGAAATTGCCAGTGGATGGATTGGGGTAAACTTTTGTAAACCCTTCAGCTTTATCCACATTATCCTCAATATTGGTATTGAGCCATTCAGGTTTTTCGATTTTTACAGTGGAATAAAGCCTGTATTCGCCGGGTTCGAGATCAAGCGCCTGACTGGAACTGCTTATTGTTTCTTCAGTTTGGCTGTAAAATTCGTACCATGTACCTGTACTTGGCCAGTCGGGTGTAATTTGACTGCCGGACATTTCGAAGTTGCCCACAACTACTACATTCATACTTGAATGGCGCAACACCATGGATTTTTTTCCACTGTAAACATCAAGTGAAAAATCAGTTGTACTGAAAGCATCATATTCTTTTTTCAGGTCGATAAGTGCTGCATAAACATTGAACAAATACTCGCGGCGCCAGTCATCCAAATAATCCCATCTTGGTGGTTTTTCACCTGTGCGCCCATTGTAGTCGATGGAGTAATCGTATCCCATCTCACCAAATTGCCAGATCATTTTCGGGCCGGGAATTGGGATGAAAAAGTTTGCTGACAGGGCCGAGCGTTCAAGGGCAAAAGTGGTGTCTTTTATATTGTATCCACCTACTGCATTTCCCCAGGTTACGTTTTTATACATCATCCGTTCCTCATCATGGCTTTCCATATATCCAACAACATGCGGATCATTCCAACCGCGCTTCTTATACGACATCCATTCAACATCCGATTTTCCATTTTCAGTCCATCCCATCGATCCATCACAATAATTGTGGTTCAGGTTACCCCAAGGCATCATACCATTGTTTGCCAGTACAGTTTCTTCTGAGTTATCAGCAAAATGTTCGAGAATAACGTAAGCCTTTGGATTTACATCCCAGATGGCTGCTGAATAATCATCCCATATATCAATCCTGGATTGATCGTATTGGCCCCATTGTCCTGTGTTTCCAAGTGTATTTTTCTGGGTGAAGCCTTTTGACAGGTCAAACCTGAAGCCGTCAAATTTATATTCCTCCAGCCAATATTTATTTACTCTTTTTGAAAATGCGCGGGTAGCAGGGCTTTCGTGATTCATATCAAAACCAACATTAAAATCATGTTTTGCCACCTGGTTATAGTATGGGCTGTTGGCAGCAGGGCGGTTCGATTCATAGTCCCACCAAAGTTTAACGTTTGGCGATGTTCCAAATGAATGGTTGAGCACCATATCTAGTACCACAGCAATACCATTTTGATGGCATACATCAATAAATTCTTTGAGTTTATCTTTCGGACCGTAAAATTTATCAGGGGCAAAATAATAGTTAGGATTGTATCCCCACGAAAGATTACCCTCAAATTCACTCACAGGCATCAGTTCGATTACGTTTACACCCAGACGTTTAAAATATTCCAGGGTATCGGTAAGACTTTGATAGGTGTGGAGTGCAGTAAAATCACGGATCAGGCATTCGTAAACCACCATTTTATCGACGGCAGGAGGAGTAAAATTTTCGACCTGCCATTCATAAGGTTCCTGTGCCGTCTGCAAAACAGTTGCTATTCCATCAGCAATATCATTGTCCGGGTAGTCAATCAGGTTGGGATAGGTGGCATTTGTGATATAATGATCATTCCAAGGATCACTAACTTTATCGGCATAAGGATCACCAATTTTAACCTCCGCATCTATAAAATACTGGAAGATATATTCCTGACCGGCTATCAGGTTATCAATTTGAAGCCAGAATCTCAAGTCATCCGGAGTTCGCTTCATGTATGAATCCTCGTTCAATTCCCAGTTATAAAAATCTCCAATAACAAAAGCAGCTTCTTTTTCGGGGGCATAAAGTGAAAGGATTACTGTATTTTCATCGATGTAATTGATGCCATCAATTATACCAGCTGGCAACTCTGCAACAGATGGTTCAGGAATCACACGGTAAGCAAAGGAATCAGCAACCATATCTGTGGCATCTTTCGCGATAATTTTCACCCAGTTTTCAGTCCAGTAGGAACCAAAGTTATCTGCCAGCAGGATATAACTAAATGATATCATATCTGTTTCATACTCCAGATCATTATTGACGAAAATAAACATACTGTCGGCATTGGGTGCAGCAGCTTCAATAAGCATTTCCTGGTTAAGGAAAATTACAAAATTATCATCCTTAGGTTCGCTAACGACCAGGCTCAAACCCGACTCAAAAACATCCACAAACATATCGGGTGATTGAGTTTGGGAATCTTCACTTCGGAAAACCAAACACATCTCAGAGATTACCCCACTTGATGATACGCCCCAAAAATCACGGATGGAGGGTGTGATCAATAATTCCCATAAATTGCCGCTTAAATGGGTTAATTCCGGCTGCGTGGTATTAACACCCCAATTGCCAATTACATGTTGCCATCGATCACCATTTACTGTTACACCGCAATGGGTGTACAGTTTGCCGCTGTATCCTTGTAAGTCGCTACCGGTAGCATCAAAAGTGAGGATAACTTCACCCTGATCGGTTGGGTATTCGGGGACGGTACTAACGGATTGTGCTGATAACGAAAGGCCTGTAAATATAAAAAGGGCAGGGAGTAGGTTGAGGAAAAATTTCATGGTTTTATTCTTTTTTAATTTTCGATTCCTTTGAGCTGCAAAAGTAACAAAATTAAACGGTAGATTTTATAAACTACGGCTTCAGTAAAAGTTAGGCATAGTGTCACCAGGTATTAGTTTTCTGTGATTTAACTCGAATATAAACTCCTGGTATTTCGGTGTTAAATAATTGATGGAGTAAAAAAAAGCCCGGTCAATTTTGACCGGGCTTCACAATGAAATTAATCATTTTATTCTTTTACAAACTTTGCAGTTTGGATTCCTTGCTCGTTATGTACAGCAACAAAATAAACTCCACTTGTAAAATCTTCGGTGTTAATAGTAACAGACTGGCTTGATAAACCTTCGATGGTTTGAACCACTGAACCTACAATATTATATACTTCAACCATAGTAATGTCATTCACATTATTAATGAAAGTAATATTAATAGCAGATTGGCATGGGTTTGGAAACATAGAAGCGATTAAGTTTTCACCAGCGTTATAGATACCTGCAGGTTGCTCGCCAAATACAGTTGCAAATTCTGTGTGGAGAGTATCAACAACAGCTTCGCGATTTGGATCACCGGTCCATTCGCCACCATCCCAGCTGGTAGTTCCGGTTTCAACTATGAAGTTTTTGTACAAATATGAGCCTGCGTTCAACATCAATTCAAGAGTGTAAATCATTTCTTCGCCTGCAGGAGCCATCATCATTAAAGATGGGTCTGATCCTGGTTCTTGCCAGTTGTTAATTGTATTAACGGTACCAGCCATGTAAACATCAGTTGTTGCTGGATCGAATCCTTCAACATCTGTCATGTCTGCACTAAATGTAACAGCCATTGGTTTGTCACCATAAACATCATTAACTGTTCCTTCTCCAACAGGGTAGATCTTACGGTTTGGATCTCCGTCCCATTCGCCATTTTCCCAGCTAGGTGTTCCTGTTTCAATGATTGCGTACTTATACAATATTTCACCTGCTTCAGCCATTTCGGTTGTGAGGGTGTAAATCATAGGATTTGCCTCGTCTACAGTTAATACAAGGGCTGGGTTTGAACCGGGCTCAGCCCAGTCGAAAACGTTGCCTGAAACGTAAACCTCCTGGGTAGCAGGATCAAATGTAGCGTTGGTCATGTCAACACTCATTGTTACATTAAACTGCGCCATTGTAAAAGTTCCCATGGCAAGGAACATTAAAAGCGCACTAAATCTTAAAGTAAAATTTTTCATCATGTAAAAGTTTTGATTAGTAATTCGATTTTTCATTTGCAAAATTAAGCAAATAATATTATTTCAAAATGAATTTTATAAAAAAGTGATAATTAAACAACTTTAGTGCCGCTTTTTATGATTGCTCATTTTCCCTATAATGATAAAGACATTTTATTAATAAGAGAGTCGTGTTAACTGTATTTTATAAAATTGAATTTTTTTAAAGCTTTGGTTAAAGAGTGTAAAGTGTTAGTTTTTAGTGAGGTGAAGTAATAGGGTTGAAATCTGAATTAATCATTAAATATGTTAAAAACATTTAAAATGTTTTATTTACTTTTGCTAACTATTTCATAACATGAAACCAATTAAATTATGTTTATAAATCTAAAATTTTTACTATGGTAAATCATCTTAAGACCAAACTCATTTTGCTTTTTGCAATTTTGTGTTTTGGAACTGTAACGGTTTTCGCCCAAAACGGCGAAGTAACAGGTACGGTGTCAGATGCCACTGATGGAACTACACTTCCCGGCGCCACAGTTGTGGTAAAAGGAACCGTCATTGGTACTGTTACTGATATCGATGGTAAATACAGCCTTTCGGTTGGACCAAGCACCACATTGGTGTTTTCGTTCATTGGCTATGAGCCCCAGGAAATCCTGGTTCAGCCCGGAACAACAGTTAATGTTGCCCTGCAAATGCAATCTACTGCCCTTGAGGGATTGGTAGTAATTGGCTATGGTGTCCAGAAAAAGGAGGATGCTACTGGTTCTGTTACCGCGATCGATGAGAAAGAATTCAACAAAGGTGCAATTGTATCACCGATCGAGTTGATTAGTGGCAAGGTAGCTGGTGTCCAGATTATTGATGGTGGCGGTGCCCCTGGTGAGGGAGCTACAGTCAGGATCAGGGGAGGGTCTTCACTTTCTGCAAGTAACGATCCTTTATATGTTATCGATGGTGTACCCGTTGATAATGACGGAATATCGGGTATGCGTAATCCGCTCAATACCATTAACCCGGCCGACATCGAAACCTTTACTGTGTTAAAAGATGCCTCAGCTACTGCAATTTATGGTTCAAGGGCGTCGAATGGTGTAATTATCATTACTACCAAAAAAGGTAAAGAAGGAGCTCCTCTGGGTTTTACTTATACCGGTACCTTCTCTTACTACACTCCTATTAAAAAAGTTGATGTTCTTGATGCGGACCAGTTTCGTAATGCTATTACCGATAGGTATCCCAACCAGGTTGGCCTGTTAGGCGATGCCAGTACCGACTGGCAGGAAGAAATTTATCAGAATGCTTTTGGAATGGATCACAATATTAGCATTTCAGGTGGTCTTGATGGATTGCCTTATCGATTATCATTAGGTTTTACTGATACAGATGGTATTCTGAAGACTGACAATATGAAACGTACAACCATTGGTGTTTCACTTTCGCCGGTTTTGTTTGATGATCACCTGAAGGTTAACTTTAATGTTAATTACGTGAACGTAAAAAACCAGTTTGCTGATCGTGGTGCCATTGGAGCGGCTCTTCAATATGATCCAACAAAACCGGTAAAAAACGATCATGAATACAATCCTTACTACACTGATGATGTAAATGGTGATGGTACATCAGACACAATTCTGATGCCTCCCACCCAATATGGTGGTTACCAGGCCTGGATACAGAACAACGGTACCGATATTCCTGTTGAACAGGGATCGAGCAACCCGGTTGCTTTATTGAATATGAGAGACGACCAGTCGAATGTGAACCGGATAATTACAAACTTTCAACTTGATTATAAATTTCACTTTCTCCCTGAATTAAGGGCCAACTTAAACCTGGGCCTTGATCATTCACAATCAAAGGGTGATGTGAAAGTACCTGACTATGCACCATGGGTGTATGATGCTTTAAACGGGGGTGGTACCAATAACTCCTACAAGCAAACAAAGGATAATGAATTGTTGGATTTCTACCTGAATTGGGTGAAATATGCTGAGGGTATCCAAAGCCGTTTTGATATTATGGCAGGTTATTCATGGCAACATTTTTACAGAAGTAATTATTCGGTTAATGGTAATAATTCAAGAGAATATACAATCGACCCGGTTACCGGAAGACCTGGTGTTTACCAGAAAAACTTTTTTGGCGATCCCATGCGTACCTATAATGTAGATACTGTTAACGATCCTACCGAAAGTTACCTGGTATCTTTCTTTGGTCGTTTTAACTACACCTTTAAAGACAGGTATTTATTAACACTTACTTTACGTAATGATGGTACTTCTCGTTTTTCACCTGATACCCGTTGGGGTTTGTTCCCTGCTGCAGCTTTTGCATGGAAGATTAATGATGAGCCATGGATGCAAAATGCCGAGGCTGTATCTCAACTGAAATTGAGAGTTGGATACGGTGTTACCGGTCAGCAAAATATTGGCCAGGGAGATTACCCATACCTTGCACGCTATACCACAAGTAACCAGTTTGCACGTTACCAGCTGGGTAATATGTTTTACTATACACTGCGTCCCGAAGGATATGATGCCAACATCAAATGGGAAGAAACCACAACCATTAACTTTGGTTTAGATTACGGTTTCCTTGAGGACAGGCTTTATGGTTCTATCGATGTTTATCAGCGTGAAACCAAGGACCTGATCAACTTTATCCCTGTGCCTGCTGGTACCAATCTTTCCAATTACATCCTTACAAATATTGGAGACCTCGAAAACAAGGGTGTTGAATTTTCAATTGTAGGTAGAGCGATATCCAATGGAAACGTATTCTGGGAAATTGGATTTAATGCTACTTATAATAAAAACGAGATTACCAAACTTACTGCTACCGACGATCCTGATTACTTAGGCGTTGCAACCGGAGGAATTTCTGGTGGAGTTGGTAATACTATACAAATGCACAGCGTTGGACAGCCAGCCAGTTCATTCTTTGTTTATGAACAGGTATATGGTACCAATGGCTTACCTATTGAAGGTATGTATGTTGACAGGAATGGTGATGGTGAAATTACTGATGCCGACCGTTATCACTATAAAAAGCCAGCTGCTGATTTCTTCTTTGGAATCAATTCAACTTTAACATGGAAAAACTGGGATTTTTCTTTCTCAGGCCGTGCTAATTTTGGCAACTATGTATACAATAACGTTGATTCAGAAAATGGTGTTTACGAAAGATTGTACCGCCCCGAAGGTCCTTACCTTGGTAATATTACTTCATCAGTGTCAAACACAGAATTTGTAACACCACAATATCTTTCTGATTTTTATATCCAGGATGCATCTTTCTTTAGAATGGATAATATGACCGTGAGTTATTTGTTTGCATCAATTGGAGGTGGCGATGTAAATCTCCGTCTTTCCGGAACTGTTAACAATGCGTTTACCATCACCAATTACGAAGGCATCGATCCGGAGATCAGTGGTGGAATTGATAACAGGATTTATCCACGCCCGAGGGCTTATGTACTTGGTTTAAGTCTTCAGTTTTAATCATTTTAAAAACAGATAATCATGAAAAAAATATTAAATATAACATTGGTTATTGCAGGATTTCTTTTAATCTTTTCATCCTGCACAAAGGATCTTGACACCATACCGCTTGACCCGGATGTTACTACGGCAGCGACTGTGTTTGACGATCCCGCAGCTTATAAGCAAGTACTTGCAAAATTATATGCAGGTCATGCAGTATCTGGCCAGCAAGGCCCTGCCGGTAATGGCGATATCAGTGGTATCGATGAAGGATTTGGTCAGTATCTTCGTGCCTGGTGGTATCATCAGGAGCTTCCTACCGATGAAGCTGTCATTGGATGGAATGACCAGACCATTAAAGATTTTCACTGGCAATCGTGGGGTTCAAGCGATGTTTTTGTTGCTGCCATGTATTACAGGATTTTTTACCAGATCTCAGCCTGTAACGAATATATCCGTGAAACTTCCGATGGTAAATTGAGTGAAAGGGGAGTGTCTGGTGATCTTCTCACAAAAGTCAAATATTATCGTGAAGAGGCTCGTTTTCTGAGGGCACTCAGTTATTTCCATGCGATGGATCTTTTCGCAAATGTTCCCTTTGTTACCGAAGCTGATGCTGTAGGAGCCTTCTTCCCTGAGCAAATCCAACGTGCAGATTTATTTAATTATATCGTTAGCGAATTGATAGACATCGAAGCTAAACTTATTGTGCCTGGTACGGAATATGCTCGTGCCGACAAGGCTGCTGCCTGGAGTTTACTGGCAAAAGTTTACCTGAATGCAGAAGTTTACTCAGGTACAGCTATGTATGCCGAATGTGCTACATATTGTCAGAAGGTAATTGATGCGGGATACTCACTTCACCCAAATTATGAGCATCTTTTCATGGCTGATAACGATATGAATAATCCTGAGCAGATTTTCTCGGTAGCCTTTGATGGCAATGCAACCCAAACCTATGGAGGAACAAACTTTATCATTCACGCTGCAGTTGGTGGTGAAAAAATGGTTCCCTCAGATTACGGTATTGGTGGTGGCTGGGGTGGTACCCGTACCACCAGCGCTCTGGTGGATAAGTTTCCTGATGAAACAGGTGATTTAGACGGTAGGGCCATGTTCTTTACCGAAGACCAAAACAAGGAAATTCTTAACATCAGCGAATTTACCGATGGATATGCAATTACCAAGTTTAAAAATATAAAATCAACAGGCGGTGCCGGTGCCAGTCTTGACTACCCTGACACTGATTTTCCGTATTTCCGTTTAGCTGATATTTACTTGATGTATGCTGAAGCTGCAGTTAATGGTTCCGCGGATATGGGCATGGCAGTGAATTATGTAAATATGATCAGGGAAAGAGCATATGGTGATAACACTGGTAATATTACAGCAGGTGATCTGGATCTGAATTTCATTCTGGATGAGCGAGCCCGTGAATTATACTGGGAATGTACCCGAAGGACCGACCTTGTAAGGCATAATAAACTCACTGGTGGAGACTATGTATGGCCATGGAAAGGAAATGTTGCACCAGGTACATCAACCGATAGCAAATTCAATATTTTCCCTATTCCTTCATCAGATATCGGGGCGAATCCAAACCTTGTTCAAAATCCTAATTATTAACATTGAATATTAAATTGATATAAAATGAAAAAGCTAACATTAATATTTATAACAATAGTTGGGCTCGGCTTAATGTTTTCTTGCGAAAAGAAAGAAGCTACTCCTGTGTTTGATGCCGATCAAAATAATCCTGCTGCGATCATTGAACCTGCGGCAGAATCACAGTATGTGCTCACCGAGGAAACTGCCGATTCCATAATGACTACTTTCAAGTGGAGCGAGGCTCAATATAACCTTTCTGATTTACAAGCTACCAGCTATTCAGTTCAGGTTGATATGGCAGACAGTAACTTTGTAAATGCCAAAGAAATTGGCAATACTTCTGAAACGATGTTTGCAATCACTGAGGGCGAAATGAACAGCATAGTCCTCAGTCTCGGCCTGGAAGCTGAGATTGCTTCAAATGTTGAAATACGCGTAATGTCATACTTATCCAATAACCGTGATGTTACCGAAACAGTATCTAATATAGTACCACTTACTATTACACCTTATTCAAGTGTGGTTGGATATCCTATGTTATACGTACCTGGCGATTATCAGGGATGGGCTCCGGCTGACGCACCAAACGTTTTTGATTTTGATGGTGATGGAATTTATACTGGATATATCTTCTTCCCCGAAGGTGGTTCATTTGAATTCAAGTTCACTTCCGATCCTGATTGGGACCATACCAACTATGGAGCAGGTGCTGACCCTGGAACACTGGATACCGATGCCGGGGCTGGAAACCTTACTGTTCCAGGCCCTGGAGGTTACCACCTCGAAATTGACATCAATAACCTTACATGGAATTATGGTGAAGATGTTGAAAATTGGGGTGTGATTGGGCAATGGCTGGAATGGGCGGAAGATATCGATATGGTTTACGATCCCATTAAACAGGAACTGAGTGTTACTGTTGAAAATATTCCGGCAGCCGATGACCAAAGATTTAAGTTCAGGGCTAACGATGGATGGGATATCAATCTGGGAGCCAGTGATCCTGATGATGGAACCTTAGTTTCTGGTGGTGCTGACATTCCAATTCCTGATGGAGGAACCTATACCTTTATTATGAGATGGACAACTCCGGTTCCTACCTACGAAGCAATTAAGAACTAGAAGTAATTTATAGCCTATTTAGAAGCCTTTCCGGATTTCCGGGAAGGCTTTTTTTAGTGCTTAATTTTGAGAGTTTATAAATGGATGAATATTAAAACGCGGGAGTATTTGATTTATAAAGATGCCCATCTTCGCGGATTGCTGTGGTGAGGGAGAGAAATATGGAAGGATGGGTCAATCAGTCTTATCTCTGAAAGTCTGAATAATGCGTTTAAGAGAAGGAAGCATTGATTTTTGCCTTAACCCATTTGTTGTTTAGCAGGATGACAACCAGTTCCTGTATAGGGCCAAGTAGAAATCCGGATTTTGCAAAAACACCCAGGATTTTGTGTTGAACTGAATTGTATTTAATCACAGCATTCAAATCTGTTGGCTCATGGTTTTTATCAAGAATAGTTTTTGCTGCAGCCTCGCCTGAAACCAATGACTGGTAAATGCCTTCGCCGGTCAGGCCGGAAGCAAAGCCACCTGCTTCACCAACTAAAAAGACATTGCCAAATTTAAAACCACGGTAATCGTAACTTATAGGTGCAGATTCATAAACGGCATTTGTTACATCAATGCCTTTTACAGCAAGCCATTGATGGAAGTTGTCTTTTAGCTTTTTGGACGACATCATCATCGGGTCGCAAACAGCACCAATGGCAAAACTTTCTTCATGAGGAAATATCCACCCATACCATGCACCGAAATATTTTGCGTTCAGGTGAATCTCAAGCCTTGGGTCAACACCGGGAGCAGGAACAGTATATTGGATGCCAATCAGTTTCTTCTCAACAGGCAGGTTCAGGTACTTTCTTACAATCGAATTGTAACCATCGCCACCAACAAGGTATTTGTAAGCCAGTTCTTCAGTTCCGTTTACAATAATTTTATCCGACTGCACCTCAGTAACTTTAGCACTGTTCCTTATTTCAACATGTGTATTTTTCAAAAGCCCTTTTTGCCAATCGCCAAATTCTTTGCGCTTTACAGTAAAAAGGAATGGTTCTGGTGCGTTGGTCTGGCTTTTTCGCTTGCGTGAAAACAATGCAGTGCGTGTAATCTTATGCTCGATAATGCTGTCAGGGAAGTTGAGGATTTCCATGCTTTTGCGGGTAAGTCCGCCTGCACAAACCTTATCACCGAAGATACTATCTTTTTCAAGGATTAAAACTTTAAGGTCGGATTTGCTCAATATGTCAGCACACCTTAAACCTGCCGGACCGGCTCCTATAATGATTACATCGTAATTTCTCATGTTGGTTATTACTGTTTACCTTAACAGTTTCGCTAAATATTAAATCTCAAAACTCAAAATACAAATTTCAAAAAATTCCAATTACAAAAATTCCAATTTCCAAAGTGCTTCAAATATTTGAGATTTGGTGCTTTTTGGAATAGTGGCTATAAACGTCTAAAACATTGATTAGGTTAGAAGTGACTTTTTATTCTTATTCGGTTTCTTCTGTCATCTCACACAACTCCACAGTCGGTTGTTCCGGTAATTCTTCGGCCAGCAGCCATCTGCAAAAGATGATCGCTTCTTTATATCCGGCGGTGCTTATCCAATTATCTACAACCATGGGTTGATTACTCAGGTAAGCTGTATAACTGCCATCTTTATTTGGCTTTGCAGTGCCCTTGTTGATACAGACTTTGTAGTTTTTATAGTCCATCGATTGCATCAGGTAGTTCCATGTCTGGATGCCCCAATAGCAGCATTCAGGTGAGGTAAACCTGATTTTTAAATACTGGTTGTCATCGAGCCTGTAGCGGCCAAAGCAGTAAATATTGTCCACCGTACCCCAGCCTCCCTGATCTGCTTCGAAGGGGAAGGGCGGCAGAAAATCATTCAATGGAAATTCAACCGGCAGCGGACTGATCCAGGTGATTTGTTCAAAGAAGGTGCTCATCACTTTAATGCGATAGGCCAGTGCGGCATCATCAAGTGGTAAGGGGGTTTCGTTGGCTTTTGTATTCTCGATACTCAAATCACTTTCATGGCTGTTGAAGCGATCGAAGAAATATTCCCGCGTAAACAAAGTCACTGAATCTGTGTCCAGTTTAAACTCATTTTTCCTTTTTGGATCTGGTGTTAATTTTATTTCAAAATTGCCGTCTGTGTCAAATTCAATATCCGTGTGATTGATGTTTAGGGTGACCCTTTCGGCCAGTTCACCATTTGGCGGGCCTCCATACAGGCAGAAAGATAAATAGCAGCTATCATAACGCCTGCCTTTAATAATGTATTCCTGGTCGCCACGCACCTGAGTGAAATAGTAAACGGCATCAACATTATCGCCTATCACCTTATGGTCTGGTGTGGCCAGGAGCATAAACTCCGGATTAATCGGATCGTTAAACAAGTAGAAGTCGATGCTCGTCCTTAACAAATGAAACAGGTGCCGATATCCATCAACGATACCTTGCTCATCAAGGTTTTTATCAGGATCCAAAAAGGTTTTGTCGGCATTTTTAATTACTTCTAAAAATTGATCCAAGGCTACTTTACTTTGATGTGCCATTTATCCTTTGTTTTTAAGTTGTTCTAAAAAAGAGAGGTAATCTGCATATTGCTGATTAATAATTTCTGTGGTTAAACCAAATGTATCCAGCGAATAGATGTGTGCTCCATGTTTATCTTTGGGATTTTCCTTCAGAAATTCATTGAATTTTTCAATGGTATCATCCGTAAGTTGCCAATTGAATTTTTTATAGATCTTTTTCGCTGTTGCAACCTGATCACTAACAAAATCTTCAAAATGAAGATCGATAATCTGGTTTTCTTTGTTTAAAGATTTGCGGCTTTCAAGGAATCTTTTGAAGTACAAACTCCAGGTATTAGCTTGTTCATGGCCAGTACGGACAGGGTCCTCATTATCGCTATAAAGCGAGCGCACCGATGAAATTAAACTTGCAGTTGAAGCCACCACATTTTCCGGGTGACGGTGAGTCATTATAATCCTGGCATCTGGATAAACCTCGAAAATCTCCTTGAGGCGCATTAAATGTACTGGTGTTTTCAAAAGCCAACGCTCAGCCTTCATCCCGCCGGATTGAATGTATTGCAAAAAGCGTTTGTGAAACCTCATGGTATCAAGCATATCCGATTCATTGAAAAACCAGTCCATATAAGATGGCAAATAAAGTTGGGCCGATGGTTGGAAACTGGTAAAGTTGAGGGCAGTAATACCAATGCATTCCTGGGGTTCGTCAGCTGCCATATAATGCTTTTTCAGAAAATCCGGTACAAGCATGAACAACTGGTCGAAATCCTTCCGTACGGCTTTAATCTGATCGTTGTCATGAAACTTTATAGGTGTAGCTGCAGGGTAGGGCAGCAGACATTCCCACGCAAGAGGAGAACGGTGGTTGGGGTCTTTGTTTAAAAGTGCATGAAAAATGGTGGTGCCTGTTCGTGGCATGCCAATGATAAAAACAGGCTCCCTGATCTCTTGCTTTTCTATTTCCGGATTCCGGGCAAGTTCAAGTTCTACCATGTAGCGCTGAAACAATGTTTTCTCTAGCAAGGTTTTTACGGCAATAGCTCCAAAGGTATTTGGTTTGCCTTCGGTATTAACTGAATGTACCAGCCGGCGAAGACCTTCTTCGGCATGAGGTAGAGCGTTGGTGTAATTTGCTTTTTTCCTTGCTTTGGATATTATGGCATCCGCACTAATCCGGAAAGGATTCAGCCTGACTTTTCTTAAAGTACTGCCAACATTATTTATTGCATTGAGCATCGATGTACGATGAATGCTGAGGGATGTTTGTCGCGCCACAATACCTACATTAACTGTTTCAATTTCTGAGCCAATCCGATATCGCCTTTTACCTTCAGTTTTCCTGTAAGTGTGGCAATCATAGGTTTTATTTCTTTGCGCTGCAGTTTGAGATAAGTTTCTAAACTCATGGTGATGGTGCAGTCGGCATCATCATCTTTATCCGTAATAATGTTGGCATTATTTCGGCCATCGATAAAAATAAATTCATCATCCATCTTGAACTTCAACCTTTTCCCAATGGGATCGATCTTCTTGACATTTTCGGCCAGTTCCTCTCTAATTTGTGCTATTTCCATGGGTCAAAAATAAAAATAAAATCCAATGGAAAAATATTTGTTTTACACAAGATTATTAACCACTTAAACAGATAAATCCTGATAGAATGCCTGTCGCATTATTAGTGCTATTTCACAATAATATGCCTGGTTCCGGTGGAATTTTTAGGCATCACCTGTGTTAAATAGGTGAAACCAAATAGTATTGAAGTCTCTTTTTTTCGTAGACAAGGAATTTGATTTATGTTGTAAAGATATTTTGAATTGGAACTATTTCTTTTTTTATTTGGGTAAAACTTCCAGTTCTGAGTTTTTTATAATTTTGGAAACAATACTTCACTTTTTGAATAGAATCCATAAAAATATTTGGAAATGGAAAAAGAACTCAGCCTGAAAGAAAAATTCATTTTGCTCTGCTACCAGCCCGAAAATGGCAAGCCATATTCTGCAACTTTCTATCATTTTGGCTTTATTGGAACAACACTGCTTGAATTGGCCGAGCATGGGAAAATAAAAACGGAGGGTAAGCTACTGAAGCTCACCGACAGAACAAAGACCAATGACAAAGCACTCGACTTTGTTCTGGATTATCTTGTAAAAGCCGGGAAGGATAAAAAGATTTCATACTGGATCAGGAAGCTTTCGGAATTTACAATCAAAAGAAAATTGCGCGCTTTCATTTTGGATTCACTGGTTCACAAACGGATACTTAAGGAAGAGGAGGTGAGGGCCTTGCTGATTTTTAAATATAAAAAATATCCGGCACGAGAAACACGAACAAGAAATGAACTCATCAAGGAAATTCAGAATTTGGTTTTGAGAAACCGTGAAGGAGATCAGGATTTGGATTTACTTGTCGCATTGATTGGAGCTACCCGGATGACAAACCGTTTCTTCGAAAAGAAAGACAGAAAAGAAGCACGCAAACGGATCAAAGAATTGATGAAGGAAAACAAGGTTGCTTCAATTGTAAATGAAACAGTTGCAGCTGTTCAGGCTGCCATTTTAGCTACCATCATTGCATCATCTGTGGCTACCAGTTCTGCATCTCATTAGGAGTTGTGGTGAAACAATGGAGTGATGGAGTATTGCCTTGAAATGACATTGAGCACTTAATTCCGGCAAGGTGGGATTTAACTATGTTCTACTTTTAACTTCGGACTTCAAACTCCGAACTCCCCCACTACATCCTGTCGGGCACCATGATTCCCAGCAGATCCATTCCGGTTTTAATAACACTTCCCACAAACGCAGAAAGCTGTAATCTCGAAGAGATTGTATTCAGGTTTTCTTCTTTTAGTATGGGCACTTCCTGGTAATATTGATTGAACTCTTTTGCCAGGTCATAGCAATAATTGGCCACAAGTGCCGGGCTGTAATTCTCACCAGCTTCGTTAATTATTCCAGGGAAATCAAACAATAGCTTCAGTAAATCCTTTTCCTTGGGAAGCAACTCCACAAAGGAAGGGTTGTCAATAATTGCTAATCCCTTTTCCTTAGCTTTCCGGCTGAGGGAACAAATCCTGGCGTGGGTGTATTGTATAAATGGGCCAGTATTTCCGTTAAAGTCTATCGATTCCTCGGGATTGAACAACATGGTTTTTTTAGGGTCAACTTTCAGGATATAATACTTGAGGGCACCCAGGCTGATCATCTTAAACAACTGATCTTTTTCCTCGTCACTAAAATGATCAATTTTCCCCAATTCTTCGGTAGTCTTTTTAGCTGTTTGGTACATTTCGTCCATCAGGTCGTCGGCATCTACTACTGTACCTTCACGTGATTTCATTCGTCCGTGAGGAAGTTCAACCATGCCGTAACTCAGGTGGAAAATATTCTCTGCCCACTCACGGCCCAGTTTTTTGAGGATGATTTTGAGTACATCAAAGTGATAGTTTTGTTCGTTGCCCACCACATAGAGCAGTTTCTCAGGATCGTATTCGTCTTTTCGCAACTGTGCAGTACCCAGGTCCTGGGTCATATACACCGAAGTTCGATCGGCACGTAGAAGTAGTTTTTCATCCATTCCTTCGTTTCCAAGGTTGCACCATACCGAGCCATCTTCTTTCGTAAAAAGAACTCCATTCTTAACACCTTCAAAAACCAGTTCGCGTCCAAGGAGATAGGTGTCGGACTCATAAAATACCTTATCAAATTCAACACCCAAATGCTTATAGGTTTCTTCAAAACCTCCGTATACCCATCCATTCAGTTTTGTCCAAAGCTTACGGACTTCCGGGTTACCGGCTTCCCATTTTCTGAGCAATTCCTGGGCTTCCATCAACAGGGATGCTTCTTTCTCTGCCAACTCTTCATCCATGCCGTTTTCAACCAGTTCCTTTATTTCTTTCTTAAATTGCTGATCAAACATCACATAATATTTGCCTACAAGATGATCACCTTTCATGCCTGTGGATTCCGGAGTTTCTCCATTTCCCCATTTTTTCCAGGCAATCATCGATTTGCAAATATGTATGCCCCGGTCGTTAACCAGGTTGACTTTAACAACATTTTTTCCATTTGCATCCACAATTTTTGATACAGAACAACCCAGTAGGTTGTTTCTGATATGCCCCAAATGGAGTGGTTTGTTGGTGTTGGGCGAGGAATATTCGATAACAACCGGCTTACCGGTTTTTGTTTCAGTGATCCCGAATTCCGGATTTTGATTTTGCTGATGGTAAAAATCAAGCCAGAACTTATCGCTGATGACAAGATTTAAAAAACCTTTAATTACATTAAAATTGCTCACCTCATCCAGATGTTCCCGGAGGTATTTCCCAAGATCGCTTGCAGTATCTTCCGGTGACTTTTTTGAGAACCGTAAAACCGGAAAGACAACAATCGTTAAGTCACCATCAAATTCCCGTCTTGTCTTTTGGATGGTAATTAATCTTGAGTCAATTTCTTGATTATAAATTGTTTTAAATGCCTCAAGGGTTTTATTTGTCAGCAATTTTTCAATCATTTTCAGCCAGTATTATATTTTGCCGCAAAAGTAGCTATATTAATTTGAAAATTTGGTAATGAGCACATTTGAAAATAATAACCGCTTCGCGGGAATAATTTCGTATCTTAAACATATTGGTTATTTTGATTTTTTTTGTTGGCCTAAAATAAAGAGGTTTTCTTCTCTGATGGAAAGGAAACACAAAGATGAAGATTTGACTCAGATCAGCACAGATATAACGTATTAAAAGTCCTTCCAAGCTGTGCGAATCCGCGTCTAGAATAAATTTGAAAATTGAAAACCTGCCCAAGGGTAAGGTGGGCATTTCGTTGGAAATAAAAGAACAACAAAACTTCGATAACATGTTAGCAATTGTGACTTTTCAAGAGCCTATTAACTTTCAGTTGGAATTCTCATACTTTGATGAATCAGCCTCTCGAGCAGTTGTTCTGATATTTAATTAAGAAATTGTTAGAAATCGTTAAGAAATCTCTGCTTCGATCATTTTGATGACAAGCTTAATCTGTTACCTTTGCACAAATTTTTTAAAAAATTCATATTTTATATACTTAAAAAGGGAAATAATAATGAAAAAGAATGTAATTATTATTGGTGCTGCGGGAAGAGATTTCCACAATTTCAACACCTATTTTCGTGGGAATGAGGATTACAACGTAGTGGCTTTTACAGCCGCCCAGATTCCCGATATCGACGGAAGGAAGTACCCGGCAGAATTGGCTGGTGATTTATACCCGGATGGTATCCCAATTTACGCAGAAGAAGACCTCCCTAAATTAATTAAGGATCTGAAAGCTGATGATTGCGTGTTTTCTTACAGTGATGTTACTTACAGCCATGTAATGAAA
>Ga0070728_10001609_pt1 | contig 32433 bp, 23 predicted proteins | sample tdDd471_FD_66723 | JGI IMG/M metagenome (GOLD analysis project Ga0070728, IMG submission 66723) | Marine sediment microbial communities from the Atlantic coast under amendment with organic carbon and nitrate - tdDd47.1 | ecosystem: Environmental > Aquatic > Marine > Coastal > Sediment | place...
AGACTCGCCAAATTATACAGTTGAAATTTACAGGAGGGAATATGTTGGGACTTAACAGGCGACTGCTTATTGTGGTGGTGTTTCTTTTGATGCTGGTCTTAGTGTCTTGTGGTGGTAATGAAACACTCAATGAAGACGGTGATCTGGATACAGAGTCAGCCATCGAAACAGAGGTTGAGGAAGAAACCATTATTGATGGTGATATGAATTCGGATGGTGATGATATAGATGGTGATATGGATTACGAGGAAGAAATCGAGCTGGACCTAGAAGACGATTCGGAGTACGAGCAGACAGAGCAGGTCGATAGAGCAGAAGATGAAGAAGATGGAGAACCAGAGCAGGCGGAAGCATATGACGGCCCCAATATTTGTCCGGAAGCTGTGATTTCTCTGGGAAGTCACGGGCCTCCTGTAACTTCGACAGTTAAGAGTATAACTGAATCAAGTATTGTCGCTTTTTACGCAAACAGCAGCAGAGATAGATATGGTAGCATTGAGAGTTTTTCCTGGAGTCTACTTTCAATACCACCCACATCGAGTGCTGAAATAGGATCTGCAACAGATTCAGATATGGTGGCAATATTTTTTGATATTGCCGGAGATTATCAGCTAGAGCTTGAGGTAACAGATAACGATGGTTGTAGTGATAGCCAGATCATTGATATAGAAGTTCAAAACAATCAGGGAGTGCATATAATACTGGATTTTGATCCGGGTTGGGATTCGTTTGATTCAAACAATATGGTTGATATGGATTTGTTTTTGACTGGCCCAAATGGTAGCAAATGCCATTCTGGCTCGATAAATTCGAGTAACAAATTCAGTTTTATCTGTGGCTCTGAAGCAACAATGTCAATTGTTACTAATGGTGCTGGAGAAAGTGGTACAAGGGAAGGAATTGTAGTTTTTAACATGGTCGATGGATTGTGGACGTTTGGTGTAACATTTGTAGAAAACTGTCAGAGCTGGACAGATCATTTAACCAGACCTTTTTGTGCAGCCCGTTTATCTACGACCACCTTTGAAATCACAATTTACGACCCAAACTCTTTGGTTGCAACTGACCCGTTATTTCCTGTTATTCAGGGTAATATAGATTTTGGTCAAACCAAAAGCTGGAGCATGACGAGAGTTAACGGTGTTATCAGTCCACCGGTGGCAATACCATAATATAATTTTAGTGAAAACAAAAAGGCCGGACAAATTCGCTGTCCGGCCTTTTAATTTAGAAATGAACTTTTTAGCCTTTTAAGACTGCCAGAGTATCGCGGGCAATGGCCAGCTCTTCGTCTGTGGGAATTACTACTACGGTGCATTTGCTGTCGTCAGCAGAAATAAGGGTGCATTCCCCTTTGCGTCCTGCGTTGCGTTCTTCGTCAAGTTTTACACCGAGATATTCCATTCCGCTACAAACTGTCTTGCGAACGATATCATCGTTTTCACCAATACCTGCGGTGAAGACAATTGCATCTACGCCATTTAAGGCAGCAGCTAAGGAACCGATGGAACGTTTGATTTTATAGGCATAAATGTCAACGGCAAACTGAGCACTTTTGTCGCCTTTTTCCATCGCCTCTTCCACCGGGCGAATGTCATTGCTGATGCCACTAACTCCGAGCATACCGCTTTTCTTGTTCAAAAGGGTATTGATCTCATCGCAGGAAAGACCTTCTTTTTCCATCAGGAAGAAAACCACGCCAGGATCGATATCACCGGTTCTGGTTCCCATCATCACGCCTTCCAGAGGAGTGAATCCCATGGTGGTGTCGATGGATTTGCCGTTTTTAACTGCGGTCAGACTTGCACCATTTCCCAGATGACAGGTGATGATATTCATCTTTTCAACATCGCGACCAATGAACTCGGCGCATTTGTGGGCCACAAAACGATGGCTGGTGCCATGGAAGCCGTAACGATATATTTCGTATTTTTCGGTCAATTCCTTGGGCAATGCGTATTGTCTTGCCACATCCGGCATGGAGTGATGAAAGGCTGTGTCGAAGACAGCTACATTTGGTGTTTCAGGGAAAAGTTCGATACAGGCACGAATACCTAAAAGGTTGGGCGGATTGTGAAGTGGGGCCAGCTCTGAATTCTTTTCAATAACAGAGATTATATCTTCATCAACTTTCATTGATTTAAACTGCTGCCCACCATGTACCACGCGGTGACCGATTGCATCTGGAACAAACTTGCCATCTGGAGTCAGGTTTTCCTGTACTATTTTTATTGCGCTGTCAAGGGCGACAGTATGATCTGGGGCTTCAATCGCAAAAGGCTTGGTCTTTTTACCACCGTTCTTATAGCTGATACGAGGGCTTTCCCCGCCGATATCTTCAACAAGACCTTTAAACAGGCTTTGTTCGCTGCCGGAATCAAGTTCAAAAACATCAAACTTTAATGACGAGCTACCAGAGTTAACAACCAGAATTTTCATGGGCCCAACCTCCACAATTAGAATCTCAACAAACCCTTGTTTACATGGCCGTTCCATGTAACACTGGCAGGCATTATAATATTTCCAGCTAAATAGGCAAGATTTCAATGAGAATTCTTTAATTAATGTTAGTACAACACAATTGTTGATATTTTCTTGTGGGGATAGATGTTGATAAATATTGACAAATACCGCCTTTGTTATTGTTTCAGGGCGGTATTGTTGATATCTGCTATTATTTTGCGCAGTCTATAAATCTCGTCTCAAATGAAGTTGCAAACGCTTGTTTTTGACGGTTTTCACTTCATGAACCATTCGATAGCTGTTTTGAACCCAGTTTTTAAACCAGGGATGGCTGGCGATACCGCGTTTGGGGTTCAAAATCAGCAGCGCAGGAGGATCAACATTCAGTTTGGCAAGCATCTTTTTCATATCTATTCTGCCGGATTTGAAAAGCTGCGCATTGGTATCTGCCTGCTCCAGGGTAATTTTCCGTCCGGTCATCAAGGCGAAATAGGGTGCGGTGGAGGCGTCACCAAAAATGGTACCCTCAACATTCTGATATTCCATGACAAACTTCAGCAGGGCTTGAGGGTTTTCTGTAACAGATTCGTGCCAGAAATATCTTTTAAGGCCACAATCAAGATCTCCTACCCGGCGTGTTTCGTTGAATAGAATGGCTTTAAGGCTTGAATTGACAAAACCCGGTAAACAGGCAGAATCTTTCCATTGATAAGTGGAAACCTCCCCATATTGTCGCTGATAATAGCCCATTTCTGATTCAAGATGTTCACCGGAAATAAAACAGATCGTAATTAACAAGCAGACCCCCATGATTTTGAAGGTTTTACTTTGTAGTTTCTCGTTAGATTGTTTCACGGTTTGCAAATATTGAGAGGCTGTTTTGAAAAACAATCCCGAGGCTATAACAAATAATGGAGCCAGAGGAATCAGGTAGTAGGTAAATACCCGATTAACAGAGAAAACACCCGCAATCTGTGCGAAAGTTGCTGCAAAAACCAATGTGTAGAGCAGATTGGGTTTAGCTTTTAGTCCCTCTGTTTGTATTTGTCCGTAAAGTTGTTTCAGGTAAATCAGAAGAGATAAAAAGGCGAAAGTTGCCAGATGGTACTCGTTGTGGAAGAATCTTGTAATGGCACTCATCCCACCTTTGGCCATGGCGGTTTTACTGAGATGATAACCGAAAACCTGTTCGGCATAGGGGTCACCAAAAGCAATCAGACAGGCCATATGCACCAATAGAGTAACAACAAAGGCGTATATCAGGGTTTTGAGTGACTCGCGTCTATAAAACAAAAGATAGGCCACCGAAAGTCCCATAATTGCAGGAAGAATATGAAATGAAATCAGACCGCTGAAAGCCAGCAGAATTCCGGCCGTAGCTTTTTTATTTGCAACGATACAAGCCAGAGCAGCAACCAGGGCAAGCGTTGACCAATTTGCCCCGGTAAAATGGGTGGCTACCGATAAAAAATTATGAGAAAGAGCCAGCAGAAGTCCAGTAATAAGTAATATCAATGGCTTAAGACCTTGACGCTTCATAATCCAGAGCACAAAAAGAACAGTTATCAAAGCCGGTAAAACGGAAACAAGTTTGAACCAGAAAGGCGTGAATATGCCTGAGGCCATGAACAATGCTGAAATCAGCAGGTGTCCCGGAGGGTGTGCCAGAAAGATTTCTCGATATGGTACCAAACCTTCGAAAACTCTTCTTCCCACATAGAAATAAATGTTTTCGTCACCGGAGACAGGGCTCGCTGCAAAACATTTAAAAAGTAAAAAGAAGATTGCCACCAGAAGAGATACAGCAATGTATTGCCATCTTGAACCGTATACCACGTTTGTTGAACTTGTTTCACTATTACTTGTCGCTACTGGCAAAGCAGGTCTTTCTTCGTTTGTTTCTTTTGGTGTGTTTTCCTTTGATGCTCTGCGAATTGCTTTGAGTCTGGCTTTCTTTCCCATATTGCCTCCTGGAAATTGATGGACGCATTCTAGCATTGGGCCAGGAAATTTGGCAACTTGTTAATGTTTTGACTCAGGTGGTGGGTGTGATTTTATTTTCGGGATATTTTCTAATAAAAACGTTATCAGCATCGCTCATGGCGAGTGATTGACGATTAGTCGATTGTATTGAGCCATTAATAAGTCTTGACATTACATATAACAATAGAGGAAAATAAAAGTACGCCAAAATCATTTTTTGTAAGAGCTTGTAATTCATGTAGCTTAGTGTCTGGTTACGGGAGGTCAACATGAAAGAGAAGCATACGCAGATAAACATACGTGATTATTGTAACTATCTCATTGGTTGCGATGATTGTCTGGTAGAGAAAGATAGCCGGTTGTATCGGCCGTTGGAGTTTGTGAATCTTCTGGAGAAGAATGACAACATCAGTTTAGATCGTCATTGTTTCTATTCCTGTTGCGAATGCTTCTCCAACTCCATGCATTATACGGTTAAGTTGGGCTGGTCTGAAACCCAAAAATCGGATAAGCAGTGTATTGCTGTCGTTTACTGGTAAAACTTCGAATAAAACTCCCGAAAAGTGATTCATAGATAATGGTTGAGGGAAATTAATAGGCAAATCAAGCCAAAGAAATAAAAGTTTTCGCATACAACGTTCTATTATGTGGTAAACTGTTGATCATGGTTCATTATTTCAGGAGTTGCTGTATGAAAAAAGCTCGTTCAAGGCTTTCTTTTTCAGTTTTGCCGATAACATTATTGCTTGGGATCATGATCGGTCTGGCACTGGATGTCAGCGCTTTTGCCAAGGATAATATTTACGCGAAGCTGGAAATATTTGCCAGGGTTCTGCATTATGTAGAAACCAATTATGTAGAAAAAGTTGATCAGGACACCCTGATTTATGGCGCCATTAAAGGCATGCTGGATGAACTTGATCCTCATACCGCCTTTATGCCACCGGATGTCTACCGGGAGATGAAGATAGATACTACCGGAGAGTTTCAGGGTTTGGGTCTGATTGTCGAAAGTCGTGATGATCGTTTGGTGGTGGTGAGCCCTATTGATGGTTCTCCAGCACACAAGGCCGGTCTTAAACGTGGTGACGAAATTGTCTCTATCGACGGCAAAAGTACGGTGGAACTTTCCCTGCATGAGGCAACCAACCTTATGCGAGGCAGGGTCGGTACAAAGGTTGAGCTGACAATAAGGCATCTGAACAGCAACAATCTAAGTCGCGTGATCGTTACCAGAGCAAAAATTCACTCCAAAAGCGTAGAGTATGAACTTCTGTCATCTGATATTGGCTATGTTAAAATTTCGTCTTTTCAGGACAGAACCAATATGCAAATGGTTGCAGCAATCAAAAAGATGTCGGTTAACGCCGGAGGGCCTCTTTCAGGCCTGGTGCTGGATTTAAGAAATAATCCTGGTGGACTTTTCGAAGAGGCGGTTCATATTGTCGACGAATTTGTTTCAAAAGGTACCATTGTCAGCACAGAAGGCAGAAACCGCGCTCATGTTGAAACAGAAAAAGCCCATGATTCAGGCAATTATCTTAAGGGTAAACTTGTTGTTTTGATCAATGGCGGTTCGGCTTCATCATCTGAAATTGTTGCGGGAGCCTTGCAGGATTTAAAACGTGGTCTTATTATGGGAACACAGAGCTTTGGCAAGGGTTCGGTTCAGAATATTATTGATCTGGATGATGGTTCCGGACTGAAACTGACCGTTGCCAGATATTTCACACCAAACAAGAGATCCATTGACATGATCGGCATCAGGCCCGATATCTTGGTGGCACAGCCTGAATACATTGCACAACTTATGAATGACGCCGATGCCCTTGAACATGGCATCAGCATGGAGTTGACAGACGAGATGGGGCTGAGTCTTATTGAGGCCACATCGCATCCGGATACCATTGATGTTTCCGACCATCAGTTACGCGCTGCATACTCATACCTCAAGCTCGGAAAACTACCCTGATCCAGCTCAAACTATTCCTTCAGTTCCTGCTAAATCTGATTTTCAGGACAGGCGACAACACCTCGCTTAAAATATCACATCCCATCTTATACTCTGTTTCACCGATATACTTGTTTTGCAGGGCTTGTTTCAGGATCATGCTGCAACGTTGAATATTGCTGCAGATCAGATCGAACTCGCTGTCGCTTCGCAATTCATCATTACAAAGTTGATTGGTAATATCTCTTGATATTTCAGTGAAGTAGCTGGATAGCTGTGTTTCATGGTTGTTTATTTGCAATGAAACAAGATAGGAAAAGTTGAGCCATTTTATTGCTTTTCTAAAGAGATCATCGAGATTGAAAGAACAGTCGGAACGAGGTAAGTTTACATCCATATCAGCACCTCCTTTATATTAGTATGTTATAACCTGAATCGGATCTAAAATATTTCAGCTTTTCCTGTTAAATTTATGGTTTGGTGGTATGATTTGCGCCAGATAAGGCACCGTTTCCAAAGGAGAAGTTAGATGTTATTTGAAGTTTCTGGTGTTGAAATTAGCTGGTGGATTCCTTCTGTTACAGCCTTTTTTATTGGTTTGGTGGTATCTACCGGAGGTTTAAGCGGTGCTTTTGTGCTGCTGCCTTTTCAGGTCAGTGTTCTGGGTTTTGTGACGCCTGCGGTAACCGCGACTAATCATTTGTACAATGTTTGTTCCATTCCGAGCGGAGTGTATAGCTTTATTAAGCAGGGGCGCATGGTCTGGCCACTAACCGCAATAATTGTGCTGGGCTCTTTGCCGGGGGTGGCCGTTGGCAGCTGGCTTCGGGTTGCCTATCTTCCCGATGCCAAGGGCTTTAAGCTGTTTGTTGGATTCGTGTTGTTGTTTATCAGCAGTCGTATGCTCTGGGAAACTGTTTTGCGTCCAATGTTTACCAAAATGAAGTTGTTTAAAACAGCAACAAAAAATGAACAGCAACTGAAAATTACCAAAGTAAAGATAAAAGAATTCAGTTTAAAAAAAATCAGCTATACTTTTTCTGGCAATACCTATTCCATTGCTGTTATGCCACTTTTTCTGCTTTCGGTTTTAGTTGGTGTCATTGGTGGTGCTTACGGTGTAGGTGGCGGTGCCATTATTGCACCGTTTCTGATAACATTTTTCAGGCTGCCGGTTTATACAACAGCAGGCGCAACCCTTATGGGAACCTTCAGCACCTCTCTTTTTGCGGTAATCTTTTTTTCCATTTTTGCACCATACGTTAGCACCACTACCCAGCCGGTAACACCAGACTGGCAACTTGGTGCCCTTTTCGGTTTAGGTGGATTTTTCGGGATATACCTTGGTGCGAGGTTGCAGAAGCTGGTACCACAGCAGATTATAAAAGCCGTTCTGGGTATCGGAATAACGACTTTGGCTCTTCGGTATATTGTTGGTTATTTTATGGCATAGTTACACAATGTGGCTGGTTTTCTTGTAACTTTACTTTACTCGGTACTTTTCATATAGCACCGGAAAAGCAAAAGCAGAGGCAAACAGCAACATGGAAACGATTCCCTGCCACTGAAGCAAGACCGAAAAATCTCTGGTTTCAAACATTTGTATTGCAGCATCGCCAAGCCAGCTCAGCATAAAAATTGCCGGAAAGGTGCCGATCAGTGTGCCTGTCAGAAAGTCCCGTTTTCTGATACTGCTTAAAGCTGCGGAGATGCAGACCAGGCCGAAGGGCACAAAAGAAAGTCTTGCCAGAATAACAGTTAAAAGGCCATGCTGTTCAAGTCTGCTGTCCAGTTTCTCAAGCCTGGTGGAGAGAATTTGCTGCAAACCTTTTCTGCCGATTTTACGTGCAGCAACGAAAAGAACCAGACCACCGAGATTGACGCAGATGGTTGAAAGAATCAATCCGAAGTAGGGGCCGAACAAAACGCCTGATGAAACTGTCATCAATGTTGGTGGCATCCCCATAAATATTATCAGTAGAAAAACAAATGAAAAAATAAGTGGGGCAAGTTGACCCGACCCGTGAATGAAGTCGCGCATTTTATGGACATCAAAGGTGTCAGAGCCAATGCCGGTAAGGGCAATGATTATAAAGACAAACAGAATAAACAACGACAACACTAGTCTGCCGATTTTTTTTCTGCCAGCCATTAGTTAACCCCATGAATGATGTAGATGATAACAGGCGGAAGCATAAACCTCCGCCTGAAAATTATGAACCTTGCGTTAGCTAAGATTAACCACCACGGCTGGCACGTTTGGATGCCTTCAGTGGGTTGACCTTGGTTTCGGCAGCGCTTACGATCTCGATTTTTACATGAGTTGCGCCAATGCAGTTGTCGTCTCTCCACATAGTGGCGGGCTGAGCATAGACTTCACAAATGTTTTCGCCATCTACTTCATTGGTGTGTCCACAACCTTCACATTTGTCGATTATGGGAAGACATTCAAAGGTCTTCATTTTACCACCAACTCTGATTTTTCTTTGTACCATTGCTACTTGACTCCTTTCAGTGCGCCTAATCCGTTGTTTTAGTCTCTGTTGATTTCTTTCTGTAGACAAAAACTGTCTTCTTACCAACAAAGTCTTCGTTTTCTCTTGCGTAAATTGCAATTATGTTCATTCCCTCTTCCAGCTCAACTAAAGCGGAAAAGTTCATGTTCAACGGATTGGTAGCTGTCTTGTTTGATTTGAAATAAACTTTCTTGCCATTACGTAATATAAATACATCCTGAATGTGATCATCATCATTAATCACACCTTCGATCTTGACTATTTTTTCGTCAGAATAAAGTTTTTGACTCTCTTTACTGAGAGTAATTACCGGCAGTCTGCGTGACATGATCAATGGCAGTGTCGCAAATTTCTTCGCTTTCACACTTTGCCAGGGCATTGCCGAATAGATCCAACCGGTGTTCTTTTTACCAATTGAAACTTTGGCCCAGTTGCCGGAAAGTGCCAATGCCTTTAGTTTGATATTCTTGTCTGTCTTTGCAATCTGTGGCATTGATTGATCTGGGGAACCGTAAACCGCTGTGCCCGCCAAAACTTCCACAGCCTTGTTCTTGTCACTTGGCATCATCACTTTTTCAGGGCTGATTTTGAAGCTAATCTGATCCACCATATAAACTCTCATGCCGGTGTCCATAATCATGATTTCCATGGGGAACTCGGCAAGCTTCAATTCTGGTTTGATTTGGAAAGTAAATTTGATTCTGGTTTTCTTGCCAGGTTTGATTGTGTCAAATTTTACACGTCCAGCATTGATAAAGACTTCCTTGATGTTGTCGGTGTTCTTTAAAATTGCCAAACCTTCAACCACTGGGCCGGATCCGGTGTTTTCAATTTCCATGTTGACATCAATAGTTTCACCGCGTTGCAACAGTCCGTCGTTGTTTCCGGCTTTGTCGTCAAGCATAAATGTATATGCAAATTCTGGAAGTTTTTTACCTTTGATCTCAAAGCGTTTGGTGATGGTTGCCGGGGGATTTTCATTTTGGCAGAAGAACTTGAATACCACATCATCGGCTCTTGATGGCAGATCTTTGGGCAGGTTTACTTTCGCTGTAGACGACTGGGATTTCTTTGCGCCAACTTTACCAATGAAAAACTCAAGTCCGTCAAAATAAGGATTGTCGGACTCGCTTATGGCACGTAAACGAACATAGGGTTTATTGCCTGTATTTGTAACTTTGAGGGTCATCCGAAGATCTGTACCAGCTTTAATGACACCTTTGACGTTGGTGGAAATATCTACCTTTGCAGTAGTGGCGGTGCTGATATCTTCATTTTGCCAGTTCACTTTAAGCTTTTTGAAACGCTTGATTATTTTGTTGTCTTCGCTGGCATCGGCTTCTTTGAGATAATTAACAGAGCGTTGCAGAATAATTTCACGACGGCTGATGTTGCCGAGATGTTTAAGCAGGTTATAGGCAAACTGTGTTACATAATCACCTGTGTGGACATCTTCCGGCGGTGAGTCGATGTCAATCTCGTCACGTTTTTCATCGTACAGATAACGCATGGACTGGAATGAATTATCTTTGATAGTTCCCGTGTTTGTTAAATGATGATCCAGATCTTTTTCCACCCGACGATTTTCATAGGAGTAGAATTCAATCTGCCCCTCTTCGATATAAACCGGCAGAAGCTCGATATCCGGAACTACGCCAACCGACTGAATCGAAACATCACCCGGTGTCAGATACTGGGCCACTGTGAGTTTCAGGGCCGAACCATCATCCATATCATAAAGAACCTGCACGGAGCCTTTACCAAATGTTCGCTCACCAATCAGTACAGCCCGGTTGTTGTTTTTGAGTGCACCAGAAACAATCTCGGAGGCAGAGGCAGATGATCTTCCGATCAGCACCAGCATGGGATATTTTTCTTCAGTTCCCAAAAATGATGCTTCATTGACTTCCAGTCTTTCGTTACCTGCTCCCACTGTGGTGACAATGGTGCCGGAGTCGAGAAAGAGGTCAGACATTTTTACAGACTGATCCAGCAGTCCACCGGGATTGCCTCTTAAATCAAGAATCAGTCCGGCAAGATCTCCACGCTTTTTCATTTTTTTAAGAGCGTCTTTGAGATCTTTTACTGTGTTGCCCTGAAAATTGGATACTCTGACATAGCCAATTCTGCCCGGCAGAAGTTTGGAGTATACCGAGCGGATCGGGATAATGTCACGAATCAGTTCGAAGTCTTTGTATTCCGTCCATCCTTTACGTTCGATGGATAGCTTTACTCCTGTGCCTCGTTCGCCACGCATCAGAGAGACTGCTTCGTCAAGTGACATATTGATGGTCGATTGTCCATCAATCTTCATCACTTTGTCTTTGGCTTTGATTCCGGCGCGCCAGGCGGGAGTTTCCATAATGGGGGCAATTACAGTCAGGTTGCCGTCGCGGATGCCAATCTGGATACCGATTCCGCCAAAGTTTCCTACGGTGGACATTTTGAGTTCACGGTAATATTTGGGGCTCAACTGAACGCTGTGAGGATCGAGGGTGTCGAGCATGCCATTGATTGCTGCATATTCCACATCTTTAGGGTCGATGCTTTTTTCCAGATTCGGTTGCAGGAAACGGAACACTTCTGAGATACGATATTGAATTTTCCAGACGGTATTGATGTTTGCAAAAGAAAACTCTTTGGTTTTAGTATCAACTCGAACCAGAACAGATTTCTTTTCTTCGTCGAAGTCTACCATTACCGAGGGAATGGAACGAGCCACTTCCTCAAGAGCGTTTTTAAACATTTCTTCAGGTTTGATACGACCAGGGTCATAATAATAGTTTCGGATGTAGCTTATAACTCTGGTGAGAACGACAATGGAGGACAGGTTGTAATTGTTGTCGGCCTTGACGGATTTGGCTTCGGCCTCTCTGATTCCAACGCTTTGGTTTGATATGGGGTTTCCCATCTGGTTGATTGTTAAAGTGGATACCAAAACCAGAATCAAAGCGATGAGGAAATATCTAATTGTCCTCTTCTTTTGAACCATACACATTCTCCAATATTCGTAATTATCCCACATTCTCGTATACCCCCAATCAAAGATCATTAGATCTAACCGATTAATCAATATATGACAAGGAATTAATCATTACATAGTAAGGTTTTTCAGCCATTTTTACAAAAAAAACATATTGTTTGGTGGATATTTCTCTTCCACTTGCAAACTAGCGATCTTTCAATGAATTTTCTTTTGTAATATCAAGCTCTAAGAACCGAAGCCAGGTTCGGTCTTGCACCTGATCAGCAAGCGGTGTCAGCCTATTAAAAATGGAACATCTTCTGTCTTGTTGTTCTGACTTTCTGAAGGTGTTGCCATTTCCGATTCCGGTATCAGAATAGTAAATGTGGCCCCTTCACCTTTGTGGCTGTTTGCTTCGAGGATTCCTCCAAAGCTGTCTACTATTTTGTCCGAAACGGAAAGTCCGAGTCCTGTACCGAATCCCGGTTCTTTGGTTGTAAAGAAGGGATCGAAGATACTGCTCATGGTTTTCTCGTCAATCCCCTCGCCCTGATCTATCACGGCAACAGTAATAAGATTTTGACCATTTTTAAAGTGAGCTACATTTTCCCGGTATGTAACCGATGGGTCATATTGGACTTTTTCAAGAAAAATGGTGATGTTGCCTTCTTCTTTCATGGCATGACTGGCATTGATAAACAGATTTACCAGCACCTGTTGAAGCTGGTTGAAATCCACTTCTACATAGGCCGGCTTGCGGTGTGAGGTAAAGTCAAATACAATGCGTTTAAATTGTTTCTGATGCTTAATAAGTTCGATGCTTTCTTCAATCAGATGATTGAAATCAATTTTTTCGATGCGCTCCCTTCGCGGACGTGAATAGTCCAGAAGTCCTCTGATAATCTGGCTGACTCTTGTCATATCTTTTTCAATGCGTGCCAGAAAATCCTTTTCCATCTCATCATCAAGACCACCCTGTTTTAACAGTTCCACATAACCTAATATGGCCGAAAGCGGATTTCCCACTTCATGAGCAACGCCTGCTGCAAGTTTTCCTACCGAAGCCAGTTTTTCAGAGCGTATCAGACCACGGCGGGTGAGTTCCAACTCTTCGTTAACTCTAAGTAATTCATCAATTTGTTCACTTTGTCGCTGTTCATTGAAACTCAAATGTTGTGCCATTTCAGTAAAGCTCTGTGCAAGCTGTCCCAATTCGTTTTTTTCGCTTACGGTAACCTGAAGATCTCTTTGTCCCTCAGTGATACTGATTACGGCTTTATTCAGATCGTTAACGGGCTTAATCACCATTTGTTTTAGTAGCAATGAGCCAAAAAGAATGATTAAACATGCATAAATAAATGCAAAAACAAAGATAAAGCGACCCGAAAACAGGAATTTTTGTTCTTCATTGATAAGCTGGATAACAAACTGGATCTTTCCTTCCGGTATTTTGGAAACTACCCAGGGAAAGGTGTAAACCAGAACCTGTTGTGAGGTTTTCGGATCTTTCATCTGGGCGAAATGAACTTTTTCTCCGGGTAATTGTACCCTTGGAGCAAATATCTTGGCATAGGGCCAGTTTGATGGTTTGAGAGTTGACCAGATTATAGTATTTTCATTGTTGTAGAAAGTGATGGAATGGTGAAATTGTCCGTCGAAATAGTTTTGAGCAACCCTTGTGGCAAGTTGGGTCAGACCTTTTCTTCCTGCCGCTGCTTCTGCAATAGTGGGTCTGGTACTTGTTCGTTGAATCTCTGCTGCCGAGGAAAGACCAAGATGTTTTTTTTCCTCTTCCATGGAGATTCTGGAGAGGTAGGTCACCATTAATCCCATTGAGACAATTGCCATGATTACCATAATCGAAATGGCTATTGTCATTTGAAATTGTAATGATGAAAAAAAACGAACTCTGGCCATCTAACGTCCTTAATGCCCCATGGATCTTATAAACTCGTAATAGTATTCCCCGAAAAACAGAAATTCCAGTGCTGCTGCTGCCAGAAATGGACCAAACGGAACAGCTGCATGGCGCAGAGAAACTTCTTCTTCCTGTTCCGGTTTTTTGCCATTTTCCCATTCATCCGGATCTGGCAGTGGTGGTGCTTTTTTCATTAGACCGAACGCGATGGCTAAAAGGGCCACAATCAATCCCTGAATAGAGGAAGCCAACAAAATAAAGGGTATGGACTGCCAGCCTAAAAAGGCTCCCAGCATGGCCAAAAGTTTGGCGTCACCCATTCCCATTCCCTCTCTTTTGGTGAGAAAAAAGTAACCATAGGAGATGATAGCGATTAAAAAGAAGCCTACCAAAGCACCGATAACCGAGTCCTGCCACATCAACTGTCCGGTAAAAAAACTTGCAGTAATACCAATAACAATACCGGACAGGGAAAGTTCATCCGGGATAATCTGGTAAGGAATATCAATAAATGTTATGGCAATTAAATATGCACAGAAAGTGAAATATACAAAAAATGACAGACTGAAGCCATACTTCATAAAACAAAGAACACCAAGGGCTGCTGTTGCAAGTTCTATCAGTGGGTATTGCATTGAAATGGGCAATTTGCATTTTCTGCATTTTCCACCAAGCAAGACATAGCTAAAGATGGGGATGTTGTCGTACCACTTCAGTTTATAGTCACATTTAGGACAATGTGAAGGTGGGTGAACAATAGATTCACCTTTGACTGGCAATCTCAAAATCACCACATTTAAAAAACTTCCGACTGATGCTGCAAATAGAAAAGCAAAAAACATCTGTGTGTAGTTCCAGATTTCGGGGGTCATAAAATTTTACTCCTGATCAGATTCAACTCCAAGTTTTTTAAGGCGATACCTCAGGGAACGGAAAGTCATTCCCAGAAGTCTGGCCGCTTCAGTTTTATTTCCATTTGTATGTTCGATGGCACGGGTGATGATATCCAGCTCTTTTTCGGCCAGTATTTCATCCAGATTTATCGGTTGTGAAAAGTCAATTATCTCTTTGGTCGGTTCTGCACTCTCCGGGAAAGTGACATATCTCTCCAGGATATTGTTAGGCAGACTGTCCGGTCTTATTTGGTCAGTTGTTTCAAGGGCCACTGCACGTTCGATCAGGTTTGACAGTTCACGGACATTGCCGGGGTAATCGTAGCTCATCATAATCATTAAAGCTGCACCAGAAATTTGCATGGGATCTTTGTCCATATCCTTGCAGGCTCTTTTGATGAAATGCTTGACCAGCAAAGGGATGTCGTCTTTACGTTCTCTGAGTGGCGGTGTACGAATCTGTATTATATTGAGTCTGTAAAAAAGATCTTCGCGGAAACGACCGTTGGTAATTTCTTCTGATAAAGTGCGATTTGTGGCAGCAATTACTCTGGTGTTGACATCAATCTCTTCTGTGCTGCCAACCGGGGTTATTTTTCGTTCCTGTAAAGCTCTTAAAAGTTTAACCTGCAAATGCATGGGCATCTCAGAGATTTCATCCAGAAAGAGAGTTCCTTCGGCTGCTACGGTAAAAAGGCCATCCTTATCCTTAATCGCACCGGTGAAAGATCCCTTGACATGACCAAACATTTCACTTTCCATCAATTCCGCAGGAATGGCGCCACAATTGATGGTTACAAACGGTTTGGTCGATCTGTGTGAGTTGTTGTGAATAGCTCTGGCCACCAACTCTTTACCGGTACCACTTTCTCCGGTAATCAGAATAGTGGTTTTAGTTTGTGCAACCTTGGTGATTCTTTCGAATAGCGGTTCCATGGCAGCAGATTGGCCGATAATGTTTGAAAAATCCATACCTTGTGGCTTTTCCAGGGGAACTTCCCGGGCTTGGGACTGGCGACGCTTTTCAAGGGCACGGTCGATAATCTTTTTTACTTCATCAAGCTTGAATGGTTTGGTAATGTAATCATATGCACCATCTTTCATGGCCAGTATTGCATCAGCGGTGGAACTGAAAGCCGTCATTACCAGAAATTCAAGTCTGGGATATTTTGGCTTGGCCTTCTTCAAAAGAGTAATGCCGTCCATTGGTGACATTTTTACATCCGAGATCACCAGATCAAAAGAAGTTTTTCCAAGCAGATCCAAGGCTTCTTGACCATCTTCGGCACATTCGACTTCCAGACCTTGCTTACGAAGAAATATGGCCAGAAAATCCCTCATGCTTTGTTCATCATCAACTACAAGAATACGGGCCATTTTAATGTTTCCTTATACCGCTATGGTTTTTTGTTGGGAGTGGTCACAGGGAATAACTATTCTTATTTTAGTTCCTTTGTTGGGTGTTGAATCCACTTCAACTTCTCCGTTATGTCCTTGTACCACTTGATGCATTATTGACATGCCTAGACCTGTTCCACTTTTCTTGGTAGTAAAGAAGGGGTGGAAAATTTGTTCCAGTACCTCATTGTCCATACCCATACCGTTGTCACTTATCACAAATTGGATCGAGGGTAAACCATCATCTGTATCTTTGCCCTGGCCAACAGTTAGCCAGACAACCCCGGTTGTTTTTGTACTGGCAGCTTCTGCCGAGTTTTTTATCACATTCCATAGCATCTGCTTAATCTGGCCCACATCACCAAAAAGTTCCGGCATGGAATCGTCGTATTCAACTCTTATTCGAACTTTGTTCAGTTTGGCATTCTGGGCCAATAGTTGCAGGATATCTTCCACTATTTCCCTGACATTAATTGAGTGAATGTTGAGAGGTTGTGGTCTGGCATAAGAGAGAAAATCAATGATAAGAGTGTTTAATCTGTCGGTTTCTCGGAGGATGATTTCCATTAGTTTATCATTGTCATCTCCAGGCGGAAACTCTGATTTAAGCATCTGAATTGAGCCGGAAATCGAGGCCAGCGGATTCCTGATTTCGTGGGCGATACCTGCTGCCAATTCACCGATGGCTGCCATTTTCTGGTTCTGGAAAACCCTGTTTTCAAGTTGTCTTTTTTCGGTGATTTCGTTGCTGATGATGATAAAACCCACTTTTTCGTCTTCGATTCCAATAACATCCGAGAAAGAAAACGAGACCCAGCGATTGTCATCCGGATTGTCATTCAACTTTATTTCTGCATACCTTTTCCAAGGCTTTCCATCTATTTCAACTCGAATGAAAAGTTCCATGATCGGAATGACAAACTCCAGTGGCTGGTCGATTACATCTTCATGTTTAACACCGAAAAGCTCTTCGGCAGCAACATTTATAAAGGTGATCTTTCCACTAAGGTCGGTCATGATGAAACCGGCCTTGATGCCACTGATAATGGAGCGGTTTAAAGTTTTCTGAACCATAAGGCTCATGCGCTCTTTGGTAAGTTTGACTTCTCTGGTTGAAATTTCTCTCGCCAGATAGCTTGCCAGCATGGAAATTAGCACAAACATGCAAATGTTCAGGAAGACCTGATAAAGTTCCTTCATGGTGAAAATATTTTCAAATGATGGCGTCAGCCCCAGCCTTGCATGAAAAATACCATATGATTCGAACCAGATAACACAAAGAAACATCGCTATTGACAATAAACAGGTAATTATTGCCCCTCTTCCACCCAAAAGCAATGCCCCCTGAATAATGGAAAGCGCGTATATAAATGAGATCGGGCTATGGAGTCCGCCGGTAATATAAACCAGACAGGACCAGAATATTACATCTGTAAAAACCTGAGTGATAGATTGGAAGCGATAGCTGGTATTATATTGCAGAGCCAAAAGGTAAAAAATTGATAAAAGGTAGATTATGCCTATGGAATACAGGGTTAGCTGCTGAACCGCGCTCCAGCTTTGACCACTTCTGTAGTGCAGAAATGTGGTAGAGCCCATTAGCATGGTAATGGTGAATATCCTGAAGATAATCATGCCGAAGAGCTGTTTTTTGGGCTGATCCATTGTACTGGTTGACTGAAAAACGCTCATAAAAATGATGATCCTTTCACATGGAACCTGGATACAAGCATGCAATAAAATATCGCAGTATTCTATCACAAGTAGTGGCTCAGAGCCAAAAAGATTCAGATATCGAAAACTTAGAGAAACATCGTGTCTGATGAAGGAAAAAATTTTAAAAAATTACCTGTTCGAGATAGACAGAGATGGAGTTTTGGGTTACAGTGCCGAAATCCACTGGTGACGACTAGTATACACTGGCTGCAGTAGTCGGGTGTACTGTAACCTTAACACATACAGCGCGGAAAGAAACAAAGCGATATGGGGCAACTGTTTCTCTGGACACAAAAAATAGACGATGTGAGACAAGAGGAGTTCAAAGGCAAATTTGGTTTTGCTGTACCTGAGACCCTTTTGGAGCTTCACGAAAATTTACCTGAAGAATTTATGGATTTTCTGGGGTTCTACTCCATTGACCGTATTATCGATGAAGATTCACGACCAACTATGATGATGCCGGGACTGGTTCCATTTGGTGAGGAAAGTGACGGTGATCGTTACTGTTTTTATCTTCCCTGGAAAGATGAAACCGGCCGTTCTGCAATTGGCATCTGGATGCAGGAAACCAATCATTTTCTACCGATTGCCTTCCAGATGAAGACCTTTTTAATGTGGTGGATGACCAAGGTTACACTTGATTCAATTGGCGGTGAAGACTGGCCGGAAATTCACAAAATCCTTGAGCTATTCAAGAATTCCTGTGATCTGGACGAATTTGATTTTCTTCTCACACCACCGGCCTCATTGGTAAGTTGGCACGATAACCTTTTAAAATTCGATCCTACCACAGTTTTTTCGCTTAATTTCTCTGCTGCAAACCAATTTGCGGTGCAGGGTTTTGATGCATCTTTAAATATGTTGCAGGACGCGGAACATATTTTACCCGGTTTCGGAGCTTCGAAAATCTGGCAGGCCAGATTACTGGCCATGAGTGGTCGTACAACAGAAGCGCATAGCGCCTACTGGAGACATTTAAATACACCAATGTTTGCAAATGGTTACCACTACTGGTGGCATGCCGGAGACCTTCAAATACAGGAAACCAGCGAACTTGAGGCAATTAATTTCATTCGCTCGGCAGAAATTGCTGCACCTGATAACATTCTGAACAGCACCAAGGTTAAATTTCTGGCCGAACATGATGTGGCCGATTATGAAAGCCGCATGGAGCTTTTCCGTTTGCTGGAGCAAGAAGGAAACCACAAGGCAGCTCTTTTAGAGCTGGAAAATGCCTTCTTTATCCAGTCCTGGGATGATCGTGCCGCCCGTGAAATGCTTGAGATGCTACTGTGCATTTATCCTGAACACGATAGAATGCGTGAGGCAGAACAATGCAGACGCGCTTTGGTTAAATTAAGACAGAACTCTGCGCCTGTGGAGTTCTAGGGTTGTCATTTGTGCACTTATTTTTGCACAAGAATAGAATCGTTTCTTAAAACCGGCTTTGGCCGGTTTTTTTGTGCATGTCTGCCATTCTGGTCAAATTCATGGTTATAGAAAACAAGCTGTGATATAAGCTGATTGACAAGCTTGGGAATGAATTTTACTTCCCTGGTGTTATAAGATAGTATGAGGATGAAAACACAGACATTATAGTGGGATTGAAAAATGCTAAATGTTCATAATTATCTGAATATATTTAAAGTTTTACTGTTTCTATCCGTGATTTGTTTGATTTTCGGCCAAAGTGAAACTGCTTTTGCCCAGCTTTCTGCTGTTGATAAAAGCATTGTAAGCGTCAAACAAAAGGCAAAAAAATCGAAAAAAAAATCTTCGGGCAAAACACTTAGAATTCAGGACAACGATGTCTATTTGTTTACACCTGAAGCCTATAAGACCTTGCAACGTTTAAGTGCCGGTGAATATTTTGATGTTGATGCTGAATTGGAGCGTCAGATTAAAGCGAAACCTTATGTGTTTTCGCTGTATTACTTTGCCGGTATCATAAAGGTCAGACGTTTGATGCTGGAACCGCATGACAAGCGGGACGATAAAAAGATAGAGAGACTTTTCAAAACCTGTCTGGTAAAGGCCAAAAATGCACAGAAACATGAAAAATATCGCACTGCAGGTCTGTTTTACGAGGCAGTCTGTGGTTCCGGCCTGGGGCTTTTCCATGGCGTACGAGCCAATTATTTACAGGCCAGAAGACTTGGTGTTGACAGCATGGATGCCCTGGATGAAGTTTTTGAGCTCAGACCCAATCTTGAGGGCGCGCTCCTTTTAAAAGGTATCTATAACTATTTTACCGGGCGTTTCGGTTTCTTCACCAGACTTCTGTTGAGGTTAGTGGGATTGCCATCGGGTGACTATAAACTTGGCAGGGAACAGGTTAAGGCGGCAGTTAAGAGAAATGGCCCCTTTAATTTCTTTACCGACATCTACGCTATCTATCTCTTTGCACCTTCTGGTCGCTTAAGGGGCGATGCCTTCAAGATGGCAGACGATATGGTGAAGCAATATCCGAAGAATTATTATAGCTATCTTATGCGTGGCTATGTTTATTTGAAAATGCGAAAGTTTGATCTGGCTTTGAAAGATAACCTCAAGGGGCGTTCGATGCTTCGCAAAGATCTGAAATCTTACGGCGATATTGTTTACGTGGCCGATGGCTTTTTAATGGATTCTCGCATAGCCTATACCAGAGCTATTCTGTATCAGGATTATGAGGGATTGAAGTTTCTGCACAAGTGGTCAAATGACTACAAATCGCATTACGCAGATGCGCCCCTTTTAGCCTGCATGTACCTTGGCCATTTGTACTCATTTGTTGGTCTGGACGAGGAAGCCCTTGAATTTTATGAGAAAATGCAGGACTTCAAAGATGCTGAGTGGATGAAAGACATCGGAAAAAACTACGAGAAAAGACCTATGGGAAAAAGATATCGCCTGCACCCTAAACAGGTGGAGAAAGTCAAAAAGTTTTTGCTGGCCCACCCTGAAATCAAGGCCTAAGGTTTCACCGACCGATATGTTTTCTCTGCTTCTTTTGCAATGGCTCTAAGAAGATCCCTGAAAATAAGACGGTGAAATGGATAGAGCAAATACCAATACAACAGACCACCAAGTCCGAACGGTTTGAATAAAGCCGTCTGGATCAGCTTGACTCCATGTGTTTCGTCAATAATCTCAAATTGCAACCAGGCCCGACCAGGCAGTCTCATTTCAGCCTGAAGCAGCAAAAACCGATCCTGTTGTATTCGTTCTACTCGCCAGAAATCCAGAGCCTCACCTTCCATTAAATCTAAAGGATGACGCCTTCCTCGCCGGAGCCCCGGCCCACCAATCAGTTTATCGAATAAGCCTCGGAGACGCCAGGCCCAGTTCCATCGGAGCCAACCTTTTTCTCCACCTAAAGAGGTAAAGGTTGAAAAAACATCCTTTGCACTAGCTTTAACAATAGAACTCCGTTTTTCTTCGATGAAACCTTCTTGACTGGAAATCGTATAATCCTTGTATTGTCCCAGCGAACCGCTCCAGCGTGTTTGAATATCCAATATTCTGGTGTTGTCAAGCGCAAGTCTGACAGCCTCCATAAATGAAACAGGTTTAATTTCCGGGAAATGCTGTGAGGCTTTGGTTGTATTTGCCACCAGGGAGTTAATAACTCCTGCAACAATTGGAACCGCCAATGAATTGGGAATAGGGGTTACCAGTCCTATCCAGCGAGCAGCAAGTTTTGGAGACAAAACCGGTACTGGTATTATTAGACGTTTTAAACCACGCACTTTTGCATAGCCGAGCATCATATCCTTAAAAGTCAATTCTGAAGAACCAATATCAACAATGCCAAGGGAATCTTTTTCAACTGCTTGGACAAGATATGAGAGTGCATCATCCACGCCGATGGGCTCGCATAAATTACTGACCCATTTGGGAGTGATCATTATTGGCAGGCGTTCGGTCAGGTGACGTACAATTTCAAAACTGGCTGAACCAGAACCAATGATAGGACCAGCACGAAACTCTGTGGTTGGAAGGTTTTCCCTTAGAATATTTCCAACCTCGGCCCTGGACTCCAAGTGGTCGCTTTTAATAAGACCCTGTTGGGTTTTGGGGTATAAGCCACCCAGATAAATCAAGTGTTGTAAACCTTGTGCCGCATTTACAACATTGCGCGCTGCCTGACGATCCTTTTTGGGAAAATCCGCACCTGAAGCCATACTGTGTACCAGATAAAAAACTACATCGATATTGGCAAATGCAGATTTTAGACTGGCCAGATCCATCAGGTCACCAGTTGTTACCTCTACCTGATGTTCCCAGCTTCGTCCTTTGATCCTCCTGGGATCACGTACCAAAATACGGATTTGGTAGCCCAGGTTTAATAGCAACGGAATCAGCCGTCCGCCAATGTATCCTGTGGCTCCGGTTACCAGAATTCGTTTGCTTATTGTTTGATGCTGATTCATGAATCTTTTCCTTTGATAGCTCAGATGTCTTATATTTATGTGGCTTAAAGCAGGAATATTTATCCTGATTGCGCACAAATACAATCCGCGAAAAATTTCAACTCAGTTTTCCAGCCAAGAGCATTCAAATCCAGAATGAAGCCCGCCAATCTTTAGACGACAAATGTCGCTAATATCATACCACCCATTAGAAAAAAACACACCGCTAATCTATTAAAGTCAAGCACCCGAAAGAATAAGCAAAAAAGGTCAGAAAGAGTGGAATTCATACAACCAATAAAAACCTTGACTTAGTTTTCCGCTCACACTACCTTTCTTTGCTGACATATCGGTTCCGGTTTTTGCTGTAACTCTGGAGGTTCCCATGCATATTCTGAAGAACAGTTATTCTATTGCAGGCTTTACATTTGTATTGGCTCTTTTGCTTTCGCTATTTACAACTGATGCTTTGGCTCTGGAGCCTGCAGATAAGTGGGAAGGGCCGATTGACTATGCAGCCACCGGCGGATCATTTTTGGAAGACACCTGTTACGCCGGGCCTACCGGATGTATTCTGGGGCAGTTCGATAATCAGGGTGATATGGTTACCGCTACCTCCAGTGCTGGAATGTATGGCATTCCTGAAGGTGTCAATGTTGTCAAGGCTTACCTGATATGGATGGGTTCGGTGGATGCCGAAAATGGTAACCCTGATATGCAATTGACCCTGCTTCCACCTTCCGGAAAAGAATATGAAGTAACCGCCTTGGCAGAAGATATGACGGAAAGTATCAAGGATGACTTTGATGCCGATGATTTACCAGCAACATATTATTACTATACCAACAGGGTAGATGTCACAAAGATTTTGCAGGATCACAATTCTGTCAATAATATGCCTTTAAATGGAAGCTATACGGTAAAGAACTTTACAGGATATGCAGACGAACCTTATCTAAAGAGGCAGGTTGCTCTTGGTGGCTGGTCACTCTTTCTGGTTTACTCAAAAAGTGGCAGCCAGTCAAAGCGTATCTATTATTACAACTATTTCGATCAGATCAGAGATCAGGTACTGGAGTTGGAGCCCACCGGTTTTGTGGCACCTGAAAATGCCATTGCCAAATTCACCATGTTTGTTGGAGAGGGCGATCCTGGGATCGAAGGCAGTGGTACAGGTGTGCATGACGAGTCAATTTTCTTTAACAATATTCAACTTGTAGATAATTGTAACACTGCGAACAACCCATTTAACGGAACAGTCAACACTAATCTGGATCAAGCCGAGGGTGATTGTCGCGAGCAGGTTTATTCGATAGATCTGGATACCTTTTTTGTCAGTGAATATCTTACCGCAGGTGATACCGGGGCAAATATCGAGCTGTCATTGGGGCAGGATCTGGTTATCCCGAACTACTTTGTCTTGTCCATCAGTAGCAAACGTTCCGATTTCGATATTCCCAACAAGCCCGAAAAATCAGCCTCGGTTTCCACTGGCGGCTTTTTGGCTCCAGAAGAAGTTTTTACCTATTACATCTACGTACAAAACAATGGTGAAAATGTTGCAACCGATGTAAAAGTCAGGGATCAGCTTCCTTCCGAGCTGGTTTATATAGAAAACTCTACATACGTTATAGAACCAAACGGAGATCGCAGAAAGATTGATGATATCGAGGGCGGTTTTGCACCTTCAACGAATTCCATTGCAATTGCTTCCAGTTTACCACCCGGTGAAGCCCATCGCAGAGTTGTTGAGATAGGTGTCAGACTTAAATCCGAGAGTGACGGAATCGTCAAGGGAAATATCATTAACAATACTGCCGAGATAATTTCCGGCCGTGGCGATATCTTTTTTACCAATGGCGGAAGTCCGGTAACTCATACTGTGAGGCTTGAAGCCTACGAAGGTACAATGCAGTTTGCCATGGGAAAGAAACATTCCGAAAGTCGTTTTGTTGCTCCCGGAGAAACAGGTGTTGTTCTGGCGCAAATAAATCTTTCCTCTGAGAATGGTGATGTAGCGCTTTCAAACATGATCTTCACCCCTGCGGATCAGACCAATGGTGAGGTGGTTGATTCTGCCACACTATATTGGGATTTGAATAGTAATGGCAAAGTTGACTTGACAGACAGGCAATTGGGAGAAACCTCAAACTGGTCAGTTGGCGGCTTGGTGTTTTCCGATTTCTCGGTACTGGGCAGCGTAAAGGAAAACCAGCAGCAAAATTTGCTTTTGACAGGTGATATTTCGCAAAGCGCAATGGCAGGAGATTCTTCTCAGCTTGAACTTTTAAGCGACAATGTTTCGGTAAGAGGATTTGTCAGAGGTCTGCCTTTTAAAACTGCCATGCTCTATCTACCGGATTCAAGTACTGTTTTAAGTGCCGAACCGGGGCTGGAGAATCCCTCTGATGGCTATCTGACTCCCGGTGCCGAGTCTAATGTATTGCAGTTTAAACTGAGAAGTTATGCCTCCGCTGTAAATATTCAAGCTATGACCTTTCAGCTTGAAGGAACCATTTACGATGCTACTGAGTTGGAAAGTCTGGAGTTGTTCAGAGACAGTAATCAGGATGGCATTTTTGGAGCAACTGATGTTACTTTGGCCACTACACCAATTACAACAGATGATCAATTGGTTGTTTTCAGCACTCTAAACGAGTCACTGCCCGCAAATTCAGAGATGCATTATGCTCTCAAGGCCAAGTTTTCAGTGGATGCCGGAGAAAACAAAAATTTCAGGATTTCTTTAAATGCTGTTGATGCAGGTGGTCAATCTGCACTTGGAACACCTGTAACGGGTGGACTTTTGACCATTTCCAGTGATCTTGTTGCCTGTGATTCTGATCAGGACTGTATTTTGAGCCTTGATGATAGCTGGTACTGTGACCAGTTGCTAAGTGTTTGCAAACAGGGTGATGTGGCAGATGGTGACATGGAACAGAGCGATGGTGATATTGATGGCGATATGGATACGGAAATTGACGAAGAATCAGCCTCTGGTGGTTGTCAGAATACGAAAGCTCCCAGCGCATTAATTTTGTTGATTGCCCTTTGTTATCTTGCTGTTAGGTCTGGAATGTGGCAAAATGCTTCAGGTACTTCTGATTAACTCCATTAAGCAAAGCTGACCGGGTGACAATGAGTTCAAGATTTTACGATGCAATAATAATAGGAGAAAATTCTGCGGGACTAATTGCTGCGGCTTTACTTGCCAGCCGTAAATATTCCGTTCTGGTAATACCCGAAGTGATTATCAGAGAGCAGAACATTTCTCTTGGCAAGTCCATGAAAAGTGACCGTGCAATTTACCCGGGAGTTTTCGACTACCCGGTGCCAACCGCAGTTATAAGAGAACTCAACCTGGGTCACAAACTGCGTTCGATCTTCAAATCGGCTGTTCCGGTTTTTCAGGCAGTGGACATGGAACATCGTCTGACAATCTTCAATGACCGCATCAGGCTGGTTACCGAGCTACAGCGTGAATATGGCAAAGAGGTAAACCCTGATGATGTGGGAAACCTCTTGAGCCACCTCGAAGAAATCAATCTGGTGCTGGACAGGTTGCTGGTTCCCGGACTTTGTTTTCACCCAGCGGGGATGAAAGAAAAATGGGATTTTGGCAATCGTATAAAACAGTTTAACAAATTGCTCTCAGACCGAGAATCAATGCTTTCCAGTTTTGAGAAACTGTGGAATCAAAGTCCTCTGGGAGGATTGATGAGCAGGATTGAGAGTTATGCAGGTAACACCCGTGATGGGTTTTATGATTTGTTTGCCTACAGACGAGCCAATACTTTGTTTAATGAGGTTTTATACGAGATCGCAGACGAGAGTCTCGACTCTGTGTTACTTGAGACAATCCGAAAGAAATCTGGAGCTGTGCAGGAGCAGGTGGTTTTAGAGGAAGTCGAAAACGGCAGAAATGGCTACAGACTGCATGATGGCAAAAACAGCTATGGAGCCAACTCTGTTATCTGTGCCTTTGATTTCTTCAATGTCAACAAGCTCTTTAACGACAAGAAAACCAACAATTTTGTGGTCAAACAAATAGAACGGTTCTTACCATCCCATGTATGGGTCAAGACAAATCTTAACATCGAACGCAATGTGGTTCCAAAGGCCATGAACGATAATCTTTTCTTTATGGCGGATGACAATGGTGGAGAGATCAGCTTTTTCCATTCAGATCCTCTGCTTTCCAAAAGTGCAGATTTTGAAACACTGGAAATCAGTAGTCCCATTCAGGTTGATCGTCTGCAACAGGACAAGATCAAGCAACATGAATATAAAATGATCGACCAGGCCAAGTGGCTCATTCCTTTCATCGAAACCAGAATCAACAAGATTTATCTTGAGAAAAACATCAAAGAGGATGGCGAAAAGTATTTAAAAATTGCAGGGAGAAATCTGCAATATACCAACCACGCCAAACAAGAAATCTTTTCCGGTGTTTCCTACAATCTACCAAATAAAAATACCTATCTGGCAGGAGCGGAAGTTGCGCCCGAATTGGGGCTTGAAGGTGACTTTTTGACAGGCTGGGCAATTGCACAACAGGTTTGTCGCAAGTGGCCCAGAAAAGATGGTTTAAAGTAGTGTAATCGTTACCATAAGGTAATCAGATATGATTAAAAATAGTTGAAATTACTCTGGACAATGCTATAGTCGTTGGCTAGAATGATCGTTACTTGGTTAGAAATATTTCTAATCTATACTCTTTTCCAAAAGTGGTTTGACAATGGATGTGAATTGCCCTCGCTGCCATGTTTCGTTTGATGCTGGAGAGATTGCCGAGAACAGCCTTGAACGATTGACGTGCCCCATCTGCCGTACTGTGTTTGAGATGGACCTTCGTACCAGAATTATTGACCCTGATGCACAGGATGTCCTACCTGAGAAATCAGCTGACTCTATACAAGAGCCTGTTTCTACTGCCAAAGATGATGCCTACCTTCTGAAACAGAAGGAGGAAGAAGAGCGTATTCGTCAGAGAGAACTTGCAGAAAAAAATCGGCTTGCCGAAGAGGCAGAAAAGCAGCGTATTCAGGAAGAAGAACGCAGGCGTGCGGAAGAATTGCGCAAGCAAAAAGAAGATGAAGAAAGAATAAAAAAAGAAGAGGCTGAGAGAAATAAAAAAGCCGAAGAAGAAAGAAAAAGAAAAGAAGAAGAAGCCCTAAAAAAACAGGCTGAAGAAGATAGAATAAAACAACAGGAAGCAGAGCGCAAACAAAGGGAAGAAGAAGAGGCCCAACGCAAGGAAGCCGAAGCAAAACGACTGAAGGAAGAGAAAGAACAGAAACGTCGGGAAGAACAGCGCATCCTCAAGGAAAAAGAAAAGAAAGAAAAAGAAGAAAAAGAGCGTCTCAAGAAGCAGGAAGCCGAAGATAAAAAGAAAAAGGCCACTGAAAAACAGCAAGCAGAAGCTCGCAAAAAGAAAGAGGCGGAAGATAAAAAGAAAAAAGAGCAGGAACGCAAGAGGAAAGAATACGACCATAAAAAGAAAAAGGAACTAGGACAAAAAAATAAGGCAAGTGAAAACTCCAGTTCTCAAAATCTGGCTCACGATGGTGAGCATGAAGCTGTAGATGACTTCTTCGCCTCTAAAAAAACCATCAAGGATTATCATAAAGATTTTGGTCCGGTTGATTTTTCAGATTTGGATGAGCCCGAAGGGGATCGCAAGAAAACCATGATGATGGTCAGCTTTTTTGCTATAGCCTTTCTCGTGGTTGCAGTGTTGATGGTGTGGGTCATCAATGAAAATATGAACAAAAAAAGGCTGGCCGAGCAGTCAGAATTTTTGCATGATGATTTTGGCGCCAATAAAAAAGATGAAAATACCGAGACCGATGCTTTGGGCTTAGAGCCTCCTGAAGAACCAGTGGAATTTGCCAAGTCTGGTGTTGCAGAGCCTGTAAATGAACAAGCAGCCATAAATGCTGTGGACGATAATGTGGCCAAAAAAGAGGCCGAGCTGATTCGTCAGGAAATGATTAAGCAGCAGCAAGAGCAAAAACTCAGAGAAGAAGAAGAGGCCAGAAAAGCTGTATTGGCCAAAGAACAGGAAGACAAACGGCAGGCAGAGTTGAAAGCTCAGGAAGAACTGGCCCGAGAGAAAGCCTCAGCCAAAAAAGCAAAAGAGCTTGAGGCACAGAAATTGGCGGCCATTAAGATTCAAAAAGAAACCGAAGCCAGAAAATTAAAAGAGCAACAAGCCAGAAAAGAGCAGCAGGCAAAAAAAGCGCAAGAAGAAAAGAAAGCTGCAGCTTTGGCTAAAGCAAAAAAAGAAGAAGAGAAACAAATAGCACTTGCCAAAGCTCGAAAAGCAGCCGAGGCAAAAAAAGCAAAAGAACTGGAAGCAAAGAAACTTGCAGCAAAAAAAGAACAGGATGCACAACGACAAAAGATGCTCAAGAAAAGTGCAGCACCTGTAGCCAAACCAGCCCAGAAAAAAACACCAGTAAAAACTGCCTCGTTAGCAAACGATGCCAAGCCTTTAAGCAGAGCCGAAAAACACAAGCAGGCTAAAGAACTTCTGAAAAATGGAGATAAGCTTGTCAGAAAACGTAATTTCGCGGCGGCAGCAAAAGCATACAGAGAGGCTCTTAAGCTTTCACCGGGTTTAGCCAAGGCTCACCGTGGTTTGGGAATCACTTATGCTTCCATGGGTAAAAGTCAGCAAGCTATCAAAGAATACAGAGCCTATTTAGATCTGGCACCAAATGCACCGGATGCAGATCAGGTTCGCAAAATACTTGGTATAAAATAGTGACAAACGGTTTTGTCAAGTCGATTCAAGGAGTCTTTTTAAAGGCTCCTTTTTTCTTTGATTGTGCATTAAGCAATATGGAGCCATTCAAGTCTCTGCTCTTGCCTGCTACTTGTCCCATTTGCAGACGGGCTCTTGCTTCAAATGCAGAATGGCCACTTTGCTTCGACTGTCTGGATCAGATAGAATATCTCAGTTTCAGGCTATGTGAAAAATGCCAGTGTCCCATTTCAAGCGGTACACTTTGTAAGCACTGTCTGGAAGGTGTGGATCTGGGGATCGACTTTCCTATTCGTTCGCTCGCCAGACATAGTGGAGTTGTACGGGAATTGATTTTAGCCTGTAAATTCAAAGGACGCGAAGATTTGTCTTTTTCTCTTGGCAAACCTTTAAAAAATATTGCCGAACCGTTTTTGGAACCCGATGAAAAATGTTTCGTGGTCCCTGTTCCCCTGCATGATAAAAAACTGATTGCCAGGGGTTTCAACCTTCCGGATCAGATGTCACGAAAGCTGGCAAAAATGCTTGGCGGAAAATATAAACCGTTCTGGTTAAAGCGCGTACTTAATACCGAATCTCAGGTTGGTAAGAGTTTCGAATCCAGACTTTCAAATGTGGAAAACGCCTTCGTATGTACTGCTCCAGAGAAAGTTAAGGGTCAGAAAATATTTCTGGTGGATGATGTCTGCACCAGTGGGGCAACTTTATCTGCTGCTGCCAGACCACTTATAAATGCCGGGGCTGAAGTTGTGGGCCTAACACTTACCAGGGCATGATAACGTCGGGGCATAAAAAAACAAGAGCAAACCTAAAAGTCTGCTCTTGTTCTTTATCGATATTAGTTACCAACAATATTGGTAATCAGACTATCAACTTATGGTTTAACTGAAAACATTAACAGACCTTCTTTGGGAAAGCTGAGTTCAAGTGAATATCCTTTATGTGTGGCTTTGGAGGCCTTTAAGGTCTCACCGCTATCTTTGAGCAGTTTAGCCATTTTCTGCATTACTTCTTTATCTTCTTTACCAAACACGGCCATGCACACCCTAAGACATCCCATGAAAACGGCGGCGACTGCTTCTTTGTTGTCTGTTACTACCTCGAACACGGCGATTACACTGTTGGGACTTACTTCAAACAGGTATTCATCGGTTTGTGAGAGCCATCGCGGGGTGCCATCTTTCAGGTCTGATCTCTCAAATTTCGGTGGCTTATCGGCATCGGCAACTGCTGTTTGCATATTTGCCAGAATTTGTTCAGCATTCAGTTTGGTTTTAGCCTGGGCTTCATCATCTTTGTCGCATCCAACAGAAGTGAGTGCAAGCATGAAACAGGCAACTATGGCAATAATAGTAAGGATACGTTTTACGGAAGTTGTGTTGTTTTTCATTTTTTTACCTCAGAATTGTGGTTTAAAGTCCATCAATAGCCATACAATATGTATTGGCACAGCAGTCCACCTCGGTTTCGATAACGTATCGAAACTGTGGTGCCCCTCGTTACGGTATCGGTATTGATTTATTGACCCGCAATGTACAATCATTATACGATTGCGTCAACAATTATTTTCATGGGTTTAATTGGTTGGGGGCAGGTCTTTGCAGAATAACAGACAAATCTTTAATTCCTACTATACCTTGATATTGCTGGTAAAAGTGGTCGTTCCCCTGTGTTTTAACTCTGGCGAAATCCCGATTTAGAAATCTGCTATCATTTCAACAAAGTCCGGGCGCATTACAAAGGGGTTGTAGTTGTTCTGATAGTCGTAGATGGCTTCATTTCTGGCTTTCTCATACTCTGAAGGCGGATCATCTCTATTCCACTGTTTAAGTGCTGCTTCCTGATGGCTGGAGATACTCATCTGATAGCGTATAGAGAAATAGAAAATAGCTCTGGCGGTGTCGCCTTTTTGCTGGTCTCGTGGTTCGAAAACGGTTGTGCCGTATTCATCTGTGCCACGTTTGCTCTCTCCGTAATAATCATTCACATTTACTACTACACCAAAAGGATAACTTCCCCTGCTGGAGTTGGCACGGGAATCGGTGGGGAACAAATGATGAATATCGGCTCTGGCAGGTTCGGTACCTGCACCCTGACTTTGGGGCCAGGTGTGTTCGGTGTTCATTCCATCTGTATCCGGTGAATCAATATAAGAAATTCTTCCGGTGTAAACGCATTCCACGTGACCGTTTTGATGGTCAATGTCACCAAAGATTGCATTTTTGGCTGGCTTGTAGCCAAGGTTGTAATGATTCTTGATCTTGTTGTAGAGACAGCTTCTTAAAGAATCGTTACTCATATTGTTGCAGGCCTCAAAGTAGCCGTTGGGGTCAACGTCAAAGTCTGCTTCATCAACATCACCATCTTCTACAAGCTCTTCATCGGTGTCGCCGTCAATATCTCCGTCAACAATGTCGGATACACATTCGCCATCTTTACAGGAATAGTTTGTGTCACATAATTGCGGATCAACAAAACCGGAACCGTCTTCGGCGCAGACCCATTTTGCCTTGTCGTCATAGCATTCATAGCTACCGGGAGTACAAACCTGCTCGGAGACGCATTCGCCATCTACGCAAATATCATCTCCCAGACATGACTCCGGTGTTCCCCAGCCATTGCCTTCGGTGTTGCATTGCTGGCGGGAAGAGGAATCAGAGCAAACCCATTTCGAGGCTTCGCAGTCACCCGACTCAAGGCATTTTCCATCGTGGCATTCCTCATACGGTTTGCAAAGGGCCAGGTGCTGATAATCATTGCCGTATTCGTTGCATTGCCAGACGGAATATTCGTCATAGCAGGACCATTGGTTCACTTCACAAATTGGAGGAATGCAAACGCCATCCGAGCAGACTTTACCAGCTTCGCACAAGGTCAGGTTGGTATAGTCTGTGCCGTTTTCGTTGCATTTCCAATGTGAGTATTCATCGTAACAAGACCATTGATTGGCATTGCATATTTGGGCAACTTCGTCAGCATCGCCATCTTCAGACTCACCTTCAAGGTTTTCTGATACTTCAGATCCATCTAAATCACCATCGGTGGATGGAATGAAATCGGACTCACTGCAGGAGAAAGCAAAGAAGGCAAGCATAATGTACAAGGGAAATAACGTGGAGCGCATGATTAAACCTCATCAGGGTGGAATACAATATGTACGAAGGTCAGTTTATTACTATGATTTTGAAAAGTCCACAAAAAAGCGGCTCGAAACCTTATATAAGGGTGGCTCAGGGTTTTAGCAGTTCCAATTCTGCACCGCTAATCCATAATTTGAGAGCTTCTTCGGCTCTTTTGCTGACTGCAGCTTTCCTGTCTTTTTTGGCTCTGAGTCTAACTTTAAGGGCCGGTAGCATGGCATGGGTCACGTTGGACGGCTGGAACTTGTCCTGTTCGGTCAGAAGGTATTTACGCATTCCGCCAATCATGCATTCTTCAGGCAATGGTTGAAGCTCAACACCTTT
>Ga0070728_10001616_pt1 | contig 32365 bp, 27 predicted proteins | sample tdDd471_FD_66723 | JGI IMG/M metagenome (GOLD analysis project Ga0070728, IMG submission 66723) | Marine sediment microbial communities from the Atlantic coast under amendment with organic carbon and nitrate - tdDd47.1 | ecosystem: Environmental > Aquatic > Marine > Coastal > Sediment | place...
ATGAAGGTTTGAGGCGGAAGATTCCCCACAACAGGGGAATGAAGGCTACCAGTTGCAGCCACCACAGCCCCAGGGGTTTGTCTGATGCAAAGAGCATAAGACCCCCCAAAAGGCCAAGGCCACACAGCGCCAGGGTCTGCATATTGCGGGTTTTGCGGTAGGCCGCCCGAATGGCAAAAGCGTCCGGTGCTGGGGTCGTCATGCATAAACTCCCGTGTTTGTCTGTGGTTACGACATATATATGTATCACAGCCCGTCCGGTCGGGTCAAGTAGGGAGAATGGGACAGAATATTGTCGTATTCCCCTCTTCCCTATGGATTATTAAATGTCAGGTGGCCTGACCCCGGAGGATGGCTTCGATGGGGGGCAGATACTTGTCCCGTCCCTGCTGGGGGTGCAGAATCAGGGGTGCGGCAATGTCCAGTTCACGGGGCTTTTTACTCATCAGCAGAATAAAGCGCCCGGCGGGTTTGCAGGCCTGGGGATGTAAGAAATACAACAGGAAGGGATGGAGCCGTGCCGTAGCGGCCTGTTGCAATACCTCTGTAAGACGATAGGCAGGATAAATTACCGCTGCTACCCCGGTGTCGGGTTTCAGCAGGCGGTGCATGGCTTTGAAGACTTCCGGGGCTTCGCAGTTAACCTCGTGCCGTGCCGAGGCTTTCAGCGGGTCCGGTGACAGATGCCCCCGACCCAAAGGATGATAGGGGGGATTGCTCACCACCAGATCGTATTGATGTTTTTCACCGGCCAGAACAGACCAGCGACGGAAATCGTCGTTAATAACGCTGATACGATCCTGTAGATTGTTCTGTTCCACGGTGGTGGCGGCGCAGCGGGCCATGTCCGGCATGATTTCAACCGCAGCAGCGGCGGCGGCCCGGCCGGTATGCACCATCAGTGTAGCGATGATGCCGGTACCGGTTCCAAGGTCCGCCGCCCTGCCGTGGGGAAATGCAGGAAGTACATGGTTCAGCAAAATGGGATCAATGCCCACCCGTTCGCCTTTGGCGGGCTGGGCAATGGTCACCTGACCGCCGAACACGGTCTCAATGCTGATATCCATGGTGTCGCACATATAGTACAGCTGTCTTTTGGCTTAGTATTTTTCGTTGCCCAGAGCCTCGGGGCCGTCCTTGTATTTTTTCCAGGCAGCGGCCACGGCTTTGCCCACGGCATCGCCCACTTCCATGCTTAACACCGGCGGCAACAGCCGGGTGCAGGTGGGTTTTTTCACGAAGTCCGCCAGTGCGTGGGCTGCGGCCCAGCGCATGGCCGGGGTGATTTTGGTGGCCCGGGCGTCAAAGGCTCCGCGGAAAATACCAGGGAAGCCCACGGCGTTGTTGATCTGGTTGGGATAATCGCTGCGTCCGGTGCCGATAAAGCGGGCTCCGGCTTCCCGGGCGTCTTCGGGCATGATTTCCGGCACCGGGTTGGCCATGGCAAAAATGATGGGGTCATCGTTCATGGACCGCACCATGTCTTTGCTGACCAGACCGGGCTGGGACACGCCAATAAACACGTCGGCGCCCTTGAGGGCCTTGGCCAGGTCGCCTTTGATTTTGTCCGGGTTTACCTGGGCGGCGAATTCTTCTTTAATGGCGTTGTTCCGGCGGTTGCCGGGGTACACAATGCCTTTGGAATCCAGCAGGTGGATGCGCTTGGGGGTTACCTTCTGGTTGCGCAGCATGCGGCCAATGGCGATACCCGCAGCACCGGCGCCATTAATGACTACCGTGAGTTCGTCCATTTTTTTGCCGGAGCAGCGCAGGGCGTTGATCAGCGCGCCACACACCACCACGGCGGTGCCGGACTGGTCGTCGTGAAACACGGGAATGCCCAGATCTGCGGTTTTTTCCATAATCTCGAAGCAGCGGGGCGCCGAGATATCTTCCAGGTTGATGCCGCCGAAGGTGGGGGCGATCTGACGGCAGAAGGTGGCGATTTCGTCGGGGTCTTTGGTGCCGACACACAGGGGGAAAGCGTCCACGCCGCCGAATTTCTTAAAGAGGATGGCCTTGCCTTCCATGACGGGCAGGGCTGCTTCCGGGCCAAGATCACCCAGACCCAAAATGGCGGTGCCATCGCTGACAATAGCCACCATGTTGCCTTTAAAGGTATACTTGTAGGCGTCTTCCACGTTTTTACCGATCAGCTCGCTGACCCGGGCAACGCCGGGGGTATACAGCAGGGAAAGATCCCGCCGGGTGCGCATGGGGGTTTTGGAGAGAATGGCAACCTTGCCTTTATTGTCTTTGTGAACTTTTACCGCTGCTTTGTAGTCGCTCTCTGTCCATTTTTTCTGTTTTGACATGCTACACTCCTTAGTGCTGATCGTTTTGATGTCTGCCTTAGGTATTGTTATTAAATGTACGCCACTTTCGCAAGGGAAATCAGGCCTGCCGGGTGTAAAAATGACGCAATGCAAAATAAATGACAACTGCGGCATAAAGGGGCCCGCAGGACGATAAAATGCCGCACAGCTTTAAATATGGATTCTCACATACGATTCTGATATTTTTTTTTGACCTTGACACACTGTTGTGATAGTAAAGTTAGGCTCTATTTTTGGGGGCAATACTATTGTTATGATCCGTATGGAGGAATAATGAGCGTTTTTCAGAACATACACAGCGCCCTGGGAAGCATTATGATGGAAGGCGGCGGCGGTGGCCAGGCGGCCAACGAACTGACCAGCACCCTCATAATGTTCGGTTTGATTTTCGCTGTCTTTTATTTCCTTTTGATTCGTCCGCAGCAAAAGCGGCAAAAGGAACATCAGGGCATGCTGGAAGCCCTGAAGCGCGGTGACGAAGTTGTCACCACCGGCGGCTTGCACGGCACCATCAAGGCAGTGACTCCTCAAACCATGCGGGTGGAAATCGCGCAGGGTGTGACAGTAACCATAGAAAAAAGTCAGATTGCAGCGACAGCGTCGCAGGGCGAAAGCTCCGGCAAATCGGAACAGAAGGAGAAGTAATAATGGACGCCAAGTGGTGGTGGAAAATTTTATTCGTGTTGTTCCTGACGGTCTTCTCGGGCATGTATCTGGTGCCCTCTTTGGCCGACAAGAACGAAGCAGGCGACCCGGTTGTGCCCTCCTGGTATCCGTTCCAGAAAACCCTGCGTCCCGGTCTTGATCTTAAGGGCGGTATTCACATGGTGCTGGGCGTCGAATGGCAGAAAGCCCTGGTGGATGATGCGGTACGCAAGGCCGACAACCTGAAGGACTGGTGCGACGACGACGAGCGGAAGATCCCCTACGAGAGCATCGCCTCCATTCAGGATACCCACGATATTCAGGTGGTGTTCAAAACCACCGACGATCTGGACAAGTACGGTCCGCAGATCATGGATACCTGGCAGATTCTGAAACCCTCGGAACGGGTGGTTGAAGATGAGCGGGCCCTGGTGCTGACTTATGATGAGACCGAAGTCACCAACCTGAAGGAAGGCGCCATCAAGCAGGCGCTGGACACCATCCGCCGTCGTATCGACCCCACGGGTACCGGCGAAATGGTTATCGCCCGTCAGGGTGAGGATTCCATCCTGGTTCAGATGCCTGGTTTCACCAATGTGGACCGCGCCCGTAACCTGCTGGGTCAGACCGCGCAGCTGGAATTCCAGTTTGTGGATGAATCCGATGATTCCAAGAACATCTTCGGAGCCCTCAATGACTCCCCGCTCGAAGGCGTAAAGCGCAGCGTGGATTCCTCGGGTCAGGATTACATCGAAGGCGAAAACCTGACAGTGCTTTTGGGTATTGTGAAAACAGCCAAGGTGCCTGGCAACATCGAAGTACTCTTTGAGAAGATCCCCAATCCCAAACTGCCGGGTAAATTCACCTATCGCTCCTGGAGCCTGCGCCGCCGTGTCGACCTGACCGGTGACAAGCTGGACGATGCCCGGGTGTACACCGACCAGACCAACAAACCCTACGTCTCCGTGGACTTCAATCCCGAAGGCGCTCGTTTGTTCGCCAAGATCACCGAAGAAAACGTTGGCAAGAAAATGGCCATCGTGCTGGATAATGAAGTCCGCAGCGCTCCGGTTATCAAGGAAAAGATTCCCAATGGCCGCGCCCAGATTACCCTGGGTTCCATGGTGAGCCAGCAGCAGCTGTTCGGGGACGCCCGCGACCTGGCCGTGGTGCTGCGCGCCGGTGCTCTTCCGGCCCCGGTCAATTTCCAGGAAATCCGTTCCGTTGGTGCAACTCTTGGTGCCGACTCCATTATGAAGGGCCAGCGCGCCATCGCGATTTCCGGTATTATCACCATCATCTTTATGATGATCTATTATAATCTCGCCGGTGTGTTTGCCACCGTGGCCCTGCTTCTGAACATTCTGTTCATTCTGGCGGCCCTGGTTGGCTTCCAGGCCACCGTCACCCTGCCGGGTTTGGCGGGTATCGCCCTGACCATCGGTATGGCGGTTGACGCAAACGTTATCATCAACGAGCGTATCCGTGAGGAATTACGGTTAGGCAAAACGCCGCGCTCTGCGGTTGATACCGGGTATGCCAAAGCCTTCTGGACCATTTTTGATGCCAACATCACCACAGCCATTGCCGCCTTTGTTCTGTGGAGTTATGGTTCCGGTCCCATTCAGGGCTTTGCCATTACCCTGCTGATCGGTATTGCAGCATCCATGTTCACCGCCATTGTGGTGACCCGCCTGTTTACTGATTTCGTTATCCTGAAATTCAAACCCAAATCCCTGAGCATTTAAGGGAGGGGCATCATGCAATTCATTAAACCCGAGACCAATATCGATTTTATCGGCCGTAAAAATCTGTTCCTGACCATTTCCGGTATTGCCGTCACCATCTCGGTGATTCTGGTGCTGACCCTTGGCCTCAGCTACGGCATCGATTTTGCCGGTGGTACGGAAATCGTCATCCAGTTCAACGGGGAAAAAGACAAGATTCCCGAGGTCGACGCTGTCCGCGGCACCCTGGAAGGCGTCAAGGATATCAAGATGGATGTTCAGACCTTCGGCGACCTGCCCGGCGAATATCTCATCAAGATGGAAAGCATCACCTACCTGACCGAAGAAAAGAGCAACAATGTCAAAGCCGCTCTGGTGCAGGAATTCGGTGCTGAAAACCTCAAACGTTTCTCTGCTTCCGAAACCGGCGGTGACAAGATCGAATTTCATCTGCCCCGCATGAAGCAGGAAGCCCCGGCTCCCGTGGTTCCGGAACCTGCTGTTGAAGAGCAGGCTGCCGCTGAAGGCGAAGAAGCTGCCCCTGCCGAAGAAGCCAAAGCCGAAGAAGCTCCGGTCGTGGCCGAAAAGGAAGAAGCTCCCAAAGCCGCTGATCCCGAAGCGCTGCTGCCCGGCGAAGAAAAAGCCGAGATCCCCGCAGACGCCGTGGACATTGAAAAGCTCAAGGCTCTGTTCGCCAAAGCCGGCGTGCCCGCCTTTGATATCAAAGTGGACAGCCGCAGCACCGAAGACAGCTATCGCTATGTTGTCACCCTGGAAGGTGTGTACGATGTTATCCGCACCGCCCTGGACGCCAAATTCGGCGCAGGCACCCACGAACTGCTGAAACTCGACACCGTTGGCCCCCGGGTCGGTGAAAAGCTGAAGCAGGATGGTATGCTGGCGGTTCTGTACTCCCTGATCGGTATTCTGATCTACATCGCCCTGCGTTTCGAATTCAAGTTCGCCCCGGGCGCTGTTGCCGCACTGACCCACGATGTTCTGATCACCATGGGTGTGTTTGCCATCATCCGGATGGAATTTGATCTTACCACCATCGCCGCTTTGCTGACCATCGTCGGTTACTCGCTGAACGATACCATTGTTGTGTTTGACCGTATCCGCGAGCACATGGGCCTGCTGAAACGCATGACCATCGAGGAAGTCTTTAACAAGGCCATCAACGAAACCCTGAGCCGTACCCTGTTGACCTCCATGACCACCTTTATGGTTGTCTTTGTCATCTGGTTGCTCACCGTGGGCAGCATTCAGCATTTCGCCTTCGCCATGATGATCGGTGTGCTGATCGGTACCTACAGCTCCATCTTTATTGCCAGCCCCTTTGTCATCATTCTGTATAAGTACATGAAAAAACGCGAAGAGCAGGCAGTGGCCCCCCGCAAAAACAACAAGGCGCGGGCCTGATACGTCGGCGGTGATATGATCCGCCATACCATAGCAGCCTTTAGCAGGCCGTGGAACCTGTTGCCGGTAGTGATACTGGCGCTGGCCTCCACGGCCTGTTCTCTTTTCAGCTCACCGGCCACCTGCGGGCTTGAGCATCGTTTCGATAAAACCGCCGGGGTTGAGCGTTACACCACCGGATGGATGCCGGTGACGGGCAGCGCCACCGGTGGACGGGTGGAACTGCGTTTTGACGCCACCCGCCGCCCTGGAGAGAACGACTTTACCCTCTATGTAACCGCTTCCCACCGGGCCTATGTATGGCTGGGCATTAAAAAGGACGTCTCCGGCACCCTGCTGCTGACACCGGATCAGCAGACCCCAATGTCCCTGAGGGCCATGCGGGTGGATCACGATGTCATTGCATCGGGTTGCTCCGGCTCAAAGAAGTGTGGCGGGGATATTCTGGTTGAACAGGTGTCCTGGCTCATTGATGCGGATGCCTTTAAAACCCTGTCAACCGCCACAAAGGTTATGGTGGAGCTTTCCGGTTCCAGCGGCGGCTACACCGGCCTGTTTGCGCCACAGGGCCAGGAATGTCTGACAGAGCTGCGGCAAAAACTTGATCCGCAACAGACCCCGGCGGCACAGCCCGTGCCGCAACCGGAAGAGCAAAGCCCCAAAAAGACACGCCCCTCCCGTAAAAGCAAACATCCCTTCAAATCCTCCACCGGCAAATCCAACATCTATCCATAAAGATACTGTAACTTGACGCAGGGGTATATGTGCATAGGTTTTTTGCATATCAATGTATAGATCAAAGAGCCCAAGGAGGCATCCATGGCACGGAATGCAGCGTTTGGATTGATAGTGGCGGTGGTGATGGCGGCGGCGCTGTGGGGCGGATACGCCACCGGTGCCGACAGTCCCAAGAAAAAGAAACCCTGTAAGGAGAAGTCAATGACTACAAAGCCCGTTGAACTTGCCGAAGGCATGAAGGCTCCGGATTTTACCCTGCCCGCCACAGAAATGGGCGAAGTGTCTCTCAAGGCTCTGAAGGGAAAATGGGTGGTGCTCTATTTTTATCCCAAAGACAACACCCCGGGCTGCACCACCCAGGCCTGCGGCATGCGGGACGCCAATGACCAGATAAAAGATATGGGAGCCGTGGTGCTGGGCGTCAGCAAAGACTCCATGGCCAGCCACGAGAAATTCCGGGACAAGTTCGATCTGAATTTTCCCCTGCTGTCGGATACGGAAAAATCGGTGCATCATGCCTATGGCGTGATCCGGGAAAAGAAGATGTACGGCAAAGTAAGCCTGGGCACCGTGCGCAGCACCTTTATCATCGATGACACGGGCGTCATCCGGAAAATCTGGCGCAACGTAAAGGCCAAACAGCACAAGGATAACGTGCTGACGACCCTTAAAGAGCTTATGGAAAAATAATACCCTGAAGAGCAGGGGGTATATTCCGGCACTGTGTGACGCAATTGTGTAACGCATCGCATCATATGGAAAAGATTGCATTTTTTATAAAAGCATGTAATGTGATGCCCTTAACAAGGGACTGTTACTCAATGCTGAAAGGGCAGTAATGAAAAGCTCCAAAGACATGCTTCGTGAATCCACTGAACATGCCGAAGACATCATCGCAAAACGATATGTTCCCTTCTGGCTGTTTCGTATGTTCCGCGCCCAGAAAAAAGCGGTGCTGTGGTGCGGTTCCATGGCAAAATATATCAGCGGTTGCCTGTTTTTAACCCTGGCTTTTGCGGTAACCGTGGTGGGATTGATTGTATTGCTTCCCAGCCGTCACGCCCGTATTAAATTCTGCAATCATTTTGGCACCGTGTTTGGCAGCTTTAACGTCTGGCTTTCGGGAAGCAGTCTTACCTGCTCCGGTACCGAGCACCTGGATAAAAACAAACCCGCTGTTTACATTGTTAATCACGCATCGGTGATGGACCTCTTTATCACCATGTGGAAAACCCCCACCGGCACCTGTTCCGTGGGTAAAAAGCAGGTGATTTATTATCCCCTGTTCGGCATTTTGTACCTGCTTTCCGGGCACCTTATCATTGACCGGGGCAACAACAAAAAAGCCGTGGCCTCCATGAAAAAAATGTCCTTTCTGGTTAAAAAATACGGACTGAGCGCCATTATTTTTGCCGAAGGCACCCGCTCCAAAAACGGCAGGCTGGGAAAATTCAAAAAAGGCTTTGTTCACATGGCCATCCAGACCGGTCTGCCGGTGGTGCCCATAATCCTTACCGGCACCCATCGTGCGTGGCAGGCCCGCAGCACCACCATTGGTAAAACCGATATGGGTATGCATGTGCTTCCCCCGGTGGATACCTCGGCCTGGACAAAAGAGCGCAGCAATGAAATCGTGGCCGAAATGGAAGATCTGTATAACGAGAATCTTCCTGTGGACCAACAGCGGCTGCCCCAAAACGCGGAGCCGGAGCACATGGTTATCCAGGCTGACTGGATGCAGACCGGCGATGATGACGACGACCTGAAGGCCAACACCGCCTGATTCCGTACATGAACAAAAAAAACGGCGGGGTGTTTGGCATTTTCCACAAATAGGGTACAATCCCCTGTATCCGTTTATGTGTCCGACTGCTCAAACAGGCATAAAAGTATGAAACAACATATATCCCTGCTGCTGTGTGTCATGGCCTTTCTTGTAGCCCTGCCGGGGTCTCTCCGGGCAGAGGAAACACCTGATACCGCTGATGCTCCCCTGTGTCAGGTGGGGCCAAAAACCATCAACCCTGCGGTGATGATGCACCTGAAGGACATGGGGGACCGGGTACTGCGGGCTTTGTACGAAAAGCAGGCTATCCCTCTGCTGGCCATGGCAGGGTATAAAGAAGACGATACCGCTGCAAAAAAAGCAATGGAGGTCATTGCCAAAAACTTCTGGCCCCAAAAACTGGATTTTGGCACCGGCAGCCCCGTGTACACGGCCTGGATTCCCCGGGTGGATTCTTCCGGCGAAAACGAGGAACCCGAAGTACGCTGCGCGGCCCACAATCTGTTCAACAGCGAAACCTGCACCCTGTATCCCTCAAAAGACCTGACGGGCAAAGCCTTTGGGGTTATTGGCTACCGTTTTGGCAACGACGCCTTAACAGTGGCGGTGTTTGTATATGTCAGCTTTGAAAACGGCGCTTTGAAGCTGGTGGATGTCAGCCGCCACGACGTTATGCGCCAGGGACGCAGTGCCGCAACCTACAGCGCCGCCGCCATGCAGGCCCGGAGCTTTAACGATTCCCTTGTGGCGTCGGTGTTGTTCAGGCATGCCGCGACGTTGATACCAAACGGGCCCCGGATTCTGTTCAGCCACGCCCAAACCCTGGTGCAGCAGGCCGCAACCGGCGACAAAATACCTGCCAGCGAAGACACGCCGCTGCAATTCCATTGCCCGGGACTGGATGTAAACGTCTGGCGCTATGACCTGTTTTTCCATGGCAACGATGATTTTCTGCGGATTACCTACGAGGCTTCCTCTTTGGACGAGAAAACCGTGGCCCCCTATACCACCTGTGTGGAAACTATTCTGACGGAAACCCACCCGATGGCCGGTGAGCTGTTTGACGCCTTTTTACTGGAGGCACGGGTGTTGCCGCCGTCGCAGCCCGGCGAGTATCGTCGCAAAACCCTGCGGCTCAAAAAACAGCAGAAGCCCGGCGGCAAAAAAGCAAACAGCGGTAAATAATATCCCGTCTACTACGCGCCTCGCCCCCACTATCGGTGTCTGTCTGATGGGTCGGTTGTATGCCGGTCAGTGCTGGGGCAGTTCCTCGGGAACCGCCTCGCCCCGGCGTTCGTAATAATCTTTGATGGCCGCCACCATGCCTTCTTCCGCAAGGTTGGAGCAGTGCATTTTTACCGGGGGCAGGCCGTCGAGGGCATCGGCAACCGCTTTGTTGGAAATTTTCATGGCCTCTTCAACGGTTTTGCCCTTGACCATTTCCGTCAGCATGCTGCTGGTGGCAATGGCGGCGCCGCAGCCAAAGGTCTGGAATTTCACGTCAACCAGGATGCCGTTTTCCACCTTGATATACAGGCGCATCACATCGCCGCAGGTGGGGTTTCCCACGGTTCCCACGCCGTCTGCATCTTCGATTTTGCCCACGTTGCGGGGGTTCTCGAAATGGTCCATGACTTTTTCGCTGTATTTGAATTCCATGGTACTCCTCACGGTCACGGTTTTCCGGGCCATACGGGCCACACAAATAATCAGCAGTATGACTAAAAAGTCAAGATGTGCAGGGGGCTTTTCTGCGATTATTTCCCGGTTGTTTCTTTATCTTGCAAAACCGGCAGGGCTTTGGCAATCTATAGGCCCTGTGGCGGCGTACCGCCGACAAACAGCAAGGTAGGTTTTCATGCGCAATCCGTCAACTCTGTCCATACTGCTTTTGGGCTACAATGGCGTAAACAACATCGGCTCCGAGGCCCGGCTTTTGGCCACCATCAACGACCTGCGGGCTACCCTGGGCGACCGTCTGGGGCGTATCAGCGTTATGTCCATGAACGAGGAAAACCAGCGGCGGTTTATCAAAGACCCGGACGTGGATATTTTGCATATCGGTCCCCGCAGCCTTTTGGACCCGGCGGTGATCGGGGTGAATACCGATGTGCTGATGCTCATTGACGGCTCTGCCTGGATGGATCGGTTTTCGTCAATATTTCTCAATATATACGCCGCAAGCGCATGGGTGGCGCGGCTCAAGGGACAGCGGATTGTATCCTATGGCACCGATTGCATCATTGACAAAGCAAGCAATCGCAGGCGTGCCGCACGGACCCTGAATCATGCCGTGGATCTTATCACGGTGCGCAGTTCCGAATCCCAGGAACGTATGGAACTCTATGGCGTGGACCGCACCATTCACGCGGTGGCGGACTGCTCCTACCTGTATCCCGCTCCGTCACAAGAGGATACCGACGCCCTGCTGGGCAGGCTGGGGCTTACGGATCACAAAGAGCCCATTATCGGCATTATTCCCAAGGAGCTTTTCCGCTGGCCCGTGAATTTCCGGCCTTTGGGACGCCGCAAGGACCGCTTTTTATATCCCTTCCATTTATCCTGGAGCCGCCGTCACCGGGAGTACAGCCGCCACTATGTGCAGCAGATGGCCCGGTACGCCGATTATCTGGCCCTGCATCACAAGGCAAAGGTGGTGATTCTGGCCATGGAAAGCATGGATACCCCAGTGGCCCAGGCCATGTACAACCGTATGCTACAGCGGGACAGCGCACTGCTGTTGCCTTCTGACGCCTATGACGTGGACGACATCACCGCCCTGTTGTCGGTTATGGATTTTCAGGTGACCAGCCGCTATCATTCCACGGTGCTGGGCAGCGCCTTTGGCCTGCCCATGATCGGTATTTCCGCTGACGACCGCATGGAGTCGGTGTTCTGCGAAACCGGCATGCATAACTATTATTTGCAGTATCTTAATCCCGCCACCGAAGAGCCCGCCATTCCCCGGCTCTATGACGTGCTGGTGGATAAAACCGAGGATCTTCTGGCACACAAAAAGAGCATCCGCCGCAGTATCACAAAAAGCCATCAGCGCTATGTGACCCGCGCTCTCCATGGCCGGAACGTGTTGCAGCGCTGGTTTCAGGCGGCATTTCCCAGTCTTGGCACTTTAGTGCCGCGAGGGAAAAATTCCTGAGTATTTTCGTTCATTAGCCTAAAGATGGCACCTAAGTGCTATTATTTGTTGAGGAATATCGGTTTTTTCCGTTGACGGCGCAGAAAATATACGCTAGATAATACTCATACAAAAAAGAGACGGCGCTAGGTACCGGGTACCGGGGGGTGGAGTCTATTTAAACCGCGATTTCCTGTTTTGCTTTCAGGTATGCGGTTTGTTTTTTTATGGTCAGTGCCGCAAGGGTCAGCAGAGGATCCCACACCGGTGAAAAGGGTGGTGCGTAGGCAAGATCAAGCCCGGCGAGTTGGGCTATGGTCATGCCGGTATCAATGCCGGCGGAAAGCACGTTGATGCGCCATGCACCTTCCCCGGCAGCGGTTTCCGCTCCAAGGATGCGTCCGGTGGGGCCGTCGAAAATCAGCCGCAGCATGATCTTTTTGCCGCCGGGATAGCCGTGGGCCCGGGTGTTGGCAGTGATTTCCGCGCTCAGGGGTTTGTAGCCCAGCTCTGTTGCTTTGGCTTCGTTGACGCCGGTGGTGGCCACCTCCAGATCAAAGAGCCGGAAAATCGAGGTGTTGATAACCCCGGAGAATGTTTCCCCGGCGCCGCAGATATTTGCCCCGGCCAGTTTGCCCTGCTTGTTGGCGGTGTCCCCCAAAGGCGTGTAGACCGCCGGGCCACCCAGCTTAAAGGGGGCTTCGGCGCAATCGCCACCGGCAAAAATGGCAGGGTCCGAGGTTTGGCCGTAGGCATTGACCGCAATGGCTCCGGTGGTGCCGATGTCCAGCCCGGCGTCCTGCGCAAGGCCCACATTGGGGCGTATGCCCATGGCTTCCACCACCATGGCGGCTTCCAGAGATACGCCGGTATCCAGTACCAGACCTGCAACCCGCCCATTCCGGAGGGTGTAGCTTGTCACCTGGCCCTGAATAACCTCAACGCCGTTGCGTGTAAGCGTGGCTTCCGCCAAAGCGCGGGTGGCGTCGCAAAACCGGCGCAACACCATGCTGCGGACAACCACCGTTACCTTCATGCCCCGGCGGGTCAGCACTTCCGCCATTTCCATGGCAATGTAGCCGCCGCCGATAATCACCACCGGTGAGGACTCCGGCAGATCGCCGAGCATTGCTTTAAGCTGCTTGCCGGAATCAAGATTGTGCAGCGCATGAATCCCTTCGGCGTCGCTGCCGGAAACAGCGCTTCTGACGGGCCGCGCCCCGGTGGCGATCATCAGTCGGTCATATTGAAATTCGCAGGTTCCCTCCGCGGTGCGGGCAACCACGATGTTACGTTTGCGGTCAATGGATTCCACCCGGTGGCCGGTGCGCACATCAATGCCCCGTTTTTCCCTAAACTGCTGCGGTGAAATCACCACCAGATCCTCGATGTCCCGGTCGGGGTCTTCGATATTGTAGGGCATGCCGCAGGCGCCGTAGGAAACATACTCACCCTGTTCAAGGGCCGTGACCTGTACATCGGGGCGGCGACGCTTTACCTGGCTTGCTGCGCTCATTCCGGCGGCGACTCCGCCGATAACCACCAGTCGTCCGTTTTGGGGAATTGCTTCAGGTTTCATGCCGTACCTCCGCAGTGTATGGACAGCTCAAACGTAACCATGGCCCCGGGACAGTCAAGCGGCGCAGCGCTTCAGCCCTGTACCTGTGGTCCCATGCCCGGCAGTTGGGGAAACCAGCCCAGCATAATGCCGATAAGATAACCCCATCCGGCGATTTGCAGCACAGCCAGAATAATGGCGAACCAGCCATAGGTGCGACCAGTGTATTTTTCCGGTTGCTCCCGGGTGATGCGCAGGATTTTCAGGCCCAGCATGATGGAAAACACCGGCGGAATAAAGGGAATCCAGAAGCCGAAAAATCCCGATACCATGGATTGCAGCACCGCCCGGGGCAGGTTGGGAAACTCCTCGGACTCCTGTGCAAATTTCAGCTTGTGAGGCTCCAGTCCGCTCATGTTAGAACAGGCCCCGCACCGCCGGGGTGTCGGCGTCAATGGTTTCGGTGTGGCCGATGACCGCGCCGCCCATGCCGTTGTCCGCAAAGACCTTCAGAGCTTGTTCCGCCTGGTCCGCCGGCACGATAACCGCCATGCCCACGCCGCAGTTGAAGACCCGGAACATTTCCTTCCAGTCCACGTTGCCCGCCTTTTGCATCCACTTAAACAAGGCCGGGATTTCCCATGCGCTGCGGTCGAAGACCACGCCCATGTTTTGGGGCAGTACCCGGGGCACGTTTTCCAACAGGCCGCCGCCGGTGATATGGGCCATGGCGTTGATCTGCACCTCTTTGAGGGCCGCCAGAATGGGTTTCACATATATGACCGTGGGCTCCAGCATGGTCTGGCCAAGGGTTTTGCCCTCGTCCACCGGGCTGGGGTCGTCCACCTTCATGCCTGCGGCTTCAAAGGCGATTTTCCGCGCCAGGGAGTAGCCGTTGCTGTGCAGGCCCGAGGACCACAGACCGATCACCGCGTCGCCTGCCTGCACCTTTGTGCCGTCCACCACGTCGCCATCGTTGACCACGCCCACGGAAAAGCCCGCCAGCTCGAATTCGCCTTCTTTGTAAAAACCGGGAAGTTCGGCGGTTTCGCCGCCCAACAGGGAACAGCCGCTGATCTCGCAGCCCTTGGCAATGCCCTTGATGACGGTTGCGCCGTCAGCGGGGGTCAGCTTGCCGGTGGCATAGTAATCAAGGAAAAACAGGGGTTCCGCGCCCAGAGTCACGATATCGTTGACATTCATGGCCACCAGATCGATGCCCACGGTGTCCAGAATACCCGTGGCAAATGCCAGGTTCAGCTTGGTGCCCACGCCGTCGGTGGCGCCCACCAGAATCGGCTTGGAAAAGCGGGAGAGATCCAGCTTGAACAGACCGCCGAAGCCGCCGAGGCTGGCCATGTTTTCCGGCCTGCGGGTGCGCTCTGCAAAGGGTTTGATCAGGTCCACCAGGTCTGCGCCTGCATCGATATCCACGCCTGCTTTACGATAATCGAGGGACATGGGCTGTTGCCTTTCGCCGGTAGTAACTGGTTAAGCCGCAAGGGCGTATGTTGTTCCTGTATGGGGCGCACTATAGCGGCAAACGCCCCGGGAGTAAAGACGCCAGAGCCCGGGAAAATGATTTTTTGGGGGTTTCGACGCGGAGTCGGAGGGGGAGATAATCCCACCCCGCTACCCTGAGGAGCCGAAGGCGTCTCGAAGGGTGGCGGGGATATCCCACACAGGCCGTCCTTCGAGACAGCCGCAAAACGGCTTCCTCAGGAAACGTCCTGTGGCAAGCAAACCCCATGAAAATCCGGTTTTATCCCATACTCCGGCGGGCCACCTCTGCCATAAGCAGCAGCAGCACCAGCACCATCAGGGGTTTGATAACCCGGTCGCCCTTGCGGATGGCCAGCATGGTGCCCAGCTGATTGCCCGCCACTCCGGCGGCGGCGGCGTACAGGGCCAAAGGAAACAGCACCTGCCCGTTGTACAAAAACACGGCCAGAGCCCCGGTGTTGCTGGCAAGGTTGGCCAGCTTGGCGTTGGCGGAACTGGTAAGCAAATCGTAGCGCAGGCCCACATGAAAGCCGATGGCCAAAAACATGGCGGCCCCGGGACCGAAAAAGCCGTCATAGCCTCCCACCGCAAAGCCCAGGGCAAGGGCCCGCAGTCCGTCCCGGGAGGGGGCGTCGGAGTCTTTGTTATTGGGGCCCATGATGCGGTCTTTGAGCAGCAGCAGGGCCAGCACCAGGGGGATCACCACCAGCACCACGGTGTTCACCGACGACGGCGGCACAAAGAGCACGATCTTTGCCCCGGCCATGGAGCCCAGCAGGGCCCCGGCGGTGGCGAATAGCCCGCTGCGCAGTTTGATGGCTCCGGCCCGGTAATAGCGGATGGTGGCCCAGCCGGTGCCCACGAATGCGGAGAATTTATTGGTGCCAAGGGCCAGATGCGGCGGCAGCCCCAGGGCGAAATACGCCGGTACGCTCACCAGCCCGCCCCCGCCGCTCACGGCGTTGACAAACCCGGCGAAAAATATCAGCAGGCACAACACCGCTGTTTGCAATAGGGAAATTTCCATGCCTCAACCTCCCTGCCTGCTTATCCCATAAGCGCGGTTGATTCAAGGAAATAATCGCCGCCGCAAAAAACACGGGGCCGTCTTTGCCAACAAATCAGTTGCCAACCGGGAAGTTGGCAACTTGACAAGTCGATTACGATATGTTACCAACTAATTAGTTGGCAACCATGTGGTTGGCAATCGGGCGGTTGATTAACGGTTTTGAAAAAGGAGCATATGCCATGGCACCAGGACTTGTGAATAAAGCGGGCGGAGTCGTTCGCGGAGTAAATTTTTTCAATAGAGATGAAGAAACGAAAGAACTAACCTGGTTGCTGGATGAAAATAACAGTGTCCTTCTGGTTGCTCCCAGACGGGTTGGTAAAACAAGCCTTGTTCGTGAAACTTTCAGGCGTATGGAAAAGCGCAAGAAAGATTTTCTCATCTACATTGATGTGGAGGACTGTCGGACCCCTTCTGACCTGATTGTGGCACTGGGAATTGAGATTCACAAACATGCTCGTCTCCAAAATGTCTTGTCCAAAGCATTCCAATTACTGGAGCGCGTTGAGAAGGTTAGTGTTGGGGGGGCTTTTGGTATTAAACTAAGAGATCAGATCCAGGGAGACTGGAAGGAGAAAGGTCGTACTCTTTTCTCAGAGCTTGCCAATGCCGACTTACCGGTCGTGATTTGTTTTGATGAATTACCTGTAATGGTTTCTCGTATGCTTTCTGATCGGGAAAATAGCAATCAGGCGAAACGCATTCAGGAGGTAGATATTTTCCTGTCATGGTTGCGAAAGAATATGCAGGAATATCATGATAAACTCAGATGCATTATTTGTGGATCAATTGGTCTGGAGCCAATATTACACAGGCATGGACTTAGTAAAACAATAAATCATCTTTCACCTTTTCATCTGGGCTCATGGAGCAGGGAAACTGCCACGACCTGTCTTGAACAATTGGCACTACGGGAAGAGATAAATTGGGAGTCGGAAACCCTGAATCACCTTCTTGATTATCTTCCGCCCTATATCCCGTATCATGTACAGCTGTTTTTTTCCCACTTGAGGTATGATTGCAAGCAGAGAAATATGCTTACACCTACGGTAGAAGAAGTTGATCGGGTATATCACACAGTAATGCTTGGCACCCGCGGTCACGCAGAGCTTGCTACATATGAGGAACGCCTTAAACAGGTATTTGGCGCTGACGCCGAAATGCATGATATGGCATTTGAACTCCTGACTGCAGCATCAACAGGCGAATTGTCCCGTCAGGAAGCTGGCTGCATTGCAAAAAGTCATGGACTTCACAGAAATGCACTAGAACTAATGAATGTCTTGGATATCCTGGAGCATGACGGTTATTTAGCCCAGCACGGGGCTAAAAAATCATGGAAGTTTGAATCTGTGATCCTCCGGGACTGGTGGAACAAGCGCCATCAACAATCCACATAAGCAATAAGAAACTGGAGCCGACCAATGACAAAGCCCTTGATAAAACATAATCCCGCCTTCCTGACTGATATTGAATTACAGGACGCCTTTGTGGTACGGGAAGCAGAACTTGGTATATTGCTGGATATTGTGCGGGAGAATGTAGACCCCCCAAATCAGCATGTCATTGTTATCGGTTCCAGGGGCATGGGCAAAACCATGCTGGTCCGGCGTCTTGCCCTTGCTGTACGGCAGGATAAAGCGTTGATGGGCAAATGGTATCCCATCGTCTTTCCTGAAGATGTTTACACTGTTTCAACGGAAGGGGAATTCTGGCTTAAAGCACTGGAATGCATCGTGACACAGGAGCAGGATGAAGGGCGCTGGCATGATCGCTTCATTGCTCTGAGGGAGGAACGGGATGAAGACCGTCTTCGCAGGATGACACTTGGGGCCTTGGAGGACTTTGCCCGTGAAAGGGATATGCAATTACTGGTAATCATTGAAAACCTGAACATGCTTCTGGAAGAACAGACTTCTGCAGATGAAGCATGGAATCTCCGGCATACCCTGCAAAACAACCCTGCAATAATGCTCCTTGCCACTGCCACCGATTATTTTAATGGTATCCAGAATCCTGAAAAGGCAAACTATGAAATGTTTATGGATATCCCGTTAAAACCCTTACCAACCCAAAGCTGCATTGACCTGTGGGCAAAGATTACCGGAGAAGAACTTGACGAGCGAAGAATACGCCCCATGGAAATTCTGACCGGTGGGAGCCCCCGGCTGCTGGCAATCATGGCGAGCTTTGCGGTAGGAAAATCAATTGCACAACTTATGGATGATCTTGTTGTACTTATTGACGATCACACGACATATTTTAAAGCAAATGTGGAGCAGCTCCCACCCAGGGAGCGCCGGGTTTTCGTCACCCTCGCTGAGTTATGGGAACCATCTGAAACACGGGAAGTGGCCCTGCGCTGCCGCATGGATGTGAATGTTACCAGCGCCCTGTTGCAAAAACTGTTGAACAAAGGGGCTGTGCAGGTGGTGGAAAGCAAAGGGCGCAGGAAGGTTTTCCAGATTACCGAACGGCTGTACAACATCTATCACCTCATGCGTCTTTCAAGCTTGGAGTCAGACCGGATACGGGCCTTTGTACGCTTTTTGGTGCCGTTTTTTGGAGAAGAGCATGTGGCAAATGCCCTTGCCTGCGATGCTTGTAGCCACGATGGCGACCGGCGGAAATATTTATTGGATGCAATCAAAGAGTTGATTGTCAATTCTCCGACCCCTGCGAAGATCCAAATGAATCTTCCTGCGGATTTTCTGCAGCTACCCGAGGCAAATGACTATATTTCATCCTTGGCAATCTCCAAAGAGGATATAGATATTAAATGGCATGTGTTGGCTGAGTATTCCCAAAAAGCCCCATTGGGCCTGCCTCAGCAGGACATTCAAAATATGCATAATATTATTGAGCATTTACTGATAAATGACACTCGTACAGGGGCTAAGCTGGTCCTTCATTTCCTTAAATCTCTATTATTTATAATCGAAAATAAACATGGAATGGCCCAAAAAGAATTTAAGAAGGCCATTGAAAACGGGGTTGAGCTTGCTTCAGAAATAGGTGAGTTAATAGCAATGTTTTTCAAAGGACTATCCTTTTCTCTTGAAAATAAGCACAGTGAGGCAATTGAATTATTTGAAAACTTTGTTCAACGTTTTGGTAAAAATGATGATCTTGGTATTAGTCGTTCTGTGGCAGCGGCTTTATTTATCATTGGAGAGTCAGCTAATAGCAAAGGAATGAGCGAAAAAGCGATTGATGCATATTTGCAACTTTCTGAACGTTTTGGAGTAAATGATGACCCAATAATAAGTGGGCTTGTTGCCATTTCGCTGGTAAGGGCAGGAATTATACTTGGCAATACTGAACGACATGCGGAAGCACTCGACATGTTCAACGAAGTGATTAATCGTTTTGGGGAAAATACAGCACCAGTGTTCGTTGAGCAAGTTGCATTGGCTCTTGAAAACAAAGGATTTGCCCTTGCTTTTCTGGGTAGGCATAAGGAAGAGCTGGAGGTTTATGATCGCATAGTTCTGGAATTTACTAAATTTCCAGTATTAGTTGCAAGAACTTTAAATAACAAAGCGTTCAGATTGGCAAATCTTCAAAGATGGAACGAATCCCTTGGTATTTATAGAGAATTGTATACAAGCTTCAAGGAGCACAGCGATCCTGAAATTGTTGAACAAGTGGCAAATGCTTTGCTAAATACAGGAATTGCATTGCGCGAACTAAGTCAGCCTGAAAAAGCCATGGAGATATTTAGGGAATTTATTGAACGATTTGGAGCCTCCAGTGATTCCGTCATCCTTGAAATGGTTGCGAAAGCAAGATTGTCTCTTGGTTTGCTTCTTGATGCTTTGGAAAAGAATAAGGAGGCTCTAAGCATTCTTGATGAGCTTATTTTTGCCTTTGATGCGGATACTCAACCAGGCATTGCTGAAGTCGTTCGGACCTCATTGATATATAAAGGTGCGATTTTGGGTAGGTGCGGAAGACGTAGCGAAATGCTGGAGCATTTCGAAAACGTTGTATCGCAGTATATTGATCACCATGAAGAGATTTTTGTTAAAAGAGCTTTGGATGCTCTTAACTGTGTTGCTTGGGATGTCTATGAACAAGGCGATATTCAAAATCTGGGCATTGCTCTTTCAAGAATAGAAAGGGCTATTGAAATCAGCCCGGATGATTTGTTTAACCATTACATTTACGCCTGTGTGCTGATGCTTGGAGAAAGATGGGAAGATGCTTTTGAACAGGCCCGCATATTCTCTGGGGATGAGAACTTTATTAACGATTGCATGAATGATGTCATGGAGTTTTACATCGAAGCTGCCGCCGCAGGAAAAGCAAAAGAGGCCCTTGCGGCCATAGAAGGCACCGAAGCGGAAAAAGCCATGGAGCCTCTGGTGGTCGCCCTTAAAATGATTGCCGGGACTCCCTGTCGTCCGCCACAGGAAGTTGAAGAAGTTGCCAAGGACGTGGTCAAGCGCATAGAAGAACGGGCACAGCAACGAAAAGAGGACGGTCAGGCATAAACTCCCCCCATTGCCAGGGGGTGAATCGCGCTTATGGTTATAGTAATGGATGTCGTATGGAGGTAGCAGTGTACGCGCGACCCAAAACCGGCGCAGGCCGGAGAGGTCGTTTTGGGAACAGGAGGGTGACATGCCAACCAGACCGCGTTCGATTTCGCAGATCGTCAATGAACAGGTGAAAAAGTGGGAGCTGGGACATCGTACCCCCCTGCAGCAGGCAAACAAGCCCATCATCACCATCAGTCGTCAGCCCGGCAGCAAGGGACGGCGGGTGGCAGGGCTGCTGGCGGACCGCTACAACCTTGACCTCTATTCCAGCAACATCATCACCGAGGTGGCCAAGCTCTCCAACATGAGCCAGCGGGTGGTGGAAACCCTGGATGAACGGGGCCGCTCCATTGTGGACGACATCTTTGCGGAAGTGGCCCGGCACAGCCACATGGCCACCGACGATTTCCTCAAGCATCTGGTGCAGATCATCGGCACCATCGGCGGCCACGGTCACGCGGTGATCATCGGTCGCGGCGCAAGCTTTATCCTGCCCGGCGAGGAAACCCTGATGCTCCGCATTGTGGAACCCCGCTCCATGCGCATCCGCAACGTGATGAAGGAATTCGATCTCAGCCGGGAGGATGCGGAAAAGCGCATCAGCCGCGCCGAGGTGGACCGCCGCCAGTTTATTCACAAATATTTCAGCGCCGACATCAACGATCCCATCAACTACGACATGGTGCTCAACATGCGGCACCTGACCCTGGACAGCGCCGTTGAACTCATCCGCGAAGCCTGGCAGCAGAAATTCCGGGCCATGCTCTAACTACGGCTCCGGCTGTGGCGGCATAAGAGAAATCTCCAGTGATTCCGTTGGACTAAGGCCTGTCTGTGACGCCTGCCCCGCCCGGGGGTGATGAGCCTGCACGTCCAGGGGCGCATCAAAGACCGGGCTTACACGGAAACCTCCCTCCCCGTCGCTGCGGCCATAGACACTCCACAATCCCCAGGGGCCCTGCTGGCTTGCAATGACTTCGCCATCCGCCACCGGGGAGCCTGCGGCGTCCCGAAGCGTGCCCCCCATAACGCCGGTGGGCAGTTGCAATATAATTTCGGCAATCGGTGCCTCCGCAGTGGTGGTCACCAGAGGCGCGACCCAGGCGGCGGCGCTTTCCTTCAGCGGGCTTGCGGGAATATGCCGGTTGAAAAACAGCATGGCCACCGCCGGGGTGTCCACAGGCAGGTTTTCCACCATAAACCCGCCATCGCTGCCGGTGGAGCTGCGCCACACCGGGGCGGCGAGGTTGCGGTAGTACATGCGGTCCCGGGTGAGATTGTCCGCGCTTATATCGCCAATCGTAACATGGACGGTATAGCCCTGCAAGGCCGTGCCGTCGGCGCTTAAAAGTTTGCCGCGAACAACGCCTTCACCCCGGGCGGGCTCGCTGAAATCCCGGCTGCGGGTTTCTCCCGCCACCACCAGCACCGTGGCCTCGGCCTCGGAAAATCCGCCGCTTTCACTGCGGAACAGCACCGACACCCGCTGCGGCCCCGGCATCAAACCCTGCAACTCGTAAAAACCTTCGGCGGTGCTGTGGCTGCGTTTCATCATGGAGCGACTCCGGGCCATGACCTGCACCGCTTCCAACGGCTGGCCTGTGGCGCTGGTGATCCGGCCCTTCAATCCGCCGCCGCTTTTGAGCCGCAGCACAATGTCACCGGCACCGGCGGGATCGCTGATTTTTTGAACACTGCCGATATACTCGTCGTGGGTGGCAAGCAGTTGAAATGCCTGCCCTTTTGCCGCCGCCAAACGAAACCGCCCGTCTTCCCCGGTTCTGACACCGCCCATAGAACCGCCGGTGTAGGGCGAGGCGCTGGCGTGAATGTACTCGATATTCCCCGGCTCCAGAATCCGCACCGCAGCGTTGGCAATGGGGCTGCCGTCGTCATTGGACACAACCGTGCCGGTGATGTCCGTTGCCCCGGGCAGGGCCACGGTTTTCCGCAGGGTTTCACCGGAAACGACAATAAGTCCGTCCAGGGTCACAGCGCCGTGGCGGGGGGAGCGCAGCATGGCCCGGTAGGTGCCGGGGCCCAGGTTGTCACGGGCCATGCGGCCATTGGAGTAGGTCTGCCAGGGGCAGTCGCGGCTGGCGGCAAGGGCGACGCAGCCTTCAAAAATCATCACCGGCTTTTTGGTTTCGGCGTCCTGTACCGTCAATTCCAGCCCTCCCTGGGGGGCGAGACGCAGGACAACGTCGTCGCGGCCAACGGTGATGTTGATTTCTACGCTGCGGAGGTAGCCGCTGGCTTCGGCGCTGAGAGTCACGCTGCCGTCGGCGGGCAGGGTGGTAAGTTCAAAGCCGCCGTCGCTGCCGCTGAATCCTTCGGCCAAAGGCCGCAGCCGCTGGCCGTTCTGCAACTGCGCCGCTGATATTTTTGCATCGTACGCCGCCACCCGGGCCTGGGGAATCGGCTGTCCTTCGGGGCCTTCAACACGACCGGAGATACGTCCCCCGGGTTGCAACTGAATAACAATATCCTCAATAGTTACAGCAGGTTCCAGATTGAATGGCCCCTGTTTTGCCGGAGCCTGTCCCGGGCTGCGGGCCTCAAGGTAATAGCTGCCGGGCCGCAGGCTCAGCAGGTTGAAGCGCCCCTGGGTGTCCGCCATTATATTGGTTTCGTCCGTGGGAGTTCCGTTGCGGTCAAAACGACCCAGAGCCGTAACCTGGGCCCGGGCCACGGGGCTGTTGTTTTCGTCCACCACCCGGCCCGCAAGACCTGCGCCGGATTGCAGCCGGTACACAAAGGGACCGTCGTCCCGGAGGTCCAGTAGTTCCTCCACCACCGGGGCAAAACCCGCCGCCCGGATTTCCAGCCGATAACTGAAGTGATCAAAGTCCGCCGCCGCCGCCCTGCCGGTATCGTCGGTGAGCAGCCGCCGGGGCGGGGTGACGCCGGGGCCTACCAGCCAGAGCTCCGCGCCGGGCACCGGAGCGTCGTCGGTGGCCCGCAGCACCTGCACCGAAAGGCTCCACCGGGTTTGGGGAGCATCCGCCGCCGCGCCCTGCTCCGTGACCGCCGCGCCCTGACCCGGGGCGTCCGCTGCTTCCGCCGGGAGCATATCCGCCGCGCCGCGTTCCTCGCCTGCCGGGGAGGCGCTGTGGGGTGCTTCCGCCGGGGCGGTGTCGGGCCGCTGGGCCAGCAACCACCACAGGCCAAGGGCCGCAAGCAGTGTCAGCAGAATGATGGCGATGCGTTTCATGTATGCTCCAGGGTCAAAGGGTTATGCAGATCCCCGCCGCCGGGTTCGCCGGATGCTGTGTGTGCCTGATGCTGTGCGTGTCCCGTGTGCGGTGATCGCAGGGTCCATTGTGCCAGAGGCAAAATATTTTTCAAGCGGAACGGTCCATTTGACCGCCCATGACCCGCAAATGTCCTGCTTTGTCCGTTAATGTCCGCCAATTGCCCCTTTTGTCCGCCTTTGTCCGCTCATGTCCGTCAATGGTCGTAAATGTCCGCTCATAACTGCCAATTGACGCCATTATATTACAATATCAGCATCATGTGTGCCGGGCCCGAAATATGCCTCTGCGGCCACGGCGGGCGGCGGGGACGGCTATGTGGTTGATATGGTTACGGGTTAGCGTAGCAGCATGTTGCTATATTCATTTCACTTATCAATGGTTTTGTGATATGCTTATGTCATTGCCCCATAATGGTTTCGGCAGTGGGAGAAACCATTGTGGCAGAATACTCATGTTGTGTTTCGCGGAAAGGTATTATCATGAAGCAAGGGTGGCAAGGATGTATTGTGGCGATGTGTGCTGTACTATGCATCTCCTTTGGTAACTGGCAATGTACCGGTGACGATGATGCCGGGGATCTCGCCCGTCAGCTTGACGAACGCCTGACCGATGCCCTGGATTTTCCCGATGCAGAGCTGCTTGACGGCCCGGCGCCCCAGGGCGATGCGGGAACAGACGCGCCGCAAATTACCGACATTGCCGCACCGCCGTCCCTGACGCTGAGGGATACCTTTACCCTGGACATCAGTACTCAGTTTGCCGAGGCAGATCTCATTGATGGCATCATTCTTCGGGTGGGTGAGGCCGAACGCTACATACTGGTGCCCGTGGTCGCCCCGGCGACGCAGATTCAGGTACAGGGTGTTCTTGGGGATGATGTCCTGCTGGCGGAAAATACATTTACTATCTCCGTTGCGTTAAAAACCGTTGACGACATTACGGGTCTGTATCAGGAATGGAGTCTGACCATCGACAACAACGCCGTCAGCACCCAGGCCATCCGCAGCGGCTGCAATAACATATTTCAGTATTGCTCCGAGTATCCCGCGTTTTTCCAAAACGGCGTTGATGACCCGTCAAAGTGCCAGTCCGTCACCTCCTGCGTTGCGCAGTTTTATGCCGATGATCCCGGCTGCGTGGATGTGTTTAACGCAGGGGTAGCCTGCCTCAGCACCCTGAATTCGGCGGATACCTGCGCTGCCTGCGAAGATGCCATGATGCAAATTTCCGGTTCCGGATGCGGCGAGCCCGTGTCCTGCTACCCATAGGCAACCAAACAGACCGGGCACATGGGTAGCACGCCCTTTTTCGGGATGCACCCTGCCGGGGAAGCCGGGCCACGGGCCGTAATCCCGTTCCGACGCGCCGGGGGCGGGTTTTGACGGGATGGCGGCGGGAAAGTGCAGGCCGGGGAAGAAGAAATCAGTGCCGTGTTCCGATACGACCCCGCAGTCTTTCCTGCGAAAGCAGGAATGGAATGTATAGGAGGGGGTTAGCTTGCAAATTTCCATATCGCATGATAAATAGTTTTTATCTCAACATTGAATGCCACACCAATTCAGCTATACCGGGACCGTTTTTAGAACCTTAATAGAGGATTTTAACTGTGAACTGGCTGGCGGGTATGATTGCTGCGGGTATTGCATATGACCTGATTAAGAAGGCTACGCTGTATTCTTTGGGAAGTATTTCCACAGAGGGCACAAGTCTGCCTGAAAACCATTTTGATTCATTGTCCAGAAACTATGAGTTTTGGTATCATGATGACCGCAACGCAATCAACATGCCATTATTCTCCGGGAACCATAAAACATACTCATGTGCTGTAAGTTTTTTCAAACATCCAGCCTTGGCTGAACACTGTTATCATGACCCTGAAAACGTACAGGTATATATAAAAAATCAGGACTACCAGTTAGATAAAGAATATCCCCAAAAAGATCTCCTTGAAAAAGCTGATGATTGCTTCAAAAATGAAGGTCGTTACTTCAATGAGGAGGAAAATCGACGGCTAATGCGAATTGCGGAAATATCCCGGCAGGAGAATGAAGTCTGCATAATAGCTCAACCAACAACGTATAATATCCAGGCTGTAACCAATCTTGTAATGGACATGAAGCATTCCGATGGTTTTTCCTGGCGCGAAAAAATCCTCAAAGCTTCAGGAAATAAATATGAGTTGGAGCCCCTGGAAACGTCTAAACTGGCGAATACACTAGGCGTAAGTATCCTTTTTGAACTTGGAGATGGCTCTATCGTTTTTCCATTGCGACATAACGTAGCAATATTCCGAAATATGTGGGGCGCAACCTGCTCATTTGCCTGCAACTGGAATAATAATACCAACAATCCAGAATCACTTATGAACTTTCTTAAAGAACCAATCAGGGATCATGTCTTCGACGAATTAGGTTTTCGTGAAGATGAATATGAATACGAGCCTTTGGCATTATGCAGAGAATGGTATCGCGGTGGAAAGCCTCAAATCTTTTTTAAGGGCACGACGAGCATAAACAAAGACGAATTGCACAAGCGCCTTCAAAGCGCACAACACCGGGATGAAATAAAACCTGCCCGTTTACATTCTATAAGCGGGAGAAGAGTGTTTCTCAATTGCAAAAACCGAAAGAAACATGCATGGTCCCCGGAGGCCATGATGAATTTGCAGCTATTGCGATGGTTTGACGAGGCAAACAACCAGACAAGCGGAACGTTTTAACTTTTCACCAATGATTTAAGGCATTCAAAATAATGCAAAAACTTAATGAAAAATCAACAAGAAAAGATGTCCTTCTGGCAATTGCAAGGTCTGCCTATTATGGCAACCTTGGTGCCTTCATAGGCGCAGGATTCTCCAAAGCTGTCAGCGAAAACCCCTTGGGTTGGGGTGATTTACTTGAAGCTGTGGGAAAGGATCTTAAGATCGATGTAAGCGATTTGGAGCATGAAGGCCTCAGTTTTCCTGATATTGCATCAAAAATGTGCATACAGTATAAGCAGCAGAAAGATATAGCGTATAAAGATGCTGTTAAAGTATTCAAGGAGACTATTGCAAGGCAAACAGGGTGGTATCCTGATAATGGTAAGCAAGAACAATTTTCTGGCTACCTCCTGTCTCTGGACCCTTCATGGATTATTACAACAAACTATGACTCTATCCTTGAGGCATTATTGCCCGGTAAAGCAATCACCCTTGGACCAGGGGATAACCTTATTGCCAGCAAGGACAATATACCTATATACCATCTGCATGGCACAAGAACCAACCCGGAAGACATCATCATGACCCAAGAGGATTATGTTAGGTTATTTAGACCTACTGAATATCGACAAACAAAGCTAACCCTCTTGTTAAGAGAGTCAACGACTCTTATTTTAGGTTATGGCCTTGGCGATGTGAATGTCCTTACAGCACTGGACTGGTCAAAAAATGTGTATGATAGCAAACGGCAAAATTACCCACACGAGGTTATACAAGTATATAGGAATGCCAACCCAAGAAATGAACCATATATTGACCACAATGGGATTGTTGTTATTGAAACCGAGGAACTTGAATCTTTCTTCAATGAATACGAGCCGATAAGGGCAGAACATCATGGCTTCAGGGAAAAGCATAGAATAACAGAACTTAGAATAAGAAAAACCTATGCCGATGCAAAGCCACATATTATTGATGGTTTTATTAATAACGAGGAAGCTAGAGCTCAAGTATTAAAAGGGATGTTTGAGATACCATTCATGCTTCCCTGCACCCAGGAATTTCTGACATTTTTTACAAAATCTATGGACGAGACCTGGAAGCGTGCGAAACCCAAGGGGGCCTTTGAGGCCTATAATGCAAATCTGAAAATTATTTTGGATGTATTGACTATTTTCGATTTTGACAACATTCCTCCTGCACTTTTAAGCGCTGTAGCTTATGAATTTTCTCGTGTTGCTTATTATATTGGGGCAGATTTGGGAAAATCACATGCAGCACATGAGACCTGGACTGACAGGAAAAATGAACTTTCACCCGAGATGATTCAAGAGCTTAAAAATATTTCTGCATTGTATAATTACTCTGAACTCTTGGAACTCCTTGATAACATTAAGCCGTAGGTCAGTTTCAGTGAAACCGACACCATCACCCGTGGACGGTGCTTACACAGCCTCCCAACCTTCGGTTGTGAGACTATGGCACCCGGGGTTAAACTGCTCAACCCCTGTAAATTACCGGGTTTGCAAGATTTACCCCTGCCTCACATTATAACCTCACCCCGGCATTGATATCACTCGTAGGGGTAGCCGGTTTTGTTTTTCTTTGGCTCCAGTATGAGGCCCCGGTTTTGGGCTTCCTGCTGATAGCTGCCTTCGGCCAGCCGGATCTGGCCCGCGGGAAACACCCGGATGGCGCTGACCCCCTGCACCGGGCAGGCGGTTTCGCACTGGCCGCAGCCGTTGCAGCGGGCTTCGTCCACCACGGGACGGCGACCCTTGGGGGTTTCTTCCCAAAAGATGGCTCCCCAGGGGCAGTTTTCGTCGCAGACCAGACAGTGCCGGTCCTGCTCCCATGCAACACAGCGGCCCTTGTCCAGCACCGCGTTGCCAATTTTGGCCCAGGGCTTTTCATGTTCCGCCACCGGTCGCAGGGCATCGGTGGGGCAGACCTGCCCGCAGGCAGTGCAGTTGGGATCGCAGGGCCCGACGCGCATTACCGCCAACGGCGTCATAAACCCGGCGGCTCCGGTTTCCCACAGCCCGGATTGCAGACAGTTGGTGGGACAGGCCTTGATGCACTGGCCGCAGCGAATGCAGGTGGCCAAAAAAGCATCTTCCGGCAGGGCTCCGGGAGGCCGCAGGGCCGCATCGGACAACAGCAGCCGTTGGGGGTTGAAGTTCAGCCAGGCGGCTCCAACCGTGGCTGCCCCGGCGGTGACAAGGCTCTGCCGCCGTCCAAGGTCTGTGGATGGCTGCATCTGCCCGCGCTTCAGCGTTGGCGCAAAGGTGGTGATTGACAGATGGCAGTCCGGCACGCAGCGCAGGCACATAATGCATTCCGCCGGATCATAACTGGTGTGGGTGTCGGGGATGGCTCCGGTTTCGCAGGTACGGCCGCATTTTCCGTCGTGGTCACAGGTGTCGCCTACCCGGCGGCGAAAGAGACTGAATCGGGAACCCAGGGCCAGCAAGGCCCCCAGGGGGCAAAGATTGCGGCACCAGAAACGCCGCTGCCAGCGGCCCAGCCACAGCAGGAACACAAGGAAGGCAAGGCTTGCCACGCCCACGCCGCCAAAGATCGGCTGGACGATATCCAAGCGGGCAAGGTGCATCCAGCCAAGCCATTCAAACAACGGACGTGCGGCGTCCAAAAGCAGGCTCAGCCCCGCAGCGGTCAAAGGCCACAGCGCCGTGGTGAAGATCCGGGTGATCCAGGCAATTGGGTCCGCCAGATAGGCAAGTCCCGCACCGAAAAGGGCGGCAATGGCAATGGCCCCAAGGATAGCGTACTTGAGCCAGCGCAGCCGCCGCTCTTCGTTTTTCCACTGGCGGCGTTTTTTACCAAAGGCCAGATCATCCCCCAGCTCCAAAATGGTGCCCATGGGACACATCCAGCCGCAGAACCAGCGGCCCACAAGCAGGGTACTGAGCAGCATGGCGATGCCAAAGCCCGCCGCAGGCACCCAGGCGCGGGAGGCCAGCAGAGCCTGTAATGACAGCAGGGGATCGATGCGCAGAAATACGTCCACCGGCAACCAGCCCGGCAGGTTCCAGCCGGTTGCGCCCAGCAGTACTACAAAGAGGCCAAGCAGGGTGAGCTGTACCCCGCGTCTCATGGGGCCTCTTTACGGAGAATAGTAAGGCGGTCGAGTTTGGAGCTGCCCACACCCAGGGCTTCCGCCATACCGATGTAAGGCACATCGGCCACGGTGTAGCCGCTGCCCCCGTATTTGCCAAGGGTCAGGCCAAAGGCGTCCATGGCCACGGGGTCGGTGCCCGCCACCACGGTGTTGAGTTGCGCCAGAGTGCCGGGGCCGCCGGGACCGCCGGTAAGCATGGCACGGGTGGCGTCCAGCACCGTGAGGGTCGGTTTCATAAATGAGGCAAAGTCGGCAATGGCGCGGTTCAAATCGATATCCGTGTGCCAGAAGCCCCGGTCGTAGACCACGCCCATCCAGTTTTTCATGCCAAAGCTCACCTTTGCGCTACCGTGACTTTTGGCCACCGGCAGGTTGATGATCTTGTCTGCTTCCAGAATATCCGTGGCCACCAGTTGGTGTTTAAGGCCCACCCCTTTGGGAATGGCAACCTTGCGGAAGAATTTTTTGCCGGTCACGGTATAGGCGAAGACATCGTCCAGGCCCTTCATGGCCCCTTTGATGCCGCAGACCGTCAGGGCGATATCAGCCCGGTGGCAGGGGTTGTCCAGCACCAGCACCCGCTTTGCCCCGGCGTTCATACACAGTTGCGCAACAGCGCGGACAACAGAGGGTTCCGTGGTGGCTCCCCGCGTGGGGTCGTAGCCAAAACCGGCGTTGGGTTTGAGCACCACCACGTCGCCTTTGCTCACAAAGCGACCAATGCCCCCCAAAGCGGCAATGGCCTGCTGTGCGTTTGCGGCGGGGTTTGGCCCGGTAATGGCGGCGATATGTGGCCGGGCTGCGGTCATGGCGGTAATGCTGTGTATTCCCCCAACCCCGGCGGCCACACCGGAGCCTGCCAGCAGTTTCAATGCGTCACGGCGGGTGATCTTCATGGCGCTGCTCCTTTCCTTTTCACAACATGTGAAAGGGTAGTTTAGCAGATAAAGGGGGAGAGGTAAATCCCCGGTAACCCCACAGATTTTAGGGTGAAAATAAGCAGGTGTTACAAGTGAATGCTTCGCTGGCTACTGACATTTGACCCGCCCCGGCGGGGAGTAACGTTTCCATGTATAAAAAAACGGGCCACCCAAGGGGCAGCCCGTGTAGAAAAAGCGTATGTATCCGCTTAGAAGCCGATGTCGCAGCCGTTGTCATTGGCGCAGATCAGCACATCACCAAAATGGGCGGTGCCGCTGCGGTACTGGCTGTTGCAGGAGTCCTGGCAATCGCCTTCGTCGCAGTCGGCGCAAATGGCGCAGGCGGCATAGCAGGCCACAATGGACACGCAGTTGGCGTTGGCTTCGCAGCAGCTGACTTCATAGGAGCATTTGCTGTTTACACAGGCGTTGGCAAAGAGGCCCTGATGGTTGGTGTCATTGCTGTCGCTTTTGCATTGTTCCTCGTACAGCGGGCCGCTTTGGTCATTCATGCACATGCGGATGTTTTCGCAGGTGGTGCCGTGGGCCAGACACAGCTTGGTGCAGTCGTCCAGGCCGTTGTACATAAGGGTGCACATATTCAGGTCAAGGCTGGCGTCATCGCTGCAGCGGTCCACATAGTTCTGGCAGGCGGTTGAGGCGCTGGGAAGACTGGGGTCTTCTTCGCCGCAGGCGGTGATCATAAGGGCGGCAATGCACAGGGCAGTAATACTCAGGTGTTTCATGCTTTAGTACTCCTTTTGGTTGCTCGTTTGGCAAACGTGGCCCGGGACAGACACACCAACAGTGCGGTTTTGTCATATGTCCGGGCGGTGCCGGTTGTAAAGATCCTTTTGAGGTGATCGGGAAACATTATGTATGGGATACTGGCCGTAAAGTCAATTCATATATTCTGATAGACCAATTCAGCATCTGCTGCTTTAAACTCAACTTGCCCCACCGGCGTCATGTTGCTACAATACCGCAAACCCCTTTTGGGAAAGGCAGAGGAACATGGCTACAGACATATCTGTATGGATACGGTTGCTGCTGGGTATGATGCTGCTGGTGGCTTTGCTTGCGTTGCAGGCCTGCGGCTCCGGGGCGCTGTGCGACGACTATTGCACCAAAATGGATGAGTGCGGCATCGGTCTTGGCGAGGACTGTGTGGAGGCCTGCGAACTGCGGATTGCCTCCGAGGGCGAAGACTATCATGAGTGCGTGGTGGACAAACCCTGCGCGGAAATTCCTTCCTGTAACTGAGGCAAGCATGAAAACCCGTATCGCTGTACTGACAATCCTTGCGACCATCCTGTGTGCCCTGCCGGTGTCTGCGGCGCAGCCGGAAACACCCGCCGCCACCGATGAGGCCTCTGCCAAAAAACTCCGGGTCTTTGTCATGGACTATGTTATCGGCCCCGATGTTCCTGTGGACGCCGCCACGGCCAACGGCATACTCACCGCCCGGCTGGATGGTCTGGGCTTTTTCGAGTTTATCAGCAAAACCGAGGTGGAGCAGGCCATTAATTACGAGGCCATGCTGCAAATGCTGGGCACCGACGATGATGGACAGCGGCTGGTGGAGCTGGGGCAGGCCGTCAACGCCGACCGGGTGGTCAGCGGCACCATCGGCAAGATCGGTAACACCTTTGTGCTGAACCTCACCTTTATGGACATTAAAAACGCCCGGGTGGAAAAACGTTACTCCCGTAACGTAGCGGATACCTACGGCGACGCCATGATTATCACCGGCCTGAAAAGCGAAGCCGACAGCCTGCTGCTGTACATGACCAAAATCTATAAACCCGGTGCGGTCCGTCAGGCCAAAGCCAAAACATCGGCCCGCAAACAGATGTACGCCGCCGCTGCCTGGCGACAGGC
>Ga0070728_10001626_pt1 | contig 32187 bp, 61 predicted proteins | sample tdDd471_FD_66723 | JGI IMG/M metagenome (GOLD analysis project Ga0070728, IMG submission 66723) | Marine sediment microbial communities from the Atlantic coast under amendment with organic carbon and nitrate - tdDd47.1 | ecosystem: Environmental > Aquatic > Marine > Coastal > Sediment | place...
GCCTTGTTCCAAATTAGAATACGAGGAACTGGTATCTAACTATGGGTGTAATAGAAGACGATTTGTTGTTTACCAGTACAAAACAATCGAATTCCTAAAAAAGGAAGATGCACTGTATAAGGTTGAAACACCAAGTGCTTTTGTAGATAAATGTATTGAACTTGGATATGTAGAAAAGAAAAAACAACAACAGCAATTACAGTTACAATTTTAATTGACTATTGGAATAATAAAGAAGAGGTGCCTGATTTCAGACACCTCCCTTTTTTATCTCACAAAGATGGTTTCTTTATGTTTCCACTCCACCTCGATCTGAGTAGAATCGGGCTTTATGACCTTCATCTTAAACTCATCCTGAATGATGCGCTTTTGAAACGTTTGTGAGTCATTTTTCTGGGGTTGGCAACTCCCCATTCCTAGTAGTAAGATGATTATCCATCGAACTGTTTTAACGATTAGTTTTGCTTGCCATTTTTTAAATTTTAACATTATTAAAAAACTTTTATTTTGGCCAACAGCAGACGTTATCTGTGCTGGTATTATATATATATCAATCAACCCTAAAAGTTGACTGAACTAATGATAAATACGTAAAAAAAAAGCAAAAGCATACAACGCTATTAAAAAAAATGAGGGTCAGGTTTATTGCCTGAGAGAAGGATTTTTGAACCAATAAAATGAATCGGTAAATTTGCCATTTGTTACTAATACTTACCATTATTTACTGTTTTTGGAAATTATTTTGCAGGGTGTTTTTTCTTAATTATTATCGTAAAAAAAACGATGGATAGAGAATTAATATTAAGCAGTTTAAAACAGTATTCTAAACAGGCCATGCTAGCATCCGTAACGGATGAAAAAGAAGCCACTTTTCACATACCATTACCGAAAGATATAGTGCAATGTGCATTGAATTATAATTCGCACTCTCAGCTAATGAAATTATCTACTTTTATACAGCACACAGAAGATTTTGAAGAGGAAGTAGAACAACTGTTTTTAGGTAAATGCAGTAATATTGCCGAACTGGAGTTGTTACTGGATAAATGCCTGGCTGTTTATGATTGTGTACCCACTGGAGGTAATAGTTCTAAAACGGCTGCTCTTCTAAAGTCAACTACTGATCAATTTTTAGAACTTAGTTCCAAGATGGATACCATCATCACTAAATTAGATGAAAGCATAAGTTCTAAATCAAAATATGGGATGGATGATGAAATGAATGATACATTGGATGTGGAAGGAGCTGCCAAATTATTAAGGCGGTCTGTGTCGTGTATTTATACCAAATGCTCCAAAGGTCAGATTCCCCATCAAAAAGATTCTGGTGGCCGATTGGTATTTTCAAAAAAAGAATTGATGGAGTGGGAGAAAGGGAGCCGAAAGGAATATAAGCCCGGCTTATAAATGTAACTCACATTTACTTGAATGGTCAAACCTCTACTTCGGAAATTGAGTAATATCTACTTCAAAAAACACCTGTGTTACCAGTGTTTCCAGGTGAATGCGAAAATACACCTTTTAAAAAAGTTACATTTTAACTTCCAAAACAGCTACAATTTAACTTATAAACCTCATATTGTTTGACTTACGAGGTGTTTGTTTGTATCTTTTTTGACCTGTATTTACCCTGTATCTTATCGTTTGATATAATTCTTTAGATATGTTTTACATGACTGCTAACCGTAAGGGAAAAACTGTTGGGCTTTGGGGCACTCACGATGACCTTAAATGTTTACACCAGACCGTTTCAGAATTTTGGAATGACCCTAGTAAAAGTGGGAACAAAGGATACGAGAGCCGCAATGATGTACTTGCTAATTTTAGTTTTCTTGTCCGAAAAGCGTATGAGAGATGTCGAAAGAAACGTAAATGCAGCCATTACTACCCTTTGGACGAACAGGAATACTTAGGCGTTGAAATATCTTGGGTGCAAATCCTGTTTGCCTTATCAGCCTTGAAGGAAAATATTTCTTTTCAGGCTTCTGACAAGTTCCAGACAGCTACCATACTTCAGTTGGAATACTGGCTTGAAAGGGCCATGCATGACTATGATGATAAAGGGGCTAAAGGGTTGTCAACCTTCATTAGTAGAAGGATATATAGTGCAAATGAATACCTCTTTAAGTACATGGAGGTCATTGATGCCCAATGGATGAACCTGAAAGGAGGTAAAAAGCACTTCCGAGAGTTACCGAACTTACTAATACAAACAATTGTATTAACGGATGAATACGAGCAATTAAAAGAATGGTTGGAAGCAAGAGCGGAACAATGTGGATGCAGGGTGGAGGAAATGCGTTTCGTATACGACGATCAGGATGATAAACAATCCGAATTCGATTTTAATCCCAACTAATAAACCGGGAACCGGGATTCTTGCCAGTTAAAAAGGGATTGCTTAACTTAAAGGGAGGTATTAATCATAAGGCTCAATACCGGACAAACTACTGCATTGATAGTCAGTTTTCTAGCGTTTTCCTCTCATTTTCTTCCCTTATGCCCTAGTTTTGATTGATTGGACCTTCTTCAGCCTGGCTTTAAAAACAAAGGAAAAAGGGAGGCCCAATACCTCCCAAAAATTTAGTTGCTGCTCTCGTTATGCTGTGCCCTGAAATAGGTCAAAGCTGAGAAAATGCCCTGTGTTATCGTGGCAATCGCAATTGCGATAGTTGCCACAGTCATTGCTAATTCCATAACTATATTATAGAATATTTTTTTCTAAAAAACACCGGAACAGGCAAAATAATGTTCCCATTGACTTCTGTTTTATCGCATCAACATCTAGATTTTTTGGGGAATAATTTATTTTTGAAATAAAGTCCATTTATGTCGTGCATTTAATTAAAGTTCATTATATTTGTAACCGAAGTATTAAATGTACTTCACGTGAAAAACCAAAAAGTTTAAATACATGATACCTTATAAGGATAGAAATTTCCAGAAAGCCTTAATGGCTGCGTTAGCTATTTTTATACCATTTGCGATATTAGTAAGTCGTGCTGAGAAGAGGAAAAAGGACGAAAAGCGGAAACTCAATGTTTATTACGAGTCATTTCTTGGGGATGAAGTAATATTAAGTGGCGATACGTTAACTCTGGTTCGATATTGGTCTGACACGTATCAATTGCATAATGGGGTTTGCGTAGATACTTCTGTTGTTATGAAACGACTTAAACCAAAAAAACAAATTAACTGATTGGCTCCAGAGGAACGCACCTCTTTTTTCTCTTGTGCAAAACCACACTTCAGACAAACACCCAATGGTGTGCGTTGTTTTAATTGTTCCGGTTTAAAATCTTAATTTTAATACAATAATCTGCGTATGAAATTTACAAGTTGGAAACTGAGTAATGCCATAAGAAAAAGGTGGTTTAAATTGTTGGTTTATCTCTCTTCTTTACATGTTGGCTTATTTATAATAGCTAAATTCCTGTGTCTTTATCTTGAACCTAGTCATCATGTTTCTTTGGTTGGTTCAATCTACTTTGCAGGGTTGTTTATAATTCTTATTTATTGTTTAATCGTTTATCCTAAATTGGAGTTTTCATATAATGAAGAAAACCAGGAATTAGAGACTTCTTTATCAGGATGGAATTTTGGTTATTGTTTTCTTGACCGGATTGAAGACCCTTGCAATGAAGAGGAAATCATTCAACTCAAAAGAAAGAGAACAGAGGAAATCTGGATGTTGTGGAAAAAGGGAACATTAAAAAGTAAAATTGAAAAACTCTAATTATAAAACCTCAAAGTTAAAAATATGGATGCTCTATCTTTTATTCTTCTAATTATTGGTACTTCCATTTTATTGGGTGCTGTTTTTCGTGTCGGAATGATTTATGGCAAATGGAGGCATGAAAATATGCTAGAAGCAAAATATGGTGTCGATTGGAGAATAAATATCCAGAGAAACAAATTAAGAAAGAAGAAGTCTTTTAAAACAGACAGTGCTTAATTCCTGGCACAGTGCCACAATACAATAGGAGTCAAAATGTTTTCAGACATAAGGGAGATGATTATTTGCTCTTTTTAAGTGGTTTTTTGAAGTTCTTATGTCTCTTTATTACAGCCTAATATGGCTATCTTTATATTGAATTAAAAAACAATAAATATGATTTTGAAAAACCTTTTTACTTTTATAAAAAAGCAGGATTATATAACAAGTGAACATATAAAGATTGTTCGTGCTTATTTGTTTATTGGCCTTTTTACAGTTGGGGTTGGAATGTTTGGAAAAAGCTGTTGTACATCAAATGAACCACAAACAAAGTATAGTATTTTCCTACCGGATTATCCTGTTGAGAGTGATTTTCATTGTTGTTATGTGGACAGCTATAAGGAAATTGAAGGAGGTGCTATTCAATTTCCTTATAAAGGTCATATCATTCGTACCAACAATTTTAATTTACGTGTTAATTATTAAGTGTTGTAATTAATAATTTAAAACCCAAAAGACTTAGTGTTATGGCTACAAAAGGCAACCTTTTAATTTATGTTGGAATCATTCTTATTATACTATCCTCCTGTTTTCCCACTTGTAAAAAAAAGAATCAGGTGATGTATAAGCACTCTTTTGAGTGTTTGTTTAATTATCAAAATGGGGAACAATCAGCCATCGATATGAGTATAACTAATGATTATCCAGATTTTCAGCTAATCACTCAACAACTATCAACTGACAATACAAACTCTTTATTGTTTGTTAGTGGCTATGATAAAGAAACAGGAGAAAATAAGAAAAAGGTTTTAGCCCGAGATATTTCAGATTTTCGAGTGCTGAAAAAAGCAACCAAACGCCTTCTTAAATAAATTGGCTCCAGGGAAACTCACCTTCTTTTTTCCTTATGCTGAAATGAAAACCAAAAAGATTAAATTAATCTCATGAATACTTATCGCAATTATAACAAAAGTGCCGGATACAGACTAGACCTCTTGTATATATTGGTGTTGGTTTCATTGTTTCTTCATACGGATGTAGAGCCAAGGGTGATGGAACGAGGATACATTATCTTAGTGGTGTTCTTGGCTGCATTTATTGGAGTTTTTAACTATCTATGGTTGACTCCAAAACTTCTACATAAGTACAACTGGAGCAGTGAGAAAATGCAATACATTAACTATACTGTTGATTGTATCTTGTTATTCCTTATGTCAGTGGCCTTTTCTACTCCCTATTTTATTCATTATTTCAATAATTAACCTGGCCCGGTGCCTCTAACAGCAAATTTATGGATGCTCAATACCAAAAACAGTTAGACCAAATCGAAGATAAAGAAACCAGAGATATGTTGATTGACCATGAACGAGAACATCAACAAGAGGTATGTACTGCCGAAAATTGGTTGGCAACTGCCCGACCCGCTAAAAGGCGAGATTTCCAACGTTTCTTTTTAAGACAACTCCAACTTGGCGCAAGGTGGTCACACACTCCCAATGATTTTGATACCAAGTATAATTTTACATGGGAGGGGGTGAAATACAATCGCATTGTCGTGGTTGATAAAGATACCCACATCACCCCTCTGCATGGATCTTCCAGATATGTTATACTAGCTGAGCCTGGTGTAAAAGTGACCGGGGCAAAAGGACACAATGAAATCATTTATTTTGATCACAAGTTCAAGGGTGAAATTCAAAAACCAACCGATATTTTTCAGAAAAAGAGTCATGTGATTATTGGAGATATCATCAACTGGAGCCTTATTATTGGCATCGCCACTCTACTGGCCTTCAAATTCTTTTTTTAATCATTTATTACATCACTATGGATATACAAACAATCGTATTCGGCATTATTGGAATAGCCATCCTTTGCTACTCAGTATTCAGAATCGGAATGGTATTTGGCAAATGGAAGGAAGAGGATAAACTAAAGGATACCGGAAAGGGAAGCAGCCCTAAAAAGATATCATCAATAATTAACTTGGCAGGGGGCTTGATACGATGGGCAAATAATTTTTATATGTCCGATGTTGAAGATATGAGTATCCAAATAAAGGAAGAAGATAATAATGTAACGTTTTCTGTAATTAATCAGGAAACCAAAGATTCTATCAATTGTACGATTGCAGAGCAAATCAAAGATGCACATAAATTATTTTCTCTTGTTGGGGATTATTACAACATAAAGAAGGGTACATATAGAATTCATGTGTATACTATGGCTGATGGAGGAATATTGTTTGCTGTTAAGGAACAGAATTTCAACTACACCATTGATGCTTTTGATATTGTACAAAAGAAAATAAGAGTTTAATAGAGGGGCTTATAAAGTTTTTATAGAAACGAAAATCAATTAAGAAGTAGTAGAATGATTTACGGATATATTAATCCTTTTTCAGGTGTGTCTCAGAATGTTCAAGAGGAACGCTTACAATCTTGCGAACAAGTGCATGTTGAAGCTCCTGATAAGGAGAAGAAAGATGAACTAAAACAGAAAAAGGAGTGGCAGAAATTATTAGAGAAGCTTCGCCCAGGTGATGAATTGCATGTTTATGCACTTCATATTTTCCCCTTTTCTACCCTGCAATTGATTCATTTTGTGGACCAGTTAAACCAACGAAAGGTAGAACTTCATTCATATTATGAAACGATTGAAAACCAAGGCATGTTTACCCTACTGGAGAAATACCAACGTCAATTCCGTAAAGGCATCGCCAACATTGGTGTTGAAGCCAAGCGTAAACGTGGCACCAAGGGAGGAAGAAAAGCCGGGTTGGATGAAAGGGCCATTAAGAAAGCTATGGCTGCTGCATCCATGTATAAGGAAGGAAAAATGAAGAATTCGGAGATTATGGAAGTACTTGAAATAGGTTCCAAAACAACGCTTTCCAAATACCTGAAATATGCAGGAATTGAGATTGGAAAGAAATCAAAAAAGTAAAAACCAAAAAGATGAAAACAGAATTAGAAAAAGGTTTAGAGAAACTATCTGCAAACGATAAAAATGTTTCTTATTCTCATTCCTCTGATAAAAAGAAGAAAGGCCCTGAAAAGAATGCAAGGGGAAAGGAAATTCTCAATCTTTTAATCGTTTATTCAATAATCTTATTTCTTCTTATTGTGGTTGTTAACATCTTCCATTATGCAGAAGCAAATCCAGAGATGAAAGTTGAACAATCATTTCGAAAGAGCAGAAAACAAATTTATACAAAAGTTTACTACGGTGGTGATATAGTAAAGAGGTACAGAACTCCTATTATTTATGGAAAAGAGGATTCTTTAATGAATGTAGATAAAATTAAAGGAGAATATTTTTTGAAAGAATATCATATCGAGCAGTTAAAGCTTAATGAAGCTTCATTAAAAATGGATTCAATAAATAACAACTTTACCTATAAGTTTAGAAAAATTATAGGTTGTGTATTGTTTGTTGAATAAAGGGATGGAGCATACCTATATTAATCAAGACTGAATAAAGGTGCATTAAACACTAGTTATGAAAAATATTGTCAAATATCTTCAAAAGGAACATCCTATACATCTAGTTAATAGAGCAATTGTTGTAGGTGCATATATGGTAGCTATCGGTGTTCCTTTAATTATACTGCTTTATCACCTATTTATAAATTAGCCTGGCCGAGAACCAGAATATTAATAGAAACCAAATCTTATGAGTAAAATTTATCCAACAGAAGCAGACATAAAACGAGCAAAGGATGCTAGTCCATCATTGGGATTAAACCCTGACCTGGCAGCAAAAAGTCTTGAAAAGTATTTTGTACTAATTAATCCAACCAAAGAACAATATAATTCTCTTAAACAATTACTCAATGATTGTTTTTTCGAGAAAGGCTTTTTAGGAAGAAATAAGTCACTAGATAAACCTAAGATGCTGATTTTTGCAGCAAAGAGTTACATTAATTTCCTTGACAATGTAAGGGTAGTGGAAATAGAGGAACACCCTGTAAATCCGTTCTGTTATTATCACTTTATTTCGTTTGATGAATTTATTAGTGAAGTCAATAAACGATATTCATTAAATCAGAGCCAGGAATTTGAAAGAAGTATTGAAAGTACTTCTAACTCTCAATTGTTGGAAGAAAACCGTTATAAAGGATGAATATGACAACAACAAAAGATATAAAATACTCAAATGCAGATATTATTATTTTGATAATTATCCTTTTTTCTGTTGGAGCAGCTATGTATGAATATTACCTTATCAGTCTGGGGGGAGTTGCAATAGCATGGTTGTTATGGAAAATTGAAAGAGTTATTCTAAATAAATATAGTAAGCGCAAGGATTCACACTTAAAACCGAAAAACGGTGTAACTGTGACAAACCGGAATTTAGAAGATGAACATCAATTCTTGGAAGAAGAAAAAGCGGTTCAGAGGGATGGTGCTTTTATTTATACAAGTGAGGATGGAACTGAAATAATTCAGCTGGATAATTATCTGGCAGATTATAAAGACTGGTTGATTGAAAAGGGTATCCTGAAAGAGGAGAAGTATACTAAAAACTCATTGAAAATTGATGAGAAGACCGGAATCACCATTCTTTCTCTTAAAAAAAGGCTTGCTCTCAAAGAAAAGGAGGAATATTATAGATTGTCCGATGAAGAATTACTGGAAGTGAGTGAATTTATAATAGAAGGGAGCGTAATGAAAAATGGAATGCTTATAATTAATGATCAATCATTGCTATTGACTAAAAGAGAACTTGATAAATCAGCAATGGAGCCAATAGTTCAAAAGATGGTTGTAAGTATTGATATGCGATACAGAGATATTCCTATTAATCGAGACAAGAAGGAAATAAACGTTCCAGTTAAGAGAAAAAATGATGTCAAGTTGCTAAGATCATTGAGTGTAATCTGTAGGGAGGGTTATATAATTAAATGGATAGATTAATCTTATTAGCAATATTAAAATTTTATTGTTCGAGAAGGCTTCAAGATGAACTAAAGATTCATTAAATATAAACTGATTTACGGCTCTAATCGGGCATAAGGGAAGAAATAAACTGTTTTTTAGTTAGGGAAGGTTATAAAAATCAATCTTCTGTATATAGGCTGATTATGAGTATCTTTAGATATAATTAATAAGTAACAGAAACACACTTAATCACTGAATTATGACTTGTAATAGCACTTTACTACAATCTCTAATATATAGCGGTAAATACTATCGTACTTATGGTAATCCTCGAAAAGAAGGGGAGGTGATGTTATATGTTTATGATGTACCTGGTGCGGATGAAGAGGACCATCTAAAATTTATTGGAAGTTATAAATCGAATAAAGTTGAAGAGGTGGCTGAGAACATGGGATTAGTTAAGATGCCCCTGTACATGAAAAATGATATGGATAATAACTAATCGTAAAAAATACTAAAAATTAAAGGCCGGAGGAAAATTCACTTTCTTTTCCCTTATGCCGATATCACATTTGAAAACCTAAAAGTTTACAGGCATGAAAACTAAATACATTGCTTTTTCAACTTTTGCAGCTCTAACTTCTATTTTATATTTGGTGCTTGGATTTTATTTGATTCAGATGGCTGCATTAAATCCTGAACCATTAATAGCTGACAATACAGTTCCTTTAAGTAAGGAAAGTAAAATTCTAATGGTTTTAATTTTTTCCCCTACTCTAATCTGTATTTTAATTTGGATAATAGGAAACTCAAATAAAAGAGAATGAGTAGAATTATGAAGCACATAGAATCAAACTATACTATAAATGATTGGTTTGATGCAAGAAAAATAGGCCAGGAATTAAATATTAATTCAAAGGTGTGTGCTATGGTACTTCAGAGGATGTACAATAATGGTCGTTTAGGTGGTCATATTCGACCTTCTACACAAGAAACCTACTATTGGATAAAAGATAATGCAATAGAAAACCATGATGACTAAAGAAATGGAAAATTGGAGAATCGGAAATCGTTTGTTCCGGATAAAACAAATAATCATTCATACTGATTGGTTTGCTATAATAGGCTCGTTTATAATTGGAGGCATCTTTATTTATGATATGATTATATCTCCAAATATAGTCGAGTCAGTATTTAGTTTTCCTGGCATTTGGTTTTTACTATTGTGGATTGCGCTTGTCTTCTTTGTAAAAAGAGAGGTGCGTCAATATTACAATAACTAACTTGGCCCAGTGCCAGTAGATGAAAACCAATTAAGTATAAACCAAAAAGTTAAAGGATATGAATAAAAATAAGCTAACAACATTAATTGTAATGGTTGTAACAGCTGTGTCTACTGTTGCAATTTTACATCTTATTGACTTTCCTCAAATTGATTTAGATAATAGAGCTGATGATAAAATATTCAATGCAGATATTTTGGAGGCGTTTACTCCTGTGAACAATCACTTGTTAATGCATCCTTATAATCTAAGTGTTGGAGATAGAATTATTGATGAATCTATTAGAGAAGTAGTGGATATAATTGACACAGATAAAGACAATGATAAAAAGGTCTTTGTTTTGCGTAGTCTTGAAGATGGAGGAAGGAGCTATATGAATGTACCTAAAAATTGCGATGTTGAAGTTAAAGTTTTTACAAAACTTAAAATTGATTCTTTAATTCGGACTGAGAATAAATCTTATTCGGCAATAGATTAGTTTCATAAAACGCACATCGAGCGACACTAAAAAAAGGTTCATTTAATACATGGGCCAGAACAATAATAAACCAAAAAGACTAAAATTCATGTATTATTTCTACTATTTTGTATATTCTGTAGTAATTATTTTTTCATTTTACTATCTAACCCTTTTTTTATATAAATACCTGGTAACAAAGTCTCATCAACATGCATCATTTAACACCATTAAAACTAAGAAAGGGAAGATTCTTTTTATGGGTGATTCAGTGGTGTTGTCATATGGTATAACCGGATTATTTTTCTTGTTGCTTTCATTAATTTTTATAATCCTGAATTATTCTATTGATGTTGAATCACAATGGGCAGTTAATCTTTTTTCTCCAATTGTAAAAATTAGTTATGGACTATTACCATTATCAATTATTGGGGTTGTAATAGCTTATATTTATAATAAAATAACCTGTGATAATCCAATAGAGAGAAGAAAAAGAATGAGGGAAACAATAGAATGGAAGAAATATTCAGAACATAGTAAGAGATTAGTGGAAGCTCAAAAATATTCTAAGGAAAAACTCAAAGATTGTAGAACGGTTATAACGGCATGTTTGGAAAATGATTTTGGGGCCGATATGTTGAGAACTACAATCAACAAAACAAAATATTTCAGGGTGACTGAGAAAGGTTATAATCGGTGGAGGGAGTTTTGGGAAAGTAATGGATATGAAATACCATATGAGGGAGATTATGAACAATTAAAATCGAACCCTGATTTTAAAGCATTCTACTTCATAAGCAAATATGCTTCATCATACAAAGGACCTTTCTCAGGGGATGATGAAATTATCATTGATTCATTTTTAAAAACAATGTTGCCAGACTATAAGGTAGGAATCAATAATTTTCAAGAAACCTTCTTAAATTCTTATTCTAAAGAATTCCCCAACGAGTTTGATTATATGAAATCTTTTATGCTGGAGGGTACAGGTAAAAATGTGGTTGAGATTCTTTATAGTCTTATTGTTGATATGCGTGATGTTAATATTACAGAAGATGATTACTTGGATTGGTTGCAAACATTAAGTTCTGAAGAGAAAGAAGTATGGATGTCACAAGGATATCAAAACTCAATTGATAATTATGAATTAAGAATGTTTACATATGAAAAAATTAATGGTTCATTAGAAAATTTACTTCAGAACAAGCTTCATGTTGACGAACAAATTGATTTAGGGTTATTCAGAAAATTTCTTAGGAGTGGGGAGGAAAATAAGTAGTCTCGAAAAACGCACCGGGATTAAGACCTGAAATAGGTCCAGTAAAAAGAAAACCAAAAAACTGAAGGATATGAAAAAACAAACAAAGAAAAAAGGAAATGGAATGAGTTTTACTGATATTCCTATGGTAAGTGAATCTAAGGAATATAAAATTGATTGTGGTGGTTCTTATGAAAACTTACTAAAAGCAGTGCCAGAAGCAGCTAAGTTTATTTCTGAAAATATTAATAACAGATTAGATTTGGAATCTACCAGGCTCGAAATTGAAAGTAAACATGTTTTCAGTGAAGTTGAACTGGTTGGTTTTTTAAATGAAAATTCTGATAGAATCATTAATGCTGTCGGTTCTAATGTTATTGCATGGGGGTTCGATAGTAGTCAAGGGATTGAAGTCTTAAATATGTTTTTGGAAAGAACCAAGTGTACTATCCCTTATAGATTGCTTTCCAATAAAGAAGACTCATTGATATTTGAACAAAAGGCAGAAAAATAAAGAATTAGGCAAGATGGAAATGTTTTTGACAATAGTAGCCTTAATAGTATGCTCGATGGGCTTCTTTTTCTACGGTAAACATATTGGAGATAAAAAGGGAAAAGAGAGAAATATTAATGAACTCACAATTAAATGGGGAAGCTTTGAATCCAAATTAGGTGAGTATGAAAAACTGAAACAACAACAAACGGATTTTCATAATCTACGTAGACTCTTTTCTGCTTTTTTATATGATTTTTCCCAAAACATAAGGGATGATAATTTGGATAGCTATCAAAAGCACAAGCCACAAGCTGATGCTTTATACAAACTTTCATTGCTATTGCGTTCGTCAACTCCCAATGAATCATTAGGCGAAATATTTGAGTTAAAACTAGAGCTTGAAAAACTTGGGTTGAGTGATGTAATAATCGACCCCTTTGTGGCTTGGTATCAATTCTTATGTAACGATTGGAAAACTTCAATGTTAAACACTAATGAAAGATGGAAACTAAATCACATCATTGATTTTAATGTAATGAAGAATGAGTTTGTAAACGAAAATGGAAATGATGCCTGGCGTTTTGAAAGAATACAAAACTAAATATGCTGTAAAGGGTGGCTATTTTTTGCCCATCATTAGCATATATGGATAGTCACGCTTTTGGTATAATTCTAAACTACAATCTTTAAATTTTGAATTATGGAGAAAATAAATATTAATGATAGAGTTTATCTTAAAAATGCTTTTGACCCACCTCATATTTTTAGTAAAGAGAATAAAGGAACTATTATAGGGGTGTTTGATGAAGATGTTAAGGATGAAGAAACAGGCCAAATTCTTGTCTCCAAAGGAGATTATCAAGTACAAATAGATAACCTTCATACAGGAACATCTTTTACTCCAGTTACACCGGATGAAGTAGTCCTAATAAATTAATAGTCTCATCAAACGCACCGGGAACCAAGACGTAAAATAGGTTCATTTAATACATGGGCCAGTAGGTAATTGCTAAAATAAAAGGCTTACAGGTAAATGATTAATAAAACGATTTCAAAATTTTTTCATTCCGTTTTTGATCAATTTTCATCTATTTCTAAAAAACAGGTTTTCATACCAGAAGAAGGTGAATTGGTGTATAAACACTGTTATTATTGTAATGGTATTTTTAAGCAAAACGCACCAAATCAAAGCTATTGCTCTTATTTATGTAAGAACTCAATAGGTTCATATATAAATAATCATCATGGATTAAATCTTGGGTTAAGTAAAAATACAAGCCCAATGTATCGTGATAAACCTTCTGCTAAACTGTTAGCGAAATATCCGAACAATGCAAATTGGTTTAAAGACTTTTTAATAGATTTTAAAAAAGAAAATAATCATTTGTATTGGAAAGTAAATGAAGTATCTGATTTTGTAAGAAGGGAAGAAAATAGAATTGTTAGACGATTTAAAGAAGGTCAATTATCACAACAAGAAATTCTCGAATTTGAAGAAATTGGTTTTAAGTGGACCAGAAAAGAAAGAAAAGAAGAAATGGATTTGCAGCTTCAAAAAGACATAAGGGAAGAGATAAACTGATGTAAATGTAAGGGGTGAATATGAGGTGTAATGTTCTATATATAGGGTGATTACTAGTATCTTTAAGTGTAATTAATAAGAATTTAAAAATATGGATATAACTCAATATACTAAAGAATTAGCAACTCAATATGCAGAAGAAAATAACTGTACTGCATGGGATATTAATAATGGTCTATGTGCTGATTTTGCTGCCGACCTTATTAGTAAATTAGGAGGATATAATGATTCTATCTTTGAATTATCTGGAGATATGTTCTTTAATTTTCGGGATGTGGAATTTGCTAAAGAGAATTGGGGTTTAATTACAGAAACCGAATATGGGGTTTGGTCTGATAAAATGCTTGACCTTTATGGTTGCCCTCCAATTAACATTCATAATCTAAAGGATGAACTGGCTCATGTGTGGGTGTTCTGTGATGGAAAACATTATGATGCAGAAACTCCAGAAGGTGTTACTAACTGGTTCCAATTACCATTTTTTCAACGTTACTGGAATATTCTTAATTAAACTAATATTGGCACCAAGGGAACTAACATCTTTTTCCCTTATGCCGAGTAAAAACTAAAAAGACATAGACATGATTCAAATACATATAAAAAAACAGTTTCCATTTATTGAAATTTGGAAATCATTAGGGAAACCAGTTAAGGGAAATACCTATTCTCAGAATAACATTAATTCAAAGAAGGATGAATCTATTACCAATAGTTTAGGAGATAATAATACTGGTTCTGCTAAGTCTATTAGTAGATAGTCATAGAAAAAGCAACTGATATGAAACTTAACGAACATCACCTTCTGATAATATTAGCTGTTCTAGCTGTTTTGTGGAGAATGGGGCCTCACTTAAAGAAGGCATATTTAGAATTTGTTGCTACTCTTCAAAAAAAGAATGGCAAGACACCCTTCGAAAGAAAAAAAACTCAATTGCTGAGTAAAGGATATAAAATGACAATTGTAGAAAGTCATGATGGTCGAATATCATTCCCGGTTTTTGAAAAGGATGGATGTGTTTATTCCTCGGAGGAAAAGTTAATTGCAGCTCCAAACAAATAAATGTCTCAGCAAACACTAGCCAGGTAATACCGAATAAAGGTCCAGTAAATAGAAAACCAAAAAGACTAAGGACATGGAAGTACAAGCAAAAACTAATTTAGACAAAGAAATTGAAATAAAAGATGTAAAGATTGCCCTTGATATTCTTGAAACATTCTTCAGGGTGATTAGGGTAAAAGGTTATTTAGGTTCAGACTTTACAGATAAAGACATGGAAGAGTTGGAGCAAATCAACAACCATATTAGAAATATAGATTCCTACGTAACGTTGAAATATGAGGAAAATAAGGATATGGTCAAGATGTGTAGGCCATCTGATGCTATTTCTCTGAATTTAGAATCTCTTTTTAAAGAACTTCATAAAAAAGATGGTGTAATCGGAGAATTGCTAACTGGAGACTTAAAGGAGAAGACAATGACTTTTCAAATAGAAGAAAATGTGACGTTAAAATCTGGGAAATATATTATAACTCCAATTGAAGCATTGTCTCACCAGACAAACCAAGATCGACGCTGTGGTATGAGTTACCACCCATTGTTAGAAGATAAAGGAATTATTATTGATAATGGGGAAACATATAAAGAATTGTTAAAGGCCATTCCTGAATTTGAATCAGAGAATGTATTAACCGCTGGCTCTCCAGGAAAAAGTCAATACTTTATTAATTTGAGTGAAAAGTATGGCTTAGAATCCACCAGGCTTGAAATAGAAACCAAGTTTATCTTTTCAGATACAGAGCTTGTTGGATTTTTAAATGAGAACTCAGACAGGATAATAAACTCTGTTGGTGAGAATATAACAGCATTTGGCTTTGACAATCATCAAGGACTTGATGTGGTTAATGATTTCGTAGGGAGAACAAATTGGCAGATCCCCTTTAAGTTGATATCAAATACAGACAATACAGTGGTGCTTGATAAAAGTGATATCTCAAAAAAAATATAAACCATGAATAAACGCACATTGAGCGAGAGTTAATATTTTTTCATTTAATACGTGAAGAATGAAAGGGGCTGTGTTAGGTACAGCTCCTTTTTATTTGCAGCTATCAAAAGACATAAGGGAAGAAATATAATAGCTTGTTTGGGAAGGCTGTAATGTGATTTATTTGTTTGTCAAAGCCTTGATTATGTGTATCTTTAAATGTAATTAAAAAGAAATAAATACATTAAGGAACATGGAAACAACAATAATAAAAAAGCTATCTCCCAATAAGATGATGGAGCTTTTTAATAGCCCAGAAAAACTTAATATCAGATTTTATGAGCCTGTGAGTGGTTGCAATATAAATAAATCAGAATTTGATATTCCTATAAACTATAGAATTAAAATAAGACATAGTGAAGGTGAAGATGTGAAATGCTTATTAAATGATGCCTTGTCTGAAATTAAAAATATTAGTAGAGCTTTAATACTCTGGAATCTCCTAGGTGATGTTCATGTTAATGAGGAAGATGAATTGGATGAGGATTTCGTAAATGAAGAAGGGAGTGTTTTATTCCCTAAAGGAACTGACAAAATTGAAGTGTGGAATTGGTTTGAAGAAGAATTTGATTTATCGGTTGCCAAGGATTTAATGAAGTTTTAATTTATATCTTAATTAATGCGCCATATACATTGTATATACTTGACAATTCATTATCTTTGTATATACAATGTATATTTTAATTATAGAATAATGATAGCAGTAGTAAATAAGTGGGGAAATAGTCTAGGACTTAGAATCCCTAAAGCGGTGGTTGAAGAAAGTAATATTTCAGAAGGGAGCGAGTTGGATATTAGCTTTAATGATGGTGTTATCACATTAAAACCTAAAAAGAGAAAAAAATATGATTTAACAACTCTCTTAGAAGGGATAAACGAATCCAACCTTCACGGAGAAATATTAACAGGGGATTCGGTAGGAAAAGAAGCATGGTAGAAAACTCGTATGTACCAGAAGAAGGGGATTTTGTGATGATAAATCTCAATCCAACATCTGGACATGAACAGGCAGGGCACAGACCTGCGGTGGTATTAACACCCAAAAGTTACAATGGTAAAACTGGACTGTGTTTAGTATGCCCCGTAACAAACAGTATTAAAGGTTATTCCTTTGAAGTAAAATGTAAATCACCGGATATAACAGGAGTTATTATCTCAGACCAGGTGAGGAGTGTAGATTGGAGAAGTAGAGGTATTTATTTCAAAGCTAAAGCTTCAACTGATGTACTGGAGGAAGTGAAAGGTAAGTTAGGAGCCTTATTGGATTTCTAATTTTAGTTCGAATTTAAACCGATTAGCAATAGTCGGTTTATTTAGTACGGTAGTTCCTGCAAATGCTAGCCAAACAAAACTCAAATGAGATTCATTAAACTTACTGAAACCCCTTACTGAAAAAAGTTTATTAAATACTAGTCATGAAACTCACTGCTCAACAAAAAAAAGTATTGGAGATATTAAAGAATAATCCACAAATAAAGCTAGGGGATTTAAGACAACGGTTTTATTCTATTCATACTCCAAATTCGACTCGATTATCGAATGTAATGAAACGGAACTCCCGAATGTCAAGCTGGATGAATCAACTGTGCGAAAAAGGATTGGTTGATATTAGCTACATACAACAAACATATAAAGCTTCAGATAAAGCTTTGCTATTATTAGAAAATCAGAAAGACTAAGGCATGAAAAAGAAAGAAGAAAATCAAGGAGCAGGACTTCTGCTAATGTTTGTTGCTATATGTATAGGAGTTGTTGGGAAGCTTTTAAATAAATTAGAGCCTTCTGATTTTGTTCATACCATCCGAGGGATGGTTTTCTTATGCTCATGGGTGATTGCGGGAGTTGGTGCTGCATTTTTTGAATTTCCGTTGGCATTTAGTAAAACAAAATCCGATTCTGTTAAAGGGAATATTTCATTAGCTCTTATAATGATTATAATGGGTTATTTATCTTTAATTGTAGTTGGTGCAGCTGAATTATTTGATAATAAAAAAGAACGTTAAATATTGATGTTTTACAGTTGAATTGACTCACTAAACACACAAATAATTAATTTGAACCGTTACCAGTAAATAGAAAAACAAAACATTATAGGAAATTTTAAAAGTAGACATGGGCCTAAGAAATATAAGTAATAGGATAACATTGAATATTAAGAAAAAAGAAGGAGTGCTTATTTATGTGTTTACATTTGGATTGATGTGTTCGATAATAACTCTTTTCTTTGGATTATTTGGTGTAATAGAATTTAATTTAGCATTGTTTAGAAGTGTTGTTATACTTTTTTTAACCGTGTTAACCTCTAAAATATTAGTTAAAAGCCTCACAAAAAACACAGAGATTAAGACCTGAAAAAGGTCCAGTAAATAGAAAACCAAAAAGACTAATGGCAAAACCAATTACAAATAATAAAGGATTCTTTGTTTTAGAAACAACACAGAGTGAAATACTATCAGCTCACCCATTAAACCGAGGAATATGTGATAGATGTCAAAAGGCTAGTTTTAAGGGCTACTATGTTGCTGCTATGAATTACTGGATGTGTTCATCTTGTTATGAATTATGGAATCAAACAAGTATAAGATATAGCTCTGACATTCCTTATGAGGTAGGTAAATACAACGCTTTGTGCTTAGTTCTTGATGTTCCAAAATGGGAGCCTAGTAGTAGAGATGATAAGGTGAGATATAAAGGAAATAAAACAGGCTTCATAAAAGAACTTGAACATTATTGTAGAACTAATAACAAGCGATTGACAAAAGAAATTAAAGATGATATCTGGTTGCAGCTTCAGTATTATCCATCTCCTTTAAATTTTGATTTAAAAGTTGCCTATGAGAATGCAACTAATCCCAATCGTATATAAGTCTAAGCCAACGCAACTGATATGATAGATATTGGAAGATACTTTACCTTGTGGATTGAATTGTTTCAATCCAATCCTTTATTCCTATTGCTACATTGCATAGTAATGGGATTGATGCTGGTAAGAATTTGGTTCATCATATTCAAGTCATTCATAAAAAATGATAAGAAAAGTGAGGGATATTTATACGCTTCGAGTGCTGTATTTCTCTTTCTGTTGTTGATTATTAAATCAGGGACAGGGTTGTTCTGGTAGTTTATCTAAGCGTACATCGATTGAAACCATAAAGAGGTTCATATAAAAAAGTCTGAACATGTCCAAAAAAGAGAAGATGCAAGGAGCAGTCGAACAGGAAGTGTCAGGCGTGATTGAAAAACTAATCACTAACCTTAAATTTCTGGACGGTCTAATTCAACAAGATCGATACTTGAAGAGATGGTTCCTGGAGAAAAAAGAACATTTCTCTCCAGATCAAGTCCGGGAGTGGAAGAAGATGTTGAAGGAGAAGAAAATATCAATCCATGAAAGCAGAAGTAGAATAGCGGATCTTTTTGATGAATTCAAAGAATCATCATAGCTATGAAACCAATTAACTTATAAACCAAAAAGATTACTTATTATGGCATTTAAAGATTTTAGACCTGAAATCGACTACTTAAAGACATTGGGTTTCAAAGAAACTAACTCAGGGAAAGAACATCCTTACGATAGGTCTTTTGAATTAGATGTTAATCCTGAAAAAGGATTAAAACTATGCATGAATACCTTTTGGGATTTTTCATTAGAAACCCCTAGAGAAAATTTCAAAAAAAACATACCAAATAAGGAAATGTTGGAATACTACATTTCAACACTGAAGAAGTGGAGAGGTGATGGCATGAGTTTTTTAAGTACTCTACGCTTTTTTGAAGGAGAGAATGAAAATGAAATAGTAATAGCCGGTAGAAAAGTGAAAGTCAGTTATGGAATTGCTAATGGAGGTTCTTATGAGGAAATACTAAAAACATTGCCCGAAGCAACTAAGTTTATTTCTGAAAATATTAATAACACCTTAGACCTAGAATCAACCAGACTCGAAATTGAAACTAAACATGTTTTCAGTGAAGTTGAGCTTGTCGGCTTTTTAAATGAAAATTCTGATAAAATTATCAATGATATTGGTTCTAATATCACTGGATGGAGTTTTGATTGTGGTCAAGGAATTGAGGTATTAAACATGTTTCTGGAAAGAACCAAGTGTATAATCCCATATAGGTTTTTTTCCAATAAAAAAGACTCGTTAATATTTGAACAAAAAGCATAAAATCAATAATTGAAAAAAGTTCATTGTGCTAAAATAATACTGGCTCCAGGGGAACTCAACAGCTTTCCCCCTTATGCCAATATCAAATTCTAGAACCCCAAAGACTAAGTAACATGACACCAGATAAATTCAAAAAACTGACTTCACAAGAACAAGTAAAATATTTACAAAAGGATAAACTCTTTTTTAGGGTTGCTTCCGGACTTGGAATTGTAGGAATTGCTTATGTCGGAATAATTAGACTCATTTATTTAATGGTAATTTATAATGAATTTGATTTGATGTTATCTATTATATCTTTTACATCAATTCTTGGTGTTAGTTTTTTATGCATACTCTTTATTAAGATTGGAAAGAAAAGAAATAAGGAAATAGAAGCAATTCTGAATCAACATTCTCAACAGACACACATCGATCAGAACTAAATAAAAGTCCATAAACTAGCTGTAATCAAAAGAAGGGGGGAAAAGAATTTAAAAACACACATACTTTGCTAAACGCAAACTATTATTGTGTATATTTGCTTAACGCAAAGTTATTTTATCAATGAATAAATTTAAAAAGAAGGTACAAGAACTTAAGAAAGAAGCTGAAACTAAATCTACTCTGAAGGACGTAACTCCAGAGTGGGTTGAACAGCGATTGTTGGAGTTGGGTATTGATAGAATTAAACTCAGAGAAGCACTTCTTTTAGATGAGTCCAGCTTCTCTTTAATAATGAAGGGTAATAGAACTATGACGAAAGGGATTAAAGGAGCTATGTTTTATTATCTAGCTTATAAAGAGCAATTATCTATAAATAAGCAGTTATTAAATACACTTGACATTACCAGTAAGCCAATTCATCAAATTACATTAGATGAAGCTATTGAAAAGGAAACAACTATTAAAATATTAAATAGAGAAACTGAATAATTAGAAAACCCAAAAAGATTAAAGAATTATGGCTACTACTATCGTATTTATTGTACTCTTAATATGTCTACCATTAACTTTTATTCTAAACAGAGAAAAAGCAGAGGTGGTTTATAAACTGATGGTTGCTTCTGTAATTCTTATAGTTACTACCAGCCTTGTTTTTAATTCTCTAAATGATCATTTTATTTTTAATCTTAGCAGAGAAATCAAGTCCAAATCTACTCTTAACTATCATTTGGAAACTCCTTATGTAAGAACGACTGTATATCCTGAAAAATTCATTTCTTTAAAAAAGGACTATACTACAACCAAAATATTTAAACATCGCTATCAAAGAGAAATTAAAATGTATTTGGCTGTAGCTGACTCTTTAGCCTTGTTAGAATATAGAAAGTCACATAAAACTAATCAATAATTAATCTGGCTGAACACTCCGTTTAGTGAAACATTCCAGAATTTAAATCCTAGTTACATGGATAAATGTGATAAAATAGAAAAAAATAATGAATTGCATGTGATTGAAGAAGAACCAAATCAATCGCAAACAAGGACTGTCTTTAAATTACCATCTATAAATGGTGATCAACAGATATATTTAGGGCAATCCATAATTGCCTTAGTTGGATTAAATCAGAGTGGGGAATATTCAGAAGAACTCAATAAAACATTCTTGAAAGAAATGTTTGCAGATATATTGAGGCATTTCAATATTTCAATTGAAGAATTATATAGAACTGACCTCATAAATAACGTTTTAGAACATGGTTATGAATATGAACTTGAAACAAATATTTCACATAAGGTAAAGAAGAAAACTGAAATATAGTCACCTAAAACAAATAGCATAAAAAATCTAGTTTGACAGTAGTTGACATAAGCTCGAATTATATTTGAAACAAAAAACCATGAAACATCCATTAAAAAAGTGTAGGAAGAGCCAGGAAGAATTTTTACAAAAATGCCCGAAAGAAGAACGTGAGTTTCATGCATATATGTTTCGTGTGGGTAATGCTTCATATATCTATCACTCACTATCCACTGAAGAAATTAACGAAGAAACCCTTAGAATGTATTATGATGAGTGGTTGTCTGGTCTGCCAGAGAATATTGCTATAGATATGAAAGCTAAAGGTTTTGAAGCTTGTAAAACAATGGTGCCTTTTACAAGGTATATCAATGAACGTACTGATATAGGAATGACAGATTGGATGAAAGAACACCTTTCTGAAGGTGACTTTAAAGAATGGGTGAAAACAAATAAAGAGGTTGATTCATAATAGAAAAAGAACTTAGTATGAGAATAGAGAAAAATCTTGAAAAATTAGGTGTTATCGATTACTCAAAAATGAGATTAATATTCCCAGAAGTTAATGATGCACTAACAATGATTGAGAAATATGAAGAGCTCTATAACCGAAACAATGTTCTGTTCTATAATCACCTTTCCGATATTGATAAAGCAAAAGTTGATAAATATCTAAAACAAACTTGTCCAAAATGTGGCTACCCAACATTTAAAAAATATCATGAAGAATTTCTTCGCTGTGAAGGGTGTAATTGGAAAGAAGAAGAATAGACTGCATTACAAACAAATGTGTAGTTAGTAATGCTGGTTACAGAGAACTTAATCCTTTTTCCCTTATGCCTGAAAGTGTTTTATAAGTCAAAAATTAAGAATTATGCACACATCATCATTAGTAGAATTACAGCTTGAAAAGGATATAAAAAACCTTTCATCAATAGAGTTAAAAGTATGGATTTGTAATGATTGTCATAACACTCACTTTGAGTTTATTCCTCCTAATTTCAGTTTTCATAATACTGGTAGATGTACGAACTGCTATAAAAGCGATGAAATATCCAATCCGTATATTAATCATTTAATTCTGGAGAAAGGAGATCATGCTAATAATGACTATGGTTTAATCATACGCAATAGTGTTCCTTCTGATGTTTTAGAATATATGAAGAATGGGAATAAAGAGAGATTTTTCTTTTCTTTATTTGAAGGAGATAACATCTACAAGCTTGCCACTGAAGGTAAAATTCATCACTTAATCACTGAGAGAAGAATGGAGAATGAATGGAAAATGAAGATGGGGGAGTTGCCTAGAATGTGTAAGAGTAGTATAGATATCAATTTTAATATTGAAAATGATATTTTGGTTGATGTATTAAATGATAGCAATATACCGGGATTATCTCATGCAGCCGAAGAAAAAGGAAAAATAGCCATTCATATTGTTGATTCTTGGACCCTTGATTCTGCAATTAAAGTTAAATCAATATGTAGTGAATTTGGATATGAATGTTTTATTGTTGAATGATTTTTTTATGGGAGGGGATTATCACAAAGGAAATGATACTAGTATAGGATGGTTTATTCCTTTGTTAGGTATAGCTGGAATGATTATAATAGCTATCGCCCTTACATGCTTATAATATTGTATTCTACAAACTGTCTGTTCTGAAATCTATTTACAGCTTCGCTAAGGCATAAGGGAAAGGATATATTATACTTCTCATTACTAACTATATTCTCTTTAATAGTTCATTAAATGTCTGTATATAAGTATCTTTAAGTGTTGTTAAAAACAACATAACCAAAAAGTTTAATTTAAATTTTTAGAAAATGAAAAAAGTAAGATTATTTATTGCAGCTATCGTTCTTCTAGCAATTAGTGGAACAATGAATGAAGCAAAAGCTGGGTGGCTATTTGGAAAACACCAAACACATGAAATTGGGCTTAATGAGGAGCATTGTGGTGAAGGAAGTTTTGGCACAATGAAATTTGGTGAGAAACGATTTTTGGGAATTAAAGTTGGTGAGTACGCTGATAAAGAGTGTTACTAGTAATTAACCAGGTGGTTCATGGTGAAACATGGACCACTTAAATTAATCATAACAATGAGATACTTATTAATACTTTTTTTTGGCTTACTTGCTAATTCTATTTTTGCTCAAACTTTACTGGAGGGATATTTAAAAGGTGTAGATGAAGAACCTGTAGCTTTTGCTTCTATCAGTAATAAAAGCGGGAAATATGGTGTTATATCTAATATTCATGGTTGTTTCTATTTAGACCAGGAATTGTTTAAAGATTCCGTTCTAGTAATATCATGTATTGGATTCCAAACTCAGGAAATTCAACTTTCTAGGTTTGTTCAATATCCAATTATTGTTCTAGAAAAAAAGAATTACTCAATTGAGGAAATTTCAATTGTTTCTCAAAAGCGGAAACTCATAAAAGTTAAAGATAAAGGAAAGGTTGATGCCACTTACAAAGGAGCTGCCGGTGCCGAAGTTATTACTTTGGTAAAAGGTCCTGCCGATAAAACCTTAAATGAAATAACTTTTTTTTGCAGAAAACAAGTAGAAAAGGCATATGTTGGAATTCGCATTTATGCTGTTAACAGTCTTAATCAACCTGGAGAAAATTTACTTCAGTCAGAAATAGTAGTTCCAATAAAAAAGGGAGATACTAATATTACTTATAATCTGATTAATGAAAATATACTCATCCCTAAAAAGGGATTGTTTGTTGGGATTCAATTTATGGGAAATCCCAATGTAATTGATGAACAAGATTGCAAAAAGTGTAATAAATTTGGCCCTTATGTTTTCTATAGTAATCAATTTGATGAGATAAGAACTTATAGAACATTCTTCCATAATTCTTTCGTCAAAGAAAAATACCCTTGGAAAAATACTTATCTTAATCTAATGTGTTCTTATAGTTATTTTAATTAATAAATTAACCTGGCAGGGAGCCAGTTTGAAAATAAAAGGAATTACGAAATGATGAAAAAAAACAATTACTGGTGGATTGTGGGTATAGGAACCTTAATCTTCTTAATATTTAATCTGTACTTATCTGATATAGTGTTTTTTCAACAGCTTATTTCAGATATAAAAACAAATTCATTCTATCTTTATTTGGGTGGAATTGGATGTGTTTTAATGATGATGTTTTATTATTCTTTTTACAATAAAAACAGAAAGTTTAAGTCGGCAGAGGAGAAAGAAAAAAGGTCAACAGGAAAGATACTGGTCGGGTTAATTATGTTGGGATTTACTTTTATTCCAGGAGTTCTATTGTTGGGGGATGATAAATGGCCGGTGATGGGAGGAATTTCAATGGGGGTGGGAATTTGGTTTTCATCAATACTTATTGTTGGGATCGCAGATCGGTTCTTTCTACCTTTTAAAGAAAATTTAGATAAGATAAGTCAATAAAAGAACAACTCAATAGACCTCTAAAAAATGGGAAAGAAGAGTGAAAATACTCAATATCATTTGATTGATTCTCGTGGTGGAGTAGCTTGTGCAAAAGCAGAAACAAAGGATTTGAATAATGTAGATTCGGATTGGGAAAGATTCATTTTAGTGACAGATAGTGCAAAGAAATGTTGTTCTTATGCTAATAAAGGCGATTATGGGGATTGTTGTGTTATAGCTAACAATAATGGTATAATAATGTGGGAATGGTTCAATAATGACCAGTGGAATAATAATTTATAATTTCATTAAATTCTAATAATACAATGCTGAAGAGGAACTATTTAAAAATGATGAATAATCAAATAAATAAAAGGAGGAAGGAGATAGGTGACTTTTTGAAAGTAGAAAACGAGCGAGAGTTAGCTTTTGTACTACTCATTAGTACTCCTATTGTCATTCTATTAGTAGTTGCTTTTATAGGTCCTCTAATGAAGTTTCAAGAGTTGGTCCATGCTGAAGTTATAAGAAACTTTATGAAACATCATTTAGGTGTTTATGGATACATCTTTTTTGAAATACTACTTGGGATAGGCGTTCTGTTACTGGCTTCACGATTCTTTTTGCACAATAAAAAGAAAGAATAAATATCAGATAACTCCATAATAGATTCAATAGGACATAAGGGAAAAAATACATACAGCAATAGTAGGGGGATGAAAATTCCCCTTTGTTTTTCTCATGTGAGCGTATATTACTATATTTATAATGTAATTAAAAACGAAACGTAAACACATTTAATCACAGAGTTATGAGTTCTTCTACTATCATTAAATTACACAATAATACATTCACATTTAATAACGCTCATACCGAAACCACTTCGGGATGTCAGTATAATGGTTATCTGTATTTAGCCCCAAAGCAGAGTATAACACCTATCAAAGATGGATGTTTTGATATTTTAGACAATGATAATTGTATTGTTGAAAGGCATATATTAAATGAAATTTCGTGTAATGATGGGGTGATGGGTTTAAGTGAGACAACTCATGATGGTAAGGTGAACAGCTGTGTTGCTGATTATGCACTTAATCATACTAGAAGTGAAACATTAAAATATAATAACAAATTGTATTTTGGTGTAGTTAATCCTAAACAAGTTCATAAGGATCAGTATAACACTAATCGAAACTTTATTTTGGAGTTTTTTAAATATAAAGATGTTGTTATGAATGAAATTCCTTAAAATCCTAAGATTTTAATCACCGGCCAGCTCCCGGATCTCGACCGGCCACCTGGTGAACCCCTCCAATTTCCCAATTTATTTGCGCATCAATGCAATCCGGATGCATCCGCAGCTGCTTATAAATCCCAAGTTTTCTGTTAAGGCATCCTTATTTACTATCTTTATATTGAAAATCAATTAATCTGGCCGATAGGCAGTTTGAAAACCAAAAAAACACAGGCATATGTTTTTAAATTCAGAGGAAATAAAGCATAATCAATCAATTGTTGAGGAAATATCAAATTTTTGTAATTGTGATATTCTGGCAGACCTTCAAAGACTACTTGACCATGCACATGTTACCGGGAAACTGGACATTGTTAATACTCCTTGTGGAGAACAACAGAATGAAAAATGTGGGGTTTTTGAAGATGTACATGTGGATCAGTGGAGCGTAGGTGATTCAGGGGATTCTTTTGAAGGCTTTGTATATGGTCGTTTTGGAGAAAACAAATGGATTAAGATACCTTATTACTGTTAAAATGGGAGTGAAAGGAATGCGTTCAGCTGATCAGCAAAGGCTAACACCAAAATTATCTGAAGAGGATATTGCACTTCGCTTCATTGAGCATTTTTGTGATTTTGATGTTTATCCTGAAGTTCCAACCTCTAACGGAATTTGTGATATTGTTGTTAAGGACCAACATATAATTAGCTCTATTGAGGTTAAAAAGAACTTTAATTTTGAGGTGTTAGAACAGGCTATTCGAAATAAAACAATAGCTCATTATTCATTTATTGCTGTGCCATCATTTAAGAAAATGTCCTTCAAAAAGCAGTTATGTAAAGACTATGGAGTTGGTCTATACGTTCTGGAGGGCAATTATATATCTCTCTTAGTCGAGGCGCAATTTAATAGAACAGCATCTACTCCTAAGTTAGAGGAATGGATGAAGCGTTCTACTCCAGGAACTAAAAATGACAGGTATACACCTTTTAAAATAATGATTGAGGGTATTGAAACCCGGTTAAAAAGGAAAGGTGGAAAAGCTAAATTTGAAGATGTTTTTGATATAAAATTCTCAACCTATTCAACATTACAAAGTGCTAAGAATACTTTATATTCTCATTGTAGAAATGGAGTTGTCACTTCTTTTTCTTTTGACAAAGAATACCTCGTATTAAATAAATAATTTCAAATAAGATGAGTAAAGAACCCAAAAATCCAGTATTGAGCCAGGAGAACTTCGATAAGCTGGCAAAGAATGAAAAATTAAAGCCATTATTTACTAAATGGAAAATTGAAACGCTTAAGGAAAAAACAGAACAGAAAAAAAATACTTGATTTGTTTTATTACAATCTTGGAACTTAGGAACAGGCACATTATATTTTCCCTTATATCCTGAAGGCATATTTAAAAACCAAAAAGTTTCGTTATGACAAAAGAATTATATCCTAATACTCCAGAAAGAGAAGATCAATTAGGAGAGATTGTAGATTCCTTTTTTGATAAAACTCAATCTGAAAATGATAATCAATTATACTCTCCAGAGGAAATCGGAGGGTTTGCTCCTATTGGAACTTATTCAGATGGTTCTCCTCGGTACTATGGAGATAAAGATGAATACTCTCATTTACCTGATCATAAAACGCTGGAAAATAATTTTACTGAATCAATAAAAAATAATGATCCGGAAAGTGTACATCATTTTAGTGAGTATGTGAGAGCTGAGGGAAAACACCTTAAGCTTATTGAACAGATGAAAGAAGAAGGAATTCAAGTTCATCCTTCAATTGAAGCTACTATTCAAAAGGGAATAAAAGTAGGAGAGGCCGAGGCTGGTAAATTTGACAATATCCCGGTAGAGAACTTAACAAATAAATATAATTACCTGGACAGGAGTTTAAAGAATATAAGTGGTAATGTCGAACTTAGAATACAGGAGAGAGATACAAGAGGAATCAAAGGTCAAGACCCTTTTGAAATCAATATCTACCAGAAAAATAGAAGAATTGCATTTTTAGGAACAGTTCCTTCAAATACAGGTAAGAAGCATATAGATGCCTATTTTGGAGGGGTTGAAGAACCTGTTGAAAATTCCAATGCTTCAGCGAAAAAACTATCAGATGCTATCTACAAAAATGATCATAAAGAAGTAAAAGAATTAATCCAAATGGGAGTGAAGCCAAATGAAAATCATTCTGAACTCATAAAAAATATGGCAGCAGAAAAGATGGCTCTACACCCAAATATTAGTAATTTGATAAAGGATAACTTACCAGCCAAAAATCAAAAAAAAGGAATGAGTATTTGATTGAATTAATTCATTAATAATGATGGAAGTTGTTTTTAATAGAAAGGGATTGTTTGTTGGGAAACATCCAAGAGGAAATCATTTTATTTCATCGACTGAATAGAGTCTAATCATTTTATCTTCAAATAAAAGGCCCCTGCCGGGGCCTTTCTTCTTTCATTTAGTATGAAATCCTAAGATTTTAACAACCGTCCAGCTCCCGGATCGCAACCGGCTACCTGGTGAACACATCCAATTTCCCAACTTATTTGCGCATCGAGCAGATCCGCAGCTCCCTTCAGCTGCTCTTAAATCCCAAGTTTTACTATTAACGCCCAGGTGAACTATTCAGACATAAGGGAATGGGTATTTTGGCTATAGTTTTGGAAGTGTTTTTACATATACAGTCTTAGCATATACGTTCTATTTTACTATCTTTATAATGTAATTAAAAAGACACATTTATGAAAACAATTATTTTATCTCTTTTTCTTTCTTTTACTGCATTATGCAACGCTCAATACCAACCATTAGGTAAAGGTGAAATTATCGACCATGAATACTTCTCTTTGTCTTATGTTGAAAGACACGAACAAGCAGAATGGGTTTATTATAAAATAACAAGGGGAACGACAGAAAGGACCAATGATTTCAGAGAAGATACCGATATTAATACTGAGTCCGCATCATTAGGTGATTATAAAGGTTCGGGTTATGATAGAGGACATTTATGCCCGGCAGCTGACATGAAAATAAACAAGCTGGCGATGAGTGAATCATTCTTGTTATCTAATATGAGTCCTCAATTGCCTGGGTTTAACAGAGGGGTATGGAAAAGGCTTGAAGCTAAAGTACGAGGATGGGGTTATAGACATGACACTTATGTTGCGACAGGCCCAATATTTAGAGATAATCGAGGTTTTATAGGTGAGAATGAGGTCACTATTCCGGGAGCTTATTATAAGGTAGTATACCAACCCTCCACCAACTTAATGATTGGTTTTATTTTATCTCATCAAAAATCAGAGGCAAGCTTAGTTTCATTTGTTGTGCCGGTTGATTATGTAGAATCATTAACATCCATTGATTTCTTTCCTCAACTGGAGGATGAGTTAGAAGTAAGATTGGAAAGTACAAGGGGCAATATTAATGCATGGAATAATTAGTAATTTTGCTTTACTCTTTAACTTAAATCTTATAAAATGAAAAAGCAGCTCACAGTAATTTTGATTTTCCTTAAGTGGGTGGTTTATTACTTTATTACTACTAAAGAGCGCCACTTATATAGTATGGGAAAACATAAGGGTATGGCCTGTATCGATTCGAGGGATGATAGTAGAATTCTTTATGGTTCTGCCAGGGTCTATTCTTATATCCCTGGACAGGCTCCAGAACGAAATTATTTAACTTGGAGAGAGTTTTGGACCAGATATGGATATTACAAAAAAGACTCTAAATCAAAAGAGGTTATAATGCCAGTGGATTACCAGAGAACAACAATAAATGTCAACTAACAAACTCTAATGTGAATTCCGAAAAGCTTATTACAAACTATGATGTAGCCATTAATCAATGGTACTACCAGGTAGTACTGATTATTCATATTTGTTGGGGAATGGGAATTATAGGATGGTCATTTATGATTCCGGATTTACCGTTGTTTGTAAATATACTTGTTGGCTGTTCAATTCCATTACTTATATATTCTGATAGAAAATGGAATTCATGGCTACAGAATCCGGTAAAATGTGATAGTATTCCAGGTAAGTAATCAAAATTCAATCTATTTTTGTTCTGCATCCTTGTTTCAGGCATAATTACAAGGGTGCAGAAAACATCATTTAAAACCAAAAATGTTTACTGAAATGATTTTAAACTCATGTAATTTTATAATTCTTCAAAGAAATAAAAACTTCATTCCTAAGAAAGAAATGAAGGCACTTGATCAAGAGGGGTGGCAATTAGTTTGTCAACTTTCAACAAAGGATGCCAAAAGTATTTTTTGCTTTCGAAAAGCGAAAGGATTAATTATTAATAGTCATGTTTAATTCATTTTACTATGTTTTTAATAGATAAACTAAGGGTTTACCTTTATAATTTTTCAACATCAATTGTCTATCATTTTTTGTTCTGGAATCTATTCTTGATTTTCTATTTGTATTTGACAGGAGAAAATAGTGTTATACAGAATGTCATTGACTACAATCTCTATGTCAATGTACTGTTACTTTCAATGGCATTATCTTTTTCTTTTACACTACTGGATGCTTTTACTTCCAATAATTTAATGAGATATTCTCCAATAAAGGTTTTGGCAGTTGCTCATTACTTTTTCTATTTCTTAATAGGAATGTTTATTATCTTCTATTCAGTGAATAATAAAATAATTGGTGATACCAGTAAATTATCAGAGTTCGGAGCCAGCCTTTCTAATGAGCATGTTCGGTTTTTCATCTGGTTTATTTTTTCGTCCATTCTAAACAACTTTGTTAGGGGTGTGTTTCGAAAGATTGGATTTGCAAATTTTTTCAAGTGGTTCTCTGGTTCTTTAAACAAACCTAAAATGGAAAAACGGATATTCATGTTTATAGATATGAAATCATCTGTTACTATTGCGGAAAAATTAGGACATCAAAAATTTAGCTATCTGGTTCAAGATGTTTTTAGTGACTTGTCTATAGTAGAAAATTATAATGCAGCAATCTATCAATACCTTGGCGATGGCGCCATAATTTCCTGGAGTTTAAAAAACGGAGTAAAAAATAACAATTGTTTAAAAGCTTTTTTTGCGTTCCAGCATATTATTAAAAAACGAAGTGGTTTTTACAACTTCCGCTATGGACTTGTTCCAGAATTCAAGGCAGGACTACATGTTGGAGAGATTATGGTTCTACAAATTGGAAGGTTTAAAAGAGATATTTCTTATAATGGTGATACACTTAATACAACCGCAAGGATTGAATCAATGTGTAATAGCTATGGACAAAATCTTTTGATATCAGGTGAGCTATACAACATTCTTAATAAATCCGAATTCTATGAATTTGTTAATGTGGATAATATTAAACTGAAGGGGAAGCAGAGTGAAATTGAAATCTATAAAGCTTCTTTACTTACTTAGTTTATTAAATTACTAATAAAAAGCAAGCTCTGTAATTTTTATATTAATTCCCGATTTTTTTATAGACAGAGCTTGCTTGTTTCTTTTTTTATTCTGATATCATTAATTCCCTGACGTTATTTTGTGACTCTAATTTCCTTTAGTTCTACATCTGTTAATATTCTTGCCTTTTTAATAATCAAATTAAACTTCTTTCGGTTGATTTTAATTCTTTTCGAGTTTCTTCCTAACATACTTCGTGTCAATCTTATTGAGGCGCAAATATAAATTTTACGAGTTATATATATTGGGCTCTC
>Ga0070728_10001628_pt1 | contig 32171 bp, 33 predicted proteins | sample tdDd471_FD_66723 | JGI IMG/M metagenome (GOLD analysis project Ga0070728, IMG submission 66723) | Marine sediment microbial communities from the Atlantic coast under amendment with organic carbon and nitrate - tdDd47.1 | ecosystem: Environmental > Aquatic > Marine > Coastal > Sediment | place...
CGGTGGTGGTGGTGGTGTGAGTCCGTGTGCACCAAGAGCTTGACCTTCTTCAGGATATATTTCCTGAACTATAACTTCTTCCTCCTGCACATACTCAGAATAAAATTCATTTAACTCATCGTCTGATAGTGGGTCTATCTGAACCCCTACCATCATTTTAGCACAACAAATAAGCAATAACGCTAAACGCATATGCACTTCCTTAAGTGTTAGAGACAGTTATCTCATTATTATTTGGTCATATTGAACGAAAACTCAAGAAAGAGCTTATGAGTGTGAGCTCGTACATCAATAACCCGTGTCTAAATATGCTAGACAAAATCAATTTTTTAAAGTAGACGTTAGAGAAAAGTTAAATTATGTTAAACAGGAATTTTCAATGAATCGCTTTTTCTTAACCTCAGCACTTCTTTGCCTCTGCAATGCATTCGTTTTACATGGGGCAATGCGAACCAGTTCAGAAGAACATCATCCAGCATTCGATCTATCACACCATATTATTGAAGCTGGCGCAAATTATACGTGGGCACGAATATCCCCTGATGGCAATCCATCATCAAGTGGCAGCCTAGGTGGATTACAAGCAAGTTATCAATACCGAGCACCTGATGCTTTTTATGGTGGAGCTACTTTTGCATGGCGACAAGGTTCAACAAGTGGTTCCGGAATTAAGCGGGAGCTTCTTGATTTTGACCTTCAAGAACGCCTTGGATATACTTTTGCATATTCACAAAACCCTTATCTCTTCACTCTTTTTTCTGGTTTTGGGTATAGGTATTTAGGGCAAGAAGCAAAAACGAATGGAAACTCTGTTGATTTTGACTATAACGAATTTTACATCCCTGTTGGAATTCTTTTTGATGGAAGAATTACCCCATCATTTGTTATGGGGGTTAACCTCATCTGGATGCCACAAGTTTATCCAACAGTAACAATCTCTCCAATCGGTGGAGCTCGTTGGAAAGTGACTTATCAAGTAGATAACTTCTCGCTCGAAATTCCTCTTACATTTTCCATATCTCAAAGATACAATTGCTTTGTTAGATTGGTCCCTTTTGTTGAAGTATGGCACGATGGACATACCACAGCAACAACTACGACCGGATCTTCTCTCAATGTTCCTGGAAATTCGTACATTTTTACAGGGCTTAACCTAAATATTGGTTATTCATTTTAGTCCTTTACAAAGGGCCCTAACAAAAAGGGCCCTTTCATTTCTTTCTTCAATTGGCAATCCTCGCTCTGAAACAGATAGATGTATGAAAAACCCGTCAGTAGTTTTTCAAACACCCCCTTTTATCTAAAAAAATTAATTCTGATTATTGATTTGCATTAAGTAAGTGCGTAGTCTTTTCGCTTTGAAAGCGTCTTACTTTCGATATAGTGAACTTCATATCCTGCCTTTTAAGACTACTTTCAAATGCTTTCATTGCAGCACGAAGGAGTATGAGTCGATGCATATGAAAGTGCTGAAAACGAAAAAGAAGGTATTTTTCAACAAAAAATACAGCCCTTCCTTTTTCTAATACTGGATGCTCTTCAAAAAGATGATGAGGAAAAACTATCGTACATTCATCCCTACAAAAGCTCCCCTTCTCCAAAGTGCCTTAGATCAATACACATATTTTGTTGGATCATCGGGGCAGAATGTCAAACCACATTCCAGAAAGGATGCACACATATTCGCCACCGTCAAGAAAACGAGAACTCCGATGGCAATGTACCCAAGAGGGCGCAGTTTTTCAGGTTTACAATACCCCTCACTTGGATCAAACATGAAAAGAAGAAGCATGTTTCCTAAAAGTGAGCAGACCGCAACAATAAATGCCCACGTATACAGCTCAAATCCCCACACTGGCAAACCATAAGTGGGGAAACCTAAACAGATATGCAAGAGTATCTGTCGAATCGAGACACTCGCACTAAAAACTGAAGCACCGATACCAAATGCAAAGTGAGAGGAGCGAAAACCGAATATGAGGTTATACATTGGGCCTATAGCCATAGCTATCATCCCCATCCTTTGCAAAAAGCAAAGAGGGCAAGGAAGCTCATGCTTCATAAATTCGTAGGTAAATGCCCCTGCTAAGACACCACACAATATTATAATGTGGAGCTCACTTAAAAAAATCGCAATACTCTTTCGTACTCTCATAATCGGATCGACAACGCCTCAGTTATATGATGTATGAATAGAAGTACGGCAAGACCAACGGTTATACACCCCAGAACAAGAGATGCCATCCGCAATTTAAAAAATGCGAGCACCAGAACAATCAAAAAAAGAAGAAAAAGACCTGCAGCCATACTAATACCACCTGTTTTTCTTACATCTACCAAACCTGTGGTTATTAGGAAATAGCTTTAAACATGAAATAACCTACAAACTTCGTAAATATCTATAGCTTCTACTTGGAATTGGGTTTTGGTTATTTTCCTATCTTGTCCACCCAATACAGGACAACACTCGCAATTTCTGTCACAATTGTGCCCCAAAGCGTATCGTAGATGACTACTTTAAGCGACCCAGCCATGCAGGATTGCAAGGTTAGTCAAATCATACGTCGCATAGCAAACTGAATGCAATACTCCCGCTGCATTTCTCTTTTTTTCTGCTGTGCATCCCTGTGTTTTTGCTATGGATATTTGCAATTTACCTCACAGGGCATCGTTTTAATAAACTGACACAAAACAAAAGAACGTAAAGTTTCTTACTAATTTTTTATTTAAATCCTCCATTTTTGTATAGCATTGACTATGACAGTTAGGATAGTAGGTATGAGAAAATCCTTTATACTTAAGTCTCTCCCCTGGATTTTTTTAATCCTATGGGTATTGATAAACCAAAAAACATGGCATTTTAACAGGCCTTCCCATCTATACAATGTAGTTGGAGCTACTTTTGGTGCTGCCAGTTTTTTTCTTTTTTCTTTTTCATTTCTCTACATTACAAAATGGAAAATACTGGAAAGTTGCTTTGGAGGATTAGACAAAGTATTTCGCTACCATCAATTCCTGGGAAAAATAGGATACTCCTTCTTACTCATTCATATCTCTAGTTTCTCTATTAAATGGGGGCATGGTGACATCCCCTCCTTTTTTTTAAATCTGCTACCTATACATAGAAGTCTCGCCATAAATATTGGCTCATATGCTTTTATTTTTATGACGTTGATCCTTGGTATTACTGTTTTGAAATTGTTGCCCTACCATATATGGAAGCGTCTTCACAAATGGATGAGCGTTGTTTACATCCTAAGCTTCATACATTTTTTACTTTTTGAACGAAGTATTGGCAGTTTTGCATCTAACTTACTTCTGTATACTTCTGCTGCTGTAGGACTCGCTAGTATTGTATACAAACAACTACTTTATAGCCTTTTTGTTACACCATATAAGTGTAGCGTAGCAAAGGTAGAAAAACTCAATAAGAACCTCGTTAAGATCACTCTACACTCTAAAAATGAACCCGTCCGATTCATTCCGGGACAGTACGTTTTTGTGCATTTTGATAGCCCAAATTTTTCAAAAGAGCAGCATCCGTATACGCTTGCACTAGACAAAAAAAGCGCTCATATACTCCTTTATGTAAAAAGTCGTGGAGACTACACAAGAGCACTGCATACATCGCTTCAAACTGGTTGGGATGCTTATTTAGAAGGGCCATACGGACGACTTGATTTTCGATCTGATAAAAAGCAAATCTGGATTGCGGGTGGTATTGGAATTGCTTTATTTTTATCTTGGATACATGCGCTCAAAATTTCAGATAAGAAGACTATTGATTTGTTTTTCTGCTGCCACAATAGGTCCGACTTAGATATCCTTAATGAGGTTCGTGAGACTATACATGATGTACAGGGAATCAGAATTTTTACGTTCTGTTCCGAAGAAAGTCAGCACTTAAACTGTTCGAACATTGTTAAACAATGCCCTGATTATCGAGATCGAAAAATTTTTATGTGTGGTCCAAGAAAACTCACTCAATCTATCAGGAAGCAACTGCTCTCGCTTTCAGTTGATAGAACTCATATTGAATATGAAGATTTTAATTTTTTTTAGAAAAAGTAAGGGATAATAATATCAAATCCAAGAAGAATTATTATTAGAGCAAAAACAGAAATAACCCCTCCAGATTTGAACATATCTTTTGTTGTGAACGTGTGACATGAATAAGCCAATGCATTTGGAGGTGTTGAAATTGGAAAAGTAAGCGTGAGTGAACAGCATAGTGCCACTATAATTGAGAATATTACCTGATTCTCTGGTGGGAAATATACAACAATTGGGAGGAGTATATTTGCAGTGGCTGTATTGCTCATAAAAGAGGATAAGCCCATACACAAAAGACATATCAAGACAAAAACAAAATAGGTTACCTCGATAACATCCTTTACCCCAAAAAGAGATGGAATGAGGTCAGATACGAGCATCGCCTCTCCTAGGGCTAGACCACCCCACATCAAAAACAAAACATCCCATTCGATTTGTTTTACATCTTCAAGTTTTACTAATTCAAAAAAAACAAAATAGCTTACGCCAAGCAATGCAACAAGCGACTCCGGAATTTTATGTAGAGGCGAGGTTAACCAAAGAACTACCATTGCCATAAACCCAAAAACCACAGCCTTTGCGTGCTTGGTTAAAGGACTGGGTTCGCGCACGAGCGTTCGCATCTCAGTTTTTGACGGAAAAAACAGCCACAGAACTACCGATGCAACTATCAAAATAATCAACATTAATGGAACTGCCATCCCCATCCACTGTAAAAAGGATACCCTAATTCCGTGCTCTGCAAGAATCCCAATGGCTAACGCATTTGGAGGAGTCCCGATCGGAGTTCCAATTCCCCCAATACTAGCACCAAAGGCCACTGCTATCGGTAAACCCTTCTGAAATGGGTCATTTTTTGGGAGTTGAGAAAGAATAGGCGCTATCAGAGAAAGTGAAATTACTGTCGCTGCAGTATTTGAAATCCACATCGAGAGAAATGCAGTTAAAAAAAGGTGCCCAAGTAAAACCGAAAAGCTTTTTTTCCCCAATGAACGAAAAACGACCTTCGCGAAATATTGATCTATGTGGTGTTTACTCAACGCTTTTGCGAGGATTAACCCGCCCATAAACAAGAAAATAATCGGATTTGCAAATTGAGCGAAAAAAAAGCTAAACTTTTTCTGATTTAACGCAGCAAGGACGTCAGGTCTCCCAAATAAAAATGTCAACGCAACGACGAGACATATAGAGGTGGCATAAAGAGGAATAATCTCAAATGCCCAAAACAATGCTGCAATCAAAAAAAGAGCTAGCGCCTGTCTTGCAAAGACTGAAATATCGAAAGGAATAAAGTAATACGCCAAAAAAACGGTGAGTATCAGAAGATACCCAATCACCCGTTTTTTAGTAAAAAAAATAGCATTGTTCATCTATTTCTCTATGAAATATTTAGCAGTCTTTTTCAGCTCTATTTTCCGATCTGATCTACCCAATATGGAACAACACTCGCAATTCCTGTGACGACCGCACCCCAAATAACATCGTATATAACCACTTTAAGAGACCATCCATGCAGTGTAGCAAGATTTGTCAAATCATACGTCGCATAACAAATCAGACCAAAAAACATTCCATTGAAAAGGATAATTTTCCAATCATGTTGAGCAATTCCAGGTACGATACAAAAGTACAAAATACCCGCAACGTAAAGAAAATAGAATAAAAGCGCAGGAAGCCAGCGCACATTTCCCAAAAGAGGTCCCAACTCTGCTTGATACAAGCCTCGAGCAATAAACCCTAGCCACAACGCATCAATCACTAAAAAGGTTACAAACGCTACCACATATAATTTCAAATACCACATAACAAGACTCCTTTTTCCTCACCCTATCATGCTCCGCTTTTGTTACAAAGCCCACTCAATATTTTTTTTTATCACTTTCTCTCTGTATTTTTAGTGAACCTGAAGGATAGAAAAATTTCCGAACTAAAAATAAATTGTTAGCTCAACTTAATTTACATTTTCTTGTTTTTTATTAAATATTATAATTTTACGGTAAATTATAGGAGGCAGAATGAGTCCCACTGCATTTATACAAAGATCCGCTGAAAATCGAAGTGGTTTTTATCAACACCTTGAATTGGACCACACGACATTACTATGCCATGCATTATAATATTACCACCTTGGAAATACAGACGAGATAAGAGAACGTAACCTACATCCTTCATTCTATAATCATACCTCATTGAACCTCTCCGGCGTCAAAAGAAATGATAACCTAAAATCACCCAACGTTATCAATTCTACGCGACACATCCCAGTTTTTTGAGCAAATATTGTCAATCGGAATCAGGTAGACTCAAGCTCGAGAATTTGTCTCGACGGGATATATTCCGGATACATTTGCTTTTTATTGAACGGCCTAGGCATCTATGCTAGCATCTGCGATGAAAAATTACGAAATATGCCAAATATATTCGTGTAAGGAGGACTCCTATTAAATGATCAGAAAACAAGTAACCATCGCTCAAAGATTGATAGAGTTCACTCCTAAAACCTGGATTTGCCTCAAAAACAAATACACCTTTTCATTGTTCAAACATGATTTGATCGGAGGAGTGACAGTCGGTGTTATAGCTCTTCCTCTAGCCATGGCCTTTGCAATTGCATCAGGGTTATCTCCCGTAAGCGGTTTGTATACAGCAATAATTGCTGGATTCATCATTTCATTATTGGGAGGGAGTTATTCACAAATAGGAGGTCCAACAGGTGCCTTTGTTGTTATTATCTACAATATCGTTCAAAACCATGGCTATTCCGGGTTAGTCCTTGCAACCATTCTCGCAGGGTTTATCCTTTTAGCATTTGCATTTTTTAGGCTCGGCTCCTTAATCAAATATATCCCCTACCCGTTAGTTGTTGGATTTACTTCTGGTATTGCTGTCGTTATTTTTGTTTCTCAAATTAAAGATTTTTTCGGGCTGAATATCCAGAATCTTCCATCGGAATTTATCCCTAAATGCATTGCAATTTTTTCTTCTTTTTCTTCTTGGCATCCTTTAACTTTCACTGTGGCAGCGGGCTCTCTCTTATTGATAATTCTTATACGTCGATTCATTCCTGTTCTACCATGGGGAATCACAGCAATTGTCTTAGCCGGTGGGATTTCCTGGATTTTAGGATTGCCTGTAGAAACTATAGCTACTCGCTTTGGGGAAATTCCTAGAAACTTCCCAGCTTTTTCACTTCCCGATTTTTCAATTTCATTCGATAAATGGTACAACCTAATCCCAGAAGCTCTCACGATAGCATTTCTTGCCGGCATCGAATCGCTTCTTTCTGCAGTAGTCGCAGATGGAATGACAGGGAGGCGCCATAAATCAAACTGTGAACTCATGGCTGTTGGGATTGCCAATATTGGCTCTGTATTATTTGGTGGAATTCCTGCAACAGGTGCCATAGCCCGAACAGCAACAAGCATTAAAACAGGCTCAAAAACTCCCTTTGCCGGGATAATTCACTCAGTAACTCTGCTCTTTATTTTGCTTGTTCTTGCACCTGTCGTTAGTCAAATTCCTTTAGCATCTCTCTCTGCTGTCTTGGTTATGGTAGCCTGGAACATGTGTGAACATCGTCATTTTCTGAGCCTATTCAAGGCACCACCGTGTGATATTGCCATATTACTGGTGACCTTTTTCCTTACGGTTTTGGTCGATCTCACAATCGCCGTAGAGGTTGGAATAGTGCTTTCTGCATTTTTATTTATTAAGAGGATTGGAGATGTTTCCCAAATAGGCCCCCTCTATTTTTCGAAAGATGAACCTCTCGAAAATGAAGAAGTCAATCTAGAATCCTTCGAACAATCGGCTATTCCCAAAGGTGTTGAGATTTATGAAATAACAGGCCCTCTATTTTTTGGCCTAGCAGATAGTCTAAAAGATGTCCTGTCTAACATCAAATTTCCTCCCAAGGCATTCATTTTGCGAATGCGGCATGTCCCTGTCATCGATGCAACTGGGATGCATGCTCTAAGAGAGCTCATCAACAAATGTAAAAGAGATCATATCTCGCTTATACTTTCCGGGATAAATGAGCCAGTGTTGAAGACGCTGAGAAAATTTGATTTGATCACATTAATTCAGCCTCAAAATATATTTCCAAGTTTTGATCAAGCCTTAAAAAAAGCGACTGAACTCATATCTGAATGAATATACTATTCTGATCTTGAGACATCGATCCTTAAATCCCGTTTTTACCTTTCGTAAAATTACCCAATACCAATTTTTCGAGCGAGGATTACCAATCACTTCAATCCAAAGAGTTTTCGGTGTCCGGAGATATTCCGGGAAAAGAAGCTTTTAATTCTTTTGTAGAAATTGCTCTATTAATGAAGCCAAATGAACTGGAGTTTCTATCATGGGATAGTGTCCAGCTCCTTCACAAGACTGAATTCGAGCATTCGGATACCACTTCAGAAAAGTCTCTTTTTGCATTTCATCAGCCCCTTCATAGTCATATTTTCCAGAGATAACGAGTAGTGGAGTTTCCAATCCTTTTACCAAATCTGAAAAGTCGGTATATGCATACATTTTTAAATAGGCACTTCGAGCCTCTGCTAAAGAACACTCTCTCCAGTGGTTAACCATTTTTTTCGCAAACAAATTACTATATCGATGACCAGTACCCAACTCTATAGCTTCAATGGCATTCATGTCATTATTCAAGGCAGCTTGTTCTAGGAATTCCATTATCTCAGCTGGAGCAGGAGATCCACAGGCAGGAACCGGGGTTATTGCAATGACACTTCGTACCCGGCTGAAGTGATCAACTGCCATCTTTTGTACAATCATACCAGACATAGAATGTCCAACTACATGAAACTTTTCCCATTGTAGAGTATCAACTAAAGATATTGCATCCTGAACTGCCTCATCTACAGAATAAACCCCTCTAATTTCTTTGGATTTCCCATAGCCACGAAGATCCATAAAAACGTATGTACATTTTTTAGCATCTAAATAAGGAATCATCGGGTCATAGCTTTTGCAATCACCAAACCAATTATGCAAAACCAATACTTTTTCCTCTCCGGAACCAACTTGAGTGTAACCTATAATATCCATAGTTAAATCCTTTCCTTGATTTAGTATATATCTGCGCGATAGAAAGATTTTAGGTTTAGATGCAGTGGTGTAATTTCAGTCTAAAGAACTCTGAATACATAAGAATATACCAGAGTCGTTTTTTTCCAGGGAGGAATGAATTGCTCTTATCTTGATTGATGCGGAAAAACATACAGGTTTATAAATAAACATGGCGAACAAAATCAATGCCCCAACAAGGGAATTCTTTAGAATAAAATTTGTTCATTTTCAGTGATTCGGATATAACAGGGGAAAAATCATGGCTATTCTCCTCTACAGGATAAGAGAGAGAGACCATTAGAACTCTTCACCTTTGGATATGCTACCAAATATGAATTTAAGTAAAAAAATAACCCTATTAAGCTATATTAGTACCGCTTCTGCATCAGGAGCAATAATCACCCCAGCACTTCCAACTATTGAAAAAAGCTTCCATCTACCGATTGGTGCAGTAGAATGGATCGTTACTTTATTTCTTTTAGGGTATATGTTTGGACAGCTCATCTACGGCCCTTTATCAAATCGCTATGGTCGACTTCCTACTATCCGTATTGGATTTTTGATTAATATTATAGGCATACTGCTTTCTCTCTTAGCTGTATATGAAGAAAGTTTTCTTGGTCTTCTATGTGCACGGTTATTCACAAGTCTCGGGGCAGCTGCTGGTCTGTGTTGCACTTTTACTCTGATTCATGAGCTACTACCAGAAGATGAAGCAAAAAAAGCCCTTTCCTATTCTGTTCTGTCTTTCACACTAGGTATTGGTCTTTCGATTTTCGTTGGAGGAATTATTACTGAATATCTCCATTGGGGAGCTATTTTCTTTGTGCTTCTCATTCATGGAATCGTTTTATTCGCATCGACATGGCTCTTTACGGAGTCTCATCAAGAAAAAATTCCGATTCATCCAAGGACAATTGTAATGGGATATTTTCATGTGCTCCAAAACAAAAAATTAATTATTTACTCCGCAATTTTTGGCGTGACGTCAGTATTTTCATATTGTTATTCTACTGCTGCTCCAATGATTGCTAAACAGTTTCTAATTCTCAATGCAGCTGAATATGGCACTTGGAATACTTCAATTATGGTTGGAATGATTCTTGGAAGCATAACAGGGGCTCAATTAATAAAAAAATTACATATTCGCACAGTTATAAACTTAACACTGATTTTACTTGGAATCGGCTTCCTGAGCTTTTTTATTCAACGAGTGCTCTCTTCACAAAATCATATCTGGTTTTTCTCGACTGCTACACTTCTCTATCTCTTTATGAGCTGGCTTTTTCCTAGCGCATCTTTCCTAGCTCTTCAGAATACCAAAGACCGAGCTAGTGCATCTGGTGTTATGAACTTTATCAACATGGGCGCTGCGGTTTTCAGCGTTGCATTAATGGGCTACCTTCCTTTTTCATCATTTACAGCTCTTCTCCTCGTATTATACGGGTATTTAATCATAGTATCCCTTGGAAGGCTTTTTCTAAAAAGTGCCACCAATAACCTAAGTAATCCTTCTAATTCCTCTGGACAAACCTGATGTTTCAAAGTCTACGAAAATTCCTTTCTTATTATAAACCTTATATGGGACTTTTTATCGCAGCGACACGAAGGACAGCTCTCAAGCGAGCTGTTCGAGTGGCGGAGTGCCGTAGATGATGCGCTAATTGAAAATAAACATAATCCGAGATGACGAGTTCTTTAGGATATTAGATCAAGAAGTTTGAGAGAGGAGCGAAGCTCTGATTCTACGATGAGGAAAGTACTCTGAAAATTCGACGCTTTTATATTCTTAAGATGGCAGGCCAGCGGAGTATGGAGATAACACTGGCACAGTTCAAGAAGGGCGTTAGATTCGGTGCAGCGGCACGAAGGACAGCTCTCAAGTGAGCTGTTCGAGTGGCGGAGTGCCGCAGATGATGCGCTAATTGGAGTTTGCCGTTGTTAGATACATACGAAGATGGCCAGGACCGGAATCGAACCAGCGACACAAGGATTTTCAGTCCTCTGCTCTACCGACTGAGCTACCTGGCCTCAGTAGATGTGAAAAATAATAGTTGGTTCGTTTCTTTTTCGCAAGTGTTTATCGAGCAGATCTTGCACTTATTTGCTTGAGGATGCTAGATCTAGCGGTATGGACGTGTCTATTTTTTGTGATGAGATTGGAGAAGGCCCTCCGCTGGTGGTCCTTCACGGCTGGGGAGCTGATAGCCGGTTTATGGCTCCTGTGGTTGAACACCTGTGTGATCGGTACTGCACGCTGAGTTTTGACCTTCCGGGTCGAGGGCAGAGCGAGTGGTCCTTTGAGATGAAGCATATTGACCATGTTGCTGACGGCATTATACCTTTCTTGCCTGAAAGCGCGGTCTTCCTCGGCTGGTCATACGGAGGGCTCGTTGCTCAGTCTATTGCAATCCGATATCCTGATTTGGTAAAGCGTATGATTGGGGTGTGCACAACACCAAAGTTTGTAACCGAAGAGGGTTGGCCTGGGATACCTGAACCTGGATTTACTCCCGAGTTTGAGAAGGCAAAACCCGAGGGGTACCTTCCTTTTATTACCTCTTTTATAGAGACTGAGTTTCCAGAGGATCAGCGATCTTCTCAGCAATACCAGACGCTCATGCAGCTTGCACAGGAGTCTCCAAAAGTTAATATGGATATCCTTGTTCATGGGGTTGGTTTTTGTGATAAGGCTGATTTTCGAAAAGGACTTCCCGAGTTATCTATGCCTGTCGATTTTATTTTTGGAGGGAAGGATGATACGATTCCAAGAGAGGCTCACGCGAAAATAAAAGAGATCGCACCAAATACGAATATTCATGTTATTGATGATGCGAAACACCTTCCCTTTTGGACACATCCAAAGGAGTTCTTTTCAATTATCGATACTATTCTGAAGTAACCGTGGTTGACTGGTAGAGCATATTCATGTCTTGAACGATATGAATCGCCTCTTCAATCTGCAGATCATTTGCTCCAAAGTTATACCCTTTGAGTTCAGAGTATGGGATTTTTCCATACACCCGTTTTAGGAAGTTTTGGTAGTTTCTGTTGTTCTCCAATCGTTCCTTACTGTTTTTTGCAAGTGTCGGCTTCATTTTGCGCCAGATGGTTTCTCTTGGTTGCAAGTAGGGCACAGCTGTTCTTGGAGATTTTTTGAAACTCCCCGCATGCATCGCGCTTAAGGTTTCTATTTGATCTCCACTGAGATGATCGGGTGGAATCGGGTATTGAAGATATTTTTCCCCAACGTTAAAAGGAGCGTAGATAGTAGGGATATTGATATCGGCAAGCACTCCATCTAACTGGGTTGATCGCCCAGATGCTGTGTAGTAGCGACCGACGGTCACTTTGTAGTAGGCTCGAGCGTATTGATCTGTGATTGTTTGGTACTGCATCGACCCTTTACCATAGGTTCGTTTGTCTCCAACAACAAGTGCTACACCATAGTCTTGCAATGCTTGCGCAACAATTTCGGTGCAGGATGCAGAGGCTTTTGAGGTGAGCAATATAAGTGGCCCATCATAGATATAGCGCCCATCGATATCTCTCGAGTATCGTATTTCTCCGTCAGAATACCGAGAAATTACAACGATTCCTTTTGCTATGAATAAGCCTGAAAATTTGACTGCTTGTGAAAGGAATCCTCCGGCGTTATCGCGCATATCGATAACAATCCCTTTGAGCTTCCCATCGAGTTTTGCTTCCCGCATTGCTAGTTTGAAGTCTTCTGTTGCACTGACACCATCGCCATTGTCGTAGAATGCAGGAACGGTAACCACCGCGATTATCCCATCAGAGAAAGGAACGGTTTTTACTTTAACGCGGGCATCTTCAAGAATGAGATCCTGCCTTACAAGAGTCGTGCTATATTTTTTGTTTCCACGTTCAAACTCGAATCGAACTTTGGAACCAGCTTCCCCTCTCGATTTGTCCATAACTTGAGAGAATGCCTTATTTTCAACGGAGTTTCCATTAACACCAACGAGTCTATCACCTTTTTGGACACTTCCATCTATTGCAGCAGGGCTCTTCGGCATGATCTCTGTCACGTAGATTCCTAGGTAGGTCTCTTTAAAGACAACCCCTGTTCCAGCGAACTGCTTTTTTAGTCGTTTTCGAATATCTGCAGCTTCTGTTGGGCTGTAGTATCCGCTATGCGCATCGAGACTTTTTGCAAAGGCTTTGAGAAGAACAACATACTTATTCTGTGTAACAAATACTTCTTCGTGAACGAGTTGCTTTTGCTTTGCATATGAGAAAAGGCGTGCTGCATCGTGGCTTTTTTTGTTCACCCGTTTTGCCTCTTTCAGCATAACAAGCATGTAGTATTGTCTTACTCGACTCGCCAGTTGACGCTCGTTGTTTGCATAGTTGGTATTGAGCATTTCGACTTTTTCAAGCGAGCTATACTTTAGGGTATTCACAATGGCTTTGTGTCTTAATTGGGCCTTTTGGAAAAGGGTAAACATTGCATCAAATACGGTGAAGTCATCTTTGTAGTACCCCTCAACTGCATCATGAAGTTGCTCATTGGAGAGAGAGAGAAATTCCTCTTTCTCACTTTCTAGGAGATAGACATGGTTTGGATCAAATTGCTCGATACAGATTTTAACAGATCGTTTGTAGAGCTCAGGGGTGAGTTCTTTCGACTGAACGTGGTATGCAAACAATTCATGCATAACCCGTCGCACATCGGATGAGGTGACTTCTTGCGCGGAACACCCCCATGACAAACTAAGTAGGAGCACAAGCAACCATTGAGCAACCCTGCGCACAAGCAACCTCTCACTTCACTATTATTATTGATTACTAAAGGGGGGAATTTTCCGCCTCTTAATTCGAGGAATATAATAACAATCAATTAAAGGAAAGATTAATTAATAATAATTATTTTAATTTATTAAATAAAAAAAGCCCTCTAAATCGAGGGCTTTTTCATTTTTGAAAATGTTTACGCTTTGGCTTCTGTTTCTTGTAAAATAGCCAGAACTCGGTGAAGCTGACTCGTCAAAGTTCGAACCCTTGGGTTGCTAGTTGCGAAGTCTCCTGACGTTACAACTTCATTGATGAGGCGAACAAGTTGTGCACCCAATCCGCGACCACTAGAGTCCGCTCCAGGCGTCAACCGAACTTCAAATTTTGGTTGTAGCTGAGTGTGGGCTTCAATTCGTGCTTGAAGCTCTTTATCACCGGCGATTTTTCTCAGAGCTTCTTCGAAACCCATTGGAGAAGGCTCTTCTTCTTTTGTCTCTTCAACAGGCCCGCTTGCTGCTGCACCACCGTCTGAACTTGCAAATAAGCCTAAGAGCCTATTAAGCAATGAAGGTAGCGTATCATCACCAGGACTTACACTACGAGGGGAAGGTGATTTCGACTCTGCAGCAGGCCCACTCGATGCCGCTGCACTCTTTCCCCATGCAAAGAAACTACCTAAAGCAGCGACCCCGCCTGATAGGGAAGCGCCAGCTGCCGCTGCGCCCTTACTCGCACCAGTCATTGCTCCGCTCAAAGACCTCTGAGTTAGCTCCCATCCGGTTAATTTTTTACCGTTTAGAAGCCTAGACGTATTTCCTATTTCCCTATTTAAACTTTGCTCGAGGGCCTGAAAACTCTCCCAATATGGGGTTCCAGAAAGTCTACTAACACATTTTCTAAGCGCCATACTTAACCCAGCTTTATCCTCACAGAGTGCTTTAAGCTCTTGTTCTAAAGAAGCAATCCGATCGCTATCACCTCGATCACACGGTTCAATGGATTCTACAGAAAATCCACGCAGTGCAGCTATGTGAGATAACACTGTAGGTCTCAGCTTTTTGTGGAGTGCAGAAGCAACAGCATCTGTCTCATCTTGAGGAACTGATCGAGCTCGTATAGCCGAGGCAGCACCTGCCCCCTCTTCTGGACACATACCTCTCAACACATCAATTTCTTCTGTGGGGAGGTAGCTTTGTCGCCTTAGAATTTCATGTATATAAGCAATAGTAGCTTCCACCATGTCGGGTTCATTTCGCTCAATTTTACGCAAGGTACTCTCTGAGGTACCTCTTATTGCATCATGTTCAGCAGCAATATACTTATCTGTCTCAGTTATTGCCTCTCGAACCAGTATCTTCAACTCGGCAAGAGAAACATTCGTATTAAGTGCCTGATCAACTGCATTAATTGCCGGAACACATGACGTTTTCTCTAGACAACGCATACATTCGACTAAGGCCTTGTGAAGAACACCACTCTGAAGGTCTCTTTGGGATGCAGTACTAAGCTCTTCGTGAAATGCTTTGTCCCCTCTTCTCAATGCAGTTAATTGCTGTACGAAGCTAATCACTTCAGCTGCAGTTCGAGGCTCCCCTCCACTAGTAAATGTTGTCCGCGCATATCCATCGGCTAACATAAGATGCTGAGCAGTATATGCTTGGTCTTTAATAGTTCTCAGTTTGGTGAGATCAATACCTTGGTCAGTATAACTGAAGGCTACTGGCACGCCAGCTTGTCTACTCATGACAACAGAGATAAGTTGACTAAGTGTAGCTCTGTAGCTCTCTGCTGTGAACTCATCGATAGCTTTAACACGATCAAAAAAAGGTTTCGTTTCATCGGTAAATACTTCAGGTCGATTTGCTCGAAGATAGTCTATGATCTCTGTCACATCTTTTTTTAAGCTAGGTGGCGCTCCCACCACTGATAAAGCCCCTGTTGAAATTGAAGCAAGACGCCAGTAAGAACCAATGCCCGCTGCTGTAGAGCACATGCCCGCGGCACTTCCAGCACAAGCAAGTGTCCCAAGGCCACCTGTCCCCGCAACTAGAGCTCCTGCTGCCGCAGCATCTAGAGCTGCAGACCCGATCCGCCGAGCATATCCAGAACCATGTTCAGCTGCTAGTCGCTGAGCTATCCTTTCGTCAAAAACTTTTTGTACATTGATTCTCGATGGGACTGGGAATACATACTTTCTCAATGACTCATCTGGAGAGATAAGCTGATCTAAAACTGTTCCTGATACATCTAAAGATCGAGCTGAGAAAGATGCTTTAATGTCCGCGGTATCTTTTCCGATTTGCTCAGTATGAATTGCCTCTGCTAGAGATTGACCAACTCCACCGGCTGCATCGCGAACCCAAGAGTAGCTCGAAATCGCCACTTTTGCACTACTTGATAAAATATCGCCTATTGCTGCCATAAAAACCCCTTGTTTAACTGGTTATTTCACCCCTCCAAGTTAAACTCACACCATTATAGCATAAATTAAGGTATAACCCGTATTAAAAGGATAATTATGGTTAATTTATTATTGAATATAACAAATTATAATTAGCTAGTTTTTAATTTAAAAGGCTTCTCAATACTTTGAGCTCTCTGAATCCACCACTTCATACGAACCTTATCTGCATCTGACATATCAGGACACTCTCTCAGAGCTGCAATACACCGCCCTTTAATACCCAAACAATTTTTTGAAATGAGCTCAAGTGGAGCTCTGAGCTTTCTATGATCCCAAAGCACAAATGCCGAAACCTTCCCGCTTAGCTGAGAAAGTAGTGAATCTGCTTGCTCTGCAACGTCGTATGCCCCAAGCTCGACATCTGTCGGAATCCCAGCAAAGTGATACACCCCTCTATAAAAATCATGTAATGGAAATGCCATAAAACCCCCAAAGTTGGGAAGGTACCATACCGTAATCCCCTTATTATTAGGAACCCATAAAGACACCTTTTTACTGGTACATGAGAACTCCTGGAGAATATTTTGAAGATATACTAGACTATGTTCGATATGTGAGTAAAAGATGGCCAACCCAATCGCACCAGCAGGCGGAGCTCCTAGACGAATAATCCACGACCAGGTCTTCATCCCCGGACTACCACGTGTTGAAATACCAGGTGTCCGACGTCTGAATCCGATCGCCCTGATTCAGTTTGTCCCACATTTCCGCCCTCATCTTACCCCACAACGCTCACTTCAAGGTCGGGTTTACCATCTGCAACACCCACCTCGCGTCCCACGACCATAAATTTAAAACTCTTTTTCGCTCCATTTATCTTTCAAATCGCATGCGATTCACTTTGCCTTAAATCGGAAACTCTAGTATATTGTTTGAGTACCTAAATTTTATTTTTGATTTAAGGAGCAATTATCAATGCCGACTATTAATCAACTTGTCAGAAAGCCGCGCAAGTCTAAGGTGAAGAGAAAAAAATCACCAGCGCTTCAAAAATGTCCTCAGCGACGTGGTGTTTGTCTTCAGGTGAAAACAAAAACTCCTAAGAAGCCAAACTCAGCACTTCGTAAAGTGGCATGGGTTCGACTTTCTAATGGGCAAGAAGTAATCGCATACATCGGCGGTGAAGGGCACAACCTCCAAGAACACAGCATCGTTCTTGTTCGGGGTGGTCGGGTTAAAGACCTTCCAGGTGTTCGTTACCACGTTGTCCGCGGATCACTCGACTGCGCAGCAGTAAAAGACAGAAAACAAAGCCGATCTAAATACGGCGCGAAACGACCTAAGTAAGAGCATAAGGGAGATTTACTAACATGGCTAGAAGACGAAGAGCTGTCAGACGAAAAATTGCACCGGAGTCCCGTTTTGGGAGCAAGCTCCTTGCAAAGTTTATCAACCGAGTTATGCTCGATGGAAAGAAGACAACTGCACAAAAGATTGTCTACGGAGCGCTCGATAAATTCGCAAGCAACGTAAAAAAAGAGAGCCCAATTGAGGCTTTTGAAGAAGCAATTGAAAGAGCAAAACCTTCTCTTGAAGTAAAATCAAGACGGATTGGTGGTGCTACGTACCAAGTACCTATCGAAATTCCAGAAGATAGAAGAACCTCTATGGCAATGAAATGGATTATCGGATATGCGCGTGACAAAGTAGGTCGCAACATGACTGATGGTCTTGCGCAGGAGCTAACTGATGTGTTCAACAATCAGGGGTCTACAATGAAGAAGAAAGACGATACGCACCGAATGGCGGAAGCAAACAAAGCGTTTGCTCACTACAAATGGTAATCTCGATTAAGGAATTAAGATAAACATGGCAACTAAAGAAAGACCAGCTAAAGACCAGTTAAAAAACGTACGTAACATCGGCATCATGGCCCACATCGATGCGGGCAAAACGACTGTTACTGAGCGGATTTTGTTCTACAGTGGTCGATCGCACAAGATTGGTGAAGTTCACGAAGGTGCGGCGACAATGGACTGGATGGAGCAGGAGCAAGAACGTGGGATTACCATTACTTCTGCTGCGACAACTGTCTACTGGAAAGAGAGCAAAATTAACATTATTGATACTCCTGGACACGTTGACTTCACTGTTGAGGTAGAGCGTTCACTTCGGGTTCTTGACGGTTCTGTTGCAGTATTCAGCGCGGTTGACGGTGTTCAACCTCAGTCTGAGACTGTATGGCGTCAGGCAAACCGATATGGTGTACCTCGAATCGCGTTCATCAACAAGATGGACCGTGTGGGAGCAGACTACTTCTACTGTATCGACTCTATTAAAGAAAAGCTACGCGGTAACGCAGTAGCTGTTCAAGTACCAATCGGTGCAGAGAACGACTTTAGAGGGGTTTGCGATCTTATTACAATGAAAGCGTTCATTTTCCTCGATGAGTCTATGGGTGCTGAGTATAAGATTGAAGAAATTCCAGCAGATCTAAAAGACCAGTGTGATGAATTGCGAGCAAAGCTTCTTGAAGAGCTTGCAACAATCGACGAATCGAATGAAGAGTTTATGATGAAGGTTCTAGAAGATCCAGATTCATTAACTGCTGATGAGATCAACACAGTAATCAGAAAAGGGGTTTGCGAAAACCTTATTTACCCAGTTCTTTGCGGTTCTGCATTTAAGAACAAAGGGGTACAACCACTTCTTGATTCAGTTGTTGCTTGGATGCCTTCTCCAATCGATCGTGGTGAAATTAAGGGTATGAACATCAACGACGAGTCTGAGTTTAGCATTCAGCCTTCTGATGACAGCCCACTTTCAGCACTTGCATTTAAAGTTATGACTGACCCGTATGTTGGTCGACTAACGTTTGTTCGAGTATATTCAGGTATCCTAGAAAAAGGGATGACTGTAATAAACACGACAAAAGGAAAAAAAGAACGTATTTCTCGATTGATCGAGATGCACGCTAACTCCCGAGAAGATAAAGATGAGTTCTTTACTGGTGATATCGCAGCTTGCATCGGCCTTAAGTCGACGACAACTGGCGACACACTCTGCGCGGAATCAAATCCACTTATCCTAGAGAAGATGGAGTTCCCAGAGCCTGTTATCTCGATGGCGATTGAGCCAAAGTCGAAAGGCGACAGAGAGAAACTCTCTATGGCACTCTCAGCGCTATCGGAAGAAGATCCTACGTTTAGAGTTTCAACAAACGAAGATACTGGACAAACAATCATCGCTGGTATGGGTGAGCTTCACCTCGATATCTTGAAAGATAGAATGTTCAGAGAATTCAAAGTTGAAGCGAACGTTGGAGCTCCACAGGTTTCGTACAAAGAGACTATCACTGGTCCTGCGAAATCTCAGACCAAGTATGTCAAGCAGTCTGGTGGTCGTGGTCAGTACGCTCACGTTGAGCTTGAAATTGAGCCAAATGAGACTGGAAAAGGAAACGAAATTGTCAGCAAAATTGTTGGTGGTGTGATTCCAAAAGAATACATCCCTGCATGTATCAAAGGGGTAGACGAAGGTCTCTCTGGTGGTGTTCTTGCTGGATACGGCCTTGTTGATGTTAAGGTTGCAATCGTTTTCGGATCGTACCACGATGTTGACTCGAACGAGATGGCGTTTAAGATTTGTTCTTCGATGTCGATCAGAGAAGCGTGTAGAAATGCACGTCCCGTGATCCTTGAGCCAATCATGAAAGTGACTATCACAACACCTGACCAGTATATGGGTGATATCATGGGTGACGTGAATAGACGCCGAGGAAAAGTAATGAACCAGACAACACAGCGCGATGTGGTAATCGTAGATGCGGAAGTGCCACTTGCTGAGATGTTTGGATATTCAACGACACTTCGCTCGATGAGCTCTGGTAGAGCATCGTATTCGATGGAACCAAGCCACTTCGAGAAAGTGCCAGCGAAGATACAAGAAGAAATTACAAAGAAATAGGGGGCCCACGGGCAACCCACAACGTAAGGGTTTATTAAGACTATGTCAGCACTTAAGCAACAAGAACGAAAAAAGATTCGTATCAGATTGAAGAGCTACGATCAACGTGCTCTCGATAGATCGACTTTAGATATCGTTGAGACCGCGAAGCGGACTGGTGCTCGTGTTGTTGGGCCTATCCCACTTCCAACAAGACGGGAGATCGTCACTGTGCTTCGTTCACCTCACGTAGATAAAAAATCACGTGAGCAGTTTGAACAAAGAACACATGTTCGACTCGTAGATATCTTCGATCCGACTTTGGACACAATTGACAAATTGAAAGTCCTTCCTGTAGCTGCAGGGGTCGATATCAAAATTAAGGCGTAAACTGCCCTCTCCCTTGAGGAGTCAAAGTTTAAAGAGGACATTGAGCTGCCGATATACCTTCGGGTCTATCGGCAGTTTTGTTAAAGGAACACCTATGGCATTTACAATATTATCAAACCCAGGCAAGGCGTTTGTTGATAGCGTCATGCTTCCTTATCAAGAGGAAGTTTTGCACGATGAAATCGCGCAACCACTCTACAACGAGTGCTCTCAAGAAGTAATAATGCTTTCGTTATCACCATCAACTCTGTTGCGATTGCATTCTTTGCTTCTGTAGCTCTTACACTTGTTGGGACAGCGATCGGGAGTTCTTTCCTTGTGATCAATGCTGCTACTGTTGCGGATACCCTGCCTATTGCTTGAGCAGTAGCGCTCCCGGCAACACTTTTCATTACACGACCTACTCGAGAAAGAATTTACCGCACCAATATTACCATTGAGTGGATACGTCACCTTAATTTCCATAATATAGCTCCTCCAAATCTCCGAGAGCTACTTGCAGCTCATGAGAGAGAGTTATACCAGGGGTAATCCGCTACACTAAACACAAAGTGCACACCATCTCCAAATACCTTGGATAACTGTGAATTTGGTTATGACTTGGTGAGGGTTTATCTCACAGGAGAATTGCGGCGCAGCTGCGAAGGTGTATGTATGGATACATCGATGCAGCGAGCACGTAAAGTCCATCTTGATGGATGATTCTCCAAAGAGAGAATACCCTCAAACTTTTGTGGTTAGTAAAAGTTTGGGTAGGCGTCGTCGCTGTAGATTTTCTGGTATCCTGGCGGATTCGTTACTTTAACGTATTTGCCAATCACTTTCCCATCTTGCATTACAAGATAGTACCGTTTGTACTGAAGGGTTTGCGTACCAATATTGAGGCGCTCGGTGTATTCGTACACCTCTTCCCCTTCTTTTCGGCAATGGATTGCATATGGAGGTCCATATTGCTTTGTGATAACAGAAGCTGGAGTTCCTATATCGATTTCGGCGAATTGCTCTCGTCCCATCATTTGGTATTGCCCGGCGCACGAGCTTAGCGCAATGAGCCCTAGTAGTAGGATCCTTTTCATGTTGCTTCTCCCTCCAATGAATCAAGGACTAGTCTTTAGCAGCCTGCTTCCACACTCTGCCATGAATTACAGTACGGAATTCGTCGTTAGTTGCATATTCCGCATGCATTTTGTATTCATCGTCGCCCGTTTTTTCGTAGAATTCAAAACCTTCGAATCCGTGCTCTGGCATTCTGAATTCCCACGCGATGATGGAATCACTCCTAATACCTGAACCTATAACACGACCTAGGGATTGATTTTCAAGCTCTATGTTGAAATTTCCAGATGTTATGTCGGAAAAAATAAATTCATTGAGCATAAGGTCTGATAATCCAGCCACCTGGATCTCTTGAACACACTCCACTCTTCCAGATGGATCGCGCTCCGGTATTTTCCATCTTGTGAAGAAGGAAAGGCTTTCATCCATCATGTTTAAGTTGATTTTCCCTTCCCCTAACCAGTGGCCAGGTGTAAATATAAATTTGTGTTTACTCATGAATTTCCCTAAAACATAAACCGTCTTGTATAGATGCTTTGCAATATTCCAAGGGCCATCATCGAAGCTATAACCGATGAGCCGCCAGATGTCACTAATAATAAAGGGACACCGGTAATTGGAAGCAGTCCGCACATCATTCCAACATTAATGATAACATGGATGGCTATATAGACGGAAATACCTGCTGCTAAAACTCTTCCAAAATAATCTTTTGCTACAGCAGTTATTTTAAAACTCATGTAGATCAGAAAGTAGTAACAAAGAAGCATAAGAAGTCCTCCCAGAAGCCCAAATTCTTCGGTGAAAGCTGGGAAGACTGAGTCTGTGTAGGCAAATGGAAGCCAATGCTGTGAGGTGTATTCGCTTTTTTTCCAGCCACTTCCGGTGATTTTTCCGAGAGCAATTGCCGTCTGTGCTGCATTTTGGTGGTAGTTGTCTGGGTTGAGTCGCTCGTATTGGTATTCTTTGATTACTTTTGTCGCATAGGGACGAATTTCATCGTGTTTGAGAACACCAAGAAGCATCAGGACGACAAAGGAAAGGAGCGCAAGCCCCCCGATCCCCATCCACGTAATAACTCGCCGGTTGACATCACCGAAGTAGAACATAACAAGTGTGATTGGAAAGAGAATAAGTGCCGACCCGAGATCTGGTTGTTTCAGGATGAGTAGGAATGGGATTCCGACAAGGACCCCACCTTGAAAAATGATACGCCAATCTCTTCGCGCTTTTGATTTCATTTCAAGAAAGGCGCTGAGCGCTATTACCACAATGAGCTTCGCGAATTCTGATGGCTGAATCGCAATGGGAAGGAATGGAATTCTGTACCAGCGGTGCACGTTCTGTATAGGATTCGTGAAGAACAGCCCAACGAGCATGAGTATCATCCCACCATAAAGCACCCATGTCCATTTACGAAGTTGGTGGTAATTTAACCCAGCGAAGAAGAGGTAAACACCAATTCCGATAACAAACCATCGGAGCTGCGATTTTACAAGTGGAGTAAAGAATGTTTCAGCTCCAATTTCTGATGAAGCGGATGCGATGATAAGCAGTGATGATAACATGAGAAAGAAAAGAATCGGCAGTGATTTTACATCAATGCGCATGATCGCTCGTACATCCCAAAACATAGATAGGGATATATCATTTTATATGAAAAAAAGCTATGCTTGTTGCCATGAAGTATATCGATTTACCTGAAACAGACTCTACGCAAGAGTATGCAAAAAAGCACCTCGATACTTTTGATAAGGATTCGGTGACTTGTATTACCTCAGAGTATCAGTCATCAGGACGAGGCCCTCGAAGAACGGCGTGGCACTGCCCAAAAGGAAAAGGGCTGCTCCTCTCGTATGTCGTTTTTTCGAAGCCACAGCTACAGTTTGCGCAGATAGCGTGCTTAGCGATTGCAAAAACGTGCATAGACCTCGGCCTTACTCCAACTGTGAAGTGGCCGAATGATGTACTCATTTCTCACAAGAAGCTCGCTGGATGTATGGCTGAAGTAGCGGATGGAGCGATTGTTATCGGAATTGGGCTCAATGTACTTCAGTCCCAAGAAGAACTTGGGCTAATCGACCAACCAGCTACTAGTTTGTCTCTCGAGTATGGGAAGAGCCTTTTTCTTCATGACGTTCGCCACGCACTTTCTACTCATCTCGAAAACCTTTTGCCCCGATATATCTCAGAGGGATTTATCCCCTTTTATGAGCAGTATAAAACCCTCATGCGTCTTTCTCCAGGTGACACGGTGTATGCCCGGATTGGCGATGAAAAATGCGCAGTGTTTTTTGATTCACTGCAAGAGGATGGCCGAATAAAGGTTCGAATGCGCAATAATACGTTTCGAGTGCTCGGATAGTTTATGAAAGTTGGGTATCTGCTGTAAAGTCGGGAGTAACAATCATACTTGGGTGAATTTTGTTTCGAAGTATGTTTGTTATCGCATCAAGTGTACTTCCAATTGAAGAAGGACAGGTAACACAAGCTCCTTGGTACGATATGACAAGCTCGATTTCATTTTTGAGCTCAACTATGTGGATTCCACCTGCATCAAGTTCGATATACGGACGAATATCTTTGTCAAGTACCGTTTGAATGAGAGAAAGACGCTCACTATGCGTAAGGTTTTCATAGTCGGGCAACTCCCCTTGTTCGTACGATGTTACATCAACAGGTGAGGTAAGTATTTCTTCTGCAACTGGAATGTCCATACATTGTGTTGCTGCAGCGAGCACTGCATCAAGCACCAGGTTTACATACCTGTAGAAATCAGAAGGCAAATCGCATCCAGTACTTTCGATAAGCTTTAGAATGAAGTCTGAGGTGCTTCGACGCGCTTGCTCATATGTTTTTCTAACCAGGTGCACACACACTATTTCAGCAATTGCTACAAATCCTGGAGAAGCAAAGGCTTGAAATTTTGCATCAGCAATGATCCCATCTTCTTCATCTACAAGAATGGATATCTGAATCATTTCGCTATCTGTATGCGCTGTTCCCTCTGCTAGTTTCATTCCCTCTGATGATCGAAGTACTCCCATATGACGGGGATATGCAGCTGCTTTTTGGAATGCAGTTGAACAGGTTGTAAAAGCGTGGTAGGGAAGAAATGGAATTTTACTCATGAGCTCATCTCCGCGTAATCAAGACTTCCTTTCGCAAGGCGAGTATAGGTTTCTGCAATGCATGAAACAGCACTTTCGATTTCTTCTTCTGTGGTTTCTCGAGAGAAGGAGAATGAAAGTGAAGCAAGTGCAATCTCTTTTGGATACCCACATGCCTCTAAGACTTTATCGAGAGCCTGGTGTATACCACCTCCTCGCGAGGCGTAGAGCTTTTGAAAGCTTAGAGCATGTTGCATGTGCTCTGCATGAATTCCAGGAAAGGTAATAACACTCACATGAGGAAGGCGCTCTTTTTCTTGGAAAAGGGGCTGCAGTTCGGGGACTTTTTCCAGAAGAAGGGTTTCAAAGAGATCTCGAAGGCGAATCATTTCAACACACATATGGTCGGCATATATGCCAAGCTCTTCGACAGCAGCTGTGAATCCTGCAAAACCCGGTGTATTAAATATACCTCCACGCATTCCATCTTGTTGTAGGACGTCAGGGATGAGCGGCGAGAGGTCGCTTCCTCGTTTGGTCAATAGAATCCCGGTTCCGTATGGAGCATGTATGCGTGATCCATCAACCGTCATGTAGTCTATTGGAAGGTCTTGAAAATGAAAGTAGAGCTTCCCGATCACTTCAGTTGCATCAACATGCATAAGCACACCCTCTTCTTCACACAATTCAGCAAGCTCCCAAAGCGGGTTGATAACACCAGTAAGTCCATGGGCCCAAGAAATGGAAACAAGCGCTGTCCGTGCAGTAATATGCTCAGCCAATAGCTCTTTTGTGAGAACGCCACCTGTCGATGAGACATCTATCGCTTTTGCTACGACGTGGTAGTCTTTGAGGTCTTCTGTTGCAAGGAGTATGGGCGCTTCATCGGTGTAGAGATGGACAATCTGGTTTTTTCCCATTTGGGCAATGGTCTCTTTGTAGACGCCATTGAAAATTTGCGTTATCGCCTCATTTGAAGAGGAGGTAAAGGTGAGTTTATCACTATCGCGAAATCCAAAAAATTGCTGAAGAAATCGGTGCCATTCCTGAAGTTGTATTCGAAGCTGCGAAGATCGTTGATACGGAGCACTCAAGCACTGCCACAGTGTCTCAGCATCTCTCATTGCTAAACGAGCTTTTTCGCATGGCTTGGTTGCGATTGCATTGTCAAAATATTTTTCAGTCATATTTTATTTTTCGTCCATGATCCAGAAGAAAAAGTATAGCATATCGGTTCTCCTGTGGGAATTTCTAATTGAACAACTTCATCTTTTGATAGGTTATCGAGCATCATAACTATGGCTCTTAAGGAGTTACCATGTGCAGATATGAGGATATTTTCTCCTTTTTCGAGAAGAGGCACTATAGTTTCTTTGAAATATGGGAGCACTCTTTCTGAAGTCATTTTTAAGCTTTCCCCTTCTGGCGGTGCAGTATCAAAGCTACGTCTCCAAATTTTTACTTGCTCTGGACCAAAGCGGGCGCGCGTTTCATCTTTGTCGAGCCCTTGCAATTCACCATACATTCTTTCGTTGAGTTGCCAGGCTACTGTAACAGGTATTGTCTGCTCTGAGCTTGAAGAAGTGTGCATTTTACTCCATTCCTCGAGCTTTCCTTCCCCTGTATGTTGCACAACGGGTGTTTTACCCTCATCATGGACCGCAATTGCTAGGTATGCTGTCATTTGCGCTCGACAAAGTGAGGACACAAAAATTCTTTGAAATGGAATATGCTTTATTCGCTCCCCTGCGGCCAACGCCTCATCTACCCCTTTTTTGCTCAAAGGAACGTCCACCCATCCCGTGAAGAGGTTTTTTTTATTCCAAAGGGATTGTCCATGTCGCATTAGTACTAATTTCGGCATCAGCGGCTCCACGTTGTTTCTTTGTACCTCATCAGGTACATAAAGAGTTTTTACGTCCGCACGATACAATGTAAAGAGAAATTAGAAAAGAAGTTTATCGATTATTGAAGCATCGTTTTGACTACTCTTTGGAAAAAAGGAAACGTGAAAAAGAGCAGTGCAGCATCAATGAGCGTTATTTGTACCCCAATGAGGGTCATAACATAGGTTCCGATTCCCCACCCCAAAATATAGGTGAAGATGTCAATGGAGATAGATACCACTTTTTCTATTTTGACACGCCATTCGGAGTCAATATGAGAAAGGTGGAGTTGAATCATTTCATGGATCCTAGGGCTATCAGACGGAAACAGCGCTTGCAGGTAGTAGTTTATCGCTTCTGTGATCGCCTTGTATCCGATAACGTGTATTGCAGGAATCCTCCATACCCAAGAAGCCATTCCGCAAGCTATCCCGGCTTCTCCTGCATGCGCAACCGCCCTGTCTAAACGATTCAGCGAACCAGGCCCAAAAAACCCCTCTACAGCAATCGCCATCAGAAACCTACAACATCGAAAAGGAATTGATTGAGTGTCACGGAAAAGAACGCCGCCTCAAAGGTAATAGCAGCGCCACCTGTAGCCCAGAGCAAACAAGCTCCAGCTGTAAGTGAAAGTGCTCGAATAGCTACTTTGGAAATGAGCCGAAGCGTCTGTGAATTATAGTTCCCCTGATGAATCGCTGGCCAACGGCCAAGATACGTCACCAATGTGTTAGTAAAAATTGCGGATATAGTTTTTATCGGGATGAATTGAGTGGAAACGGCATTTAGGATTAAGGATGCCACCATCTTTTTTTGGTTTTCCCGATCAAAAAGAGTGACATCAAGACAGTACCGTCCTGGATAAAATTCGAGATTGAGAGCAGCCATCGCTATCTCATAAATATAGTTCGCGCAACCCAGTCGGCAACGATACGTTCTACCTCTATCTCTACAGCAAAAGCTGCGATTGCAGGTAATTCATACCCTGCTAAAGCAAGTGCTCCAGCTCCATAGACTGGACCTGCAAAGAAGATAACAGCAAATGAAGCAACCTCAACAATCAACCGATCCAATAGATCGGTGCTCCCGCTTTCCACTTGAAACAAATTTCTCGCTAGAAAGTTTGCGCCAATAGCAGTTACCGAGTAGATAGCAGCCATGCCTAAAGGCGCTCCCAAAGTTATCGCAGCACCTGTATACGCAATTCCTCGGATTAGGAAATGGCTGACTTCATCTGCATCAATACGTACGTGACCAATCATAATTATTGCAGTGCTCCTCTTCCAAATTCATACGCTCGACCCGCATGCCCGTTGATTATACTTAATGCTCCAACAGCAGCAGTCGGGGCGAGGGTAGCAATACATGTGCTAGAAAGTGCAACACCAAATGCAACGCCTCCAAAAAAGGACGTCGCTGCAGCAGTTGCTAAGACTCCAAGGGCTAAAGCTGTCATTCGAAAGGTAACTCTCGCAAGAGAGCTATGGAAGTTCCCTTGGGTGAGTACGAATATTTCCGTGATTATAGTCCCAATACCCACTGCGACCGCCCCTTCAAAATTCAGCGCCTCAGCGGCAACAGAAAGAGCCAATGTCTTGTATATTCCGTATACGGCATGAACCGTAAAACTATTCCTCGAAAAATGATTTTCTATCCCTTGGGGATTGAAAATTTCAATACCGCCGATTGCTATTGCCATGATATCGCCATTTTTTTCGGGAAATTGTATCCTTTCTAAAGAGAGCAGTCAATTATAAAGAATTCTTTATCTTTCCGAGAATGCCCTCCCTCATATATACTGACCCCATGGAAAATAGATTGAGCAAAGTTTTAGCAGCATTAGGCGTAGCATCTCGTAGAGCTTGCGAGGCTCTGATTGCAGAAGGAGTTGTAACAGTAAACGGGAGAAAGGTTTTAAAACCTGAAACGTTCGTTATCCTTCCAAAAGACCGTATTTGTATTCGAGGCAAACCGCTTTCAAATGCGCCAGAAAAGAAATATTTTATTTTAAATAAGCCTAAAGGCTGTGTCTGCTCAAACGTTCGGATTGGTCGAAAAAAATTAGTTGTCGATCTCTTTGAGTCTGTCGGCACTCGTCTTTTCACCGTCGGAAGGCTCGATAGAGATACAACCGGCCTTCTCCTTGTGACTAATGATGGCCACTTTGCCAATAAAGTGATTCACCCTTCTGCAAACCTGCAGAAAGAGTACATCGTGAAAGTGTTTCAAGAAGTCACTGATGAGCACCTAAAAACTATCAGTAAAGGAACGCTTATCGAAGGCGTATGGATAAAACCTAAAAAAGTCCTGAAAATCAGAAAGGGCACGCTCAAGATTGTCGTGAAAGAAGGAAAGAAACGGGAAGTTCGACTTCTGGTCCAAAATGCTGGTATGTCTATCCGATCCCTACAAAGAGTCCGTATCGGAGGGCTACGATTAGGTGATATTGACGAGGGTACGTTCAGAGAAATGACAGAAACCGAAAAACGTGTCATTTTTGAGTAGTTTTTTTTAGCTCTCTTTCTTACAATTTCGTTCACAGAAATAAACATGTTGCAAAGTTCATGCTGACTATAGCTAGACTTTTCGGAAAGTCCCCTTTTTCACCGTTGCAATCACACATGAAAAAAGTGAGCAGTTGCATCAAAAAACTCTCTGAGGTTTTCGATGAACTAGCAAACGGACGCCTTGAGAACATTGAAGAGTTGGTAAGTCAAGTTTCAAAGCTCGAACATGAGGCTGACCTTACCAAAAATGACATTCGCAACCATTTACCAAAAAGTCTTTTCCTCCCTATTGATCGTTCTGAAATCCTCGAAATCTTAGCGATTCAGGATGACATAGCTGATCAGGCGGAAAAAATCGGACACCTTCTCGTCCTCTATCCTTTAAAAACACCTCCAGAATTTCTTCAAGGACTTAATGACTTGTTCGCTCGCAACTGCGATACGTTCTGGATCACCAGACAAATCATTAAAGAAATGGGAGACCTACTTGAGTCTTCTTTTGGTGGAAAGGAGGCAGAACGAGTAAAAGGTATGGCCGAGGAAACCTCGTTTAAAGAATATCAGGCGGATAAGGAAATGCATGCCCTTCAAAAACGATTTTTTGAAGCAGCTGAGTCATTTTCTACCCCCGTATTTTATTTGTATACGCAACTGATTGCGGAGATTAACCAAATCTCTCACATTTCAGAACAGCTAGCAAACCGAATCCGGATGATAATAGAAGTTAAGTGATGTCTTTAGATCTATTTCTACTCATTCTTCTTCTTGTCGCTGGTTTTTACATGGCATGGAATATCGGCGCTAACGATGTCTCAAATGCTATGGGAACCTCAGTTGGGTCAGGAGCACTTACATTAAAAAAAGCGGTAATTATTGCAGGGATCCTCGAGTTTTCTGGGGCATTCTTTTTGGGTTCTCATGTATCCCAAACTGTCCAAAAAGGGCTCGTTAACCCCGATGTCTTTGCGCAGGATCCAACGATTCTGCTCTATGGAATGATTTCAGCACTTGTTGCAACCGCGCTATGGCTCCAAACAGCTTCTTATTTTGGCTGGCCTGTTTCAACGACACATGCAATTGTCGGAGCAATCCTAGGGTTTGGTGTAATCGTCGGCGGAGTACACTCGGTTATGTGGCCTGAAGTCGCTCGAGTCGCTTCGAGCTGGATTATATCCCCCGTATTGAGTGGTATTATCGCTTTTGCCTTATTCACCGTCGTACAAAAAATAATTTTGTTTGCATACTACCCTGTTGAGGCCTCTAAAAAAGCTATCCCTGTTTTTACTGCCTTACTTTTCCTTACTTTCTTTTTGAATTTCTTAACTCGAGGGATTGGCGGACTGAGTGTTCAAATACCCCCGACACTTACTGTTGGGCTTTCATTCCTTATCGCTGCTATTGCATTCATAGGATCAAAACTCTATGTGAATAGCAAACGTTTCACGGTTGAGACTGAGTCTCCACCTCCAAACCTTATTCAACACGTATATTCACTCAATAAAGCGCTCAAACACCTGCAGAGAGTCAAGCTCTCTACACAAGGAGAGCGAAGAGAAGAGGTCGCCTCTATTTTACGTAGTTTACGAGGTGTTACAGATCAAGTTCGCAACGAATCTGGATTTTATGTAAAAAGCAATGAGTTCCATGTTGTTGAGAAAATGTTTTCATCTCTTCAAATCCTCAGTGCTATGTATATAGCATTTGCTCATGGCGCGAATGATGTTGCGAACGCGATTGGACCAGTTGCGGCATCGCTTGAAATTCTAAGAAGCGGATACCTTCACTCTACATCACAAGTTCCTTCATGGCTGCTTGCAATGGGTGGTGTTGGGATCGTTATTGGACTTGCGACATGGGGATGGCGCGTAATGGAAACGATTGGGAAAAAAATTACTGAGCTTACGCCAACAAGAGGTTTTTGTGCAGAGTTTGGCGCTGCTACAACCATCCTTTTAGCATCGAGGCTTGGCCTTCCTATTTCAACCACGCATTGTATTGTTGGTGCAGTGTTAGGTGTTGGAATTGCACGTGGAATTTCTGCACTTAACATGCGAACTGTTCGTGAAATCGTAATGTCATGGGTGATCACGATTCCATCATCAGCAGTTGTTTGTATTATTCTTTTTTACATCATGCGGGCTCTTTTTTAAGCCCCGAAATCTACGCCACAGCGAATACCACACCAAGCGGAGGAAGCTTTAACTGTATTCCTCGATCCTCAACATGAATTTCTCTGTTCATGAATGAGCCTGTGCCTCCAAACCATGCTGCATCAGTGTTAAAGACTTCTCGCAGCGATTCACTACTGCGCCGCATAGGGAGGAAAAAGTGTTCAAATCCCTCAGCACCGAAGTTAGCAATCACAACCATTTGTGACCCATCAGATGCACGCCGCAAAATACCCATCACCTTACTGTGGTCATCTCGAGCAACCACTTCAGCAGAAGCGCAGCGCCAGAGTGCTTTTGTACGGAGGTGTAAATGGTTTATTTCACCGACAAGTTTTTTCAAGTCGTTCTGTGCTGCGTACCAGGCAAGTGCATGATGAGGATCAGACCGATGCTCAAAGCCGAGCTCATGCCCCATGTAGCATAAAGAGTCACCATTAAGCCCTGCCATCATACCAAATAGAAGGCGCATTTGGGCTTTTCGTTTCCACCAGTCACCGTAAAATGCTGGATATACATCATGTGAAAAGGCAAGTATTCCCCTATCCCGTGAGAGCATGTCAACGACATAGCCGACTTCATGCATGTTTCGCTCATGAAATGGCTTTTCCATTTCACGTACAAGCATTGAGGATTCCGCCATGGCAACTTGTCTATCAAATCCAAGCCCGCCATGAGGCACCGCATGCGTATCCTTTGCATCATGTGCATTTTCAGCAATCAGAAATGCTGTTGGAAATTCAGCATGGAGGCATGTAGAAAGCTCTTGTAGTGCCAAGTGTCCATAGGGACAGTCGAGCATTTGC
>Ga0070728_10001634_pt1 | contig 32087 bp, 44 predicted proteins | sample tdDd471_FD_66723 | JGI IMG/M metagenome (GOLD analysis project Ga0070728, IMG submission 66723) | Marine sediment microbial communities from the Atlantic coast under amendment with organic carbon and nitrate - tdDd47.1 | ecosystem: Environmental > Aquatic > Marine > Coastal > Sediment | place...
AAAAAAAAAAAAAAAACCTATCCAAAATTGCTCGTTGCAATAGCCATCCAATGGTTCATTTGACTTTTATTTCCAATCGATGAATTTGATTATCTTCTTCCGAAACAGTAATACCTTTTATAGTTTGGGAGTCACAGCCACAATCAGGAGGTGTATCGCCTTCTTTATCTCAACAAATATTCACTAAAGTTAAAAAATGGTCAATAAAAGGACTTTTATTTTCTTATGTTGGAATAAATTTGGGAAAGATGAAAAATAATAAAAAATATTTAGCAGGGTTTTATTCGCCAAACGTGACGTTTACAGTTCTTTTGAACTTCACTTATTAAGTATAAAAAAAGCGACCCGTAGGTCGCTTTTAAATTTATCACTCTTTTAAGTAAATTAGACATTGATTTAAGTCGGGATTTTGCTGTACAAGAGATTGTATGAAAATCTTTAACTCTTCAATTTCATAAGGTAATAGACGTTGAAGGGCTTTTTGTACCTCTTTGCAAAACAACGTAGCATCAAAACTTACCTTATTAAGTACCGTTTTGGTGTACTCAAACATTGCTCTAGCCATAATATTATTTAGGTTTTTGGTTTAAAAAAAGTAGATTTGTTCTATAGGCATGTATTTAGTTTAGTTTCCATAAATTTAATAAAAAAAAGGATTGTTTTTTAATTTAAACAAAAATTTAACAATCCTTTTTAGTGTTAAAATCTGTTATCTCCATCCAACAAATCCCCTAAACCTCCAAGGATACTGCCTTCGCCTTTATCTTTTCCTCCTCCTTTAGGAGCAGATGCCAACACACGTCCTGCCAATCTGCTAAATGGCAACGATTGTATATAAACAGTCCCAGGACCTTGAAGTTTGGCAAAGAACAAACCTTCTCCTCCAAACACCGTGTTTCTAATACCTCCAACAAACTCTATATCGTAATCCACATCTTGGGTAAACCCAATAATACAACCAGTATCAACACGCAATACTTCGCCTGCTTTGAGCTCTTTTCTAACCATAGTGCCACCAGCATGAACAAAAGCTTTGCCATTTCCTTCCAGTTTTTGCATGATAAAACCTTCGCCACCAAATAAACCTCTCCCTAATCTTTTACTAAATTCTATACCAATACTAACTCCTTTGGCTGCGCACAAAAAAGCATCTTTCTGGCAAATAAACTTACCATTGAAAGCTGTTAAATCGATAGGAATTATTTTACCAGGATAAGGAGATGCAAAGCTCACCTTGCGTTTGCCGTTTAGGTTGTTGTAAAAAGCGGTCATAAAAAGGCTTTCTCCTGTTAAGATTCGTTTTCCAGCTCCTAAAATGGAATCTAAAAAACCTTTGTTTTTTGATGAACCATCACCAAAAATAGTTTCCATTTTAATGCCATCGTCCATCATCATAAAACTGCCTGCTTCGGCCACAACGCCTTCTTGTGGATCCAGTTCTATTTCCACAAACTGCATCTCTTCGCCATAAATTTGATAATCTATTTCATGTGCCTCCATGTTATATGTTCTTATTTGTGTGTTAATAAATTGTCTAAAGTATTAGTTGGCAACTTTAATGCTTTGTTACACATTTTTCAAAAATTTAAGCAAGATTTACTGAAAACCATATTCTAAAATCTATCTATGACTTTAATTTAAGCGTCCATTCAAATTCAAAACTGGACACTTCCACACCTTCTGCATTAGTTCCTTTTGCATGCATCCAAAGGGTTTGTCCCTCACCTGTTTCAATAGCTTTTTGAATTGTTTTTTCAACTTCCAATCCTTCTTTACAAACAAACGTAATTCTACCTGTTGCTTTTTTAACAAATGTGGCATTGTTTTTTGCCACCAACATGGAAATGTTTTTTCCAGAGGCTTTTATTTGCTGCATGACCAAAGCGCCTGTAGTTAGTTCGGCTGCCATACCTTGTACAGCCCAAAACATGGAATGAAATGGGTTTTGGTTAATCCATCGATGTTTTACTGTAACAACGCATGTCTCTTTATCAATATGTTTTGTCCGAACGCCTGTAAAATAAGCAGCTGGAAGCTTGAACATTAAAAAAGCATTGAGTTTTTTTGGGGTGATGATCATATGGTTTTTTTTGTTTTTTGAAATACTATCAGAATGATATACAACAGACAGCATTACTGTGTTTATTCTTTGTTGGTTTTTTCCACTATAAAAGAAGGTGGGTATTCTGTAGTAAATAATCCATTCCAACTGCTAGCAAACATAATCTTTGTTCCATCCCTATTTGGGACTGCTTGTGGTTGCTGTTGGTATGCGTCATGGTAAGTTGCATGATGCAAACCAAATCTTTCCACAGTGTTGCTTGAATCCAGTTTAATGGCAAATAATTCTTTTTTCCCTATGGTTTCGCAACAGCCTTCACTAACATAAGCCCAACCAGGTCTGTTAATGTTTCGACAACTAATATGACCATTCCACACACCATTGTCTGACGTATAATTAAAAAGAGGCGTTGTTAGTCCATCAGACAGTCTAACCATTTTCATAAAATAACCGTTTGGTCTGGTGGTTTCATCTCCAAAAGCCACATAGACTTCCTGTCCATCTGCATCTATTCCCAAATCGGAGTGAGTGGTATAATTGTTTAAATGTCTTTTGTTTGTTAAATCAATATCATAAGCCTTTAATCCTTGGGTTGGTAAATCGCCATCTTCCCCAAAAGTAATTACCGCATAATTTCCAAGAGGACTTACAGAAAACCAAGCCAAATCCACATTTCCAATAGGATCGGTTCCAACAATTTGATTGTTTTTAATATCATAAACAATAAGGGTCAAATCAGATTCATTTTTACCTACAAGTCCTATATACCTATCGTCATAAGACATATTTCCTTTGTTAAAACCGTAACTTATTTCTTCAAAATCTTTAAAAACGTGAATGGTTTGAATGGTATTGATTCTAACATCATAAGAAACCAATTTATTCTTGTAGGTACCATACATAATATTGGGATTGGTGTTTGCCCAGGTTGCGGAAGCTGGAATATCTGCCCATTTAACAAACTTATAAGTTTTGCCATCCAAGATGGCAGCAGGATATCCCGAAAGTTTAATATATGACCCATCACTATTCCAAGGGGAATCTACACTGTAATGATGACGCAATTGCTTATTATCTTTACCAAAAACCGTAGCGTCGCTTATTCTGGTGACTTGCAGACCAAATCCATTGGTAAAAGGCACCAAATACTCTGGAGTTTCACTTGGAGGCTCATAAGCGTTCCATGTGGCAACCATGATGTTTTCTTCTTTTGGATAGGATTGCGACATGCAACTGGAACAGAACAAAAACAAGATGTAAACCACTTTGCCCACAAAGACTTTACTTATAAATTGAAACGTTTTAAACATGCCCTAATTTATTAAAAATAACGAAACAAAAATTTGTTAATTTTTTGTTAAATTTTAGTACTTTGTATTGCATAATACCTTTTTTAAGATATATATTTGCATAAGAAACTATTATATACTTTTAAAATGATAGACAAAAACCAGAAAAATATTGCCACTTTCATCCATCTTTCAACCTTTTCCAGGTTCTTTTTCCCTTTGGGAAATTTTATTGGACCAATTGTGTTATGGGTTGCCAACAAGGACAAGTCGGATTTTATAGATGCGCATGGCAAACAGGCTTTAAATTTTCAAATAAGCATTTTGTTATATGCCATTGTTTTAGGCATGATAACCATTCCGTTTTTTATTTTTAATCTTTTGGATGGATTTCAATTTATAAATATGGATGCCTTTGAAAGTATTCATATTAGCTTAACAAAACCCTCTCCTCTACTTTATATCTCTGGCGGATTGGGTTTTGTTGCAGTCGTGGGTTTTATCCTGGAATTGGTATTTATAGTTAAAGCTAGTTTGGCTGCCAAAGAAGGATTGTACTATCATTATCCACTTACAATCAATTTTATAAAATAAATCATCAATTCTCCCATGTCAAAAAGGCGTTGGAGAAGCAATCACAAATCAAAAAATGAACAGTTTAAAAACAATTAAAAAACGCTTTAGAATATGAAGATTGAAAACACAAAGGCTCAAATGCGAAAAGGCGTACTGGAATACTGCATTTTATCAGTCCTAAAAGATGAGGACGCATACGTTGCAGAAATCTTGGACACTTTAAAAGACGCCAAACTGTTAGTAGTAGAAGGCACCATCTATCCCTTACTAACGCGCCTTAAAAATGCTGGACTTCTCAATTACAGATGGGAAGAGTCCACCTCTGGACCACCAAGAAAATATTATGGTCTTACCGAAACAGGAAAGCTGTTTCTTAATGAATTAAACACGACTTGGAGTGAATTACAAAATGCAGTTAATATAGTAACCAGACAAAAAAACAAAAAAAATGAATAAAACAGTCAACATAAATTTAGCAGGTATATTTTTTCATATAGATGAAGATGCATACTTAAAATTACAACGCTATCTTGAGGCTATAAAACGTTCATTTACAGACTCTCAAGGGCGCTCTGAAATAATCGCTGATATAGAAGCAAGAATTGCCGAACTTTTTAGCGAACGTGTAAAACACGAAAAACAAGTTATTAGCAACAAAGAAGTAGATGAAGTGATAGCCATTATGGGACAACCTGAAGACTATCTGGTAGATGATGAAATCTTTGAAGACGAACCCAAAACCTATACCAGCAGGCCATCTGGTCGTTCCAAAAAGTTATTTAGAGACACTGACAACTCCTATATTGGTGGTGTGGCTTCCGGTCTTGGACACTATTTAGGTATTGATGCTCTTTGGGTACGTTTACTTTGGATTTTGCTTGCCATAGGCTCTGGTGGTACCTTTATCTTTATTTACATACTTTTCTGGATTTTAGTACCTGAAGCTGTAACAACAGCCGATAAGCTAACCATGACAGGAGAGCCTGTGAACATTAGCAACATTGAAAAAAAAATTAAAGACGGATTTGAAAATGTTACCCAAACCGTTTCGGATACCGTAAAAAACATTGATGTATCCAAACAAAGCAACAAGATAAAATCCAGTTCAAAATCGTTTTTCGATGCCATAGGAGACATTGTGATGTTTTTCCTGAATATTTTTGCAAAATTCATAGGAATTATCTTGATTCTTGTAGGTGCCTCTACATTAATAGGGTTGATTATAGGCTTTCTTACAGTAGGTGTCACAGATATAATCAATGTTCCTGGTTTCGACTTTATAGATGCTGCCAATGCTGCAAACACACCTGTTTGGCTAATATCATTACTGCTGTTCTTTGCCATAGGAATTCCATTCTTTTTTGTTTTCTATTTGGGATTGAAAATATTGGTGAACAACTTAAAATCCATTGGAAACATTGCAAAATTCTCTTTGTTGGGAATTTGGTTCCTGGCAATTATAAGTTTGATTGTTATTGGTGTAAAACAAGCAAGTGAACACGCTTTTGATGCAAGCGTCACAGAGAAAACCACATTAAACATAACAGCTAATGATACTTTAAAGCTGAAAATGTATGGCAATGATGCTTATAAGAAAAGCATTTACAGAAACAATGGTTTTAAATTGGTTTATAATGAAGATGACGAAAAAATAATTTTTTCTTCAGACATTAGGCTCATTGTAAGATCCACAAAAGATAGTTTAGCAACCATTCACGTTGAAAAAAACGCTGAAGGCAGTAGTTATCAACAAGCCAAAGAACGAGCAAAAAACATTCATTACAACTATTCATTACAGGGTAATGAGTTAAAGCTTGATGCCTATTTAACAACCGAATACCAAAATAAATTTAGCAATCAGCAAGTAGAAATTATTTTGTACCTACCAGAGGGCATGACTTTAATTGCAGACGAAAACACCTACAGTTTCCATAAAAACACCAGTCATTACAACGATATTCTTGATAATGGTATGGAAGGTTATTACCTTAAAATAATGGATGATGGCATTATGTGCGAAGATTGCCCAGAGGATTTTAATATTGATGTAGATGTCAATAACAGCAACTCAAGGGTTAAAATCAACGAAAATGGCATAGACATAAAATCCAACGATTCCAGCCTGGAAATTAACCAAACAGGTGTGAAAGCTGAAAGTGAAAGTGTAAGGGTTGATATAGACGAAAACGGTATTAACATTACATCAGATGGAAATTAATCAATTCATCTATAAAAAATTACAGTTCAGAATATATTTCTTTAATATCCTGTTTTTAAAATGAATCTTTGAAAGCAACAAATATCAAAACCAATCACAGCTCCTTAGAGTGCACAAGCTTTGGGGAGCAAATCAAAAAACGAACAATTATGAGCACACTAACAAAAATTTTGGTATCCGTTATTCTAGCCATCTTAATGATGTCGTGCAATTTCGACGGAAATTTTAATTTTGGAGTCAATGGAAATGGCAAGGTAATAAGTAAAAACAGACCATTGGATGGCACTTTCAATTCGGTAAAAATAAGCCGAGGTTTGGATGTGTATCTCACACAAAGTGATTCCGACAAGTTAACTGTTGAGGCAGACGAAAATCTTCATGAGATTATAACCACCAACATTAAGAATAATGTACTGTATATCTCAACCACAGAAAACATAGGCAGATCTTCCTCTAAAAAAGTCTTACTACATTTTAAAGACCTTGAATCCATAAAAGCCACAAGTGGTAGTGATGTGTTTGCAACCAATACCATTAAAGCCATACATTTAGAACTGGAAACCAGTAGTGGCAGCGATATGGAATTACATGTGGAGGCCGAAACCGTTTCTTGCCATGCAACTAGTGGTAGCGATTTAGAGCTGTCTGGAAAAACCCAAACCTTTATTGCAGATGCTTCCAGTGGCAGCTCTATAGAAGCAGACAACCTTGAATCCATAAACGCTCAAGTAAAAGCTTCCAGTGGTGCCGAAATTAATGTAAACACCTTAAAAAAACTTACAGCAAAGGCTTCCAGTGGTGGAGACATTCATTATGTTGGAACTCCAGAAAGTATTGAAAAAAACGATGGTGTTTCCGGGTCCATAGAGAAACATTAAATATCACTGAACCAACCAAAAAACAAAAAACCATGTCAGTCTGTATTGGATTGATATGGTTTTTTAACTTGTATTAAGAGCATTACATTTTTAAGATGCCGTTTTCTTCATTTTAAAACATCTAAAATAAAAAATCCGAAAACAATAGTTTTCGGATTTTTATTGATATTTACATCGCTTGTTTTTAATTGTACGTGGATGTAGCCACTTCAAAATCGGCATCTTTAGCTGCCAACCATCGTTCAGCATCCAGTGCAGCCATACATCCTGTTCCAGCTGCTGTAATGGCCTGTCTGTAAACATGGTCTGCAGCATCTCCAGACACAAACACACCTTCTACATTGGTTTTTGATGTTCCTGGCACATTAATAATATAGCCTGTTTCATCCATATCCAGATAGTCTTTAAAAATATCTGTATTTGGTTTATGACCAATTGCCACAAAAAATCCTGTAGCTGGAATCTCGTGTTTTTCGTTGGTTTTGTTGTTAAACACACGAACACCAGTTACCACTTGTCCATCTCCTAAAACTTCTTCGGTTTCCGTATTGTACAAAATTTCAATATTAGGCGTTTTTTTTACTCTTTCAGCCATAATTTTAGAGGCTCTAAACTCGTCACGTCTAACCAACATGGTTACTTTTTTACAAAGTTTGGACAAGTAATGAGCTTCTTCGCAAGCAGAATCTCCTGCTCCAACAATTACAACTTCTTGATTTCTGTAAAAGAACCCATCGCAAACTGCACAAGCAGAAACACCTCCACCAAGTTTTAAATATTTCTGTTCAGAATCCAAACCTAAATACTTTGCTGAAGCTCCAGTTGAAATTATAACCGTATCGCAATGTATTTCCTTGGTGTCGTTTACCCATACTTTATGGATATCACCAGAGAAATCCACTTTGGTAACCCAACCATCACGTACATCTGTCTCAAAACGTTCAGCTTGTTTTTGTAATTCAATCATCATTTCAGGTCCTGTAATACCATCTGGGTAACCAGGAAAATTTTCAACTTCATTGGTTGTTGTCAATTGGCCTCCTGGTTGTGTTCCTTGGTACAAAACCGGTTTCATATTCGCTCTGGCAGCATAAATGGCAGCAGTGTAACCTGCAGGTCCAGATCCTATAATTAAGCATTTAACTCTCTCTATTGTATCAGACATAATGAATTGTAATTTATTTATAACAAAAGTAGAATTTTTATAAGAAACCTTTCAGTAAACTTATTAAAAGTTATTATTAACACATAAGCTTATTTTATATAAGCGTGTTCATAAAAGCCTATTCTTGATAATTTTATTTTTTTGGTTTAAGTATTGCTATTCTCCTCCAATTCCTTTTGGTTTTCTTTGGCTTTTTCCTGGTCTTCAGAAAGTAAGGGATGATCTTTTTTTAAGCCCACTATTAAAATTATATTACTTACTGTGTTGTAAAGCATTAAAATAACAACAACCATTAAGCCGCTTAACATGGAAGACATAATTAAGGTGGCCCAATAAATAACCTTGAACCAGATGGTTGGCACATTGTCCGATTCCGTTATGGGAATATTAAAGAGCTGAAACAATACCAATGTAACTATAAACAAGGACGTATCTATTTTTGCTATACTCATGACTTCCAGATAGTGGCTGTCTTTTAATTTGGATTTGGTGCCAGAGCTTATTCCCAACAGGGTTAAAAGCAAGGCCAAAATGGTTGCCGAAGCTAAAATAATGGTGTTGCAAAGCATGTTGATTCCCATTAAGGAAGAGTTCAACAACTGTTTTGCTTCGTAGCCTGAGATATTTCCCAGTAAAAAAACACCAATACCAATAATTATAAAGGTGATCAAGCCTCCATAAATGGCTTTTTTGTTTTGCTTTAAAAATTCTATCATTTTTTTTTAACTCTTTTTAAATGAATTAAGATTAAATTTTTTACAGTTAGCAGAAATCCTTGATAACAAGTAGATTTACTTTATAAAATATACGATCATGGGAACCATAGCAACAGACAAAAAGAAATTAATACTGTATTATCATCCGGAAACATCCATTGGAAAACAAGCATACGCTTTTGCGCTTACTTCCAATAAAAAAATATTGGCCATAGACATTTCCAAAACAAAAATTACCGGAACACAATGGTTGGAAATTTCAGAAAATTTAAACACTATTTTATCCAAATTGGTAAACCAAGAACATCCTGAGTTTACCAATAATTACGATTCTGGACTTTCACTGGACAAAGACGATTGGATAAAAGTGCTCCAAAAACACCCGGAAACCTTGCGTTGTCCCATTTTGGTTGATGGCAAAAATTACCATTTAATTGAAACGCCTTCTAAAGTTTCCAAGCTTATTGAAAAGGAAGAAACAGCTGAGGATCCACGTTCCAAAGAATAGGAGCCTTAAATATCCTTATTGGATAAATCGTTCTCTTTTGGAATGTTTTTAAAAAATTCGTCAATGTCCGTATCGCTATTGGCTCCATAATTGGCTGTAACCATTCCTTTCAAGCCATCGTCTGTTTTAATAACATATAAAATGGACATATCTGATGGATTGCTCAAACCTTCAAATCTATGTTCACGTTCTATAGTGATCTGTTTGGGTTGATACTTTTTTTTGGTTTCAAGCTCCATCAGTAAGCCACCTTCACATTTAAAATTACTTGAGTAGCCTTTTTCTTGATATTTTTTTATTAGGTCTAATTCGTTTCTTTCTTGCATGATTTTAATGTTTTTTAAATTAAAAAAGGCAGATATGCGTATTGAAGTGTGCCTATCTGCCTTTAACTACAAACCAACTAACTAATCTAAATAAGTGTTTAATTTATTGTCAAACATCGTTAACAGCCGTAAATTCCATTTCAGTCTCTCAACTGTAGTTTTTACCTGCTTCTGCAACGTCTTCAATAGTGTTTGATTTTTTCATATTTACCATTTGGATAATCCAAATTAGTTGTTTAAATACTTATCGTTTTTTTGTGTTAAGGAACTTAATGATCCTCTAGGACTTTCTTCGTCCCATGATTAAAGAAACAATAAATAAAACTATAAATATGAAGAATAAGATTTTAGCAATTCCAGCTGCTGCTCCAGCAATACCACCAAATCCTAATATTCCTGCAATAATTGCAATGATAATAAATGTGATTGTCCAACGTAACATAATGTGTGTTTTTATGGTTAATAATTAGAAACCTGACTATCAAATTTCTATGTTATAAAAGTCGTTATTTATTTTAATTGGTGTTTGCTGTATCAAGATATTGTTTAACTCAAAAAAAAATGGATATGCAAAACCCTTTGTGGCAAAACAAGAAGAGACCTCAACATTTTTTGAGGTCTCTTGTAACCAATAAATTACTGGTTGTGAATTTTTATTTTAAATCTTCCAAACGCTTAATGGTGTTAAGCTCTTGTGTAATGGTGTTTTTTTGTTTCAACACCAGGTCTCTGGTTGTTGGAGGTAAACCGGTTTCGTTTAGCACATCGTTGTATTCTTCCACAGATGCTTTTTCTCCTCTAATGGCCTCTTCCAACATGGATTCTTCGTTATCTGCCGAGAAAACAGCCTTTACATCCATCCAGGTTCTGTGAGCTGCTCCTGTGGCACTTCCTCCTTTTTTAGGGGTTTCTCCAAAATTTTGGATTTCCGATTTTAATTCATGTCCAAAATTGTAACGTTCTGCAGCCTTACGGTTAAAAAAGTTTTTTAAAGCAGTGTTTTGTGTGTGTTCTGCAGCTTTTTTGTAACCTTTTTCGGCATCGTAATTTTTTTCCAACAAATCGTTTAATTTGTTTCCTACTTCTTCTGTGTATGATTTCATAATATTAAGTATTAAATTCTTGAGCAATTTCTTTAAAGATGCTTGCTGTTTGACATCTATAAGCTTTTAAAGCATCATGTTCTATTCTTTAATATATATAGGCAGAAAGCAACATGTATGTATCTGTAAAAATCAAAAATTTACGCCATTCCATACTTTATTGAATGTTCTGTAATGGTTTTTACAAATGCGATTTCATATATTTTTGATACTCTGTAGCCAAGGTGGATTTTTTAGTTTCAGAAAAAACTTTTCCTGCCATTTGAAAAAAAGCATGTTCCTCATCTTCCAAATGATGTTCCACTTTATCTTTTAAATCTTTTGCTATTTTTAACCAAGCAGAAGAATCGTAATCTGTTTCCTCCAATTGCTCTATTAGTTCGTCTATTTCGTGATGTTCTGCAATACCATGTCTGGCATGGTCCTGCATCATATCGCTACTTATCAATGGTTTGTAAAAATGGCGCTCTTCGGCATCTGCATGTACCTGAAGCTGTTTTTTAACAGCTTTAAAAAGGGTATCCCTTTTATTGGAATCTCCAGAAGTTTCTACCAATTTACTCAATAGATCGCGTTGCTTGTCGTGATCTTCCCTTATGGCTTCAAAAATGTTCATTATTGGTGTTTTTTTTTAGGTTAGACTTTTACTGATGGTTATGGGATGATGGTTTGATGGAATCATCCAAAAAATAGGCATCAGCGTTTAGTGAAAAGTTTTCTTAAAAGCATAAACACGCCATATTTACTGGCTCCTTTAATTATAGGTTCCACCCAATTATAGGGTCTAAAATCTTCTTTAAACTCTGTTTTTATTAATTTCAATTCTTCCCAGGCAACCTTACGTTCTAAATCAAAACGTCTTAAGTCGGTTTCAATCTGTTCAAAATTGGTATATAATGGTTTCATAATATGCTTTACTGTTTATGGTTTGTGTTAAGAGAAAAATTTCGCACCTATTTTTTTAATTACAATGGCATTGATAAAGGCTCTTTTTAAATATATAACAAGACCTATCAATAAAAACAAAAGTCCTACTATAAGATATCCTAAAAGCAGGTTATCTAGAGCATTGCCTATGGCCATTGCTGCTGCAACAGCACAAAAAATAAGTCCGAGAAATACAAACAAGCTTATGGCTGTTAACTTAGCAACCATACTAACCGACAGGGTTAATTGCTGGAATGCTTTTAACTTAAGATATTGGTGAGATGCTTTAAAATAAGCCTCACCAATATCTGTAACTTTATCTGTGGCTTCTCCTAAAGATTGGAAAACATTCATGGTTTATGATGCTTTTTGATATTTTTTATTCTTTGCTTTCAATTCTTTAAGCTTGGCTTCCAAGGTAGAGATTACATCTTCAGCTTTGTAACTGGCATCAGACACGATACTTTCCACCTTGTTTTCCAAAGTGTTTTTTTCAGAACTTACGGTATCTGCAATTTTTTCCCTTAAATCAGCCGCCGAAGAAGCCAATCTGTCTTTTTGCAACTGCGCTTGGTCTGCAATACGTTGTCTGGTAACACTTCCTTTGTCTGGAGCAAATAAGATTCCCAAAACAGCTCCTGCTGCAGCTCCTACTAAAACTCCTAATCCTGTACTTCCGTTATTTGTCATGATATTGTATATTTTTATGTTAAACTTTTTTGTTATACTTCAAATTTCAGAAAAAACAAGCAGCTCCATTAACGCTAAAAATTAAAATGTTGACCTAAACCAAAATATGTGAAAGAGTTAATAGTTTTACTGAATAGGTTACTTGAAAAACCATTAAAGAACTATCTTACATTCACATTAAAAAAACAAGATTATGCCTTCTAAAATTGAAACCATAAATCCTTATAATGGGAATCGCATTAAAAATTATCAAGAGTTTACCAAATCGAAACTAGAGGCTTGTTTAGAACTTTCAGAAAACACTTTTGAAACATGGAAACAGACAGACATTAAGGAACGTACCACTTTATTAAAGACACTTTCCAAAAACCTGCTTAAAAACAAACAAAAATTTGCCGAACTAATGACTGAGGAAATGGGCAAACCCATAAGCCAAAGTCTGGCAGAAATAGAGAAATGCAGTTTTTTAGTGGATTTTTACGCTATAAATGCTGATGATTTTTTAGCAGATGAACTTATAGAAACCGATGCCGAAGAAAGTTTTATCAGTTACGATCCGTTGGGTTGTATATTAGGCATCATGCCTTGGAATTATCCTTTTTGGCAAGTATTGCGCTTTGCCATTCCTACCGTTACAGCAGGAAACACGATACTTTTAAAACACGCCAGCAATGTTACAGGTTGTGCTTTGGCCATCCAGGAAATATTTGAAGAAAGTGGTTTTCCAAAAGGCTGTTTCCAAACACTTATTGCAAATCATGAACAAATAGATCAGCTTATAGCAGACTCAAGAATTAAAGCTATATCCTTAACTGGCAGTGAAAAAGCTGGAAGGCATATTGCCGAAACAGCAGGAATACACCTTAAAAAAACCGTTTTGGAACTTGGAGGCAATAATGCCTGTATTGTTCTGGCAGATGCAGATTTGGATTCGCATTTGGACACAATGGTACATGCCAGAATGCAAAATACAGGACAAAGTTGTATTGCTGCCAAACGTTTTATAGTTGTTGAAGACATCTACGAGGAATTCCTAGAGAAATTTAAAGCCAAAGTAAAGAAACTTAACATTGGTGATCCTGCTGATAAAAATACCGAATTGAGTGTTCTGGCCAGGGAGGATTTAGCTAAGACCTTAAAAAAGCAAGTTGACACATCCATAGGTCAAGGTGCAAAAGTGATTACAGGCAACAAAACAGATAAAGCCTATTTTGAGCCTACCATTCTTACAAATGTCAAACCAGGAATGCCTGTTTTTGATGAAGAAACCTTTGGACCTGTAGCTGCAATTATAAAGGTGAAAACAAAAGAAGATGCTTATAATATGGCCTCTCATTCCAAATTTGGTCTGGGAACCATGGTTTTTACACAAAATATTGAAGATGCCAGAAAACAAATTATACAGATTGCAGATGGTGCCTTCTTTATAAACGAACTGGTGAAATCGGATCCTAGATTGCCTTTTGGAGGCACCAAAGCTTCTGGTTTTGGAAGGGAACTTTCAAAAGAAGGTATCCATGAATTTGTAAACAGAAAAACAGTATTTATTAACCTTTAAAAAAATAACAAATGCCAATAATTAAAGACGAAGATTCAGACAGAAAAGATTATTTATTACAAGATGATAAAAAAACCAGGTTTGGTGCTAAATTTATCATAATAACCTTAATTTTATTAGCCATTGCAGTTGTAGCCTCTGGCTTATATTTTAAATGGTTTTAAGTTAACAACCAATTTCTTTAACGAGCATTAAAAAAGCGCAACGTTTGTTGCGCTTTTTCAGTTTAAATATGTGTTATGTGGCATTAATAACTTTGCAAATTAACATAGCCTTTTTGGCCTAAATCTGCAGTATCTCCTTCTATTAATTCAAAGAAAGAAACCAATTTGTGCAATTTGGAGTCCCAGTAATAAGCTTGTTCCATATTAACGTTCAGCAAGGCGAGGTTGGCATCTTGTTTCCCTCCTTCAAACCAATTGTTCAGCATGGGGTTCCATAATTCGTCCACCTTTGTTTTATCCACAATGTGTGTGGCATTTCCGTAAATGGAAATATAGGTTTGGTTTTGTTCGTCTGTGTATAAAATTTGGACACGGTTGTCGTGGGCAATATTTGTAAAGTGCTCACTTTCTTTAGAAGTAAAAAACCACAAATCTCCTTGTTCATCCATTTGTAAAAGCGTCATGGGACAAACAGCAAAAGGTGCTTTGTGCAATCTGGTTGCCAACATAACCGTTTTTGGTTCGTTGATAAGGCTTCTTATTTTTTGAAATCCTTTTGTATCTTTTTTATAATTTACAGTACTCATGTTGTTGTGTTTTTATTGAGATTAAACTTTAGGTTTTATGCAGCATATTGATAACAAGCTTCAGCACATGTTAAACAAGAAGCAGCACATACTTGACAATGATCGTGTTCGTGTTGCTGACATTGTTTTGCACACCATTTGCAAATGTCTGCACATAATTTGCATGCTTCTTTAGTAAATGGACTATCGGCAACCATAAACTTTATGCACATTAAGCAAGCATCTATACATTGGGCACAGCAATTTGGACAAGCATTGTGGCTTTCCATTAGTGCCATTTTAGTCAAACAGTTTTGACAATCTATCAAACACTGCTGACAGGCTTGAATGCAGGTTTCATAATTGCGTATCATGATTTTTAGGTTTTAATTATACATTGAATTTGCATGAAGTTAAACCAAGCATTCTAAAACCATTTATTCTAATAATAAAAGTTTTAACGCTATCGGTAATTAGGCAGAAATTGCCATACTACGTTGTGCAAACTTGTAGTCCTTTGGGCTACAGTTATATTTTTCCTTGAAAATTTTTGAAAAATAACTTCTACTTGTCAATCCTATGGTATAAACCACCTCAGAAATGTTCATATCTGTATTTTTAATAAGCTCTTCGGCTTTTTTAATACGTACTTCCCTAATGTATTCGGTTACTGTGTGTCCATGCATTAACTTAAAGCCTTCTTGTAGTTTTGATGGTGAAAGCCCGAATTGACTGTACAGTTGCGAAATGGTTATTTGAGATTCGGAATTGTTGTTTATAAATTGTGTTACTTCTTTTATGGTGTCCATGTCCCTAAGAGTTAGAGAACCTGTTTGAATATTTTTATTTTTAAGATCGTCTTTATGTTGTTGAATCTCCAAGGCCAAAATAACATGTACCAAACCTTGAATTAACAAACTTCTTACAATTCCTTTTTGAGAAATGGCATTTAGTTGTTCTATTTTTTCTGCAATTTTTAAATTATGTGATCCTATGTAGATAAAATTTCCAGAGTCTTCCTCTTTAAAGAACGTTTCGCGCAATTTAGCCTTTAAACCATCCGCTTCTGGATTGTTCTCTTTTTTTCCGGTTTGAACTGTAATCAATGTGGTTTTCAACTGTTCATCTTTTGTAAAATATAAGATGTTTTCATCGTTTCTCTTACTGGTCAAAATCCCTGTTTGATAACTTTCCAGAGAACGTTTTTCTCCTTTATGTCCAAAACTATGGGTTAAGGTTCCTTTTGAACAATATGTAAAATATATAGGGTTTTTGTTGGGTGTATTGATGGAAAGCTCCAAATCGTGATAAAAAACCATATCAAATTCCAAATACGAAATCCCTCCTTTAAGTGACATTCCTTTAATGATACCTTTACCTATATCATTATTGATCTCTAAAGTATATTCTTTTAATTCCTTTGTTAATTTACCACCAAAATTAGTCTTCATTTGTTCTAACATGGTCTTGATAACATTCGATTCTAAATATGCAGTTTTCATAGGGTTTATGTTTTAAAGTATGGTTTGATTTTTATTTAAAGTAAAGATCGTTACTTAGGCAGCTTTCCCTATTACACAATTATGGCTTTGTGTTGTACAACTATTGGATTTTAAGTTAAAATGTGTTAAAACGTCATCAAAAAAGACATTTAAGGTGCTTGGTGAGAAAAAAAAAGAGTTTGCTTTTAAGCAGGTAAATAAATAATGAATTGCGCTCCAGTTCCCAGTTTTGCAGTGGCAAAGATGTAACCGTTATGGTTTTCAACAATTTTTTTGCAAATGGCCAAACCAATTCCAGTTCCGGAGTATTCGGTTTTTTGGTGCAAACGCTGGAACACTTCAAAAATCTTATCGGCATATTTAACATCGAAACCAATACCATTGTCCATTACGGAAATTTTATGGTATTGTTTACTTGTTTTTAGAAATGGTTCAGGAATATCAGTAGATAGTATTTTTTCAGAAGTAATATGGATTACAGGTGTTTCAATGCTACTTCTATATTTGATAGCATTGGAAATTAAATTTGCAAATAGTTGCTCCATTTGAAAAAAGACGCCTTTTATTTCCGGAAGTGCATCTGCATGAACGCTTGTTTGGGTTTCATTAATGTTGGTAGCCAAATCGTCCAATACTTTTTCCAATACCAGATTTAAGTCCACTGTTTCAAAATCTGTTTTAGTGCTGTCAATTCTGGAATAGGCCAATAAGTTCTGAATTAGTGATTGCATGCGCTTTCCAGCATTTTTTACTTTCGTAAAATATTCCAAACTTTTATTGGAAAATCGATCGGACTCTTTATCTTCTATCCTAGAAATAAACAATTGAATTTTTCGAAGTGGTTCTTGTAAATCATGACTGGCCACACGATTAAATGATTCCAATTCGGCATTGCTTTGCAGGAGTTCCAAATTGCTTTTTCGCAACTTCTCTTCGGCTTCTATACTTTGGGTCACGTCTTGGACCACACCAATCATAACTGTTTCTTCTTCTTTATTTATAAACTGTCCGTTGGTTTTAAAATATTTGACATCGCCACTTTTAGTTATAACACGATAGGTAAATTCATTAGGTTTTAAAGTGGTTAAGGATTGTTTTGTTTTTTCGGCCACCAATTCCAAATCATCTGGATGAATGAATTTCTTATAGGTTTCAGGCGAAGGTTTAAATTCATTTGCTTTATAACCCAACATCTGAAAGAAATTATCAGAAATCTCGGTAATATCAGATTCTAAATACCATAAAAAACTACCAATTTTAGCTATTTTTTCGGCATCTGTTAAAATGGAGTTCCTTATAACCAACTGTTCGTTTAACTTGATAAGCTGATTTGCTTTTTCTTTTTCTTCAGTAATATCCCTTGTGGTAACAGTCACGCCATCCCCTAATTTTATGGCTGTTGCACGAAACCAAGTGGTTTTACCATTTTTTTTGTGAGGGACTTCGTATTCTTCAGGTCTATTAAGCTCTATGGCGTTTACCAGATGTTCAAAAACACCATTTTTAAAAATATCTGGAAAAACCTTAGATACTTTTCTGTTTTTTAATTCTTCTGGAAGGTCTCCTGTGATTGGATTGATTCTTTCGTTTACAAATAAAATCTTGAAATCTACAATCTCTCCCTTGGTATTGCGAATGCTTTTAAAGTGCATAACTACATGAGAGATACTTTTAAAGATATTTCCTAAAAACGCCCTGTTGTCCAACAATCTTAAATTTTGGCTTTCCAAACGTTTTTTAAATGCCAATTGAATTTCTTTGGCTTCTTCTTCTGCTGTGGTATTTCTAGCTGTTTCCAAAATTCCATCTGCCAATGGTGTTACAATGGACTCAAACCACATATTGGAGTCTTGAACCACTATTTGTCTATCGGAAATTTCTTTGGTTTGTTCAAGATAACTCTGTTTCATTTTGTTAAACTCTCCATTTTCCGAAAGAAAAGGAAAGACATTTAAAACAGAATCCCCAATCATTTCATCTGGTTCCAAGCCAAAATAATCCCTGTTACAATCGTTTGCATAGAGAATTTTAAAGTCTATGATGTCGTTATTATTATTATTATTATTAAAAATGGGTTCGTAATAATTAACAACATTATCGGTAGTTGACAGAACGTTTTTTAAAAAGGCCTCCGATTTTCTAAAGCGTCTCTTGTTTTTATAAATCCTGATAAAGGAAAGCACAAACACCAACAAGGCAAAAAAGGTAAGCACCAATAAGGTTAAAGGAGCCAAGGATTTATGCGAATTATAATTGAATTCGCGTTCTTGCATTAAACGCTGTTCGTAGGCCAGAAGTTCGTTTTTGGCATTCAGAAGATGGTACAAGGTGCCATTTATTTTCATTTTCTGGGACTGACTGTAAGACAGAGCTTCCTCACTGTTTTTAAAATTCACGGCATCCAACTGCTGTAGCTGTATGTACAACTTATCCAATAAAACTTCAAAAGATTCTAAACGCGCTAATTGTTCTTTATTGTCTGAGGTTAGGGTTTTTAAGCTATCAAGAATGGTCTGGCCTTCTTCCCTATAATTTTTAAAAGCCATTCCAGCACCTCCTGTTTTTAGCAATTCTTCCCTAAATTCCTCTGATTCTGCTTGAGAATAATGGGTTGTTAGATCGCCTATGGCATTATAAACCTGCAAGGTATGCTTTACCAGTTCCGATGATTTTTGCATGTTCAATATTTGCAGATAAGTAATACTTGCAGTAAACACAAGCAAACCCAAAGCAACTATCAATAAAATTATATACGTTTTTGAAGATGTATATACGTGCTTAAAATCCATGGTAACATTTAACTTTAAATACGGAAAAGAAAGGTCTCTTTATTTAAATTGGACGTATGGTATTGCCAATTTAGCTGTAGCACCTTCTCTACCACTTCCCGCAATTTACTAAAGTTATTGGGCTTATTTACATAAATGTTTGCCCCATTTAAAAAAGTTTCTTCTATATCTTTTTCTGAAGAAGAAGTAGAATAAATAGCAACACACAAATCTTTAAGTTTTGGATTGTTACGAATTTCCATTAAACACTGTTGTCCATTTTTAATTGGCATATTAAGGTCCAAAAAAATAAGGTTTGGCAATACCACGTTGGGCAAGGTTAAATAATCCATTAACTCTTGACCATGATTAAAGAGCGACAATTTTGTTCTAATCTCTATTTCGTTGATTGCTTCACTAAATAGCATTCGGTCGTCCTCGTCGTCGTCTGCTAAAGCTATGTTAAGTATATTATCACTCATTTAAATAGTATAAAGATGGTTTGTGCTAGTTTTTTTTCTTGTTCATGATGCTTTGAAAAACACTAGGTGTCAAGCCTGTTGTTTTTTTAAATTGCCTGGATAAGTGAGCCACACTACTATAATCTAAACGAAAAGCAATTTCCGTAAGGGTTAAATTGGTATTGCAAATAAGTTCTTTTGCCAAATCAATTTTTTTTAGAATGGTATAGTTTTCTACAGACATATAGGTGTTTTCTGAAAAAAAAGTGGATAAATGCGCATAAGAATAATGCAACTTATTGGATAGATAAGTTGATAGTTTTTCTGTACGGAAATCTTCATTCCTTAAATAATCGTCTATGGCATTTTTTATTCTATCTATTAAAGACACTTTTTGTTTGGATAAAATGTCTATGCCATATTTTTTTAAAGCAGCTGTTAAATTTTCCTGCTTTTCTGGCGATAGTTTCCCTTCAATGTGAATCTCTCCCAGACTTCCCAAACTATAGGAAATATCTTGAGCATCCAGCTGTTCTTTTAAAAGCGTTTTGCAGAGCAAATCCAAATCGTATTTTACAAATAAAGTCATTAATGAATGAATAGGTCCTTAATTTTTTTTAAAGGATTCTAAAGATATACCATTTATTTGATATAAATAAGCTTAGAAAGCAAGTTTTTAACTTTTTTAAAAAAGCCTAAAGGAGCCAAGTATGGGAAAACACAAGCAATGGATTGAGGTTCAATATCCCTTAATTATTCCGGTTGATTTTTAGAACTGTTGTTGTTCTCAATACGCATGGTGTTTTTACTGAAATCCAAGGTGCGAATTGGAAAAGGAATGTTAATGCCATGTTTATCAAAATTACTTTTTATAAGTTTTATGGCTTTATGTGTTTCAGCGTGTTTTTCTTTGCTTTTTACCATATCTATCCAAAAGCGTGTCATAAAATTAATGGAGCTGTCACCAAATTCGGTAAAGAAAAATTCAACTTCCTCTCCTTCTTTTTGTTCAAAATTTTCAGAAATAATTTTAACCACCAAATCTTCCACCTCTTGTAAATTGCTCTCATAACCCACACCACAAGAAACAGCAATCCGGCTTCTTTTACTTAATGAATAATTGGTAAACGAGTTATCCACAAACTTGGAATTTGGGATAATGACGTAATTGTTATCTGGTCTGCGCAGTACAATGTTCCTTAAACTGATTTCGGACACAAAACCCTTAACGCTGTCTGTTTCTATATAATCGTTTATTTTTAATTTTGGCATAAACGAAAGGATTAAACCTCCAAAACTATTGCTTAATGTGCCTTGCAGTGCCAAACCAACAGCCAAACCAACAACTCCTGCTCCAGCAAGGATACTGGTTAACACCTTGTTGAGCTCCATAACGCCAAGCGCTATAAAAAACCCAATTAAGATAACGGTTACAAATATCATTTTGGAAATGATATCCTGAATGGATTTTTGGCTAATTCGATTTAAGAGGAATTTATTGAACAACTTCTTTACACCTCGAGCTATAAAATAAAAAACAATCATGATTAAAACAGCCAAAACCAGGTTTGGCAATTTCAATATAATGGCTTCCATCCAACCATCCATTTTATCCCACAATTTGTTTACAGCTTCTTCAATAGAAAAATTTTGATCCATAATTTTAAATTTTATAACATTTTGGTTAATAAAAAGGTGGCAACTATCCATAATATGAGACTAAGAACGCCTCCTATAAACAGAAAATGCTGAAAACGATAATTACCTATACCATATATTAAAGCATTTGTTTGATAACCAACTGGAGTAAAAAAACTAAAATTGGCAGCAAACATAACTGCCAGGATAAACGGTTTAAAATCCAGTCCCATACCATGTGCCAAGGAAATGGCAATAGGTGTCATAATAATGGCAGTTGCATTATTGCTAACCACACCACTCATTATCATGGTAACCAAAAACAATGTGCCAATAATGATATTGTTTGGTTGGTTGTGTAAAAAACCCAGCAACTTTTCTGAAATCCACATATCTGTTCCTGTATTGTGCATGGCCACACCCAAAGGTATCATGCCTGCCAACAAGAAAAATATTTGCCAATTTACCTTTTTATAAACCGTGTTCAGGTTTAAATTTTTGGTAACCAACAACAAACAGATCCCTGTTAGGGCACTTACCATAATGGACAACAAACCGGAAGCAGCCAATGTAATTACCAATAACAGTACAGAAAATGTAAAGTAGCGTTTTGTTTTTGAGGTTTTATCAATTTTATCCAATTGTTGCAAAACCACTACATTTTCCATGGTTTCTAGAGCGTAAAGTTTTTCTTTGGATATTTCCACCAACAATCTATCGCCTGCTTTAAGTGTTAGTTTGTCTTTACTACTGTGAATCATTCTTTCGTTAACATTTACCAAGGTTTTTCGTTTTTTAATAGCAATGGGAATGGCATCCTGTATCATAAAATCCCTAAGGTTACCTAATGTTTTACCCAACAACGATGCGCCTGGCAACATAAGAAGTTCTACAAAAATCATTTCCTCCAGTTCTATTTCACTTGTATTGGCACCTGTTTTGTCTTGTTGCTTATTTAAATGCTCTTTTTCATGAATGATGCTCATGTTTTCTGACTTGCTGATACGCGATAAATTTTGAAGATCGCACATTAACAACAACTCGTCTCCTGCTTTAAGCGTGATGTATTTTCCTGGAGAATTGTGAGCGTGGTTGTTTCTGGTGAGCCTTAACAGTGTGACTTCAGGATTGTCGTGCAAAAAACTATCATCAATTCTTTTTCCAACCAATTTTGAGTTAGGTGTGACCCGCACACTAGTGATGTAGTTTTCAATTTCATAATCTTTGTTTAAATTCTGTTTCTTTCCCCAAGGCAACCAACGCAAGGTTAGTGTTAAATACACAATGGCAATTCCCAAAAAAATAAGACCCAGTTCCGTAAATTCAAAAAAACCCAATTTTTCAGCTCCTAAATTTTTAGAAACCGAATTCACTATTAAATTTGTTGAAGTTCCCATTAAAGTACAGGAGCCACCTAAAATACCAGCAAAAGAGATGGGCAAAAGCAGCTTGGATTGAGGAATTTGATACTTTTCAGAAAGCTGATTGATCATTTTTATAAACACTATCACAACTGCTGTGGTACTTATAAAGGCCGAAATGCCTGCAGCTACAAACATAAAAATAGGTGCCATAACAAAAACTGGCAAGGACTTGACTTTGCTCATTCCAGAAGTCAACCAGCTGATGACTCCATTTTCTTCCATAGCAATAGCCAAAATCATGAGAGCCAATACAGCAATGGTAGCACTGTTTGAAAACCCACTAATACCTTCTTCTGGTGTTACCAAGCCAAGTAAAATAAGTAATACAATAATGAAAAAGGCAATTTTGTCCATTGGAAAAACCTCAAACATAAAAAGTACTACTGTAAGAAGTAGTACTGTAAACATTAAGATTATTTCCAAGCTCATCTGTTAGTTTATTAGTGTTAGGTGTTCCTGTTTCTTTAAAATTAATAAATTAACATGAGGTTTTGGGCAGAGATAGTTTTAAAATATTTTGAAATTCATATGATTACTAATGAATTCTTGTAGCATCTACCAATTCTTTTAATTCTCCAACCTCCACAGCTTTTCCATAAATTGCCTGATCTGGATCCATGATGTTGGTATCGCTTAAATTTCCTATGTAAAAGGCATCGAAACCTATATCTTCTATAAGCTGTTGTCCCACAGCTTTGCTTTCCACGTCTTGAGCTGCAAAAGGCACAGATAATTTATCATACTCCCTAAACGCACAATCGCGCAAATCTTCAGCTTTTATGGTATTAAAAGCTTTTACTGTTTTTGCCGTATTGAATTTCATAGCTGTATATTCGGTTGCATTGTAATTGGCATTCCTTACTTCTTGAGCCATCTCGCCATCTCGTTCAGGATATGGATTGGTAGCATCTATAATCACTTTGTTGCCATATTCGCCAGCATACAATTCTGAAATTTTATCGATGGCTTTAAATGGAGTTGCCAACAAATAAGCATCAGCATTGGCTTCAAAGGCTTCGGTTACGCTAACTGCTTTTGCATTGTTGCCAGCTTCACGAGCCAAATCGTTAAGTCCCTCTGGATGCCTGGAGCTAAACAGCACGTCATGTCCTGCTTTTGCCCAATGTTTCCCTAAATTTCCTCCTATATTTCCACTTCCTATTATTCCTATCTTCATAATTTCTTTTTTTATTGTTTGATTATTTTTCTTTTGGATTCCATGTTTCCTTAAAAGCAAATTCCTCTTGTGAAACCCTATTGCGCTTGGCAGTTTCCTGTTCTTGCAAATCTTCTGGAAGGTCTTCCAAATCGCCACCATAATATCCCAAGGCAACAGCTGTTGAGATATGATATCCTTCAGGAACGTTAAATTCTTTTTGTGCCTTTTGCCAGTCCACTCCTGCCATATGGTGAACAGCTATTCCCAAATATTGCGCTTGAACGGTTAAAGACCCCATACTCAAGCCCAAATCGTGCAAAGCGTGAAAGTTATCTTTACCATCTTTAGTTTTTTCTTTATAAGCAGTGAGCATTAAAACTGGTGCATTGTCTGTCCAGGATTTGTTGAAATCGCTTAAACAGTTGTAAATTTTTTTATAGGCTTCGGTTCCTTTTTCGGCATAAATAAAACGCCATGGTTGCAAATTATTGGAACTTGCAGACCAACGTACTGCCTCAAAAAGCTGATTGAGGTGTCTGCTTTTTATAGATTCCTTTTTAAAAGTCCTTGGACTGTATCTTTGTTTTAACAATGCGAATATTTCATATTCGGTGTCTGCTATGTTTTCCAATCTTATTTGTTCTGCTACATTCATCATAACTTAAATTTATACTGCAAATTATTTATTACATGGAACAATGCTTAACCGTAAACAAAAAAATTTTGATGCAATTAAGGTTTGAGTGGTGTTTTTTGTGAAAAAAATTCAATAACAGAGCCTTTATGGCTAATCAATTATAGTCGATCTTTTTCGTTTGGCGCATACTCATTTTTATATATACGAACGATTATCAGTGACAAACTAACCAATAAAGGTCCGAAAATCAAGCCTATAAACCCAAATAACGGAATCCCGACAATTACTCCTATTAAAGTAATCAATGGATGCACATTATCCAGTTTTTGAAGTACGTATAAACGGATTAAATTATCGGTAGAACCCACAACCACTATTCCGTAGATTAAAATTCCCCAAGCTTGAAACGTATCTCCATTGGAGATGGTTAAAATAAACACCGGAATGGTACCCAAAAGGTTTCCTACAAAGGGAATCATGGAGCCAATGGTAACAATTATGGCCCAAAAGAAAGGGCTTTCTATACCAAAAATCAAAAAACCAATCAAGGCAACAATTCCTTGTGCAATTGCTACCAAAGGAATGCCAATGGCGTTGGCACGTACCATTTCCCTGGTTTCTTTTCCCAATATTTTTAAATTGTCTTTACTTATAGGAATGTATTCCATTAAAGATTCTTTAAGCTGTTTTCTATTGGTTAACATGTAAAACAATAGAAAGTACATAATGGCTATGGCTATGGCTGTATTAAATGTACCACCTGCAAAGTTCTGCAAATTTTCGGAAAGCCAACTGGAAATGGCTGAAGCATCAATCTGGGAAGTTAAATCATATCCTAAACGGCTTTCCAGTTCGCCCAATTGTGTTTTTATGGCTCGCGTTACCTTTTCGGAATTGTTTGCTGCTTTCCCAATTTTGTTTCCCAGCATCAATACAGCTCCAGCTATGGGAATTAAAATGGAAAAAAATGACAGGACCATTAATGATACGGCAGCTAAATTCGGGTTCCAGCCTTTATTGACCAACTTGACCATGCTTCTTTTAAGCAAAACATACAAGGTTATGGCTCCCAACACACCAGAAAAATAAGGTGTCATTTCCCTAAAAATAAGGACTCCTATTAAAACGATTAATAGAAGTAAAAAAATTTGGCGTATTATTTTAGCGTTGATCATGGTTATGGTTTAGTAGTTATAAGTTGATTGGTTTTTAGTTGTTCCTTAAGGCATGAATAAGTTCTTGTTTGTCCATTTTAGAACGTCCCTTGATATCTACCTGTTTGGCTTGTTCATACAGCGCTTCTTTAGTCCATTCTTCATAGGGTTTAGCCTTTCCTCCTTTTTTACCGGAATTAGGGGAATTGGCAATTCTGGCTGCTTTTTGTTTACTGTAACCTTTGTCTCTTAAGGCTTCGTATTGGTCTTCGTTTTTAATACTTGGAATGTCCATAATCTATATTAATTTAATTTTTTAAATGACTGACACAAAATCAATCAAATATGATTAAATGCATTTAGTATGTTTAACACAATCCAAAAAAATGTTGCTCTCAAAAAAAATACACTCCTATCTTACATTCCTATTTTAATTGGTGCAACAAATTATTTTTTTGAGTCAATAACACAGGTTAAGTATGCCTAAATTGTGACCATTAAAATAATATTAATTTAAAAAAAAACATACATCATGAACAAAGATCAATTAGAAGGAAAATGGAAACAAGTTAAAGGTGAATTTAAACAAAAATACGGTAAGCTTACCGACGACGATTTAACCTATTCTGAAGGAAAATTTGACGAAATGTTAGGTAAACTTCAAGAAAAAACTGGAAAGACCAAAGAAAAATTGAAAAATGAAATTGAAAACTGGTAAGAGTTACTTGTAACCTTTAATACCAACCCCAAATAAATACCTCTAACACACAATTAGAGGTGTTTTTTTTTAAAACTAAAAGAATATGATATCTGAGTTATTTACTTTTGAAGCAAAAGAGGTTTTGGATTTTTCCATAAAGATTGGCATAGCCACAGTTTCGGGTCTTCTTATTGGTTTGGAAAGAGAATATAAAGGCAAAAGTGCTGGTTTAAAAACAAATGCATTGGTAGCCATTGGTGCTGCAGTATATGTTTTGATATCCCTTAAATTTCAAGGTGAGGATTACGCAGACATAACACGTGTACTAAGTCAAGTGGTTACAGGAATTGGTTTTTTAGGAGGTGGTGTGATATTACAGAAAAAGGACACCATAAAAGGATTAACAACAGCTGCAACGGTTTGGTGCAGTGCAGGTGCAGGATGTTTGGCTGCCACTTCCATGTTTTTTGAACTTATAGTCCTTACCTTATTGGTTATAATTATAAACTTGGTTTTTGGATATTTGGATTTGAAAATAAATAAATAAATAAAACACGTTGAGATTATGCCTTTAATTTTTCCTTTTTTGAACTAGGCTGGATTCCCAAACCATAACGTTCTGCATAGACCCAAGTAAATTGGGCACCAAAAAATAAAATTAAGCAAGAATAAGAAACCCAAAGCAGTATCAATACAATGGTACCTGCTGCACCATAAGTAGAACCTGGATTGGCTTCACCAAAATAGAGACCCAACAAAAATTTTCCTAAAACAAACAATACCGAAGTAATAACAGCACCAATCCATACTGTTTTCCATCTAATTTTAGCATCGGGCAAAAATTTAAAAATCATGGCAAATAACACCGTTATAATCCCAACGGAAACAATAAAATCCATGACAAAAGCAATGTAAACTATTAAATCTGGGAACAAGCTTTGAATGTAATCTGTTAAAACCGAAATAGCGGCAGTAATTAAAAAACTAATCAGCAATAAAAAACCCATGGCCAAAATAAAAGCAAAACTTCTGGCTCTGCTCCATAGCATTTTTAAAAAAGTCATTGAATTTTCTGAGCCAACTTGCCAAATTTGATTTAATGACAATTGTAGATGATAAAAAACTCCTGTAGCACCAAAAATCAAGGTTGCAATACCCAGAATAGTTGCCATGGTGCTTTTGTTTTCATTTTGTGTTTCTATCATCATGGTCTGAATGGATTCGGCTGCATCACGTCCCAAGGCACTGGATATTTCATCGGTTAATTTTCCTTGAACGATTTCAACTCCCCAAACAGAACCTACCAAATTAATAATGATAACCAATAGTCCAGGCATGGAAAGTACGGCGTAATAGGCCACTACAGCACTCAACCTAAAAGGGTTACTGGCATCCCAAGCCTTATAGGTATCCACAATCAATGAAGGCAAGTCCTGTATTTTAAATGTTTTTGTGTTTGCTTCTGTCATGATATAAATCTATTATGATATCCCTTATTAGGTTAACTGAAAACAACTTTTACTTAACTCAATTAAATTTATAAAAAAAAAGGCTGACCAATTGCCAACCTTTTATATTTATAGGTTTTTGTTGTATTATTTGAATGGATGGTATTCAAATTTCTGTCCTCCAACCGAAGTATCGGCCATTAAACCTGCTTTTGGCATAGCAAACACAATAACATTGTCGCTATAATTCGCGTCTTCAGAAACCCCTTTGTCTGCAACCACTGCAGAAACTTGAGCTGCAAATTCAAAATTTCCTTCCTTGAACTTTTCCAATGCTTCATCTGTTTCAAAAAAGATAACCTCAGTTAATGCTTGTCCTCCAGCTTGAAGCCCTACACTTAGTTTTTTAATGTTGGCCATCCCAATGGCGTTTCCGTTTTCATATACCACACCATTACCCATAGCACCTCCAATAACAAGTGCTCCTTTTCCTATGGTAGGAAAAATAACATAGCCTGAGGCACTGTCAAAAAATTTCTCCAGCCCTGGATCTTTTTCCAATAATGCTGCTTTTGCCTTGTCGGCATGCGCCATTACTTCTTTGTCTTTGTCGTTTTGAGCAGTGACACCTAATGTTATAAATAGAAGGCATACTGCCATAAATGTTTTAAGAGTCTTCATAATTGTATTGTTTTTAAGTTTCACTCAAAGATATTTAATTGACTCTTTAAGGACTGACTCAAAAAATTCAAATATTAGCTCAAATCCTTAAAAATCAAAAACCTATGATCTCATTAGGTGGTTTCTGAAATTTTAATTTTTATAAAAAAACGTAAAGTGTTTTTAAGAGTAAATCATCATTCTTTCATTCAAAAGAAAATAGCATAAAGTTTGGCTCCCAATAAATAACCCAACCCCAAGGTTAAAGGATACCCTAAAAACAACCAAAAATAATCCCAAAGGTTTAGCTCCCTACAAGCGCTTAACCCTATGTCACTCAACAACTGTATAAAATCGTACCAGGATTTAAGCCCAATTTTAATGGCTACTGCATTGGCTATTATCGCAACCAGTAAAATACTGATTCCTATGATGTAAAGTTTTACCAAAGTTGCATATATTAAAACATAATTAAGTCTGTAGTTACTTTAAAATTAAAAAGGAACCATTTAACGATTCCTTTTTATCCTTTGTTGAAATGAGTTTTATTTAAAAATACGCTTAGTAAGTAAAAACAAGCCATATTTTCCTGCTATTTTAAGTGCAGTTTGTAACCAATTTGCTGGTTTTAATTCTTCTTGAAATTCACTTTTTATAAGTTTCATTTCTTCCCAAGCAATATGTCTTTCCAAATCCAGACGTTTTAAATCTGTTTCTATGTCTTCAAAAGAGTGATATTGTTTCATGTGTTAGGTGTCAAAAAATTTAGAAGATAGACTTTTAATAATTTTATTGTTAATAAAAGCTCTGTTGTAATATACTACAGCTGTTACAATTAAAAAAATGGCAGCAACTATTAAATATCCCAAGGCCAAGCTGTTAAGCCATTCACCTATAGCCAAAGCCAGTGCAAATGCCAAGAAAAACAATCCGACAAATAGCAAACCTCCAATAATAAGGGCTTTTGCAAAAAAACTTACAGAAATACTAATCTGTTGGAATACTTTTAATTTAATGTATTCTTGTGATTTTTTTACATAAATTTCTCCTGCATCTGCCATCTTGCCAGATGTATTGTTTATAGATTCAAAAAGGTTCATTCAAATTAAGATTTTTGGTACTTTTTGTTTTTAGCTTTTAGTTCGCTTAATTTTTTTTCCAAAGAAGTAATTACGTCTTCTGTCTTATGGCTTACATTGCTTACTATAGTTTCCAATTGCTCATCCAAGGTTTCTTTTTTACTGGAAACCGAATGAGCCACCTTGTCCCTTAAGTGATGTGCTTCTTCAGACACTCTATCTCTGGCAGCTGCAGCTTCATCGGCTATTCTTTGTCTGGTTTTAGAACCCTTGTCTGGTGCAAACAAGATTCCTAAAGTGGCTCCTATGGCAGTTCCTGCCAATATTCCCAATAATGTACTACTTTCTTTTCCCATGATCATTTAATTTTTTTTAGTTAATAATTTTAGTAATCTGTGAGATTTTCTCTCTAACAAATCAAAATACCAAATTGGTATCATCTACATATGCAATTTACTAAAAAGTCCTTGACTTTTAACCAGTTCGGAACGTTGATTTAATATATAATACCATAGATTTTTCAATTTAAGGCAGTAATTATAAATAATTTAACATTTAGGCATAAAAAAAGCCTGGGAAAACCCAGGCTTTGTGGTTATGTTGGATAACTGTTATTTTATTTCAACCAATTCCAATTCAAAAGTTAAATCTTGACCAGCCAAAGGGTGGTTTCCATCAACAATAATATGATCTTCATTTACAGCAACCACTCGAAACTGATTTTCAGATCCATCTGGATTTTTTGATGCTAATCCCATACCTACTTCTGGTGCCATATCTTGAGGTAATTGTTCTTTTTTCACTTCGTGGAACAACTCCTTCCTAACGTCACCATATGCTTCTTCTTTGGCAATAACAACTGTTTTCTTATCGGCTACCTTCATATCCAATACAGCTTTTTCAAAACCAGGAATCAACATACCTTGACCAAGTGTAAACTCTAAAGGATCTCTATCCAAAGAACTGTCAAACACTTGACCGTTACTTAATTTTCCTGTGTAATGAACTTTAACCGTATCATTCTCTTTTACATGACTCATAAAATTGTGTTTTTTAATAATTTGGGCAAAACTACCAATTATTACCCGGAATACCATAAAACTACCAACTGTTATTAAAATATTAACGTAATACTTTAAAAAAACATTCTATTTTTTAATTACATAAAAAATATGCTTACTTTTATTTTAATCATGAACGGAAGTATGAGAATTTTAAAATGTGTTTTGGTAATAATCACAACTCTGGTTTTTGCATTTTCAAGTTATGCACAATCTACCAAACCAAAAAAAAACCCTCAGGGATTCTTTGGACAATAAATTGGATTACAGTGATTTTTTATTGAATCCTATAAAGGATTGTATTTTCCTTCAATTTGAAACACTTCCAGATTTTGTTGAAGAAAAATCATTGAAAAGTATTTTAAGCAGCCCTGGACTTGTAGTGGAGTTTGATAACAGAGACAATATTTTTACTCCTGATAAAGGATTTTTAATAAACACAACCTATCATTTTAATGCCAATTGGACAGGAAGCGATTATACGTTTGGAAATTTGGAAATTTCTGCATTGTATTACCATCAGTTTACACCTAAATTGGTTAGCGGACTGCGACTTGCTTCAGAAATGCAATTCAAGGACGCTCCTTTTTACACAGAACCCTATATAAATTTACGAGGTGTACCAAAAATGAGATATCAAGGCAAATCCACCTATGTAATGGAAACAGAACAACGTTTTGATTTTACCACAAGGTGGAGTTTAATGGGTTTTGGTGGCTTAGCTAAGGCTGTTGAAGAAAACGACTCCTTTTCCAATGCTGAATTGATTTATAATTACGGAACTGGGTTTAGATATTTAATTGCAAGGAAATTTAAAATTAGAATGGGAATAGATGTGGCTTGGTCCAATCACGATTTTGGATACTATATTGTTTTTGGCTGCGCTTGGAACAATAGGAAATAGCATTTTTTTATAATACCAATTCTTTGCATAAGAATTTTTGGAACCTTTGATTGTTTTGTTTGTCAAAGCAAACAAATTGCTTTCCAAAAAAATAAGCCAAAATATCAAAATGATTTTTTGGCTTATTAAGTCGGGGTGGCAGGATGATAACTCCCCTGCTCAAATCCCTTATATAGTGTACAATCCAAGCTTATTAAACTAGACTGTTTACCGATTTGTTGACAAGCTATATAAATGAACTTCTAGTAGTTTTTAACTACTTTTCTGATTAAGTAAATATACGATTTGTAAAGGTTTAAAGCAATATAAAAGCCATCAAATTATATGAATATTGCCTTCTAATTGTGAATAAATCTATTAACGACATCAATACTTATCCCTGTATATTCTGAAAACTCTTCTGTAGTGACAAACTGATGTGATTGCTTTCCTAAATACTCCCTAATGTCTTGTATTAATTTTCGACCATAGCGCTCACTCCTACCCGTTATGAGTTGGATATCTTTTGGGTAGATACATACTCTTTTAGTTTTCATGATGCTTTATCTATGCTTTATTTAGGGCTATAATATTGTTCATGCAAATATAAAACCATTCGTGCTTTTATTGGCAAAATCGGTATGGCTGACTTATATCGGAAGGTGATTTTTTATTTTCATTTATGAAGTTAGTTGTTTTGTTCTATTAATCAAAAAACGAATTATTATGGCAAAACAAACCGGAATTATTAAACTGAAAGGAACTAT
>Ga0070728_10001635_pt1 | contig 32076 bp, 23 predicted proteins | sample tdDd471_FD_66723 | JGI IMG/M metagenome (GOLD analysis project Ga0070728, IMG submission 66723) | Marine sediment microbial communities from the Atlantic coast under amendment with organic carbon and nitrate - tdDd47.1 | ecosystem: Environmental > Aquatic > Marine > Coastal > Sediment | place...
ACAAATATATCAATTATCCCATCTTCAGTCATAGTGGGGTTATCGTCATTGGCAATAGGAGGGTCATTGACCGCATTGACGGTAATCGAGACAGTCGCCACATTCGATGTGTCACCACTCACATCATCAACTGTGTAGGTGAAGCTATCCGACCCATTGAAATTGAGATTGGGAGTGTATGTCACCACCCCCGTGGTTGGATTGATGCTCGTGCTACCATTGGACGTGCCCGAAATAATTGTCACGGTGGTTAGATCAAGCCCGTTATCCACATCCGTGTCATTGCTGAATACAAATATATCAATTATCCCATCTTCAGTCATAGTGGGGTTATCGTCATTGGCTACAGGAGGGTCATTGACCGCATTAACGGTAATCGAGACGGTAGCAATATTTGATGTGTCACCACTCACATCATCAACTGTGTAGGTGAAGCTATCCGTGCCATTGAAATTGAGATTTGGTGTGTAAGTGACCACACCCGTGGTTGGATTGATGCTCGTGCCACCATTGGATGCTAGTCCTGCAATGGTCACTGTTGCCAAATCAAGGGCGTTATCCATGTCTGTATCATTGCTAAGTACAGGAATATCGACTGCCATGTTCTCCATAGTGATTGTGTTGTCATTACTCGCGATAGGTGGCACATTAGCAGGAACGGGTGTGTTTGTTGAGGTTGGTGGAATCGATGTTTGCGATGGCGAAGTTGTATTGGTAGGAATAAGTGCCGTGGATGAGGGTGTTGGTGTCGGTATAAGCCCTGAGCTGACTGCAACAGCAGTAGTCGCGGATGCTGAGCTAACCGACACAACAGTAGATGTTGATGTAGGGCTAAAAGTCAGCGTAGGTGTTGCTGTAGGGTTAAAAGTTTGAGTAGGTGTTGAAAAAATAGTTGAACTACTAGCCACTGTGGCAGAAGGTTCAACTGTTTCTGTAAGCGTCAAGGTAATTGTAGATGTCATTGAAGGCGTTGCTGTAGGTGTAGTGGTCAATGTTTCTGTCGCTGTCGATGATGGAATCTGAACAATCTTGATTGCTGTCACAGGCTCATTATCGGTATACGGAACTGATTCCAATAATTCAGCAAGAAGATCTGTCATTCGGGCTTCTACATCAGCCACTGGTGGCTGTTCGTCACGGATCGCATCTTCAATTGCTTGAATCCGTACTCGTTTTATCGGTTGTTCAAAAACGTCACCCGTGTAATCTGCATATAAAATAGAATGGAGTGAAACCGGAACAACCCGATTTGATTCCCTTGGGAGAAAAATTACTAATGAAAAGGAACACATACAGGGTATAAACACAAGAAAGAACAATAGCCATTTGCGTGACTTTCGTTCTGTGCCTTCTTGGCGAGTGTTTGGTATGTTGTTCACAACATTCATTTTGAACTACTTGATATCCCAAACGCCTCAATCATCTATGACATTGAGACGTTTTTGCTATATCTGATCGATATTTACTCGCTACTCAAATTTTTGCCATATTTCCTAAATTGGATACCTCATGCACACTAGAGTTCCCTGTTCGGGTCTACTTTTGATATTAAGAGAACCACCATGAAGTTCACAAATCCTTTTCACAATAAATAGCCCCAAACCCAATCCCTGCTGCTCCTGTAATGTACGATCAAACTGCATATATGCACCAATATCGTTGATTTGCTCGCTAGTCATACCTACACCACGATCAAGAACACAAATCACAAATTCTTTTTCCATTTTACGCGCTTTGATTTCGACAGTTTGACCCGACTTAGAGAATTTAAAGGCATTGTCGACTAGCTCCTCAACGCATTTACCAAAATTCTCATGAGCAATTGCAAGTGCTTGATCAACGGCTTTGATCGATAGATCTGCTGTGCGATTATGTGAATTGGCAACATCATATGCACGTTCTTCGATTATGGCACGAATACTTGGCGTAATGTTGTTTCGGAGTCGTTTCACTTGCTCTGTATCACTGGCTATTACCTCGAGCTGGGCATAGACCAAATAGTTTTCAATTAGTCGATGTAATCGTTTCGATCCATCCCAAATTGCGTCTCCGAAAGATCGTATTTCTTCAACCGACATCGGACTATCAGTTATCCGGAGGAGATCAGAAAATCCCATAATCTGCATAAGCGGAGTCCGTAATTCATGTGGCAGTGCGTAGATAATATTCTTTCTTAATTTAGAAAACGATGTTTCCATCTTATCTTTTACTGCACCGACTTTCTTAAGTTGTGTCTCTACAGCAACAATTAACTCATCATTCGAAAATGGCTTCGTAATAAAATCATCCGCTCCGAGTTCCATGCCACGTCGCATGTCTTCCCGCTCAGACATTGCCGTCAGAAATACAAAGGGAATGAGCTGAGTTTTCTTAGAGCTTCGTAATCGAGAGATGACCTCATATCCGTTCATAACGGGCATATTGACATCACATATTATGAGATCAGGAATATACTCCATGGCGGCTAATAACCCATCACGCCCGTTGTTTTCGCCAAAAACCTTAAAACCTTCAGCTTCGAGCGTATCTATAATATTGTCTAATACCGATGCTTCATCTTCGATGACCAGTATTGCTGTCATATTATTTCTAACTTTCTCACTTGTTTTATAATTGGTAACTGAATCACGAAAGTTGTTCCTTGTCCACTGATGCTATTCACTTCTATAGTTCCTTCGTGTAGTTCGACAACCATCTTAGCAATGTACAAACCCAAACCAGTGCCACCAATACTGCCGACATTACCTGCTCGCGAAAATGGGGTGAACAACCGCTCTTGATCTTTCTGAGGGATTCCGATACCTGAATCTTTCACATGAATCAAAAGCTGTTCGTTATCAACGATGATATTAAATCCAACTTCACCACCTTCTGGAGAATACTTCACCGCGTTTGAAAGTAGATTCGTTAACACAAGACGCATTAAACGCGGGTCAAATACCATCTCTAATGATTCAACTGTTGTCTTGAACACAATCTCATGAGCTAAGCTAGAGTTCATCTGCATTTCGTCAGATATCGATTGAGAAAACGATATGACCTCAAGCTTCTCGGGATTGAACTCAAGACGGCCTGCTTCAGTCCGCCCAATGAGAAGTACATCTTCTAATAGCTCTGTCATATTCCTTACAGACATTTCAATTCGGTCGAAGTGCTTAGTTTTCTTATCAGTAGAGGCTTTGTGTCCGTATCTACGAATAAAGTCTGATGAAGACAAAATCGTAGCCAATGGTGTTCGGAACTCATGCGAAACCATCGATACAAATCTGGATTTAAGTTGCCGTAGGTCCCGCTCTTTTTCGATTTGTTGAACAAGTTCAATTTCACGAAATCGTCGTTCAGTCACTTCCTGTAAACCTTGAACCATGTGATTAAAGGCATGAGCTAGCAATGCAATCTCATCATGACCTTCTGGACGAACGCTAACATTGAGATCGCCTTTAGCCACCTGTTGCGTAGCATCTACAACGATATTGAGAGGTCTTGTGATACGACGAGCAATATAGACCCCAATAGCGACGATAATCGTTACACCCATTAACAATAAAGCGAAAATCTGTATTCGCGTATTTTGACTCGGATTAACCAGAAAACTCTCTGGTAGTGCGGTTCCCATCACGCCTAGATCCTTCCCATTCCGTGCCTCCCATGGACCGAGTAGCTCCCGATAGGATATGCTCGCAATCTGGACATTACGCATAATGCTTTGATCATCTTGGCTATCGAATATTGAGCTAACCTCACTTGAATTGATGGGTAGTTTCTTGATTTCGTCATTAAGCAGGGAAGACGCAAGAAAATTTCCACCGACATCGTAAAGCGTCACTTGAGCTAATGTGTCTTCGCGGAATTCTTTAACCAAATCGTCTACAGGCTTCCCGATGAGAACGACCCCTACTAGATTCTTCATGTCATCTACGATAGGACCTGATGTGTAAAAGTAATCCCCCCAATTTGCCTGTATAAAACCTGCATATTTATCTCGATTATTGTCGTCGATAACTCGACCGATCACAGGTTTTACAATCTCCCAATCTGCGAAAGACGCGTCACCTCGACTGTACTCATAGTCCTCTATAGGATCATCCGCATCACGGCGCATTGAAAGTACGCTGACACCCTTATTATCCAATATTTCGATGGCGAGTTGCCTCGAATTAGTTGCTAAAGGCAGAACTAGCTCACGTAGCTCTTCGGCATCACCTACTGTAATGGATTGTGGAACACCTTCTGTATTAGCAATTAGACGCATGGTTTCTAGTAAACGATTCTCTTCGATTACCATCTGATCCGATGCAAGTTTGCCTGTTTCAATTAGCTGATTGAAAAACCGTTGTTCAATTGAATCTAGAAGAGCCTGAGTTAAAATAAATGCACCAATAATTGCAATAATACTTGCCAGAATAATGTATGGAATTGTAATTTTAAAACGAATAGAGGTTTTTACTTTGGGTAATAACATTCTGCCATCTGCATCACCTGTTAATGAAGCATTTACGTGAGCTTCCATTAGAGGCTGTATGACATCTGAATCTGAACCTGTATTAGTTTCTACAATATTCCCTTGATAGCTTTCTGTCATCACAGCTTTTTGAATGGCTCTTGTCCGCAATTGTGCTACTAGCCAACTATTGCTATTTTTGTGTAATTGATGGCTTACTTCTGTTAGTCGGTCAATCAGTAATGTATTGGAGAGACATAATTCCGCTGCTTGTAATCGTAAAACTTCAAGTTCTGTATCATGTGCATCAGTGAGATCGGTAATATCGATCTTGTTCTCTAAAATATTCCGTGCCGCTTGAATCATCATGGTCTTCGGTTGCGCGTCTTCTCCCCAAATAAGCGGTGTTAGCGGTGTGTTACCATAATAGAATGCGCGAAGGACTTCAACAGCAGCTGTTAGCTCACCTTGCAGAAGATACGCATCAAGTTCCGTATGGCTGCGCTGACGATCTGACTCTAGCTTCTTCTCAAAACCCCTGACCAGTGATTGCCCTTTTGCAGTCGTTTTGATATATGTGGATTTGAATGGAATGTCATAAAGGGTGGAATTTACGATACGCTTGAGTTGAGTGACTAAGGACTTATCTTGTTGAATTAACCCCAGATTCGATAGATAACGCAATTCAATCATTAGATTACGCCCAAAGATTCGATTCATTTTCACAACATCTAAATCTTTGATTGTTTTTGGTTCTATGAATTGTGAGACCAGGTAGATGGTCTTGAGTTTCTTTTTCTTCTGAGTCATGTCATTCATTAATAAAACACCAATATAATGCCTGCACAATACTTAGACGAAGAATATTTACATATCGTTATTAGTATAACAAGCTGTTACAGTTAATTACACCATATACGATTTTTACTCAAATAGAATAAAGGAATGGGATATACGAATTCTCAGACAATAAGTTAGTGTCTGTCGATAGGATCATAGCGAGGTAATAAACGTATGACGTGCGTTATGTTTGTGAGCATTAATTTGAAGTTCGTAGGATTTGACTAATTTTGTGCATAAGGTCATCATTGGCAATTGGCTTACGTAAGAACATCGCAAACGTGCCTAGTGGGATTTCCCAACGGGTTAATGTTGCAGTTCCGGCTGTCAGAGCCATTATTGGGATATGTTTCGTCTTGGGATTAAGTTTGAGTTTCTTCGCCCACTCTACACCGTTATCAGTAGGCAAGTAAATATCCATAATAATCAAATCAGGGATATGCTCTATAGCCATTTCATAACCTTTCGGACCATCCGTTGCCCAAATGTATTGAAAAGCCGTATTCTTTTGCACAACTCGCGCTATTAAGCGAATAAGGATTTCATTGTCTTCTATATGAAGTATCGTTTGCACGGTCATGTTCCAGAACACCTTTTAAGCGAATTGATAGCTACTGTAATCATAGCACATATCCAATAAACACACGGATGAGTATTATGAATTGAGTTTACTATTTACGCTGTCACTAAATATGACATAGAATTCACAGTAGACTATGGACAGCAGTCGACAGATTACTACAAATACTTTTCTTTGAAATAAAGGTGTTAGCACCGGCAATCAGGGATTCGTTTATGCTTTTAGGGTCATCGCGTATAGATAGCATGACAATGGGGATGTTTGCAGTTCTTGAATCTTGTCGTAATATTCTACAGAGTTCAAAACCATCAATGATGGGCATCATAATGTCAATTATGAAGAGATCAACATTGATTGCTTCAACAAGACTTAGTGCAATTTCGGCATTTGGTGCCTTAATAGAGGTGAGGCTTTCTCTTCTCAGTATCTTCCCTACTAGGGTCAAAAGGCTCTCATCATCATCTATTATCATGATTGTTTTAGTCATTTAGATAACCTCGCTCCAACATCAACTAGATTCCATCCAACTGATTCGATTGATAAACTATGCAAAACTAAACATATTTTCTTCAAATAAAACATGTGCTACGCACCTCCCCAAACGAAGTACATCACCGTTGTCTAATGGATATGGAACAAAGCGATTTAGTTGTTCTTCGTTTATGTATGTACCATTTGTACTGTCCAAATCCACGATACATATCTGTCCACTCTCATTTTGAACGAGCTTCGCATGTTCACGACTGATACCATACTCTGTGGCACCAAAGGTTGATAAATCTATAAGAGAGGATGATTGACAATGATTCTCGAAGCGCCCTAGTGTGGCTTCCCCTTTGATTCGAATCGGCAGAATTCCTGTTCGCAAATTCAGATAGATCTGTTGATCGCTGTGGAGTTTACTCGTATCGCGACGACTAGTTACAAACCTCGCTTGAGTATCGATATTATGTATATTGCTTGCGCTCAGTTCATTTAACATTAGAATCTCCTTAAATTAGTCTATATTTGCAGCTGCTTACCTCAAATAATATACAGCTTACCAACAAGCAATATCATTCGGGACGATACGCAATTCGGAGTACGTAGATCTACTTAGCAATAAATTTTGGGGTTCTAATGCTCAACAAAATCGTGGATATTGTCACCTAACAAAAGACTTATCAACTCGTCATTTGTAATACTATTGTAGAGTCCGATAAATCTTTCAAATTCTATTTTCTACAGAACAATAATATTAAAAAACACTTTCGAGACTTTACAGATATGCTTGTAAATATTTTTCGAGATGACAATTGAGCGGGTGAAGTATAGAAAAGTGGCATCTATCCGGTAGGACTTCAAGTGCTAGGCTACGTATATCTACCTAATTGCTAATTATTGAGATAAACAACTTTGCAGAACAGCAAGTATCTACCATAATAATTAGACAATCCAGAAAGGAAACGCTCGTGATACAAGTCTTTCTTATGATCTTGATCATGCTTCTTACTGCCTGTGGTTCAACAGAAGGCAGTGTAGCAACACCAGAAATCATTGCAACTGTACGTGTACAACCAACAGGTGATGCCGTCCGAGTTGGGATACTTGCAATACGGAGTGCTGAAGCAGCAAATGCTCAGTATGGTGGTATTGTTGCCTATCTGGAAGAAAAGTTAGAACGACCTTTTATACTTGTTCCTGTAACACAAGAATCACAATTTGAATTGGTTGAGGCAGGCGAATTAGACTTTACATTTAATAACCCACTGGCTGCTGTACAAATTCAACGTCTTTATGATACGAATTTTCTTGCTACACTGTCCCGTGCTAATACGGGAACCTCGTTTAGTTCATTAATCATTGTGAGAGCGAATAGTGATATCGAAACGCTGGACGATTTACGTGGTGCGAAAGGCACTTGCGTAGATCAAGAAACAGCGGCGGCGGGATGTATCTTTCAAGTATTTCACTTAATTGAACGTGGCATTGATCCATTCACTGATTTTGCCGAATTTACCGAAACACCATCGCAGGATAATATTGTTCTTGGGGTTCTGAACGGCACATATGATGTAGGATTTATTCGCACAGGCCAACTTGAGCGGATGCTTGCAGAAGGTACGCTCTTAAGTCTTGATGATATTCGTATATTAGATCAAGCCGATGACGACTTCTATTTCCCACACACAACGGTACTGTATCCAGAGTGGCCTTTCGCTGCTCTCCCAAATACTGATCCTGAACTTGTTGTGGCTGTAACAGAAGCCCTAATTAATATACCGGCAGATCATCCTGCCTTAGCGACTATCGGAGCAAACGGCTTTGTCGAGGATGTAGATTACTCGCAGCTCAGTGATCTGATTGTCACCTTAAAATTACTCAGCTGGGATGTCGGTGCCTAAATGGCGTGAGGATAAGATGCTTCAATACCAGAAATTTAGAAACAGTATAGCCTTACGCTATTTTCTCGCAATAGTGGCTGTGCTTATCATCGGTCAATTAGTGTTTTCTACCATTGTGATTTATACAAATTTTGCTCAACAACAGGAAGATTTACATAAACGTGCAGTTGCACATGTGATTTTTTTGAGTGAAGTCATCCCCGACAATATCCTAGCCAACAACTTCTATCCGATCGAAACATTGATGCAACGGACAGCTGCTGAATCAGACTTTGTCTACAGTCTTGTTACAAATGTTGATGGTCAAATCATTACAAATTATCTTGAGGGAGATGATCCTCTAGTTCAAGATGCGCTAAAATTTGCAGAAGAACCCAACACATTATCCCGTGTCAACTATTTGTCTCAGTTGAACGGGATCATCGAGGTCGAAAGCCCTGTTATAGCTGATGGATTACTGATCAGTCATGTCCGATTAGGCTATACTACAGAGAGTCTATATGTACGCCTGAGAAACAATGTGATCACTACTTTGATCTTGTCGGCTATATTATCTGCTTCGCTAGCTCTTGTTAGTATATTGCTATTTAATATTCAGATCCGTAATCCTTTGAATGAATTAAGCAACGTTGCAACACAACTTGCCCGCGGTAATCTAGATAAGCGATCTGTGGCACAGGGCAATACCGAAATCAGTCAACTGCAATATGCTTTCAATGAAATGGCTTCTCAAATCCAAGCAAGCATCGATGAACTTGATAAGCTATCGCAGGTCGCTAGTCGTACCAAAAATGCAGTTATTATTTGTGATCCATTGGGACGTATTGAATGGATTAATCAGGCATTTATTGAAATTACAGGTTATACGCTGGAAGAAGTGAAATGTAAAACACCCGGATCACTCTTACAGGGCGAAAACAGTGACCCCGAAACTATTAATTACATGAGAGATCACATTAGACGCGGTGAAGGGTTTGATGCAGAAATTATCAATTATCATAAGTCAGGCAAACCCTATTGGATAGCGATTGAAGTCCGACCAGCTTATGATCAAGATGGGAAGCTTAAGAATTTTATCGCCATTGAAACAGACATCACAGAGCGTAAGGTCGCTGAGCAGAGAATTCGCGAAAGTGAAGCACTAAAATCAGGTATTCTTGAAACAGCCTTGGATGCCATCATCTCAATTGATCATAACAGCAACATCATTGAATTTAATTCATCAGCAGAACAAATATTTGGTTACACGCACGATGACGTTATTGGTAAGCAACTGAGTGATGTCATCGTTCCAACCCATTTAAGAGAAGCCCACATTAAGGGTCTGAACCGCTATATAAATACCCATGAAGCCCATGTTCTTGGACAACGTATTGAAATGCCTGCTCTACGATCGGACGGGACAGAATTTCCTGTTGAGCTTGCTATTACCGCACTCGAATATAATGATGCTCCAATTTTTACAGCTCATCTTCGAGATATTACCGAGCGCAAACAAGCTGAGGAAAAGATTCAACAATATGCACAGGACTTACAGGTTACCAATGCGGATCTCAAGCAACAGGAAGAAAGATTACGATCGCTGATTTTGATTGCGACCAAAACAACAGAGACACAGCAACAACTTGACCTCGTGGTTGAGCAAGGGGCAAAAGCTCTACGGTTATCAGTCGGTATTATTTGTGATCTAGTTGGTGAAGAGTTAGAAATTAGAGCGGTATATGCTCCCGCTATGGATATTCAGCATCACACTCGCCTGAAGCTTATAAATACCATCGAAGCAACACTTGTAGAAAACCGTGAGATTTTTTCGAGTTCTAATCTTGAAGAATATGATGCACAGTTAACGTCAGCATTACCCTTAATCACAAAATCTTATATTGGGATATCCGTTCGGGTCAATGGCACAGCGAAAGGTATACTTAGTTTTGTATCCGATAAACCCCGTGACTCTTTTACTGGATCGGATTATGATTTTCTACAAATGATGGCGCGCTGGGTGAGTGTGACGATAGAACGGCAGGAAGCCCGAGATGAGTTATCTGCTTATGCCGATGAGCTCGAACGGAGCAATCGTGAGTTGCAAAATTTTGCGTATGTTTCCTCTCATGACTTACAAGAACCCCTCCGTAAAATACAAGCCTTCGGAAGCCGTATTGAATCACGTTATGCAGATGTACTTGATGAGCGTGGTATTGATTATCTTCAACGGATCCAGAATGCTGCACATCGTATGCAGGATCTTATCAACGACTTACTGGCTTTCTCACGTGTGACCAATCAAGAAAAAGCATTCCGTGAGGTTGACTTAAACAAATCCTTGGCAGGCGTACTATCAGACTTAGAAATTCGGATCAATGAAACACATACGTCTATCCATCGAGATGAGTTACCCATAATTGATGCTGAACCCTTGCACATGCGTCAACTATTTCAAAATATCATTAGTAATGCAATTAAATTTCAACATACAGATCGACATCCAGAAATTTTTATTAGATCAACGATCAAACAAAAAAATCGACGAGATATGGTAGAAGTTCAAATTATTGATAATGGTATCGGCTTTGATGAAAAATATGCGGATAAAATCTTTACCATCTTCCAACGCTTACATACAAGACAGGATTATGAGGGAACGGGTATCGGTCTGGCTATCTGTCGTCGGATTGTCGAACATCATCAAGGTACAATACAAGCTACGAGTCAGGAAAATGTGGGAACTACCTTTACCATTTGTTTGCCCATAAAACAGATGAGTTAAGGTTTTGATACGTAGATACGTAGGTCTACGTATTTCCTCTCGAATTGTTCCCAGCTGATTTACATCATATCAGCAACATAATACAGTATTATCAGTATCTTATTCTATAAAGGATGTCCACAGTGCCTAAATTTTTTGTGTTATTTGTTGTTGGTCTGATAATTGCAGGGTGTGCACAAAGCTCTACAAATGATGATGTAGAGGCTTATCATGTGCTTGACGACGCTCAGATCAATGTGGGTGATACTGTACCATCGCCCTCTGGTGACGTGATTTTGACCATTACCGGACGTATTCATAACAAAAATGTGGGTGATAACCTCCAATTCGACATGGAGACACTTGAACAACTTGGACTTATTGAATATAGCGTTGACGATCAACAAGCAGAAGGTCGTGTTGTGACATTTCAAGGTGTTTTATTGAGTAAGGTGTTGGAAGTTGCCGGTATCGACGAAGAAGCGACAAGCTTAAAAACAATCGCACTAAATGATTATGCAATTGATATTCCACTCTCGGATGCTACCGATTATCCCGTCATGATTGCAACGTCGGTTGATGGTGAGCGAATGACAATCGAGCGTTATGGCCCAACCCGAATCATCTATCCTTATGAATCATATGAATTTGATGTCATTACCTATGATCCTCGCTGGATATGGCAACTCAGTACGATAATTGTCGAATAGGAATTACATGAATCGAACTATCGACTATCGCCAAGCTGTAAGATTCCGAACATCAGGTAAACTGCTTGCGGTCTTATCGATTATATTACTGTTGACCATTTCAATACTCAGTGTGGTCATGTTTAGCCAGATACAATCCTTGCGCAATAATGTCGAAATCACTGAAAACATTATCAACGCTAACATTCGCACATTAGGGCAATTACAACGCGAATTATTAAGGCTCAAAATAGCCCTGATTGATGACAGTGATAATGAAACAATCGATCTTTACCGTGCATTCACGTCGCAACGCATGAATGAAGTCACGCTATCCTATTATAAGAATACCTTAGGTGCGGATGAGCTAATTAATCGTGCGAATGTTCTTGTTTCACAATGGAGAACCGATGTTGAGCCCTTGATTTTAGATGTCCTCTTAGATGCAACAGACGATGACACTGCGATACGTAACGACATCATCGTGTTGATTGATGAAATCGAATTGCAATTCAACAATCTTGCATCGCAGGGTGAGCTTAATCGTAAGTATCAAGCAGGCGATGCAAATCATGCCGCGCAAGATTTTGTGAGTAACGCACAGTATATTCTAATTGGTCTCGGTGCCACGATACTTGGCTATCTTCTGTTTATTGGCTTAGCCGCAATAGACTACCTTCGTTTTGATAAACAACGTGAAATGGCCAATGAAGAACTCCGTGTACAACAAGCTAGATTCCGAGCATTATTGGAGATCGCAACACAATCAGCTAATATAGAAGAACAACTTCAGGAAATTGTGGAACAGGGATCCACGATGCTCGGAATGGAAATTGGTCTAATCAGTCAAATTCGAGATAAGAGCTATACTGTGGTAAGTTCCTTTGCACCCAAGTACAATATCAGCAATGGTATGAAATGTAGCCTTGATGCAACCCTCTGTAAACAGACAATCCAATCTGATCAAGTGTTAAGCATCCCCAATATTCCAAATGTTATGGAAATTCATAATCCTTGCTTTGCTGATATCTTACCAAAGAGCTATATCGGAATCCCGATTATGGTCAACCAGCATGTTTATGGAACGCTGAGTTTTGTTAGTGATCATATTCGTGAAACAGCGTTTTCCGAAACAGATCAAGACTTCGTTCGATTAATGGGGCAATGGGTTAATATTTCGCTCGAACGTCAGCAATCGCGTGACAACTTAGCCACATACGCGACAAACCTAGAGAAGAGCAATACTGAACTACAGCAATTTGCGTATGCCGCATCGCATGATTTACAAGAACCACTCCGGAAGATACAAACCTTTGGGAGCCGAATCACCGATCGATACAGTGACCAACTGGATGAACGCGGCAAGGAATATCTGGCACGGATGCAAAATGCCGCACAACGTATGCAAGTTTTGATACAAGATTTGTTACTACTGTCGCGGGTAACGACACAGGCACAACCACTCGAATCAACTAACCTTAATGATGTTATTGCAGGCGTATTATCCGATCTGGAGGTTCAAATCGAAAAAGCAAATGCGACGATTACTATTCAACCTCTGCCAACCATCACTGCCGATACAACTCAAATGCGCCAACTATTTCAAAATGTCATAAGTAATGGAATCAAATTTGCACGTGAAGGCGTAGACGTACAAATAGAGATTTCTGGAAAAATAAACACCCTTAAGCCCAAAGCAGAAGTTGAGATTTGTATCAGTGACAATGGAATTGGATTTGAACAGCAATACGCAGAACGTATCTTCAGCGTATTTCAGCGTTTACATGGTCGTGGTGAGTATGAAGGCACTGGTGTGGGGCTTGCATTGTGTCGTAAGATTGTGGAGCGTCATAATGGGAACATTATTGCTAAAGGACAATTGGGTGTAGGAGCACAGTTCATTATCACACTTCCATTAGATATTAGTACGGAGAAACAAGATGAACAATAACAAAATTATTATCTTGATGGCAGACGATGATCCCGAAGACCGGATGCTTACACAAGATGCATTCGAGGAAGCTCATCTCGAAAATGAGCTACACTTTGTGGTTGATGGTGAAGACTTAATGGATTATCTATGCCGCCGTGGACGACATGAACATTTGACTAATGTGGCTCTGCCAGGCTTGATTCTACTTGATTTAAATATGCCAAAGAAAGATGGGAGAGAAGCTTTAGCAGAGATTAAGGCACATCCCAAATTCAAGCAAATTCCTATTATTGTCTTGACAACCTCGCACGCAGATACCGATATTGTTCGTACCTATAATCTTGGTGTGAATTCTTTCATTTCCAAACCTGTCACGTTTGAAGGCTTGGTTAATGTGATGAAATCACTCGGCAACTATTGGTTTAATATTGTATCCTTACCACCAGAAAATATGAATGATGACCATGACTGTTAATGAGATTCAGGTTCTTCTGATTGATGATGATGAGGATGACTTTCTCATCACTCGTGAGTTCTTAGAAGATAGTCCAAATATTAAATTTAACCTAGATTGGACATCCGATTATCATGCTGCCTTAGACGCAATCCAAAGAGAAGACTATGAAGTCTATCTAGTTGATTTACATCTAGGGCATTGGAACGGTTTTGATCTTATCAAACGTGCCATTGCAATGGGCTGCCGGAAACCCCTGATTTTACTGACTGGTGCGGGGGAACGAGAGATTGACCAGCAGGCACTGGAATTGGGTGCTGCGGACTATCTTGTGAAGGGGCAATTCAACTCACAAATGCTTGAGAGGGCTATTCTCTATGCTATTCGTCATTGGAATACACTTGATGAATTGCGCCTAAGCGAAACCAAAGCTCGAGCAGTTCTTGAGACTCAGACAGAGTTTATCTGTCGCTTTAAAATTGATACCTCGTTGACGTTTGTGAATAGTGCTTATGCGTCTTATTTTGACAAATCACCTGATGAACTCATTGGTCAGAAATGGATTTCACTTGTTCCAGAAGACCAGCACATAGGTATAATCAAGCATGTGACCGATGTTGCATTGGGCAAAGAACCTGTGACCTATGAACATGAGGTGTTAACGCCTAGGGGTGAAATACGCTGGCAACAATGGACAGATAAGCCAATTTTGGATGAAGATGGCCATGTGATTGAGCTACAGTCAGTTGGTATTGATATAACAGAACGCAAAAGAGCTGAAAAATCATTGCGTGATGCTTTGGAGAAAGAACGAGAATTGAATGAACTCAAATCACGCTTTGTCTCTATGGCATCACATGAATTCCGTACGCCACTAACAACTATTTTGTCAGTCGCCAGTTTTCTTGAAATGGCGGAAGAACAGATTTCCAGCGAAAAGCGTATCTCACGCCTACAAAAAATCCAAATTGCTGCTAACGAAATGACCGAACTTCTAAACGATGTATTACTTTTTGGCAAAGCTGAGGCAAATCGTCTAGACTATCAACCTAAGGAAATAGATATTGTTACCTTTAGTAGAGAGATTGTTGAAGATATTCTGGCGGCATCAGGACGAGAGCATCATATTCAATTTATAGACCAGACATGTCAATCCACTGCAATGCTTGATGATAAGCTAATGCGGCAAGTCATGACCAATCTTGTATCGAATGCCATCAAATACTCACCAAAAGGTAGCAACATCCGTATTGAAATTCTTTGTGATGAACAGCGTTTGACAATAACAGTCTGCGATCAGGGTATAGGTATCCCCGAAAAAGACCAACAACACTTGTTCGAGCCATTTCATCGTGCAAAAAATGTGCGGGATATATCAGGAACAGGCTTAGGGCTTGCTATCACGAAAAAAGCGATTGACCTACACAAGGGATCGATTACCTTCAAAAGTAAACCGAATCAAGGAACCTGTTTCACAGTCAGGATTCCTCAATCAATAGGATAGATAAACATGACAAAAATTCTCGTCATAGAAGACGAAACAATGATTCGTGAATCTATTGTCGATACCCTCGAATTTGCTGAGTATGAAACGGCAGCTGCCTCAAATGGCGTGGAGGGTGTCAAATTAGCAAAGAAATTTGAACCTGATTTGGTTCTATGTGATGTTATGATGCCAGAGCTCGACGGACATGGTGTTTTGCTCGAATTGAGCCAGCTACCAAAGTTATCCCACGTGCCCTTTATCTTTCTAACCGCTAAAGCATCTCATGACGATATTCGTCGTGGGATGTCGCTCGGTGCGGATGATTATCTAACAAAACCATTCAGTGCGACTGAATTGCTAGAAGCAATTAAAACACGTCTGGATCGCCATTCTCAATTACAGAAATATAACTTACAACAAATGGAATATGTTCGGCAGTATATCAATCTTACGCTACCTCATGAATTGCGAACCCCTCTTTCGGGCATTATGGGTTATCTTTACATGTTGGAAACCGGATTTGAAGATATGGATGCAGAAACCATTCGAGATATGTTGAGCAAAATCAAAAACTCATCCAATCGATTGAGCCATTTAGTCGAAAATTATGTGGCTTATTCTCAGATAAAACTAATTCAAAATGACCCAGAGCTTACTGAAAAAATTCGTAATTTCAGCAAACTTCCCGATATCATGGATTTAGTATCCCAGATTGCGGAAACGACTGCGTTTGAGGCTGATCGGTTAAATGATTTAAGGATCGAAATTGAACCAGCAACTGTCCATATATTCTACGATCATGCCAAAAAGCTACTCAGTGAGATTTTTAGTAATGCCTTCAAGTTTTCTGAAAAAGAAACACTTGTTGAAATTAATGCCCGTGTTGAGGGCTCTCGCTATGTTATTTCTGTTTCCAATCATGGACGAGGGATGACACAAGAGCAAATTGATAATATCAACGTCAACAATCAATTTGAGCGAGAAACATATGAGCAACAAGGCGCAGGATTAGGTCTAGTCATTTCAAAGCATATTGTTGAGATTTACGAAGGCGATCTCATTATAGAAAGTGAGCCTGATGCAATAACATCTGTGCACATTGTTCTTCAGTTAGATAGCTAATAACTTAGCTTAATAAGCCATATTCCGTGGCAAATTTTATGAGCTGAGTCGGTGTTTTAAGACCAAGCTTGGACATAAAGTTGCTACGATGTTTTTCAACAGTACGCGGGCTAATCGACAGTTTGTCAGCTATATCCACACTTGTTAGCCCCTCAATAGCCAGTAAGAGGATTTCGCGTTCACGATCTGTCAGTAAATCATAAATATTCGCTACGTATCCAGCATTTGAGCGTGAGTTCAGCATCCATTCAAACGCTTTTTCGGCAAGGGCTTGTCCGATGTACTGCTCACCTCTCGCAACCTTGTGGATTGCATCAATAATTTCTAAAGAGGTCGATTCTTTCAATATATAGCCTGTTGCCCCACTCTTAAGCGCTTCAACCGCATAGACTTCTTGTTTTTGATTAGACAAGGCAAGGATTCGAACCAGTGGCATTTGTTGCCGTATAATTTTGATAATATCAAACCCATTGGATCCGTCTATCGCTAGATCAAGGATAATTATATCAATATCATGTTGGCGTAACTGCTGTAACAGCTGGTTACGATCGCCTGCCTGTGCAACAATGTCCATATCGGTGACTTGGTCAATAATCTGTTGGAGTCCATGCCGTATGATGTCATGGTCATCTGCGATGAGGATACGTATTGAGGATATGGACGTGGGTTTTACTGTTACAGAAGGTGATTTTCGAGAAATAATAGACTTGTTATGAATTGTATCGGTAGTGATTTCAATCGGTAAATCTAGTGTGATCTGTGTTCCATCGCCCGATATTGAATTAATATCGATTTCACCGTTAAGTAGTGTCACTCGTTCAATCATACTTTGGATTCCAACAGTACTGCCTTGCAACGCTTGGTGAACATCAAAACCTTTGCCATTCTCTCGAATGTCTGCATATAAGCGGTTGTCACGAACCGATATACGAATCATCACATCTTTTGTTTCTGAGTGTTGTACAATATTTTTCAAGACTTCATCAAAGACACGATAGATGGCAACTTTTTCTTCTGTCGTACACTGTGGTGTATGGCCAGCTCGTTCAAAGTCGATACGAAGTTGGTGATTAATCTTATATTGCTCAAATAACCAGTTCAGTACAGAAATAATATTCAGGTGATCGATCATTGTTGGCATAAGACGGAGTGATAAGCCTGCTGTTTGGCTAATCACATTATCCATAATTGGAACAGCCGTGTCTATAACAGCTAAATCTTGGGTCTGCTGTGCTATATTGAGCAACATTTTCAAACCACTTAGCGGCTCTTGAATATCTACCTCTATGTCATGAGCAAGCATCCGCCGTTCACGTTCCTGTAAATCTACTAGTCGCCGTGCAAATTGCTGGAGGCGTGTACGTTCTTCAAAGACATATTTGTTAAGGCGCGCCTCAACAGCATTGGTTAATTGTTTATAATTAAATGGTTTTGTAAGATAATCATCCGCTCCAAGATTCATACCCGCACGCACATCATCATAACTTGCCAATGCAGTCAGGAAAATAAAGGGTATATGCGCTGTCGCTGAATCACTCTTGATAGCTTCAAATAGCGCGTACCCATCCATTGTTGGCATCATAATATCGCTAATAATCAGATCAGGAAGATTGATTTTTGCCTGTTCTAATCCAAGATACCCATCCGATGCAGAAATCACATTATGTTTGGCTAGTTCCAGCATATCTATAATGGATACTCGGATACTTTCTTCATCTTCTACGACTAATATCTTGACCATGTTAGATTCACCTCAATTCACTTTTCCAAGTATAACTCACTTAGTAATGCTTAAATACAGAGTTGATGACCAACTAGAAAGTATGCTGATGTTTGGCTGTAACATTTATTTGAAAATTCCCACAGCTGATGGACATATTCATGCCATCTTGCATCTTGCAGACATACTGGTAAATGTTATCCACCATATCCATATTAGATTTCGAGATTGTGATGATCTTTTATTTGACAAATGATTTTAATTGTGTTAATTTATGTCTGTATTCAATATTCTAATTTGAATAAATATTCTATACGATAAAAAATTATTTAATAATAAAAAGATGTAGATATATTTTAAATCATCTCTGAAATCTGATGTATATGCAGTACAAGTGGCAACTTCGCATCGAACAACGATTTGAGGTTATTGTTCGATGTAATTATCAATATTGAAATCTTGATTATTGGGCGGACTAAATCGTCAAATGGTTCGTGTTTCGAAGAGTAGTGAATAAATATTCAACGTAGCGTAAATATATTAAGAATATGTAGCTATTGAACCTAATTTAATTATTTTTAACTGTTATGGACAAATATGATTAAGCAGACAGAAAAATGGGACTATTTTGAAGTCGTCCTTAAATCCGAAATCAATGGCAATCCGTTTATAGATATTGATCTTGAAGCAAACTTCACCTACCAGAACCGTTCACTTAAAGTTAATGGTTTCTATGATGGGGACAATACTTTCAAATTGCGGTTCATGCCAGATACGATAGGCAAATGGCAATATGAAACCCGTAGTAATGTTGATGCGTTGAACGGGATAAGGGGTGAGCTAGAGTGCATAGCGCCATCCAATGATAATCACGGTCCGGTTCGTGTGATTGATTCTTATCATTTTGCATATGAAGATGGTACGCCTTATCACCCTGTTGGAACAACCTGTTACGTATGGAATCACCAAGGTGATGAACTAGAAAAGAAAACCATAGAAACACTAAAAGATGCCCCCTTTAATAAAATGCGGATGTGCGTCTTTCCCAAGCGATATAGACTCAACTTGAACGAGCCTCCACTCTATCCATTTGAAGGCGAAATTAAGCGAGAATATGATGAGTCACTCATTGATAGTCATAATATTGAACCACCACTCGATTTTTGGGATTTAGATCGCTTTAACCCACAGTATTTCCAAAAACTTGAAAAACATATCCTTGATCTGCAAGCTCTTGGTATCGAAGCCGATTTGATTATCTTCCACCCCTATGACTTTGGAGCATGGGGCTTTGACCATCTACCTGCTGAGGTTAATGATCGTTACCTAAAGTATTTGACAGCAAGAATTTCGGCATTTCGCAATGTTTGGTGGTCATTTGCCAACGAATTTGACTTCATGCGCCATCTTGATATGAGTGTTTGGGATCATTACTTCAAAGTTGTTCAAGAAAACGATCCATACCATCATCTGCGTTCCATCCATAACGGTCACGTATTTTACGATCACACCAAACCATGGGTCACACATTGTAGCATTCAAAGTGGCGACTTTTACAAAATGCCTGAATGGCTACTCCATTACAAAAAACCTGTCGTAGTCGATGAATGTGGCTATGAAGGTGACATCGAACGCGCTTGGGGATCACTCTCCGCAGAAGCGATGGTGGAATGTTTCTGGCTAGGCTTTGCTTGTGGTGGCTATGTTGGGCATGGCGAAACCTATTGGAACGAAGAAGAAATACTGTGGTGGTCAAAGGGTGGGCAACTCATTGGCGATAGTCCCGCACGTATTGCCTTCCTACGAGAGATTATAGAAGATGTGCCACAACCCGGACTCAGCCCCTTCCTTCCCAGAGAAGAACGTCAAACTGTGATGCCTGATGGCGCTTACAAAGGGATGGCATGTGGTCATAAGGGCGAAGATTATTACTTCCTGTATTTAGCAAGAAACCAACCGCGCTTCCGTCGTTTTAATTTACCGGAAGGTAGCACATACAAGATCGATATTATCGACACTTGGAACATGACGATTGACCGCTTCGCTGATGATGCAAAAGGTATGGTCAATGTAGAGCTACCGCGCAAAAACTATCTGGCAGTGAGAGTCGTGCGTAATTAAGTAGTGAATCAGCACGGCAAGTTTGAACATTAATTAGGAGGAAGGAGTCCTTATAGCAAGATGTTAGATACGAATATTTAGTAATGCCACAAAAAATAAGATTATTTAGAATTTAAGGGGTAAAACATGAAGAAACAATTTTTGTTGATTATGACATTAGTGCTCTTACTTGCGAGTATCAGCCTTGTCTCCGCGCAAGAGATGACCGATGTCGGCACACCACGTAACGAAACACTGATCTTCCAAACATTCGACAGACAAACTGCCGACCCCGGTAATATGAATCCAATGTTGGCTTATGCACGCTGGCGTGGCTTTAGAGAGCTGGGTTGGGGATGGCTCTGGGAGACAGATACTGGTACAGGTGAATCCTACGGGGAACTAGCCGACGGTCCTGTTGAAGTGCTCAACGACGAACACACTCAGTTTAGATTTACGCTCAAACAGGGCATTTACTGGAGTGACGGTGTCGAGTTTACGGCCGACGATGTGATCTATACATTGGAAACAAATTTTGCTTGTAAAGACATTGCTACCCGCGTCGGTGGTGTTGTCACTTACATCGAAGAAGGTAGCTGGAATAAAGTTGATGACTACACAGTTGAAGTATCGACTCAGAAACCATCTTATGACTTCCAACAAAACATGGGTGTTCGTACTTGGGGATCAAATTTCGTAATCCTACCTAAGCATGTATTCGAAAATGAAGATGCCTGTGAATACAAGAACACCTATCCTGCAACGCTTGGCCCATATGTCGTCAAAGAATTTGATGAAAATGGATTCTGGCACTTGTGGGAACTCCGTGAAGATTGGGAACGTTCAGCATGGGCTGACTTAGATACAGATGGCTTTATGCCACAATATGTACTCTACAAGGATTATGGCCCAGAAGAAACGCGTACCCTATCGTTCACCCAGAACGCCTATGATGTCGATACCTTCATGAGTCCCGATAGCATCAAAGCGGTTCAAGCTCGCAACGATAAAGTTACAACCTTCTCACCAACTATGCCTTACCACAACATGGATGATGCTTGTGTTTATGGTATGTTGATCAACATGCAACAATCCCCCTATGATTTGAAGAACGTCCGCTGGGCACTTGCGCTGGCAATGGATCTTGAATCAATCGGCATCAATGCGGTAAGCGGTGAAATGATCGTCTCACCATGGCCAATGGCTGATACTCAGATTCTACGTCCTATTTACTTCGACCCACTACAAGAATGGTTAGAAGAATTTACACTCGACGACGGTTACCAACCCTTTAACCCTAACTTTGGGGCTGATCTAGCTGAAACACTTTCTGCAAGCGGTGTAGCAGGCATCCCTGAAGACACGCGGGACTTTGGTGTTGGCTGGTGGAAATATGATGTTGAACAAGCTTCTAAATTGTTGGAATCAGAAGGCTTCACCAAAAATGGTGACGGCAACTGGGTCCTTCCAAATGGTGAAGAGTGGGTCGTTCAATTGACAATCCCCGGTGACTGGAACAAAGTCATGCAACGGATTGGCTTCGCAGTTGCTGATAGCTGGCGAACCGCAGGCATTCAGGTGAACGCACGACAGGTCGATAATGCCGAGAATGGTACTGTTCAACGGATCAATAGTCAGCATGAAGTTCAGCTAATGTGGACAAATTGTGTCTTCACAGCAGGTAGCTGGCTCGGTGCTTGGCAAGAAATTCAACCCGGCTTTATCAAACCCGGCGATTCTGAAGAAACCAATGATGCCAACCGCTATCAGTGGGATAGCGAAGTCGTATATGAATTGGTCGAATCATCCAAATCACTGGAACAAGATTCAGAAGAATACTATGAAAATGGTCGTTTGATCATGAAAGAATTCATCAAGGACATGGCATGGATCAACATGATGAATATTCCAACGACTATCCCCACCAACGAATACTATTGGACAGGCTTCCCTAAAGCAGATAACTACTACGCAGTACCATACTCGTGGTGGAGTTCCGCTAAAGAGATGGTTGCCAATATCGTACCAACAGGAATGTAGTTTGTATCGCTAGGGAGCAAGTCAAGTAGCTTGCTTCCTAGCACTCCCTCGTCCGGGTTTTATAGCTCTGTGGGGAGTGCTGAATTTCTTCTTATTATTATTAGTTTGTGGTCTTGGTAACAGAGGTCACTGTTCTCACTGACTGGAGGTGGCTATGGGATTATTACGGTATATTGGTAGCCGATTTGTGTCCTATCTTGTGGTGCTGCTTATCGGTATAACAATCACATTTTTCTTACCCCGATTTATGCCGAGCGACCCTGTTAATCAATACATTTTTGAACTCCAGTCGCAGGCTGGACAGACCCTCTCTCCTGAGGATATGGCATACCTACGCGAGACACTAAACCAGATTTATGGTTTGGAAGGGGATCTCTTTACTCAATATGTGGGCTACCTTGATCGTGTTCTCTTTCATCTCGATTTTGGACCTTCGTTCTCAGGATTTCCTACACCTGTGATCGAGTTTGTTCTTAGAGCACTTCCTTGGACATTGGGATTATTGGTGACAACAACAATGATTTCGTGGCTACTGGGTAATCTGATTGGTTTATTGGCAGGTTTCTTTCATAATAGCAAGATTGCAACAACGCTAGAGGTGTTTGGGATATTACTGTATCCGATACCATATTATATTGTGGCACTCGTTCTGATTATGTCATTTGGTTATATATGGTCAATTTTCCCACTGACCACAACGGTTCGTCCTGGTCCCTTGACCTTGGAAAAGATAGGTAATATTGTCTATAACTCATTTTTGCCTGCGATGACCATTATCTTAGCCAGTCTTGGCTGGAATATCCTCAGCATGAAAGCACTCTCCTTTGCAAATAAAGAAGAAGGCTATGTGACCTTTGCTCGTCTAAAGGGTACACCATCACGGACAATCATGCTCCATTATGTGTTTAGAAACTCCATTCTGCCTCAAATCACCTCGCTTACGTTATCTTTAGGGGCAATTTTTAACGGTGCATTACTCACGGAGATTCTCTTCTCCTATCCGGGTATGGGCTTACTGATGCGAACTGCCGCAGGCTCCGGTGACTACAACATGATGTATGGCACGATCACAATATCTATCTTTGCAGTCGCTACAGCGGCACTCGTGATAGATTTATTATATCCGCTCTTTGATCCAAGAATTCGGTACAGGTAATGCCATGAAAATGAACAACCGTCTAAAGATCGGTATTATCATCCTTACGATGTTTGTCTTAGCAGGTCTGATATTACCCTTATTTAATGATGTTGACCCAACCAAACAAGGTACATACCCTAAGAATATGCCTATCAGTTTTGAGCATTTTCTGGGAACGAATAGTCTGGGGCAGGATATTTTCTGGTTCTTAGTCTACGCGGTTCGTAATTCTCTCTTTTTGGGGGTTACGGTGAGTATTTGCACCACCACGATTGCTATGTCGGTGGGGCTAATTTCAGGATATGTTGGCGGCTGGGTTGATAGGATTATTATGACGCTGACGGATTCCGTTATCGCCATCCCCTTATTCCCAATTCTAATCGTATTAGCCACCCTTGTACGAGGCAACACATCCTCTTGGGTTGTAGGCGCGATACTTGTGGTGTTTGGTTGGGCATGGGGGGCTCGGACGATTCGCTCAATGGCATTGTCCATTCGCGAACGAGAATTTATCAATATGGCGAAGTTCTCAGGTTCAACAACGCTGGAAATTGTTTTCAGAGAGGTGTTCCCTTATGTTTATGCCTATGGGATCGTTAGCTTTATCAATGCTATCCTTTGGGTGATTAATACAGAAGCGTCCCTCGCGGTCATTGGCTTGTCGAAGGTTGAAATCCCTACACTCGGTTCAATCCTCTTTTGGGCATTGAGCTATAACGCCTTATTTACAGGTCAATATGTATGGGTCATAGCTCCTGTTGTTGCTACAGTCCTGCTGTTTCTAGGGCTATTCCTGACATCCACTGGCTACAATCAGATGTACGCAACCAGACGAGGACACTCATGATAAAGTTAAACAATCTAGTTGCTTCTTATACGACTACGCGAGGACAGGTGAATGCTGTAGATGGTATTAACATCACGATTCCATCAGGGCAGATCGTTGGCATCGCTGGGGAATCGGGTTGCGGGAAATCAACCTTGTTGAAGGTGATCTATGGCGACCTAATCTACCCTCTCGCTTTAAAGACCGGCAATATTCAATATGGTTTTGAGGATAACAGTGGCAAGGAAGTCACGACGGACAACATCAAGGATTACTGGTTCAAGCGAATCTCTTATATTCCACAAAGTTCGATGAGTTCACTCAATCCAGTTATCCGTATTCGCAAGCAGTTTGTCGATTTTCAGGATCGTCTCAAACCCGAATCGGAGATACTGGATGAAGTGCGAGAGTATATACAAAATCTCGACCTCCCACCAGAAGCCATCGACGCTTATCCTCACCAGCTATCTGGTGGAATGCGCCAACGAATCATGGTGGCAATGGGGACATTCTTCAAACCCGATATTATATTGGCGGATGAACCTACAACTGCGCTGGATGTTGTCGTGCAAAAAGGGATTCTATTGCTCTTAATGGAAATCCAAGAGCAGATGAATAATACGATCCTCTTTGTTTCTCATGATATGGGTGTGCATTATCAGATCACCCATAAGATGCTCATCATGTATGCGGCAAAGGTCGTTGAGTTTGGTGATTCGGAAGCGGTTTTCAAAGCACCACTCCATCCCTATTCAAAGATGCTGACGGAATCATTGCCGACGATTGGCGACGACAAGGTGCGCGAAGGGATTGAGGGAAGACCTCCTAGCTTATGGGATAATTTGCAAGGTTGTCGCTTTGCGGCACGTTGTCCGCTTGTGACTGAATTATGCCGAAAACAGGAACCCGAATTGATTGAACATAGACCGGGGCATTTCGCCGCCTGTCACCATGCTGATAAAGTGTAGGACAAGTGAGACTATGAATACAGTACTTAAAACAGTTGGTCTCAACAAGACCTATCGACTGGGTGGTTTCATCAACCCCTTAAAAATCAACGCCCTCGATGAAGTCAACTTGACTATAGAAAGCGAAAAGCCCGTTATCGTAAGTTTGGTTGGTGAATCTGGCAGTGGCAAAACCACGCTCGCAAAGGTGATTCTCCGACTCGTTGCGCCATCCTCTGGTCAAGCGATGATTTATGATCAATTTGTTGCAGGCGACGGGGCTAATGTCAGCAAAAAAGAGATTCTTTCATCTGTCCAGCCGATCTTCCAGAATCCTTTTGAGGCATTTAGTGCTTATCGTACTGTTGATGCTTATCTGGAACGCACGGCGACCCGAATCGCAGGACTAAGTGCCAGTGACGCGGTTGATGCGATGCAGACGGCACTATCATCGGTAGGTCTTAAATATGCCGATGTAAAAGGTAAATATCCGAATCAATTTTCGGGTGGTGAGCTTCAGCGTGTTTCGATTGCGCGAGCCTTAATTCCACATCCGAAGATGATAATTGCGGATGAACCCGTCAGCATGATCGACGCTTCTTTACGCATGAATATTATCAATTTGTTTCTTTCGCTTAAAGAAGAATATAATACAAGCTTCCTTTATATCACGCATGATCTTGCGACTGCCTATTATGTCAGTGACTACATTGCGGTGATGTACCGAGGCACGATTGTTGAGTTTGGCGAGGGTAAGAGCATCCTCAAGAATCCTCAACATCCTTATACCCAACTCCTACTGAACTCGGTCGCTTTGACTGACAGAAAATGGGAACGGAAAACCTTTATTGCTTCGGATATGGAAGCAAAAGAATTTCAGTTTACAGGCTGTCGATTTAAGAATCGCTGTCCAATTGCCGAAGATATCTGCACACACAAGCGTCCGCCCCCTATTCGGCAAGAAGATGGACGCGACGTATATTGTCACTTTGCCACCGAAGAACCAGAAGGAATGAAAGTATGACCAACACAGTCGAAAAATGGGGATTATTTGAACTTGAATTGCAAGGTTCAGATGCAGGTAATCCATTCCTAGAAGTTGAACTCAGCGCAAAATTCACATATGGTGATACAGTCATTGAACCTGCTGGATTTTATGATGGAGAGGGTGTTTATAAAATTCGTTTTATGCCGAGTCAAGTTGGCGAGTGGACATATGAGACTCGCAGTAACCGCGACGAATTAGATGGTCAAACAGGCACATTTACCTGCATCGAACCGTCAAAAGAAAATCATGGACCTGTATACGTTCACAATCAATTTCATTTTGCATATGCCGATGGCACACCCTACCGCTCATTCGGAACAACCTGTTATGCGTGGGTACATCAAGGGGATAACCTAGAAGAACAAACCTTGCAAACCCTAGCCGAAAAACCATTCAACAAAATACGGATGTGTGTCTTCCCTAAGCATTATCCTTTCAATCGCAACGAGCCTGTGTATTATCCCTTTGAGCGTGATGCAGATGGCAATAACGACCTCACTCGATTTGACCCTAAGTTTTTCCATCACTTTGAGACGCGTCTGAGCCAATTGCTTGAACTCGGTATCGAAGCCGATATTATCATCTGGCATCCTTATGATCGCTGGGGATATGCAGAAATGGATGAAGAAACAGATTATCGTTACTTACGCTACCTCATCGCACGGTTATCAGCCTTTCGTCATGTTTGGTGGTCACTGGCAAATGAATATGATTTCATGTTGACTTACAAACCTGTTGAGCGTTGGGATAATTTCTTCAAAATTTTGCAAAACGAAGATCCATACCAGCACCTGCGTTCGATTCATAATGGTGATCCAAACGCCAACTATGACCATACCAAGCCAGAAATTACGCATGTCAGTATCCAAAACTGGGATGTGAAACGGGTGAAAGAATGGCGACATCAATACGGAAAACCAGTCGTTAACGACGAACTGGAATATGAGGGGAATATTCCCTTTTACTGGGGCAATATTAGTGCAGAAGAAGAGGTACATCGCTTCTGGATTATGACTGCCAACGGAGGTTATGCTGGACACGGTGAAACCTATATGCACCCTGATGACATCCTATGGTGGGGTAAAGGTGGGGTACTGCATGGGGATAGCTGGAAAGGTATCGCATTCCTGAAAGAAATTATGCAGGATACACCAGCCGAAGGACTAACACCGATTGCAGATGTTAAAGATAATGGTCTTTTTCCAGCTAAGGGCACAACTTGGTACTGGACACGTATTTCAGGTGGCATGGCGGATGGTTACTACCTTATTTATCTAGGTGAACATCAGATGAAAATGATGCCGATCTGGTCAGAAGATGGCAATTATGATGTCGAGATTATTGATACACACGACATGACTATCACACCTACAACAGTACAGGTATTTGATGCTGACACTATGGGAGAGCAAACATATTCTGAACGGGCGATGCCAACTTATTACATTGACTTGCCGACTAAACCTTATCTAGCAGTTCGCATCAAGAGAAGATAGTTTCAATATGAGAGACTACAATGGTCGCATAATGGCAAACGGACTATACTATGAGCAGATTTTTTTCATTGTTACATAGGATAAGAATATGCCCTACTATCAAAATTCAACGACTCAAGAAGAGTTACGCCTGATGGCTAAAATTGCTTACTTATATCATAAACAGAATCTTAAACAATCTGAGATTGCTGAGCAATTAGATTTGTCCCAAGCCACCGTGTCTCGTATCCTTAATCGGGCTGTCGATGAAGAAATTGTGCGAATCACTGTCAATATTCCGACTGGTGTCTATTCGGGACTAGAAGAGGAACTCTGTTCTAAGTATGGCTTGAAATCGGCAATTGTTGTCCATTGTGAAGATGAAAGTGATGAAGCGGTCTTTCACTATTTGGGCAGTGCCGCGGCATATTATGTCGAAACAACCATCGGCAAAAATGAAGTTGTTGGGTTGTCTTCATGGAGTTCAACCTTGCTAGGTATGGTGAATTCGATGCACCGATTGCCAAAAGCATCTAAAGCCAAAGTGGTGCAGATGCTTGGTGGGATGGGCAATCCCTCCGCCAAGATTTATGCGGCGCGCATCACTGAACAATTTGCCGACCTTGTTCAAGGTACACCCATCTATCTACCCGCACCCGGCTTAGCACGCTCCCAGCAGGTACGGGATGATTTGATGACTGATCCGTATGTCCGTGAGGCATTTGACTTGTTTGATAGAATCACGCTGGCTATTGTCGGTATTGGTAGCGTCGAACCCTCGAAATTGCTAGCAAGTAGTGGCAATATCTTCTCGACAGATGAACTTAATGCACTACAAGAAGCGGGTGCAGTTGGGGATATATGCCTGCGATTTTTTGATGTAAATGGAGCAGATGTCAGCCTACCATTGGACAAACGGGTGGTTAGCATTCAACTCGATCAGTTAGCACAAGCAAAACGTATTGTCGGCGTGGCAGGTGGTCGCCGTAAAATCAATGCTATTCGCGGGGCATTGAATGGCAAACACATCAATATCTTGATCACCGATCACATTAGTGCAATTACATTAATGGATTAAATAATTGAGATTCTAGGTAAAACATGGCGCAAATTAATATGCTAATAGAATAAATATTCAGAATGTAATAGCTATACACATTAGGGGTAAATTATGGACAACCAACAACTCAAACGAAAGTCTATCCAATATAGAAAAACCATACTGCGAATTATTAAGCAGGCAAATGCAGGACATACCGGAGGAAGTTTATCTTGTATCGACATCCTCAATGTCTTATACAACTATGTGATGGACATTACACCAGAAAACTTTGCGTCCACGAATCGAGATCATTATATTCAGAGTAAAGGGCATTCGGTAGAAGCACTCTATACCGTCCTTGCTGATAAAGGCTTCTATCCCGAATCTGATTTAGACACACTCGATCAATATCAATCTCATTTTGTTGGGCATCCTACGCGTAAAATCAAGGGCATTGAACACAATACGGGCGCACTTGGTCATGGCTTATCCGTGAGTGTCGGAATTGCACTTGGGATGAAACATGATGGACACAATAGTCGTGTTTTTACGCTTCTTGGCGATGGCGAACTGGCGGAAGGTTCTAGCTGGGAAGCTTTGATGTCGGCTTCTCATTATAAGTTAGACAATTTAGTAATTATCGTTGATCGTAATAGCTTACAAATCACAGGTGGGACTGAAGAAGTCATGGGATTAGAACCGCTTGCAGATCGTTTCGCGTCGTTTGGATGTGCGGTTCGCGTATGTAATGGTAATGATGTCGAAGACCTTATTTCTACTTTTGATAGCCTCCCCCTTGAGCTTGGAAGACCTAATCTAATCATTGCACAAACAACGAAGGGCAAAGGCATCAGTTTCATGGAAAATACGGTGAAATGGCATCATCGTGTTCCCACTGAGGATGAGTTTAAATTAGCCATGCAAGAGCTTGAGGAATTAGAGGTCAGCTTATGATTGAAATGACAAAGGGACAAGCTAATTTAGTGGTATTTGCAGATACCTTGCTTGAATTAGCCAAGCATGACCCATCGATTATGGTATTAACAAGTGATTCACGGGGATCAGGTAAGCTCGTCCCTTTTGGAGAGGAACTACCCAATCAGATTGTTGAGATGGGCATAGCAGAACAGAATCTTGTTGGGGTAGCTGCTGGATTGTCGATGGCAGGGAAACATGTATTTGCTGTATCACCAGCCTGTTTTTTGACGGCGCGTTCGCTGGAACAAATCAAAAATGACATTGCCTATTCCGATCATCCTGTCAAGTTGATTGGCATTAGTGCAGGGGTCAGCTATGGCGCGTTGGGTACAACCCATCATTCCTTGCATGATTTTGCGGTACTTCGTGCCATCAATAACATTGATATTGTTGTACCTGCCGATAATTTTGAAACCCGTGAAGCCATCAAATCTTCCGTCGATCATCCTCGCCCGATTTATATTCGTTACGGCAAAAAAGCGATGTTGGATTTGCACCCATCAGATGCCACATTTGAAATCGGTAAGGCTATCACCCTGATGGATGGTGAGGACGTGACAATTATCGCCACAGGTGAACCCACTGAACGGGCTTGTCTTGCCGCTAAACAATTAAAATCTGAGGGTATTTCCTGTCGTGTCATCAGTATGCACACTGTAAAACCGCTCGATGTGTATACACTTCTAGATGTTGCCCAAAATACGAAAGTTCTCATTACTGTAGAAGAACATAGTGTGTATGGTGGCTTAGGTGAAGCCTGTGCAGCGATTCTGATGGAACGTGGTATTCGTTTACCCTTTAAAATTATCGGCATACCTGATGAATATACGGTAACGGGTAGCCAGCTAGAAATATTTGATCATTACGGTATTTCTGTCGATGGGCTTGTCAAAACCGCTCAAGATTTGTTGGCGAAGGTATAATGACATGACAAATATTCTGGCAATTGATCAAAGCACATCGGCAACCAAAGCACTTTTATTTGAATCAGATGGAAATCTGCTCGATAGTGCGACCTTGCCCCATCAGCAACATTATCCACAAGCTGGCTGGGTTGAGCATGATGCTGAAGAAATTTATCAGAATACATTACAGGTGCTTCAATCGCTCATTAATAAAAATAACTTGCCAGCATCTGATGCAACCTGTTTGAGCATTACCAACCAACGTGAAACCATCGTTGTATTTGATCGTGAGACAGGCAAACCGCTTTACCCTGCGATTGTTTGGCAATGTCGTCGTGGTGATCCCTTCTGCCAGCAACTTATTAAAGATGGGCACGAAGAACAGGTACATCAGAAAACAGGTTTAAAAATCGATACCTATTTCCCTGCCTCCAAGCTCACATGGCTATTGAAGAATAAACCCGAAATCAAGGAAAAACTGGAACAGGGTGAGGCACTCATTGGCACGATAGATGCATATCTCATCTATCGGCTAACGGGTGGTGAAGTCTTCGCAACCGATCATAGCAATGCCAGTCGGACACTATTATTTAATATCACGTCCCTCACATGGGATAATGAGCTATGCGAGCTTTTTCAAATTCCGATGGGAGCGTTACCAGACATCCGTGAAAGTAGCACACAATTTGGTAAGACTGATTTAGACGGAATCTTGTCCGAAGCCATTCCGATTTGTGGCGTGATGGGAGATTCACAAGCGGCGTTATTTGCTCAACGTTGTTTCTCACAGGGAGAAGCAAAGGTCACAATTGGTACGGGATCGTCGGTATTGCTCAACATCGGTGATGAATTGCGTTATTCGCAGAATGGCTTGCTCACTGCAATTGGCTGGGTTTATCAGGGTAAACCGACGTACGCATTTGAAGGCATCATCAATTATGCGGGTGCAACAATTGTCTGGTTACGCGACCAGCTTGAACTCCTACGATCATCAGCCGAAACCGAAGTGCTATCCTTATCTGTTGAGGATAACGGGGGGGTCTATCTCGTTCCCGCCTTTGTTGGATTGAATGCACCCTACTGGCGATCTGATATTAAAGCCGCAATTCTAGGATTATCCCCATCTACTACCAGAGCACACATCGCTCGTGCCGCATTAGAGTCGATTGCCTATCAGATTAAAGA
>Ga0070728_10001638_pt1 | contig 32052 bp, 23 predicted proteins | sample tdDd471_FD_66723 | JGI IMG/M metagenome (GOLD analysis project Ga0070728, IMG submission 66723) | Marine sediment microbial communities from the Atlantic coast under amendment with organic carbon and nitrate - tdDd47.1 | ecosystem: Environmental > Aquatic > Marine > Coastal > Sediment | place...
TTCTCACCGACAACGGCATCCAGTTCGCCGACTTGCCGAAGAACCGCAACGGGCCGACAGCCCGGTTCCGGGGCCATCCCTTCGATAGAGCCTGCTGTCGCCACGGCATCGAACATCGTCTGACGAGGCCGAACCACCCGTGGACCAACGGGCAGGTCGAGCGAATGAACCGGACCATCAAGGAAGCTACCGTGCGGCGTTACCATTACAGGTCGCACGAGCAGTTGAGATCCCATCTGGACGACTTCATCGCCGCCTACAACTTCGCCCGACGATTGAAGACCCTACGCGGCCTGACGCCCTTCGAGTTCATCGCCAAACAATGGACTGAAGAGCCAAACAGGTTCAGGCTTGATCCAACCCATCACATGCCGGGACTAAACACCTAGAATCACCTGGTCTCGGCCAACGGTTTGGCGTCCGGAAAATGCTCGACCACAGATTCCGCCGGAATGGGCCGAGCACGGTGGAATCTACTGTCTGCTCAGGGACCATCATGCCCAGACGGTCCGACGCAGGATAGCCTATGTTGGCAAGGCAATTTCCTTCAGGAAACGGCTGACACGAAAACATCACATGTTCGAGCATCTGGTGAACAAGCAGGGTGACACCCTGGTCTCGCTTGGTCGCATCCGCTTTGAGCGCGTCCAGTCAAGCCCCGGATATTACGAAGAAATCGAGCAGATCGTTGCCTGGACTGTCTGGCATCACCTCGAGAATGGGGCGGGTCTGGAAACCGTTCCGGGCTTCCGCGGTCAGATGGGTCGGCCTTTTGCACCTTGGGTAATCATCAACGAAGGCTATCGCTTCAACGGGCAAATGCCGCGACGGCTTGTCTATCCAGCGATCGGGTTCAGCGACACATAGGAATCAATAGTTCGGTCGCCTCCGGTGCCAGTCGGTCGCCTGCTGATAGGCGTGGGCGACGTTGAGGATGGTGGCTTCGTCGAAGGGGCGGCCGGCGAACTGGATGCTGGCGGGCATGCCGTCCTCTGCCAGGCCGCAGGGGATGACGACAGCGGGCTGGCCGGTCAGGTCGAAGGGTTCGGTATTGCGCAGGATGGCGCCGAAGACGGCATCCTCCGTGCCGTTGATGTCCACCATCTCCTGCCCCAGCGGGGTCGCGGTATGGGCGATGCCGGGGGTGGCGAGCACGTCGACATCGGCCATGATCCGCGCAACCTCCGTGCCCAGCAGGGTGCGGTAGCGCTGGGCGTGCAGATAGTCCTTGGCCAGCATCTGGTCACCGATCTCCAGGAAGGTCCGCACCTGCTCCGTATAGAGGTCGGCACGGTCGTCCAGGGTGTCGTCGTGATAGGCGGTGGCCTCCGAGATATAGATCGCCATGGCAGCGGCGGCGGACGCCTCGATATGGGGAATGTCGACCTCCACCAGTACCGCACCCATGGCGGCCAGTTCGGCCAGCGCGGCATCGACAAGGGTCACCACCTGCCCCTGCGCCTGATCAAAGAAGTAGCGGCGCGGGATTCCGATGCGCAGGCCGCGTATGTCGCCGGTCAGCGCCGCCGGATAGTCCGGCACGGGCCGGTCGGCGCAGGCGGCATCGCGCGGGTCGTGCCCGGCGACCGCGCCCAGGAAGATCGCGGCATCCATGGCGGAGCGTGCCAGCGGCCCGGCGTGGTCCATCGACCAGCAGAGCGGCAGGATCCCGGCACGGCTGACCCGGCCATAGGTGGGCTTCAGGCCCGTCAGGCCGCAGCAGGCGGCGGGCATGCGGATGGAACCGCCGGTGTCACTGCCCGATGCGATGGGGGCCAGCCCGGCGGCCACGGCGGCACCCGATCCACCGCTGGAACCGCCGGTGATCCGGTCGGTGTTCCAGGGATTGCGGGTGGGGCCGAACATGGAGTTCTCGTTGGTCGGGCCATAGGCGAACTCGTGCGTGTTGAGCTTGCCCAGCATCACGGTGCCCGCCGCCGCCAGCCGGGCGGCAACAGTGGAATCCTCGGTCGGGACATTGTCGGCCAGCACGCGGGAACCGCCGGTGGTGCGGACACCAGCCGTCGCATAGAGGTCCTTGTGGCCCAGCGGAATGCCATGCAGGGGGCCGCGACAGGTGCCCGACTGAATCTCTGCTTCCGCTGCCCTGGCTGTGGCGCGCGCGGCCTCCGGGGTCAGGGTGACGAAGGCATTCAGCCCCGCATTCACCTGGTCGATGCGGGCCAGGAAGGCGTCCGCCACTTCAACCGGTGAAACATGTTTCGCGGCAATCAGCGCGCCCAGTTCAACGACATCCAGTTGCGTGAGATCAGTCATTGGATGTGCCCTCCACGGGAGTGAAGACAGGTGCCGGTTCCACGTCCTTCAGCGGCAGCGCCCGCAACTGTTCCATCATCCCGAGGATGGGCTCCAGAGCCTCGGCGTAGGCCGCCGCGCGTTCCGGTTCCAGCGGGTGACCCGCGTTCTCGCGCGCCACTGCCGCGACGGTTTCTGCCGTGATCGGTTTGCGTTCGCCCATCTGCCCAGCCCCTTCAGTCCTGTCATGTACCGTGCCGTAGTATCAGTCGGCAGCCCTCTTCAGATTCTCCGTATCCGAGTCCCCGGCCCGGCCACCGAACATGCCCTTCGAGCGCATGGCCAGCCAATGACCGTATTGCACCGGCCAGTCGTCGAAGGCATCCCGTTCGCCCAGCGCCAGCGCCGCATGCCGCGCCCAGTAGGGATTGTGCAGCACTTCCCGCGCCAGCGCCGTGAAATCAGCAGCGCCTGAGCGCAGGATGGTCTCCGCCTGGGCCGCATCGGTGATCAGCCCGACGGCCTGGGTCAGGATCTCCGCCTCCCGCCGGATCGTGGCCGCATGACCAACCTGGTAGCCGGGTGTCGCGGGCGGCAGGGAGTTCTCGCCGTAGCCCGCGATACCGCCGGAGGAGCAGTCGATGACATCGACCCCCAGCGCCTTCGCCCGCCTGGCCAGTTCGACCGAGTCCGCAATGTCCCAGCCGTCCCGCTTGCCGTCGATGCAGGAGATACGCAGGAACAGCGGCTTCTCTGCGGGCCAGGCGGCACGCACTGCCTCCACCACCTCCAGCGTGAAACGCATCCGTCCGTTGCGGTCACCGCCGTAGGCATCGCTGCGGCGATTGGAGAGCGGGGAGAGAAAGCTGTGACTCAGGTAACCGTGGGCACTATGGATCTCCACCATGTCGAAGCCGAGCTTCTCGGCGCGGCGCGTGGCATCGACCCACTTGTCCACCAGATCGGCGATCTCGCTGACGGAGAGTTCGTGCGGCACGATCCAGCCCTCGCCGAAGGGCACCGCACTGGCGCCGACCGTCTCCCACGGCACCTCCCCCTTCGCGATCTCGCGGGGTGAGAGCGGGCAATCCCCTTCCCACGGGCGGCTGATGCTGGCCTTGCGCCCTGCGTGGGCCAGCTGGACACCGATGGCCGCGCCACGGGCCTTCACCTGCTGCACGATGGGGCGCATCGGTTCCATGTGCGCATCCGACCAGAGGCCGCTGTCGCCCCAGGTGATCCGGCCCCGCTTCTCGACCGCCGTCGCCTCCATGATCACCAGCCCGGCACCGCCCATGGCGAACTGGTTCAGGTGGGTGAGGTGCCAGTCGTTCAGCATGCCGTCGATCGCCGAATACTGGCACATGGGGGCGATGACGACGCGGTTCTTGAAGGTCTGCCCGCGAACCTGGATGGGGCTGAACAGTGTCGTGCGGGCCATTGCCGTCAGTCCCCGCGCACGATTTCGGTTCCCGCCCAGCTCTCCAGGCTCGGAACGTTGAAGTTCACCAGGAAATCGATCTTCGAGAACAGCCATTCGCCATCGTGGCGGACATAGGTCTCGTCGTAGTCGCCCAGGATCCAGCGACTGACCTTCTGGCCGTCCTCCATCATCGTGCAGGGCATCAGGATGCGCCATTTGCCGGTCGCGTTGTCGCCATCCACATCGATGACGAAGTTCATCGCCAGATGGGCGGCAAAGACGATCTGGGCGGAAATGCCGCCAAAGAATTCCTCAATGGCTGCACGACTTGCATGATGACCGAAGACAGCGCTGCTCCAGACCGCGTCATCCACGAACATCGGACCCAGCCTGTCCGGCAGATAGCCCAGATCGCATTCGTTCATGTAGACGTGCTTCAGCTTCTTGATTGCCTCGATCGACTCCAGTCGATCAACCCGTGCGGCCAGATCTTCGCTCATGTCCGGGACTCCCTTGATGCGGGACCGGATCAGTCAGGATTTCCAGCCACCGTGTTTGCAAGAGTGGGTATCCGGGGCAGCGGGAGTCAACGAACAACACCTTGTTGCAGGGCGAACCGGGCGCCCCTCAGTCGTCGTCCAGCAGGATGCGTTCCGCCGCCCCGTCCGGGTCATCGAACTGGCCGGAACGCAGCGCCCAGACAAAGGCCGCCAGCCCCAGACCACCGAGCAGCAGCGCGACAGGTACCAGATACAGAAGCACGTTCATGCCGGAACCTCCTGACCCGTCCGGGCCACCTTTGGCGCACCGCCGCGCCGGCGCAGTGACAGCCCCGGCAGGCGCAGGCGCAGGGCGTTGAGCGTGACCACGAGAGATGACGATGACATGGCAATGGCCGCGACCAGAGGCGACGCGCCGCCGAGCACAGCAACCGGCACGGCGACAAGGTTGTAGGCCAGCGCCAGTCCGAAATTCTGCACGATCAGGGCGCGGGCGCGCCGGGCGGTCCGCATGGCCTCCGTCACCGCATCCAGCCGGTCGGAGAGAAAGACGATATCGGCTGCCGCGCGCCCCAGGTCGGAGGCGCTGGCCGGTGCCATGGACACATGCGCCGCGGCCAGCGCAGGGCCGTCATTGATGCCGTCACCAACCATCAGGGGCTTCTGGCCCGCCGCCATCAGCGCCTGAATCGCCGCAATCTTGTCCTCCGGGCGCTGTTCCGCATGCCAGTCGGCAATACCGGCCGCCTGCGCCGTATCGGCGACAGCCGTCGGATTGTCGCCTGACAGCAGCAGCGGCGCGAAACCATCGGCCTGCAGCGCCGCGATGGTCTCCACCGCACCATCGCGCAGGGTATCGGCCAGGACCGCATGGCCCTGCGGCACCCCATCGATGGACAGCCAGAGTTCCATGCCGGACGGAACGGTAACGCCGTTGCCGGGACCGGCAAATGCCCGGCTGCCCAGCCGGATCACACTGCCGTCCGAGGTGCCCGACATGCCCTGACCCGGATGTTCGGTCACGGCTGTCAGAACCGGGGCCGGGGCCGAAGTGGCGCCCTGCCCGGTCAGCATGGCCTGTGCCAGCGGATGGCGGCTGTGAGCGGCAAGTCCCTGCGCAAGGGCCATGGCAGAGGGTGGCAGGTCGCATTCGATGATGTGCGGATGGCCGCTGGTCAGGGTGCCGGTCTTGTCCAGCACCACCCGCCGCGCCTCCGCCAGTCGCTCCAGCGCCGTACCGTCCTTGATCAGGATGCCCTTGCCGAACAGGACACCGCTCGCCACGACCTGAACGGCGGGGACGGCCAGACCCAGGGCGCAGGGGCAGGTGATGATCAGCACCGAAACGGCGATCCAGAGCGACTGCCCCCAATCACCACCGGTCACCAGCATCCAGCCGATGAAAGTCAGCAGCGCCACCAGATGGACGGCGGGCGCATAAATCCGCGCGGCACGGTCGGCGAGGCGCAGGTAACGGGCACGCCCGCTCTCTGCTTCCTCCATCAGCCGCACGACCTGGGCCAGGAACGTATGCTGTCCCACCGCCGTCGCCCGCAGGGTAAGCGGCTGGGTCAGGACAAGCGTTCCCGCCTCCACCTGATCACCGGGACCCAGCGTGACAGGCATGGATTCGCCCGTGACGATGGAGCGGTCGAGGTCACCCTGTCCATCAACGATCAGGCCATCGACAGGTGCACGCTCCCCTGCCGCGACACGGATCATGTCACCGGCATTGATTGTCTCGACCGGCACGCGTTGCTGTCCGCCATCGACCAGCAGGGTGACATCGGACGCCATCAGCGAAAGCAGTTGCCCGACCGTGTCCCGCGCCCTGGCACGCACGCGGTGGTCCAGGTAGCGCCCCACCAGCAGGAAGAAGAGCAGCATCACGGCGGCATCGAAGAAGGCTTCCTCACCCCCCGAGATCGCGGCGTCGAGGCTGAGACCACCGGCCAGCAGCACGGCCAGCGAGATGGGTACGTCCATGTTCAGGCTGCGCCCCTTGAGCGCGCGCCAGGCGGAGCGGAAGAAGGGGCGGCCCGCAAACAGGATCGCCGGCAGGGCAATCAGGGCGGATATCCAGTGAAACAGGTCGCGCGTCGCGCCTTCTGCCCCCGACCAGACGGAGACGGAGAGCAGCATCACGTTACCGGCGGCGAAGCCAGCGACCGCAAGCGCGAACAGCAGCTCCCTGCCCTGGCGGTCCTGCGCAGCCGAACCGGCCTCCGCCGCGCTGAAGGTCCGGCAGTCATAGCCCAGCCCTTCCACCGTCGGGATGACTTCGTCCCCGGTGGCCCCGGCGGCGAGACCGACCCGCAGGCGGCGTGTCGACAGGTTGAGGCGCACGCTCTCGACCCCCGGCAGGCCGCTCACCGCACCTTCGATACGGGAGATGCAGCCCGCGCAGTGAACACCCGGAATGATCAGTTCCAGGGTATGGCCTTCCATGCTCCGCGGTTCCGTCTTGCGCGGCGCCGGGGCACAGGAGGATCCGGCGGTGCAGCAACTCATCAGCCCTCTCCGACCCTGATCTGGAAGATCCGCCGGAACCGCTGTCCGTCCGCATTGGTCGCCGTCAGGTCCACATCCCAGAAACCGGGGCCAAGGGGCAGTTCCGTGGTGTAGCTGCCGGACCCCGTCCTCGTCAGCTCGACCGTCCGATCATCACGGGCAGTCACCGGTCGTCCCACCCGGCCTGTGACCTCCAGATCCCGCAGCGGCATTCCCTGCGCATCGCGATAGGTCAGGGTGAGCACACCATCATTCCAGACCAGCGCCACGGACCAGTTCAGCGCGGCCTGCGCCCGGGCCTCATCCTGGTTCCGGTTGAAATTCTGGCTTGCGACATAGCTGTTGCGGACCACGAGCCCGTTGTCCGACCGCAGCGCCATGGTCATCAGCACCATGTTGACGGCAATGATCACACCGAAGAACGCGATGACATAGACCAGCATCCGGCGTCCGGTGAACGGCTTCTCGACATGCACTGCACCCATCGCCTTACTCCTCCGGGGCCCTGAAGATCGCGCCATAGTGCGCCTGTTCGATGCCGGTCAGATCCGTGACCGAGAAGCGGAAACTGTTCGCGCCGGACTCCACTGATTCACGGGGCACGGCGACATAGATCTGCAACTGCTGCACCTGATCCGCATCCAGCACGAATTCACGTGTACGGCTTGGCCACAGGTCATCACCAACCACTGTCATCAGTGCATCCGGCAGGTCCGATATCTGCAACAGGACGCGGCGTTCCTTCTGCTCCATGTTCAGGATCTTCACGGTGTAGCCGTTGCGGATGCTGCCATCGGAAAGCACGACATACTGCGGGTTGCGGTCGCGCAGGACGTTGATATCCAGCCTGTCGCGGGTGAACAGGACGAACAGCATCGCCAGACCGATGCAGGACCAGAGCGTTGCATAGACCAGCGTGCGTGCGCGGAAGACGGTCTTCTTCAGCGGCAGGGCGGGACGCCCGTCGGCATTGGCCTCGAAACTCTTCAGCGTGGTGTAGGAGATCAGGTCGGGCGTGCCACCGGTCCGCGCCATGATGCCGTTGCAGGCATCGACGCACAGCGCGCAGTTGATGCACTCCAGTTGCTGACCATCGCGAATGTCGATGCCCATCGGGCAGACCGCGACACACTGGTTGCAGTCGATGCAGTCGCCGAGCAGGGACGCATCGGCCGACTTGCGGTGGCGGCCACGCGGCTCCCCCCGCCAGTCCTGATAGGTCACGGTCAGCGAGTTCTCGTCCATCATCGCCGCCTGGATACGCGGCCAGGGACACATGTAGGTGCAGACCTGTTCGCGCATGAAGCCGCCGAAGACAAAGGTCGTGGCGGTCAGGATGCCGACGGTGACATAGGCGATGGCCGAGGCTTCCAGCGTGAAAAGCTTCACGAACAGCGCCGGCGCGTCGGCGAAGTAGAAGACCCAGGCCCCGCCTGTCGCGACCGCGATCAGCAGCCAGATCAGATATTTGGTGAACCGCTTGCGGATCTTGGCGGCGTTCCACGGTGCCTTGTCGAGGCGGAAGCGGGCATTCCTGTCCCCCTCCAGCCAGCGCTCCACGTGGACGTAGAGATCGACCCAGACGGTCTGCGGGCAGGCATAGCCGCACCAAGCCCGTCCCAGGACCGAGGTCACGAGGAACAGTCCGATCCCGGCCATGATCAGCATGCCCGCGACGTAGTAGAATTCCTGCGGCCAGATCTCGATGAAGAAGAAGAAGAACCGGCGATGTTCCAGATCCACCAGCACCGCCTGGTCGGGCATGCCGACACCGCGGTCCCAGCGCAGCCAGGGGGTCACGTAATAGATGGCCAGCAGGACGCCCATGATCCACCACTTGAGCCGCCGGAAGGTTCCGGCGACCCGCATGGGGTGGATTGATTCCCGTGCCTTGTAGAGGGAGCGGTGCTGGCGGCTGTTGACCGCCTCCACCTCGATCCGTGCGACGCCATCAACCGCTACATTGGCATCCTTGCTGGTCACGAAATGCTACTCCCCACCACCGAGCGAATGGACATAGATCGTAAGCTGCTTGATCGTCACTGGGTCGAGCTTGTCCCCCCAGGCGGGCATGACGCCGTGACGCGGAGCGTGGATCTGCCGGGCAATGTCCGCCTCCGTGCTGCCGTAGAGCCAGATGGCATCCGAAAGGTTCGGCGCGCCCTGTTCACGGTCGCCCTTGCCGGCATCACCGTGGCAGGCGGCGCAATTGTCCGCATAGAGCTCGGTGCCCTCCGCCGCCAGTGCCGCGTCATGCGGCTGTCCGGAGAACGCCAGGACCCGGTTCGCCACCGCCTTAACCTGTTCCCTGTCCAGAATGCCGTCACGACCGAAGGCCGGCATTTCCGAATAGCGGGTGTCATCATCACCGGGGTGGCGGATGCCATGCCGCAGGGTGGTTGCGATGGCCTGCAGATCGCCGCCCCAGATCCATTCGTCGTCGTTCAGGTTCGGATAACCGGGCGACCCGGCGGCCCCGGACCCATGACACTGCGAGCAGTTGACGGAAAAGGCCGCGCGGCCACCGTTGATCGCGAACTGCAGCATGTCGGCATTCTGGCGAATCTCGGCGAGCGGCAGGCTGTCGACCTTCGAGATCATCTCCGACTGGGCGGCGCGGGCATCCTGGATCTCCTGATGCACGGCAGCACGGCTGGAATAGCCAAGCACACCCGGCGTCGCCTCCGACACCAAGGGTACGGCGGGATAGAAGATCATGTACCCGAAGGCCCAGACAATGCAGGCCAGGAACGTCCAGAGCCACCAGCGCGGCAACGGATTGTCCAGCTCCCGAATACCGTCCCACTCATGACCGGTGGTGTCGACGCCGGTCACCTCGTCTGTCTTTTTCTCGCTCATTTGCCAGGCTCCTGCACGTCAGGCTTCCGATCATCCTTGAGGGGCAGCTCTGCACATTTCCGGAAATGGCTTCCGGCACCGGGGCGGAACAGCACCGCAACCGCAACGACGAAGGTCAGGACCAGAAAGACCAGACCCCAGGTATCGGCCAGATGCCGCAGTGTTTCGTGATCCATCATGCTCACCTGAAATTTTCGTCGGCGCGGTAGGCGGAGAAATCCACCAGGGTGCCGAGCATCTGCATGTAGGCGATCAGCGCATCCATCTCCGTCAGGGCACGCGGATTGCCGTCGAAATCACCCGTCTGGGCCTTGGGATAGCGGGCCAGCAACCCGTCCCAGTCAGCGTCCGGATCGGCCTGGGCACGCATGTCGGCCTCCGCCGCCTCGATCATGGCCGCGTCGTAGGGGACACCGACAGCCTGGTTCGCCTTCAGATGCGCGACGATATCGTCGGTCCTGAGTTCGGAAGAGAGCAGGAAGCTGTATCCGGGCATGACCGATTCCGGCACGACGGAACGGGGGTCCGTCAGGTGCTGGACATGCCATTCGTTCGAATAGCGCTGCCCGACCCGGGCCAGGTCAGGCCCCGTGCGCTTCGACCCCCACTGGAAGGGATGGTCGTACATGCTCTCCGCCGCCAGGCTGTAGTGGCCATAGCGCTCCACCTCATCCCGCATGGGGCGGATCATCTGGCTGTGACAGTTGTAGCAGCCCTCCCGCACGTAGATGTTGCGCCCGGCCAGCTCCAGCGGTGAATAGGGACGCACCCCCTCCACCTTCTCGATCGTGTTCTGCATGTAGAACAGCGGCGCGATCTCGATGATGCCGCCGATGGAGACGACGAGCAGGCTGAGCACCAGCATAAGGGTGGCGTTCTTTTCGATGCGTGAATGATCGAATTTCATCGGATCCTCCCTCAGGCTGCCGAGCTGGCGGTTGCAGTTGCCGGGGCATCGCTGGCGACGGCCCGTATCTCAGGTGTGCCCTTGATGGTCCGCCAGACGTTGTAGACCATCAGGAAGGCACCGCTGATGTAGACCAGACCGCCGAACGCCCGGATGACGTAGAAGGGATGCATGGCGTCGACCGTCTCGGCGAAGCTGTAGACCAGGAAGCCGTTCGGGTCGTATTCGCGCCACATCAGGCCCTGGGTGATACCGCTGACCCACATCGCCGCCGCGTAGATGACGATGCCGATGGTCGCCAGCCAGACATGCCAGCTGACAAGCCGCAGGCTGTAGAGGCTGGCCCGGTTCCAGAGCCTGGGCACCAGGAAGTAGACCGCACCGAAGCTGATCATGCCGACCCAGCCGAGCGCGCCGGAATGCACGTGCCCGATGGTCCAGTCGGTGTAGTGGCTGAGCCCGTTCACCGCCTTGATGGACATCATCGGCCCCTCGAAGGTCGACATCCCGTAGAAGGCAACCGCGACGACCATCATGCGCAGCACGGGATCGGTACGCAGCTTGTCCCAGGCCCCCGACAGGGTCATCAGGCCATTGATCATGCCGCCCCAGCTGGGCATCCACAGCATGATGGAGAACACCATTCCCAGGGTCTGTGCCCAGTCGGGCAGCGCCGTGTAGTGCAGGTGATGCGGACCGGCCCAGATGTAGAGGAAGATCAGCGCCCAGAAATGGATGATCGAGAGGCGATAGCTGTAGACCGGCCGCTCCGCCTGCTTCGGCACGAAGTAGTACATCATGCCGAGGAAGCCTGCGGTCAGGAAGAAGCCGACTGCGTTATGGCCGTACCACCACTGGGTCAGCGCATCCTGCACGCCGGAGAAGGCCGAGTAGCTCTTGGAACCGAGGAAGGAGACCGGCACCGCCAGATTGTTCACCAGATGCAGCATGGCAACGGTGACGATGAAGGCGAGGTAGAACCAGTTGGCGACGTAGATGTGCGGTTCCTTGCGCTTGAACAGCGTGAACAGGAAGACCAGCAGATAGGCCACCCAGACCAGCGTCAGCCAGATATCGACGTACCACTCCGGCTCGGCATACTCCTTCGACTGGGTGACACCCATGACGTAGCCGGTCGCGGCCAGCACGATGAAGAGCTGATAGCCCCAGAAAACGAACCAGTGCAGCCCACCCAGCGCCAGTCGGGTACGGCAGGTCCGCTGCACGACATAGAAGCTGGTGGCGAGCAGGGCGTTGCCGCCGAAGGCAAAGATCACTGCAGAGGTATGCAGCGGCCGCAAGCGTCCGAAACTGCTGAAGGAATATCCCAGATTGAGCTCGGGGAACGCCAGTTGCAGGGCGATGACCAGCCCGACCAGGAAGCCTACGACCCCCCAGAACACGGTCGCGATGACGCCGAAGCGGACGACGCCGTCGGCATAGCTGTTCTCCACATCCTCCCGCGACGGCCTGTCGAGCCGTTGCAGCAGCGCAACGATCGCGACCAGGCTGGCCGCGACGATGACCCAGGCATGGGCCTGGAACAGTGCGTCGTGTCCCCGCGCCGCACCGAATAGGCCTGCCACGGCGGCAAGGCCGAGCAGGATGATCAAGACTACATTGCCCATGGAAGTTCCCTCTGCTTCCGCTCCGAACGGGAGCTGAATGTTGAGAGGTTTAGATGGGCCCTGTCCAGATGCCTTGATCTGGATCAATTCGCAACCACGCGCGTGTGAGACACTTGCATCAATCGACCACGCAGCGGGCGTCGCTGCCCACCAGGAACTGGCTCTATCGATGGACCGAAAACTGCCCTTTTCTCCACTGAAGCAAGCAATGACCGCGCAGATGAAGGCAGAGGCTGGCAGCGAGTCCAGCTTCCGCGCGGAACACGAACTGATCCGTGCGGTCTGCGACAGGCTGGAGGCCATCGCCGATGCCCTGCCCGTCGTGCCCCAGCGCGAGAGTCTATCGGAACTGATCGCCCTGCTGCAGTTCGGCATTCCAGCCCATTGCCGGCACGAGGAAGAGGAACTGAAGGATGCGCTGGCCAGCAGCGAGGAAGGACAGGCCTGGCTGAGGCAGGCCGCCAGTCTGATCATCGAGGAGCACCACGAGAACGAGACGATCATGCTGGAACTGGCCGAAGCGCTTGAAGACTATGGCGACCGTCAGGATACAACCCGCGCCGACGCGCTCGGCTATCTGATCAGGCACTTCTTCAGCCAGATGCGCCGCCACATGGCCTGGGAGGATCAGGTGATTTCGGAACTGCGCGTCATTCGCCGCTGACCTCGGCCAGGCGTTGCAAGTCGAGGACCGAAAACTCCCGCGTGGCATGCAGTTGCAGCACACCGTCGGATTTAAGGCGTCCGATCTGGCGGCTGACGGTCTCGATCGTCAGGCCCAGATAATCCGCGATTTCCGAACGGCTCAACGGCATCTGAAAGCGGATTTCGTCGCCGCCATTGTGATGGGCACAGCCGATCATGGGGGAGCGGCGGGCAATCATGTGCAGGAAACTCGCGACCTTCTCCGACGCCGTCTTGCGCCCCAGCAGCAGCATCCAGTCACGCGCGGCATCCAGTTCGTCCAGCGTGTCCTGGAACAACCGGAACTCCACATCGGGCTTTTCCTTCAGGATCTTCTCGAACGCCGGCTTCGGGAAGATGCAAAGCTCCACCTCGGTCGCGGCTTCGGCGAAATAGGGGCTTCGCTCCTTGAACGCCCGGCCCAGGAAATCAGGCGGAAACTGAAGACCGACGATCTGCTGTCGACCGTCGCTCAGCAGCTTGGTCAGCTTCACCGTACCTGACACGATATTGCCGAACCAGCTGATCGTGTCACCTGCACTCAGGATCGGTTCACCGGGTTGCAGCACGCGCTGGCGCGAAATGGCGTTCATCATCGCCAGTTCTTCGTTTGACAGCGCACCACAGACCGCACGATGACGGATCGCACAGATATCGCAGCGCATGTTGGCGGAATTCGGTGGTGTAACCTGCATGGGAACATCCTCCGGCGGAGTTGTCGGAACGGCGCGGTATCATAACGGGTCTGCCGCCCCTCTATCAGGCATCAGTGCTCACGCGACACTCTGCCCTTTCGATCCCCGAACCACAACTACACGCCCCAGGTATCCTTCAGCCGATATCCGCATGGCCACGGATCTGATGGGTCAAGCATGTGCTGGTGCGTCCCGGTAATCCAGCCCCGTCCCGATATTTCCGGAATGATCGCGGGCCTGTCGCCGACCCGCACGGTATCGGTAATGCGACCGGTGAAATGCGATCCGATGATCGATTCGGCGGTCAGCGTGTCACCGACCCGCATGCGTCCCTGTGCCTGCAGTATCGCCATCCGCGCCGACAGCGCCGTGCCGGTCGGGGAGCGGTCGATCTTGCCCGGCTGGATCGCCACTGCAGAACGGGCATGCAGCCCCCGACGCCGCTGGTCCAGCGGCCCCGCGAACAGGCAGAAGGAAATGTGCCGCCAGTCGGGGTTCTGCGGATGATGGAAACCGAGCTGGGCGTTCGCTGCATTGGTCAGCCTGATCCCGGTCTCTGCCAGCGCCCGCGCCTCCTCCGGCACGATGGCAAAGCCCAGTTCGGCGGCATTGATCACCACGAAGCTGTCGCCACCGAAGGCGGTATCGACCGTGATCCGGCCAAGGCCGGGGACGTCCAGCTCGACCCCTGCCCTGTCCACGAAGCTGGGCAGATTGCGCACCGTGATCCGTTCCGCCTTGCCGTCCCTGCATTCGGCCCTGACCTGGACCAGACCGCCCGGCGCCTCCAGCGTCAGATGCGTGACAGGTTCCTGCATCGGCACCAGTCCGGCATCCAGCAGGACCGTCGCGACGCAGATGCTGTTGGACCCGGACATGGGCGGCGTGTCCTCCGGTTCCATGATGATGAAGGCCGCATCGGCCTTCGGATGCTTCGGCGGGACCAGCAGGTTGACGTGGCGGAAGACACCGCCGCGCGGTTCGTTCAGCACGAAGTCGCGCAGCACACCATCCCGCGCAATGAAGTCACGCTGCTGCCAGAGCGTCTCCCCCGGTGGCGGTGCGACCCCGCCGACGATGACATCGCCCACCTCCCCCTCCGCATGGGCGGAGATCACGTGAATCACCTTGCTGCTGCGCATGTCTTCCCGCTCCGCTTCTCTGGCCGATGCCTGACGCATCCCGCCCCCGCACGGCGCACCGTTGAGCCGGGCGGGCATTGATGGAAGACTGCCGCGATCCGGTACACAAGGGGGAGCAGTCGCGTGGCCCATGAATTCATCATCACTGAAGTGGCCGACGGTGTCGCCACTGTCACCTTCAACCGGCCGGACGCGTTGAACGCGCTGACCATCGACCTGCTGAAGGAGGCTGGTGACACCCTGTCCGAGCTGTCGGCTCGCGACGATGTCTCAGTGGTCGTGCTGACCGGCGCGGGCCGCGCCTTTTCCGCCGGTGTCGATCTGAAGGCACTGCAGGCCAGCGGACAGGACGTCAGCGCCGGCGACGTCGGCACCGAACTCAACAGCGCCGCCCGGCGGGTGCAGAAGCTGCTCTCGGAAATGCCGCAGGCGACGATCGCCAAGGTCAACGGCTTCTGTTTCACGGGTGCGCTGGAGATCATGCTGGCCTGCGACATCACCATCACCGCCGACGAGGCGAAGTTCGGCGACACCCACGCCATGATCGGCCTGCGCCCGACCTGGGGCATGACCCAGCGGCTGTCGCGCAAGGTCGGGATGATGCGCGCCAAGGAGCTTTCCTTCACCGCCCGCACGATCACGGGGACGGAAGCGGCCAGCTACGGCCTGGCCCTCGAATCCGTTCCCCGCGACCAGTTGGACGCCCGCGTTGCCGCGCTGGCTGCCGCGATGGCCGCCAACAGTTCAGGCTCCATCGCCGCCTACAAGGACCTCTACCGGCGCTCCGAAAATGCCGGGTTGGATGACGGACTGACCTACGAGGCGGAAACCACTTACGAGATCACTGATGTGCGGGAGCGGATGGCCGCAATCCTGTCGCGGTTGAAGGGATAGGGCACATCGCACGATTCCTTGGCGGGTCCGGGGTGCGATGCTATCTGTCAGACGATGACGGAGGTTCGGGGAGGAACTGATGGGACATTTGCTGAACGACGCTGATCTGATCGACCGGATCTTCAGTCACATCGATGGCAAGACAACCGACGCTGGCACCCAGGTCTGGCAGGAACCGGTGGAGAACTACCGGTCCCGGGAAAGGTTCGATGCCGAGATCGAGGTCCTGCGCCGCATCCCCGTCCCCTTCTGCCCCTCAGCCGCCATCCGCGAACCGGGCTCGTATATTGCGCGCACGGCGGCACGCACACCGCTGCTGGTGGTCCGTGGCGACGACGGCGTGGCCCGCGCCTTCCGCAACGCCTGCCGCCATCGCGGCATGGCCGTGGCACGCGGGGAGGGCTGCCAGCGGTCCTTCGCCTGCCCCTATCACGCCTGGACCTATGGCTTGGACGGCAGCCTGAAACATGTCCCCGGCGAAGACGGTTTTCCCGGTCTGGACAAGGCGACCAACGGGCTGGTGCCGGTGCATGCGGTGGAGGAACGCGGGGGACTGATCTTCGTCACCCAGGACGCGCCGCTGTCGGACGGCGCACTTGACGAAATGCCGGACCTGCTGGAGCCCGGACAGGAAGTCTTCAATTCCATCAGTTTCACGGATCAGTCAAACTGGAAACTGATCGGCGAGACATCGATGGAGGGCTATCACATCAAGGCCCTGCACAATAAGTCCTTCTTCCCCTACGGCTTCGACAACCTGAATGTCGTCGAGACCTACGGGCGCAATTCCCGGATCGTCTTTCCCTTCCGCCGGATCGAGAAGCTGCGGCAACTGCCAAGGGAGGAACGGCGCCTGAAGGGCATGGTGACGGACGTCTACCAGTTGTTTCCCAACACGCACATTTCCTACCTGACGGATCACGCGATGCTGGTGATTCTGGAGCCGGTCAGCCCCACCGAGACCCAATGGGTGATCTATCAGGTCACCCTGAAACCGGAGGATGGCAAGCCGGTCGATATCGAGGTCGCCCGTCGCGACGCCAACTTCGTGCAGGACACGGGCCTGATCGAGGATCGCGATGCGGCCCACACGATCCAGACCCACATGGAAAGCGGCGCCAACAGCCACCTGACGTTCGGCCGCTACGAGCAGGCGATCGGCCACTTCCACAGAAACCTGACCGCGCACGTGGACATGCTCGACCGGGACTGAATCGGAAAACCGGATCTCTCCTTTCAGTTGATTTGACAACCTGATTATTCTCTGTTCTCGAGAATATCTACCAAGCGATTGCGCTCCCACGCTCACCACCAGGGTTTGCGAGCCTGTGTACATTATCGAACTAACCAGCAATCGAATTGACCTCGACCCCATTCTCCCGACCGTCGCGAAAGAGCTAATTTTTCGTTAAATTCATCAATATTTTAAATATTGAGCGGGCATTTTTTCGAATATTTTTGCATTTTCCTCCATTTCTTGAATATAATGCAATAATTATAGCAGAATAATTTTTCTATTTCGGTATTTGGTGAATTTTATTTGTGGTAAAAATGATTTTTATTTAAAACATATGAAATACATGTGCCGATTACACTGATTATTATTCTCAACCTTCTCAAATTCTTTCTTGCCCTGACGCTGCGATTCCTTCTCTATTGGCGTGGGGTCGGTAGGGGATTTTTTCGCGTAGTTGCACTGAGGGGTCGCCTACATGAGCAAGAAGTACAACCGTCGGGGTCACGACGGGGGGCATTCCGGTGCTGGCAGCAACCGGGGTTGGGGCCGTTTTGACAACAGCGGGGATGACACGCTCGTCGCCACCGGCGGCAATGCGAAACTGGACGGTGGCAATGGTGACGATGTCCTGATCGGTGCCGGGGGCAATGATCGTCTGTATGGCGGACGCGGCGACGACAGCATCAGTGGTGGTGACGGACGAAACCGGGTCGATGCCGGTGACGGCAATGACACGGTCTCGACGGGGCAGCACGACGACAGGATCAATGCCGGTCGCGGCGATGATGTTGTCGCATCTGGCGATGGTCGGGATCGCGTCGATGGCGGCAGCGGCAACGACACGATCGATGGCGGCGGAGATCGTGACACGGTCTACGGCGGATCGGGCGACGACAGCATCATCGGCGGCGAAGGTGATGATTGTCTCTCCGGCGGCAGCGGCAATGACACGATTCATGGCGGTGAAGGGCATGACCGGATCGACGGCGGCAGCGGCGATGATCTGATCGACGGCGGTACCGGTCGGGACCGCGCCTATGGCGGCAATGGCGATGACACCATCTATGGTGGCGCGGGGGACGACACGCTTTCCGGCGGTCGGGGCGACGATCTGATCGACGGCGGCGATGGCGACGACCGCCTGTATGCGGGCCGTGGCGATGACACGCTGATCGGCGGCGCAGGCAATGATCTGATCCATGGCAACCGGGATGACGATGTCATTCGCGGTGATGGCGACGGATTCGGGAACGTGCCCGAACCGACCCAGTTGCAGCAGGGTGCGAACGGCACCTACGACATCCAGGGCCTGGATTCCGTCGTTCTCTCGGTGGACTTCCTGGGGGGCAGTGCCGGATTCGACAACAGCTTCGGCTATTACCTTGCCGACGCGAACGGCAATCCGATTGATGGCGAGATCATCTTCCGGAACGTCAAGTGCTCCGATGATGACGCCGGGGACGACGTTCGCACCATTTCGCTGACGGCGGATGACCTGAACGGTGCCGCCTCTCTCGGCTTCTTCCTGCTGCCGGACGGTGGAGACAGGAACTGGCGCTTGCGCGATGGCGATGAGGTGTCCTTCCGCCAGGATTCCCAGGGTGACTGGCAAGCCGTCTCCAATGGGCGGGTGCTCTATTCCGCCTATGGCCGGGACACGGTGTTCTTCTCAGATTCCAGTCTGAACAAGGACGGGCTGGACCACGAGGTCGACAACAGCCTGTCGGGCAATTCCGCCTGGGAAGACCTGCTGGGTGGTGGCGACAACGATTTCAACGACGCGACATTCCAGATCACGGTGCTCGACGGGCCTCAGCCCGCGTTCAACGACCGGATCTTTGCCGACCGCGGCGATGATCTGGTCAATGGTGACCGGGGCAATGATTTCATCGACGGCGGGCGCGGCGACGACACGCTGCAGGGCGGAACGGGCGACGACACGATCGATGCGGATCGCGACGACGATCTGGTCATCCACAATGTCGCCGACAATCAGGGATTCCATGACACCTACGACGGTGGCAAGGGACAGGACACGCTGGAACTGGAGGTCACCGAGGCTGAGTTGGCGGTTCTCGCCGATGACATTTCAGCGTTCCAGGATGTTCTGGCGGAAGACAGCCCGTCCCATGGCCACTGGTATCACCACTGGCACCACCACGGAAACGATGACCGGGCCTTCGATTTCGAGGCAATCGGCCTGAGCGTGCGAAACTTCGAGGCCCTGAATCTCACCATCGTGAACTTCAACCCAGACGCGGCGGACGATGCCGTCGTGACGGACGAGGATACCGCGCTGCTGATCGACGTCCTGGCGAACGACAGCGACGCCGATGGTGCCCCCCTGTCGATCACTGCCGTGACGCAGCCCGCGAACGGAACCGTCGAGATCGTCGGGAACAGGATCCTGTTCACGCCGAACGACAACTACAACGGCCCGGAAAGCTTCACCTATACCGTGTTTGACGGTGTGGACGGCTTCGACACGGCCACAGTTTCGCTGACCATCAATCCGGTGAATGACGCACCGGTCGCGGTCGACGACACGATCACGGTCGTCGAGGACACGACAACCACCATCGACGTCCTGGCCAACGACATCGACATTGACGGCGACACGCTCACCATAGTCACGGCATCGGCACTGAACGGCACTGTCACGATCAATGCCGACAGTACCCTCAGCTACACGCCGAACGGCAACTACCACGGCACCGACACGATCAGCTACACGATCAGCGATGGCGCACTGTCGTCATCGGCAACCGTCAGCGTGACTGTCACCAACGACGGGACCGACGCCCTGTTCACCGACGGCAATGACACCGTCGATTTCAACACCGTCACGCCCTTCGACTACGACGATGGCAATACCTCGGATGCGCTGGATGGTGATGATCTGATCATCCTGCCGACCGATCAGGCCGCGGCGGACGCCGCAGGTTTCGACACGGGCGCACCGTTCAACGCCGGGTCCGGGGATGACACGGTCATCGGTGGTGATCTGGGCGACACGATCAACGCCGGCGACGGCGCGGATTCCGTAAGTGGCGGCACCGGAGACGATCTCATCCTCGGCGCGGGCGGCAACGACACCCTCTCCGGCGACGATGGCGACGACACGTTGCTCGGCGGTGCGGGCGGTGATGAGTTCTTCGGCGGAACCGGAAATGACTCCATCAATGGTGGCGACGGTACGGACAACGCCAACTTCACCGGCAATGCCGACGAGTACGACGTCACCTTCAACGACGACGGCACGGTCACGGTCGTCGATACGGTTCCCGGCCGCGACGGCACGACCACACTGGAAGACGTCGAAACGGCGACATTCGCCGACGACACCTTCTTCACAAATGGCACGAACAATGCACCTGAAGTATTTGATGAAACAGCGGCAACTGACGAAGATGTTGCCGTCACCGTTGATGTCCTGTCGAACGATACGGACTTCGACAGCGACCCGCTGACCGTTGCCAGCGCCAATGCCGCAAACGGGTCTGTCACGATAGAGACCGACGGCACGCTGACCTATACCGGCGACGCCGACTTCAACGGCAGCGACACCATCACCTACACCGTCGATGACGGTCGCGGCGGCACCGACGTTGGCGAGGTGAGCGTGACCGTCAACGCCGTCAACGACGCGCCGGTGATCACGGCTCCGACCGGCGGCGCGCTGCGGTTCGACGGCAATGCGGCCAACCATGTCCAGGTGGCCCACGATGCGGACCTGAGCGGCAGCAGCTGGACCGTCGAGGCCTGGGTGACAACCACCGACGCCGACAGCCAGTTCAACCGCGTGGTGACCAAGCCGGTGGGCGGTGGCCAGACCTACAGCCTGGTGGTGCGCAATGGCGAGGCGCATATCCGCTTCGACGATGCCTCGATTGGCCAGCAGTTCGTGCAGGCCGGTTTCGTCGCGGATGGCCAGCCGCATCACATTGCCGGTGTCTTCGACAATGCCGGCAATACGCTCAGCCTCTATGTGGACGGCCAGTTGACGGGCAGCATTGCCACGTCGGCCACACCGCGCCAGGGCACTGAAGAGCTGAACATCGGTCGTTTCAACGATGGTTTCGGCCAGGGCTTCGTCGGTGACGTCTCGGAAGTCCGGGTCTGGTCCGCCCCGCGCTCGGCAACCGAGATCGCGGCCAGCTTCGATCAGGTGCTGGATTCCGCGAACGAGCCGGATCTCGCGCTCTATATGACCTTCGACCCGACCTTCGCCGAGCCTGGCAAGGTGCAGGACCTGAGTGGCCATGACTTCGACGGCACCATCTTCGGCTCCCTGCAGACCGTCCCCGGGGGCGCGCCCGTCGATCAGGCGATCCAGACGGAAATCGGCCAGAAAGTGCGCTTCTTCGGCGGTGCGGTGGCTGACGCCGACGCAGCGGACGGCGCGAACCAGATCCAGGTCACCGTCGAGAGCGTCAACGGCACCATCGATGTCTCCTCCGGCACCGGCGCCGCGATCACCGGTGACCAGTCGAAGAGCATCACCATCACCGGCACCCCGGCGCAGGTCTCGGCGTCGCTGTCCAACATGACCTTCACGCCAGACGCGGGCTTTGTCGGCACGGAAACCGTCACCATCACGGCTGATGACCTGGGCAACAGCGGATCGGGCGGTGCACTGACCGATGTGCAGACCTTCACCATCCTGGTGGTGGAACCGAACGTTGCACCGGAAGCCGCTGACGATGTGGCAACGGTGGATGAGGATGGCACCATCCTGATCGACGCGCTGGCCAACGACGCGGACGACAATGGCGACGCGCTGACCATCACGGCAATCACCGTTCCGGCCAACGGGACGGCAGTGATCGAAGGCAACCAGATCCGCTACACTCCCGAAGCCGATTTCAATGGCACCGATACGATCAGCTACACCGTTACCGACGGGAACGGCGAGTTAGACACTGCGCAGGTCACGGTCACCGTCAACGCGGTCAACGACGCCCCGGTTGCCATCGACGACACGGCCACGACGGACGAGGACGTTGCCGTCAATGTCAACGTGCTGGGCAATGACAGCGACATCGACGGCGATGCGTTGACTGTGGATTCGGCCAGCGCCGCAAACGGTTCGGTGGTGATCGAGAGCGATGGCTCCCTCACCTACACGCCGGATGCCGATTTCAGTGGCACTGACACGATCAGCTACACAACAAGTGACGGTGATCTGACCGATACGGCAGAAGTCAGTGTGACGGTAAACGCGGTCGCCGATGCCCCGATCATCGAGGCAAGTACACGTGTCACTGCCAGTGACGAGATACTGGTCAACACGACTCAGGCCGGGGATCAGGATCATCCCGCTGTGGCTGCACTCGCGGATGGCGGCTACGTCGTTGTCTGGGATCAGGGCGCAGGCAGTGTCACCGAATCGGGTCGCGATGTCCTGTTCCAGCGGTTCGATGCCGGCGGGCAGCCTGTCGGCAGCGAGACCGAAGTCACAACCAGTGATGGCACCAACTGGCTTGTGACCGTCGAAGGGCGACAGGATGGTGGCTTCATCGTTGCCTGGACTGCCGAGCAGGCCAGCGACATCCTTGTGCAGATATTTGACGCAAACGGAGTTCCGAACGGAGCGCAGTTCGTCGCCAATTCGATCACGGCCAACGAGCAGCGTGTTCCTGCAGTCCAGGAATTGCCCGACGGCAGCTTCATCGTTGCATGGCGAAACAAGATCAACCTGAACGATACCGAGGTACGGCTGCAGAAATTTGCTGCGGACGGCACACCAGTCGATGGCGAAATTCTGGTCAACGAGACCGGTGACCGGGCAGGAAGCCCTGACATGACCGTCCTTCAGAACGGTAATCTGCTGATCAGCTATGTCGTCGTCGATGCCGGAGATGCCGATGTTGCTGCGAAGATCCTCGATCAGGATGGCAATGTGGTTGTCGGCGAGTTCCGGTTACATCCTCCATCGACCGGCGTGCAGGTGAAGAATGCTGTCAGCGCCCTGGCCGATGGTGGTTTCGTGGCCACCTGGGCCAGCGACGATGGCGACGATTTCGGGATATTCATGCAGCGTTTCGATTCCGGCGGCAACACCATCGGATCGGAAAGCCTGATCAATGATGTCATTGTCGGCGAGCAGAATTCGCCCAATGTCGTCTCGCTGCCGAATGGCGATATTCTGGTTACATGGACGCACGCGGATACCGCGTCCGGTGGCGATGTCAGTGGTCGACTCGTGGACCCGGATGGCACGCCATTGTCCGAGGAATTCCTGCTGAACACCACCATCGCCGGAGAACAGAGCTCGGACACCGGTGATTTCGTTGCCGACAAGCTGGCTGTCCTGAATGACGGTCGGGTGGTGTCCGTCTGGCAATCAAGCACCAACGATTCCGAACCGGACTCGATCATTGCCCGGGTCTTCTCCCTATCCGGTTCCGAGCTTGACACGGTTGCGCTCGAAGACCAGGCGATCCGGCTGCCCCTGAATGTCGAACTGAGCGACACGGATGGTTCGGAAACACTCGATGATATCGTGATCTCCGGCGTGCCCACGGATGCATCCCTTTCCGCGGGCATTGACCTGGGGAACGGGGACTGGCGTCTCGTGAAAGCCGACCTCGCCGAACTCGATCTGATTCCGGCGGCAAACTTCAATGGCGAGATCAGTCTGGTAGTGACCGCGACCAGCCGAGAAACAGGCAACGGCAGTCTGGCAACCAGTTCAGAGTCATTCACGATCACCGTCGACGCCGTCAACGACGCCCCGGTCGCAGCCGACGACACGGCCACGACGGATGAGGACGTTGCCGTCAATGTCAACGTGCTGGGCAATGACAGCGACATCGACGGCGACGCGCTGACAGTCACCGCAGCCAGTGCCGACAATGGTTCGGTGGTGATCGAGACTGACGGTTCCCTGACCTACACGCCGGATGCCGACTTCAACGGCGCGGACACGATCACATACACCATCAGCGATGGTGATCTGACCGACACCGCTGAGGTTGCGGTCACGGTCAATCCGGTCAATGACGCGCCGGAGATCGATGCGGGCGGGTCGGACGTGTCGTCGGATCTGACGGTTGGCTTCACGCGGGCGCAGACGCTGGATGCGAGTGACCTGCTGGCAAACTACGTCAACCCGTTCCGTAGCGCAGTCGTTGTCGACGAAGGTGCGCTGGACGTACTGCATGTGAGTGCGCGGCCCGGCAGCGGGTTCGACCGCACGGTTCTCGTGGAGATCCCGCTGTTCTCGGTCGGCGAACTGGATGCCGACGCACGTGTGACCATCAACATCGATGGCCTGATCCAGCGCGTCGGAAGCGACCAGGATATCCTGTTCGGCGTCCGCGACACCGATCAGCACCTGTCGTTCTTCTCCTCCGATGGTGGCACCGGGCTGCTGCTTGCGGATGCACTGACCGGCAACGGTCCGTTCGGCATCGCTTCGCCCGACAACCCGCCCCTGACGGACCGGACCGTCCCGAGCGGTTCCCAGGTCGAGGACTTCACGCTGCGCGTCGACCTGGACGATGATACCGACCGCATTACCCTGGTCGAGGGCAATGGCGCATCCATCAACGTCGCCGGCGATCCGGGCCTGTATATCGATGCCCAGGACGCGGTTTCGATCATCATCGGCTCGGATCAGTTCCACGAGGTCTACGAGATCGTCAGTCTGGCCTTCTCGGCTGAGGTTGACGGGCTGATCGACAGCGGCAGCATCACCTTCACCGATGTTGACCTGGGGGATACCCATTCCGCCGCAGTGACCAGTGTGTCGACGACCGGCGACACCAATGGCATCGCCACCGCGACGCTCGCGGGCTTCCTGACCCTCGGCGCGGTGACCGCCTCCTCAGCCGGTTCGACCGGGGCTGTCGACTGGTCCTTCGCGGCGGCCGATGACCTGTTCGCCTATCTCGGTGCCGGCGAGAGCCTGGAGCTGGCGTATACGGTCGCGGTCGACGACAATGCGGGCGGCACTGACAACGAGACGGTGACCGTCACCATCAATGGCCGCAACGACGGCCCGGTCGCTGCCGACGACGTGGCAAGCGCCGACGAGGATACGGCAACCAGCATTGCGGTTCTGACCAACGACAGCGATGTGGACGGAGACACCCTGACCGTCACCTCTGCCATCGCGAACAATGGCCAGGTCGTCATCGAGACTGATGGTTCCCTGACCTACATCCCGGACGCCGACTTCAATGGCTCCGACACCATCAGCTACGTCATCTCGGATGGCGAACTGACGGACACGGCGCAGGTCACAGTCACCGTCAATCCGGTCGCAGACCGCCAGACGGTCAGTGGTCCGGTCGATGCCGGATCGGTCGATGACGCTGACGCGCCGGTGGCCATCGACCTGCTGGCCAATGCCTTTGATGCCGACGGCGATGATCTGGACGTCCAGGGCGTGACCGTGACGTCGTCCAATACGGGCCGCACCGTTGTCTTCACGGTGGATCAGGAGACCGGGGAACTGGTGGTCGATCCCATCCAGTTCGGCGACCTTCTCGATGGTCAGAACGAGACCATCACCATTGACTATGCCGTCTCCGATGACAGTGCCGACTTCACCGACAGCATTGGCTCGCCCAACGTGCCGAACGGCGGCGTCACCTACGTGATCGACTTTGACGACAACTCGACCTTCACCTTTGTCCGGTCGAGCGGTCCGTTCCTGCCAGTGGCGCAGGAACCGGTGAACGGCGCCTATCTGCACCTGAATCCGAACAATGGCTTCGGCGGCAGCGTCACCGTCAGGACCTTCCTGGACGGCGTGGAGACGACGCGCGATGCCTCCGAACTCACGTTCGAAAACTATGGTGGCAGCGTCAATGGCGGCGGGTTCTCGGGCGCCTTCTCGAACAGCACCATCGACTGGACGGTGCATGATCTGGAGACGGCGGACGGCGAACGCTGTGTGTCGATCCGGCTGGAAGACATCAGCCATTTCACCGACGATGGCCTGACCGTCGCCTCCGCCAATTTCCTGGTCACGACCGACGTTGCAGCGCAGGCGACGCTGGAGGTCGCGGGTGTTACCCGCATCCTCTTCACTGACGGGGACGACACCGTTGACCTGAATGACTTCGCGGGGGTTGCCGACGACGGCAACGTCAGTGACGCGGGCGATGGTCGCGATATCGTCACCCTGCCCGACAACGCCACCGAGGCGGCGGAAGCGGGCTTTGTCGTCGGCCAGACCTTCTTCGGCGGGACGGGTGAGGACAATATCACCGGTGGCGGCCTGGATGATGTCATCGACGGCGGTGACGACAATGACATCATCCTGAGCGGTGCGGGCAACGACACCATCTTCTCCGGCGACGGCAACAATTTCGTCCGTGGCGAGACCGGCGACGACAGCATCATCGGCGGTTCCAGCCGTGACTCCTTCTTCGGCGATGAAGGCAATGACACGATCATCGGCGGCGGCGGGCGCGACACCCTGCGCGGCGGCGACGACAACGATTCCCTGTCGGGCGACGCCAAGGCGGACGACCTGTTCGGCGGCAATGGCGATGACACGCTGTTGGGCGGCGACGGCTTCGACGAACTGTTCGGCGAAGCGGGCAACGATCTGCTCCGCGGCGGGACTGTCGGTTTCGCTGACGGTGACGACACCCTGGTCGGTGGTAGCGGTGACGATACCCTGATCGGCGGTAACGGTGACGATGTGTTCATCTTCAGCACCGGCGATGGTGCAGATCAGGTTTCCGACTTCACTGCCGGCGCCGGGACGGAAGATGTGCTCGACTTCTCGAGTGACGCATCAATCACCGGCACTGCGGATCTGACGTTCAGCGACGATGGTGCTGGCAACACCACGGTGGGCTATGGGGCGAGCGATCTGATCACCCTGATCGGTGTCGTGCCGGGTACGCTGGACAGTGACGACTTCCAGTTCTGATGCGGAGTCCGGTGATGACCAGTACGCGCAGAGCATTGTTTCGGTTTAGGAAACCGGCAGGTGGTACAGTAGAGTGATCAACCGCAGGTCGGATCGCCATGATACGGATCCGAACCACCCCTGCGGATACGGAGAGGAACCGGGGAAGCGCCATGCGGCCTGAGCCACTGGACGATGCGAAGTCAGCCCTGCGAACGGGATTCGCGATCATCGGGCTGGTCAGCTTTGCGACCGGCCTGCTGATGCTCGCCAGCCCGCTCTACATGCTGCAGATCTATGACCGGGTGCTGTCGACCGGCAATTCCGACACCCTGATCGCCCTCACCGCCATGATCGTCGCGGCACTGGTGACCTATGCCGCGCTGGAGGGACTGCGGACCCTGGTCGCGCAGAAGGTCGGTGTCTGGCTGGAGGAACGGCTGGGCGCACCCGTACTGGTCAGCGCTGTCAGTCAGGCGCTGCAGCGGTCGGGCGGGACGGCGCAGGGCCTGCGCGACATCACGACGGTGCGCGGCTTCGTTGGTTCCCCCGCCATTTTTCCGCTGTTCGATGCGCCCATGGCACCGCTGTTTCTCGTGGTGCTGTTCATCATGCATCCGGCCCTCGGCTTCGTGGCGCTTACGGGGGCAATCATTCTCTTCGGCCTCGGGCTGCTGAACGAACTGATCACCCGCAAGGCACTGCGGGAGGCTTCGGGTGCTTCCAGCAAGGCCTGGAATTCGGCCGATGCCACCGTGCGCAATGCCGACGCGATCATGGCCATGGCCATGCTGCCCGCCCTCGCCCGTCGGATGGAGACCCACTCGGCCGCCTGGCGGGCGCTGCAGCGACGTGCCGGGGGTCGCTCCGGCATGCTTACCGCCATCGCCAAGGGAACGCGGCTGCTGCTGCAGTCCGCCATCCTGGGCACCGGCGCCTGGCTGGTACTGGGTGGCAACCTGACTCCGGGCATGATGATCGCAGCCTCCATCATGATGGGCCGCGCCTTGGCCCCGGTGGAGCAGGCCATTACCGCCTGGCAGGGGCTGATCAATGCCCAGGCCGCATGGGGACGCCTGAAGGGTGTGCTCGCCGCGCGTCCCGACCTGGGCCGAGGCACGACCCTGCCCCGACCGGAAGGACGGCTGCAGGCGGAGAACGTCGTCTATCAGCCGGAAGGTGCGACGGCCCCGGTACTCAATGGCATCTCCTTTCGGATCGAACCGGGGACAATTACCGGTGTCATCGGTCCCACCGGCGCAGGCAAGAGCACTCTCGCCCGGTGCATCGTCGGCTCGGCCCGGCCCCAGCGCGGCACGATCCGGCTCGACAGTGCCGACATGAATGGCTGGGACCCGCTCGACCGGGGTCAGCACGTCGGCTACGTGCCGCAGGATGTGGAGCTGTTCGACGGCACGGTGGCGGAGAACATCGCCCGCTTCACGGAGGCCGATGACGCGGCGATTGTCGCCGCAGCACAGCTTGCCGGTGCCCACGACATGATCCTGAAGCTGCCGAACGGCTACGGGACGGAGATCGGCGACAGTGGCGCGCGGCTGTCCGGCGGGCAGCGGCAACGGCTGGCGCTGGCACGGGCCGTGTTCGGCAATCCGCGGCTGCTGGTGCTCGACGAACCGAACGCAAGTCTCGACGCCGCCGGGGAGGAGGCTCTGGTCCGGATGGTGACCCATCTTGCGGAACAGGGTTGCACGGTCCTTCTGGTGACCCACAAGCCAAGCATCATCCGCTCCGCCCACAAGGTGATGGTGATCGAGGATGGGCGCGTCAGCAAGTTTGGCGACCGTGACGAGATCGTCGCCCGCCAGACCGCGCGAACCGGGACCGATGCGGCGGCGCGCGCCAATGTGCGGGTCGTGCCCGGTGGCTCGGCGGGCAACTGATGAACATGAACCGTGGCGGGCAAGCGGGGGACAACCCGGTGGCGGATGATCCGCTGGACCCATCGCCGCCCCTGCGACTGGGACGGCTGCTGGCGGCCATCGCGCTGGTCGTTGGCGTCTTCTTCATCGGTTTCGGCGGCTGGGCTGCCTTCGTGCCGATGGAAAGCGCTGCAATCGCGCCCGGTACCGTCATCGTCGAAAGCAACCGCAAGACCATCCAGCATCTGGAAGGCGGCATCGTCGCGGAGATCCGGGTCAATGACGGCGACCGGGTACAGACGGGAGACGTGCTGCTGGTCATGCGCGACGCCCGGTCCCAGTCGGAACGGGAACTGCTGCGCGGTCGGCTGGCCGCCGCCCTGGCCCAGCGCTCCCGCCTGAAGGCGGAACGTGACGGACAGCCGGACCTGACGTTCGATCCACGGATCGGCAAACTGCTGCCCGACGAGGCAGCGCGCGCGACACTGATCGATGGTGAGCGGACCGTGTTCCGGGAGCGGGCCAACTTCCTGGCCAGCCAGACCGCGCTGAACCGCCAGAGTGTCCGCGATCTGGAGCAGCAGATCACCGGCCTGCGTGACGAGATCGCCGCCGCCGACCGTCAGCTGGGCCTGATCGCGGAGGAGGAGACGGGCCTCGCCAGTCTGGTGGAAAAGGGATTGGCCCGGCGCCCTGCCCTGCTGCAGTTGCAACGCGAATCCGCCAACCTGTCAGGCATCCGCGCCGGCCACGTCTCCGACATCGCCCGCGCCCAGCAGCAGATCGGAGAGGCGGAGCTGACCCTGGTTGATCTGCGTACCCGTTTGCTGAATGAGATCGTGGCGGAGTTGCGCGATACGGAGGCGGAGATCGCGGACCTGTCAGAGCGTCTGTTCGCGGCGGATGATGTCATCCGCAGGACGGAGGTGATCGCCCCCGTGGACGGCATCGTGGTCAACAAGCGGGTCTTCACCACCGGCGGAGTCGTGGCCCCGGGTGCGCCCGTGCTCGACATCGTGCCGGTGACCGACTCCCTGACGGTGGAGGCACGGGTACAGCCCAACGACATCGACGTGGTTCACGCGGGTCTGAGTGCCCGGGTCCGCATCTCCGTCTTCCGCATCGCCGAGAACCCGATCCTGAGCGGCACGGTGCAGACCGTTTCCGCCGATGCCCTGATCGACGAACAGACCGGCGCCAGCTTCTATCTCGCCCGTATTCAGCTGGGAGACCTCTCGGACCTGCCGAAGGATGCCGTGCTGCAACCCGGCATGCCCGCCGAAGTCATGATCGTCACGGGAAAGCGCACGGCCCTGGATTATCTCGTCGAGCCGATCCGCATCACCCTGAACCGGGCACTCCGGGAGGGGTAACCCCTTCCCCCGCCCGCAGGGCGGAGGCATCCGGCAATTTGCCTACCGCACCACCATCACCGAGATGTCGGTGTGGGCGGCCAGATGGCCGGCGTTCGACGAGATCACATGCTCGAGGAAACCCGGAACATGGGAAGCCATCACGATCAGATCGGCTCCGATATCGTGCGCAACCTCGTTCAGCTTGTCGTCCAGATCGATGGACGGATCATGGGAAATCACTGACCTGGCGGCGAAGCTGACGCCCCTGGCGGCGGACTGAGCCTCCGCGAATGCCTCAAGCTTCTGTGCGAACTCTTCAGGCGTATGCGCAACGGAACTCGGCGAACCGGTCGTGACGCCGCAGAACGTGACTGCAGCCCCTTCCGTCTCGCTCAACCGCGCCGCGACGCTGATCGCCTTGTCGAGCTTTTCCTTATGACCCAGATCAACGGGTACGAGAATGGACCTGAACATGGCGTCCTCCGTGACTTGTTTTCGACCCGACGGTCGGGCCGCTCACGGTTTCAACTGTCTCATATCCGAATCCGGGCATTCCTGACCCAGATCAAGATTTCCAGGATTCTTGCCAAAGAGACTGTTCCGGTCGACCACGTCCGACCGAAGTGCCTTTCGCGACACGCAGACATGCCCGACATGTGGCTGACGGACGGAAAAGTACCCTCTCAGGCACGCCGGAAAGACATCACCTGCCCGGCCAGCTTTTCCTGCGATCCATGCCACGCGTAGGCCAGCAATGCCGGCTCATGATCCGCAACCGTGATCCGGTGACGATGGTCCGGCGGATTGTAGATCAGCGATCCCGGCGCATAGACGCCCTGGTGGTTCTCGCTGACCGAGCCTGAAAGACAGACGTAGCTTTCGGTTATGCCGTCGTGGGCATGCGCCGGATAGGTGCAGCCGGGCGCGAACAGCACCAGTCCCAGTATCACCTGCTCCGTGATCACCGGGCCGGACGGCCCCGTGATTTCCGCATAGGCGTACTTCTGCGACAGCCCCTTCGGCATGCGGCCATAACCATACTGCCAGCTCAGCGCATCCTGCACGGCCATGATCGCCCGGATACAGGACGCATGGCGTTCTGCCAGCCCCTCGTCCAGTGCCCGCCGCATGTGACCGACGACAGGCTTGCGCTCCGGCAGCGGAAAGGTCATCGCCACATTCGCCTGGATCACCTTGCTGATGGCTTCACGCACCGCGCGCTGATGCGTCCGGATCTTCGAACTGCCGCCCGCCGACAGGAACCGGTAGAGCTCATAGTACTCACGCAGCAGATAGACCCAGTCAGGCCGCTGGGCGAGGCGGATGTTGTCTTCGGCAGGGTTCGGAGTCTCGGGAGTCATGCTGCATTCACCTGCGAGAGCTTGATTGCAGTCATTTAGGCCCTGAGCGCCGCTGTTCCCATCGAAAAATGATCAGCGCCTGCAGGATGCGGACCGGCAGCCGCCGTTAGTCCGATACCTGAAGCAGTGCCAGCGCCGCCTGCAGTGTGGCGGTCCTGTCTCGGTCGGACCGCAGCGTCTGCCAGCCTGGGACCTCTCCGATCTTCGGCTGTCGTCGCATCACCTGCAGGTCGGCATCGGAAGCATCCATGCCCCGTCTGGAGATACGTTCGGCCAGGGTCCCTTCCGCGCCGACAAGCCAGAAGCCCTGGAACGCCGCGCCGTTGTCGCGCGCGATGGACTGCGCAATGTCACGCTGCTCCGGTTTCAGCATCGTCGCATCGACAATGACACTCGCCCCCGCTTTCAGCGCCCGCCCGGCATCATGCGCGAGCCTGCGATAGACGGCAGCCGTTACCTCCGAGCGATAGGCATCCGTCCCCAGTGTCTCGTCGGGGCGGCAGCCGCGCATGCGCTTGCGGATCTCGTCCGTGCGCAACACGACCACATCCGGTGCCGGGGCGATCCGGGGTGCCAGCGCCTGGGCAAGTGTCGACTTGCCGGTGCCGGAGCGACCGCCGATCGCGATGACCCGCGGGGGTCGGGGTTTCGCCAGAAGATCCCCGGCGAGTGCGAGATACTCTGCCGCCCCGGTCTGGCCTGAAGGCGACAGCACGCCGACCAGGGCCCGTACCGCTGCACGCGCCGAAAGGAACAGCCGCAACGCGGGCATGTCCGCATAGTCGCGCGTCGCCACGAGGTATCGGCTCAGGAAGACAATCGCCGATTCATCCTCGCCACGATGGC
>Ga0070728_10001640_pt1 | contig 32020 bp, 31 predicted proteins | sample tdDd471_FD_66723 | JGI IMG/M metagenome (GOLD analysis project Ga0070728, IMG submission 66723) | Marine sediment microbial communities from the Atlantic coast under amendment with organic carbon and nitrate - tdDd47.1 | ecosystem: Environmental > Aquatic > Marine > Coastal > Sediment | place...
ATCTATATAAAAACGATATATAGCAAAAAATCGGCACTTGTGCCCCGTGAAATCGAAATCGCGTCCCGAGGAATCGACCTCTTTTTCCCGACAAGTTCCCGAGCGCATTTTATCTTATTGTAGTGATAATTGCCGAAAAATGCTCTTCGGCAGTGGTATTTTGTTTGTTTGTCTTGACTTTCTAAGTATGTTTTGGCACAATAACACCATGTGACCACCCCGCAATACATTCCAATAACACGGCAAAAAAGGCCTGACCGCCGCCTTGTTGCCCTTAGGGAGATGCCGCTATGACATACCGGAAAACCTGGCCCGTTGCTGCGTTGCTGATTGCCGCCGTTTGCATTGTGCAGTTTGTAAGTGAACAGTATTCCACAGGAAACTGGATTCCCGAGCCGAGCTTCTGTCAGGCTTATGGAACGGAGGTATGGTCGGTGCACCGCATGGAAAACTGCCGTTTGACCTATGACAGTGAGGAAGGGTGCGGAGATACTGAGGAACATGTCGTTGGCATCGGCTGCCACGACACGGGTGAAGTGGCCACCTGTAATCCCGATGAAAGTTGCGGCAAGATATACAAAATTATGGAAGTGGACTGCCAGGATCAACAGCTTGTGGCGGCTCTGTATTATCAGGAGCAGGTCTACCGTCAAAAGAACTTTGTGATTTCACCGGAGGAATACCTTGCCGCCGCTGATTTTCTCACCATTGATGAGTTCTGGGTAAGAAACCGGCCCCAGAGCATTGCCATAAAATTTGAGACCTGGCGGGGCTGCAAAGGCTATGATTTACGGGCGGTGTCGGACAAATACGCTATCTGTCTTGGGGGCAACGCCTACCGCATGCGGGGTGATTTCGATGCGCCCTACGACCATGACATCGCCTGCAGTTGCAATGGCGAAACCACTGAGTTTATGGGCTACAGCGTGTGCAGCGATTTTGCATGCGAAGGTGATGTGGACCCGGACATGGGCGGTGCGCATGTCTGCCCGGGCATGGAAGCAACCGATGGCGACGATGAATCCGTTGAGCAGGAAATGCCGCAATAACAGGGCTTGAAAGGAGATTTGATATGAAACGATATATTCCTACCTGGCCTGTTGCTGCGCTGCTGATAGCTGTTCCCATGACAATCATCTTTTTTTCCCAGGGTGTGTCCCGGGGCTTTAGTCCCGCAGATCCCCCCTGGTGCCAGATGAATGAGGAGCAAAATATCTGGGAAGTGCATCAGATTGAAAACTACGAAATTATCCATACCGAAGAAGGCGGTTGCGTCAGTCCTTACAAAGATGACTATGACGTACGATATGATGACAAGGGTATTGTCGGCACCTGCCCCTGGCGGCAGACCTGCGGCGAGGTATGGAAGCTCAAAAGCGTCGACACCTCTGATGCCCAACTTGCTGCGGCCCTGCGCTATGGCAAGGATGTGGTGGAAAAGAACACCTTTCTTATCGGCCCTGAAGACTATAAAAAAGCAGAGGGGCACGCCTATGCAGATCTGGTGCAGGGAAGCACAGAGCAAGGCATTACGGCCACCTTTGAACACTGGATCGGCTGTAGAACATCTGACAGCACAAAGCTATCGACAAAAAGAACAATCTGCCTTGACGGCCATGTGTTCCGCACCCGATATGACTACAACATCCCGGAAAAATACGATGTAACCTGCACCTGTAACGGTGATGTAATCGACTGGGAAGGCTTCAGCCTGTGCATTGACTTTAACTGCCCCGAGGACACGGCTCCGGAAGATGGCGCAGGCATTTGCCCCAACATCGACAAGGAGCCGGTCATTGATGGCGACGATGATCTGGTGGAAGGGGAGCAGGCAGGATAAATCTCTGCTGATACTGAAGGGGGATAGCCGGGACAGAAGGCTGTTGTCACACGGTGCCTGCTTTGCCGGGCACCGTTAATTTTACTTGACAAACAGTTCTTCCTCTTTAGCATACGGCGATACCGGTTGCCTGCGGGCTTTTCCTGCGACCGGAACACAAGGCGCACACAAGAGAGAGCAGCATCAGGCACATTCACCCAGGAGAAAAGCAATGCGCGCATTGTACAGTGTTTTTATGTTAAGTGTTGTAACCATGTTTCTGACCCCCATTGTGTATCTCTTCGGCCTGTTTGGCCGTACACAACGGCGGGCCTATATTATGGTTCGGATGTGGGCCCGTACCCTTATCAAACTTTTTGGGGTGCATATCCGGATAGTTGGAGCGCACCGGGTTGATTTCAACCAGCCGGTCATTTATATGAGCAACCATCTGTCCATGGCTGATATCCCGGTGCTTATGACCGCCATTCCGGCTGGGCTTGCCTTTGTGGCCAAGGCGTCGCTGGCCAATGTACCCTTTTTGGGTTGGAGCATGCGCATGGTGGGCATGGTATTTATCAGCCGCCGGGATTCCCGGCGGGATGTGAACACTCTGCAGCAGGCGGTTGACGCCATCCCGGCGGACATGAATTTTCTGGTGTTTCCTGAAGGCACCCGCTCGGATCTGGCGGGCCGCGATCTTGCACCCCTTAAAAAAGGCGGATTTCATATGGCCATGGCATCGGGCCGGACTATTGTGCCCGTGGCCCTAGGGAGCACCGAAAGACTCATGCCCAAAGACAGCCTTGCCATTTTTGCCGGACCCGCAACGGTGCGCTTTGGCAATCCCATCAACCCAACTGAATATGACTGCATTGAAAGCCTGATGCAGGCCTATCGCACGGAAATGGACACGCTTTTTGCTCTGCACCGGCCCCAGGAAGAATCCCTTCCGGAATTACAGCCCCGGCAGATTTCCTGAATACATCGTTTACAATAATCTCCCGGTCCGTGTATACTGCCTTTAAACCAATACAGCCACTGGTACAAAAGGCAGGATACATGAGACATTGCATAGCCATACTGGCCATTTTACTCTTTGCGGGCTGCGCCACAACAACAAAGGTTCAGCCTGCCGCCACAGCCGCAGATACACCATCCCCCAATGTTGAAGTGCATTTTGACGAACTCTGGGATTACAATAACCCGGCACAAACCGAAGAGCGTTTTCAGTCCCTGCTGGCAGACTATCCTGCGACAACAGCGCCGCTGATGCGGGCGGAATTGCTGACCCAGATAGCCAGAACCCACAGCCTGCGGGGTGCTTTTGAAGCTGCCCACCGCCACCTGGATAACGCAAGAACACTGCTGACCGATGGCAATTCAACAGCCCGCATCCGTCTGCATCTGGAGCGGGGACGTACATACAATTCTGCGGGAGACAAAGCACAGGCCCATACGCAGTTTTTGCGGTCCTTTCGTCTGGCCTGCAGCCTGAAATCGGATTTTTATGCCATTGACGCTGCCCACATGCTGGCCATTGTATCCCCGGCACCAGCGGCTATGGAGTGGAATCTGCTGGCGCTGGACATGGCCCTGCAGAGCAAAATGCCTCTGGCCCAACGCTGGCAGGGAAGTCTGCTGAATAATCTCGGCTGGACCTTTTTTGATGCCAAAGAGTATCAAAAGGCCCTGGACCTGTTCAAACAAGCCCTTGCATTCCGGCAGCAGCAGGGAAAAGCCGGGGCCATCCGCATTGCCCGCTGGTGCATTGCCCGGACCCTTCGGGCCCTTGGGCAGTACGGTAAGGCGCTAAATATATTGCAGCAGCTTGACGCCGAATTGCAGCAGGCCAAAGAACGCGATGGCTTTGTGTACGAGGAACTTGCGGAATGTCATCTGGCTTTGGGCAACGCCGATCGGGCGCGGTATTTTGCGGCGCAGGCATTTCGGGAATTGTCACAAATGAAGTGGTTTGTCAGCTCCGAGGCGCAACGCCTGCAGCGCATGAAAACCCTTTCAGAGGCAGCACAAACCGAAAATACCCAATAGCCACAGGAGTCCGGGTTTCCCATCGGGGTAGCTTGCTCAAAAAAATGAAACAAGGGCTGTTATTTTATTGCATTATGGGCAATAAAGACGCTAAAGTGTCAAAAAGATGAAGATGGCACCTCAAAGCCACTTGACACCATGTGACAAAATATGTTAGTTCGGATTCCATGATGCAACAGAACACCTTACGAGAACGAAAAAAAGCCCGTACCCGCGAACGCCTTGTGGAAGTCGCCACACGGCTGTTTGTTGAAAAAGGCTTTGAAAACACCACTGCGGACGAGATTGCCGAGGCCGCCGAGGTTTCCCGTCGCACATTTTTCCGCTATTTTCCCACCAAGGAATCCGTGGTGTTCCCGGGGTTTCAGGATCGCATCACTGCTTTTCGCGCCCTGGTGGAGGAGCTGCAAAAGCAGCATTCTCCCTTTGAAACCATTCGCCAGGCCCTGCTGACGTTTTCCGAAGAGTTTACCCGGCGGGCCGACGAATTGCGGAACGAATGGCGCATTGTCAGCGCCTCTCCTACCCTTATCGCCCGGGATATCGAGCACGATTTTGAGTACGAAAAGATTTTCGCCGAAGTGCTTGCCAACGGCGCGGAACCTGGCAGCCCCAGAGATTTTCAGGCCCGGGTATATGCCGGAGCCATCCTTGGGGCCATGCGGGCCACCCTGGACGAATGGTATATGAACGACTGCGAGCCCAAGCTCTTCAATTTGGGCGAACGATCCATTGAAGTGGTGGAAATGGGAGCGCGGCTGTTCCACGAGTCCACCTATGCCAAAGATGCTCCCTCCGCAGAATGCACCGAAGATGCCGGGGACATCGTAAGCCCGGAATAATGCCTTCCCACAATCCGCCGGGGCTATATCAGCGACAGCAGAATAGCGTGCATGTCCGCCTTTGAAAGAGCTACGGGATTGTTTTTGTTATCCGAAGCTCCCACCACATCCTTTACCGCTGCCACTGACAGTCCGTAGTCTCCCAGTCGGGGGCGATCCAGTACTGTTGTCATCCGTTGCAGGCTCTCCAACAGCAGGTCGCAGCCCTCATGAATATTCCGGGGCGCATGGCCACTGAGCAACGCTCCGGCCCGGGCACAACGCCCAAGGGCGTCTGCGTGCATATCCGGCTGTTCCCTCAATAATGCAAGGGTGCGCTCCATGATTGGCAGCAGCAGGATACCGCAGGCAAGGCCGTGGGGCGCGGCAATGCGTCCGCCCAATGGACCAGCCATGCCGTGAACCGCTCCCAGCCCGGCGTTGGCAAGGGTACTGCCGGACCAGCAGGCTGCCCAGGCCATGCGCATACGCACATCAATGTCCTCTGCGCCTTTGCCACAGGCTGCTTCAAGACTGGTGCCGATATAGCGCAAGCCTTCGGCGGCCAGGGCGTCGGTCATGGCCGAGGCTCTGGTGGACAAAAAAGATTCCAGCAGTTGTGAAAGCGCATCCATGCCGCAGGCCGCGGTAACATGCCGGGGCGTGGAAAGCATCAGCAGGGGATCAAGCACGGCGCACAGGGGCACAAAGTTGTCGTGGCGCAGGGATTTTTTGAACCCTTTGGGCCCGGGGCTGCTGAGTACTGCGTTTTTGGTTGCTTCGCTGCCGGTGCCGCTGGTGGTGGGCACGGCTATCATGGGCAGAGAGGTGCCGGGATGCCGGGATCCGTCCCCCACGCCCTCCAAAAAACGTTGTACTCCGCCGTCCACGGTCAGCATGGCGGCAATGGCCTTGCCCGCATCAAGGGCGCTGCCTCCACCCCAGGCCACCACAGCGTCGATGGAATCCCCGGCGTAATTCGCCACCACGGCGTCAATATCTGCCGGGGAGGGCTCGCCGCTGATGCGCACATGTTTGAGGGACAAAGAGGCGGCGGCGCAATCCGTAACAAACTGATCCCAGGCTCCGCTGTGGGCATAGGACTGCCCGCCGGTCACCACCAGAACACGGGAGCCCAAAGGCGTTAACATCGATACCAGACGGCCCGAAGCGCCGGGACCGGCAATGATACGGGGTGGCGGAACAAAGGTGCTGACAGCTTCCATGGACACGCTCCAGGGCTGGAAGTTGGGAATCACGGATAATTAACAGTATACGGTTGAAAAAATTATGGCGCAAGACTACAATGCGCCCAGCGACAACAAGAATCAACAGGAGGCAGGTATGAACGCAACAGAAATCCTTTCTGCCCCGATAAGGGCGCTGCTGGAATCCGTGGCCCGGGTGTCTGAATCCATGTGGCACAAAGGCTGGGCCGAGGCCAACGGCGGCAATCTTTCCATTGATATCACCGGGCAGATGGATGCGTCCCTGCCCCCCGCAGGTGATGTGGTGCCCCTGGAAACACCGCGCCCCGCTATTGGGGGACGCTGTTTTTTGATTACCGGATCAGGGCGGCGGTTTCGGGATTTGCCCCGCAACCCGGAGCAGGCGGCCTGTATTCTGCGGGTTGAAGACAACGGCGCGGGCTGGCGTCTGCTGTGGGGCGGTTGCGGCAAAGCCTTCCGGCCTACCTCGGAGTTGCCCACCCATCTGGCCCTGCACGAAAGTCTGCGGCTGCACCGTCCGGACCGCAACGTGGTGCTGCATACTCATCCCACAGAGCTTATCGCCCTAAGCCATCTGAGGGCCTTTGGCGATGAAGACCTGCTGAATCGCACCCTGCTTGGCACCATGCCCGAGGTCAAGGTGCTGGCACCCCGGGGCGTGGGACTGGTGCCCTACAATCTGCCGGGCAGCGAAGCCCTTGCCACCGCCACCCGGGCGGTGTTTGAGCGGGGCAGGGACGTGGCCCTGTGGGAAATGCATGGCTGTCTTGCCACCGGCGCTGATATTGAAAGCGTTTTCGACATCATCGACACCGTGAACAAGGGCGCTCATATTACCCTGCTGTGTCTGGCCGCAGGCCAGCCGCCCAAGGGACTTTCCCCGGCGCAACTGGACGAACTGACCACCGCATTCAAGCTGGAGGCCTGATGGCGACCACTTCCCGGTATCTTGCAATCGACATGGGCGCAGGCAGCGGGCGGGCCATGGAAGGCCGCATCGACCGTCATGGTCTGCATCTGCAGGAACTCTCGCGCTTTCCCAATCCCATGCTTCCCATGGCAGGACATCTGCACTGGGATATGCCCGGTATTTTCGCCCAAACCCTTGATGCCCTGCGGCTGGCGCAACGGCAGTCTGATGTGCCGCTGACCAGTATGGGTATCGATACCTGGGGCGTGGATTTCGGTCTTTTGGCCGCCGACGGCAGTCTGCTGGGTTTGCCCTGCACCTACCGCGACAGCCGTACCGACGGCATCATGCAACGCATGTTTGAACAGATCCCCAAAGAGGAAATCTACCGGCTGACGGGTATTCAGTTTTTGCCCTTCAACAGCCTGTACCAGCTTGCGGCCATGGTGTGGAACAACGCGCCGCAACTGGAGCTGGCCACGGACCTGCTGTTTATACCGGATCTGCTGCATTACTGGCTGACGGGGCGAAAGGCAACGGAATTTTCCTTTGCCACCACAAGCCAGATATTCAACCCCGCAATCATGGACTGGGAACCCCGGCTGCTGGAAGGCCTCGGTGTATCACGGGAGCTGTTTCAGCCGGTTATTATGCCCGGTGAACGGGTCGGCACAATCGGCAATGACGTATGCCGTCAGGCGGGGATCAACCCGGTGCCGGTTTGCGCTGTGGCTACCCACGACACCGGCAGCGCTGTAGCGGCGGTTCCCGCCACCGGTGACGACTGGGTCTATATCAGCAGCGGCACCTGGTCGCTGATGGGCTTTGAATCGCAAACACCGGTTATTTCGCCGGAGGGTTTTGCGGGCAATATCACCAACGAAGGCGGTGTGGGCGGCAGCTTCCGGGTGCTGCGAAACATCACCGGTATGTGGCTGTTGGAGCGCTACCGGGACACTCTTGTCGATCCGCCGGATTACGAAAGCATGATGGACCTGTGCATGCAGGCCCCGCCCTTTGCCTCTCTGATAGACCCGGACCATCCCTCGTTTTTGCATCCTCCTGACATGGCGGAAGCCATTGCGGATTTCTGCCGTGCCACGGATCAGCCGGTGCCTCAGAGCATCGGTTCCACGGTGCGCTGCATTCTGGAAAGCCTTGCCCTGAAATATCGCTGGGTACTGCAACGTCTGGAGGCACTGGCGGGGCGTTCGTTTAAAACAATCCATATCATCGGCGGTGGAAGCCGCAACCGGGTGCTGTGCCGCCTGACTGCTGATATCACTGGCCTGCCGGTGGTGGCGGGGCCGGTGGAGGCAACCGCCATGGGAAATCTGATGGTGCAGGCCATGGCCGCCGGTGACATCGAAAGCCTTGAAGCGGGGCGGGCGCTGATCCGCCGCACCGTAACGCCTCTGGTCTATGAACCCCATGCCATCGATTATACCGACTGCGCATGCAGCCGTTTTGACGACCTTGTGTATACAGGAGAATAATCATGACCTGCCGCATTGAAACCGCCTACGACCTTGCCCGGGAACGCTACGCTCATCTGGGCGTTGATACCGAAGCCGTACTGCAGAAGCTTGCCTCGGTGTCGTTGTCGTTGCACTGCTGGCAGGGTGATGATGTTTCGGGCTTTGAATCCCCGGACGCCGGGTTACAGGGCGGCGGCATTGCGGTGACCGGCTCCTACCCGGGCCGTGCCCGTACCATAGAAGAACTGCGGCAGGATCTGGATGTGGTGTATGGCCTGCTGCCGGGCACACACCGGCTGAATCTCCACGCCATTTACGGCGACTTTGAAGGAAAAAAAGTGGACCGTGACGCCATTGAACCCGGCCACTTCGATTCCTGGATTGACTGGGCCAAAGAGCGGGGTCTGGGGCTGGATTTCAATGCCACTTGTTTTTCCCATCCAAAGGCCGCAGACGGCTATACCCTGGCCCACCGCGACCCGGGAGTCCGTGCTTTCTGGCAGGAGCATGTATCCCGTTGCCGGGCCATCGGCGCACACATGGGAGCGGAACTGGGAAACCCCTGCGTTCATAATCTGTGGATTCCCGACGGTGACAAGGAGACCACGGTCAACCGTCTGCAGCACCGGCAGTGGCTGAAAGAAAGCCTGGATGCTGTGTATGGTCAGCATCACGATGCGGGCTGCCTCAAGGACAGCGTGGAGAGCAAGCTCTTTGGTATTGGCTCCGAATCCTTTGTGGCGGGAAGCCATGATTTTTATCTGGCCTGGGCGTTGCAAAACAGCACCATGCTCTGCATGGATATCGGGCACTATCATCCCACGGAAAACGTTGCGGACAAACTTTCCGCCCTGCTGCCCTTCTTTAGCGAACTGCTGCTGCACGTCACCCGGGGCGTGCGCTGGGACAGCGATCATGTGGTGACTTTTGGCGATGAAATTCGTACCCTGATGGAGGAAATTGTCCGGGCCGACGCCCTTGGCCGGGTGCATATTGCCCTGGATTATTTTGACGCATCCCTCAACCGGGTGGGGGCCTGGGCCATTGGCGCCCGCAGCACCCTCAAGGCCCTGCTTTTTGCCCTGCTGGAGCCCACCGCCGCCATCCGCGAATGTGAGGAAAAAGGCGACGGCTTTGGTCGTCTGGCCCTGCTGGAGGACGCTAAAACCCTGCCCTTTGGCGCGGTGTGGGATTATTATCTGCATCGCAACAACATCGCCGCCGACGCCCTGTGGCTGGAAGATATCCGCCGCCACGAGCAGCAGGTGCTCTCCCGGCGCTGACGCGATGCGGCACAGCGGTATACCTTTGTGTCGTTGACAGATATCCGGGGCTTTGCTACAGTGCAGACACCTCTCGCATGAACCGCCTTACGGAAAAATCAGAAGTATGTATATGGCTGTTGCCTGCCCTGCGGGGTCTGGTGGTTTTTTACCACAGCAACGGAAAACGGTTGAAGTATCATAATCAAACGTGGTACAACCACCGGTGGATACCCGACTCAATTCAATGAGTTGTCAACATATGCAAGGAGGAAGTTACCATGAAAGAGACCGTCATTGTTTCAGCAACCCGTACAGCCATGGGCGCCATGAGCGGTGGACTGGCTCCGATGCCCGCCAGCAAGCTGGGCGCAGTTGTTATTGCCGAGGCCATTAAGCGCGCCGGTATCGACGGCAACCTGATTGACGAAGTCATTATGGGCAACGTGCTGATGGGTGGTCAGGGACAGGCTCCGGCCCGTCAGGCAGCCATCTATGCAGGTCTGCCCCAAAAGGTCGAGTGCATGACCATCAATAAAGTCTGCGGTTCCGGCGCAAAGTCCGTTGCCCTGGCAGACCAGGCCATCAAAACCGGTGACGCTGAAATCATTGTGGCCGGTGGTATGGAAAGCATGACAAACGCCCCCTACGCCCTCAAACAGGCCCGTGCCGGATTCCGCATGGGCGACGGCGAAGTCAAGGATCTTATGATCTATGACGGCCTGTGGGACCCGTATGGCAACAAACATATGGGTAACTTCGGCGATCTGTGCAGCGCCGAAAAAGGTATTGGTCGCGAAGAACAGGATGTCTTTGCCACCGAATCCTATCGCCGCGCCATCAAAGCCCAGGACGAGGGCTGGTTTAAAAAAGAAATCGTGCCGGTGGAAGTGCCGGGCCGCCGGGGTGCGGTAACCATCTTTGAAGAAGATGAAAGCCCTCGCAGTGTACGTTTTGAAAAAATTCCCCAGCTTCGCCCCGCCTTTAACAAGGACGGAGCCGTTACCGCAGCCAACGCCAGCAGCATCAACGACGGCGCAGCCGCCATGCTGATGATGAGCCGCGAAAAAGCCGACGAACTGGGTCTGAAGCCTCTGGCCCGGGTGGTTGCCCATGCATCCCACGCCGAAGCCCCGGAATGGTTTACCATCGCTCCGGTTGGCGCATGTAACAAAGCCCTGAAAAAAGCCGGTATGTCCGTTGGCGACATCGACCTGTGGGAAATCAACGAAGCCTTTAGCGTGGTGACCATGTACGCCATGCAGCAACTGGGCATCTCCCACGACATCGTGAACGTGCACGGTGGTGCGGCGGCCCTGGGTCATCCCATTGGCGCCAGCGGCACCCGTCTGCTGGTCACCCTGCTGCACGCCATGGAACAATACGACAAAACCACCGGTGCAGCCACACTGTGCATCGGCGGCGGTGAAGGCATCACCGTTATTCTCGAACGCATCTGATCCGATTATTCATTTAGTACGCAGTTAGTCCATTCCGGGAGCCCGTGGGGCGGGCTCCCGGAATATTCGTGAGCACTCTTAACGAGCAGTACATAGCAGTCAAGGGAGTACAAGGTATGGGATATGAGTACCTGAATTTTGAAGTGCAGGAGCATGTTGCCTGGCTGACCATGAACCGTCCCCCCATGAATCCCCTTAACGCGGGTATTCTGAAGGAAATGAAGGAGGTCATTGCCGGTGTTGGCGGCAACAAAACCATCCGGGTGCTGGTGATTACCGGTGCCGGGGACAAAGCCTTTGTGGCCGGAGCGGACATCAAGGCCCTTAGTCAGATGACCGTGGAGCAGTTGCGGGAATTTGCCAATCTGGGGCAGGGCGTGTTCCGCAGTCTGGAGAATCTTCCGATTCCGGTCATTGCGGCGGTCAACGGTTTCGCCCTTGGCGGCGGCACGGAACTGGCCATTAGCTGCGACATGATTCTTGCCAGCGAGCGGGCCATGTTCGGGCAGCCGGAAGTCAAGTTGGGTATCATTCCCGGGTTTGGCGGCACCCAGCGGCTTGCACGTCTGGTGGGGCGCAACATGGCCAAGGAACTGATTTACCGGGGCAACATCATCAATGCCGAAGAAGCCCTGCGTATCGGGCTTGCCAACCATGTGTATCCCCATGACAAGCTGATTGATGCAGCCCGGGACATGGCGACTGAAATCGCCTCCATGGCGCCGGTGGCGGTGTCAAAGGCAAAAGACGCCATTAACCGCGGCTATCACAAGGAACTGGACGAGGGTAATGTCATCGAAGTTGATAACTTCGCCGACAGCTTCGACACCATGGACCGCAGCGAAGGAATTAGCGCATTTTTGGAAAAACGCACCCCCTCATTTACCGGAGAGTAACGCCGCCAGAGGCGGCGGGGAGGTGGTTATGGATTTAGCATTGACCGAGACCCAGATGATGGTCCGGGATATGGCCCGGGATTTTGCCCGGTGCGAAGTAGCACCCGTTGCGGAACAACTTAACAGCCAAACCGTGTTTCCCGCAGATATCTATGCTCAAATGGCTCCGTTGGGGCTTTTGGGCATGAACATCCCTGACGCTTATGGCGGTGCAGCGGTAGGCCCGGTCGCCTATGTGCTGGCGCTGATGGAAATCGCTGAAGTCTGCGCAGGCACTGCGGTTGGCATGTCGGTCACCAACATGGTGGCGGAAGTCATCGAGCATTTTGGTACGGATATGCAAAAGGCCCGTTACCTGCCCATGATTATGAGCGGCGAGGCGGTCACCGGCTCCTTTTGTCTGACGGAAGCCGGAGCCGGAAGCGATGCCGGGGCCATTCGCACTACCGCGGTGAAACAGGGCAACCATTGGATTCTCAACGGTTCCAAAATATTCATTACCTCCGGCGCGTTTTCAAAAGTACATATTGTATGGGCCCGCACCAACGACGCACCCGGCACCGCAGGCATCAGCGCATTTATCGTTGACGCTTCGGCACCGGGTTTTGTTGTGGGGCGGGAGGAACACAAAATGGGACTGTGGTCTTCCAACACCGTGGAAATTCTTCTGGAAGACTGCAGCATCCCCTCTGACGCCCTTTTGGGCCATGAAGGCGGTGGGTTTAAAATCGCCATGATGGCTCTTGACGGCGGACGTATCGGCATTGCCGCCCAATCGGTTGGCATTGCCCGGGCGGCGTTGCAGGCCGCTTTAGAGTACAGTAGCGAACGGAAGCAATTCGGAAAGCCCATCGGCGCATTTCAGGCAACCCAGTGGAAACTGGCGGACATGGCCACCGAACTGGAGGCCGCACGCCTGCTGGTTTTGCAGGCTGCCTGGCGCAAGGAACAGCATCTCTCCTTTACCCGCGAAGCATCCATGGCCAAACTCTTTGCCTCGGAAATCGCCAACCGCATCTGCGCCCACGCAGTGCAGATTCACGGCGGCTATGGATACATCAGGGACTATCCGGTGGAGCGGTTTTACCGCGACGCCCGTGTCACCACCATCTACGAAGGCACCAGCGAAATTCAACGCATGGTAATCGCCCGTCACCTGCAATCGTGACCGGCAGACGATGTCCTGAGCAGTACCTGGCAGTACAGCAGTAAGCAGTAGCAGTTCACAAAAGGCGGGAACCGGCATGCCGGTTGTGACAGTAACCCTGAAGGCAGTACCTGGTACAAGGAGAGTGTCTGATGAATTACGGTTTAAGCGATGAACATGTGATGTTGCGCAAAGCGGTGCGGGATTTTTCCGAAGGCGAAATACGCCCGGTATGTATGGAACTGGACCGCAACGAAACCTTTAGCCACGAGTTGACCCGGAAAATGGGCGAAATGGGGTTGTTTGGGGTAACGGTCTCCCCGGATTACGGGGGCCAGGGCATGGATTACCTTGCCTATATCATTGCGGTGGAAGAAGTCAGCCGGGTCAATGGTTCCCAGGGAGCCACCGTGGCGGCGGCAAACAGCCTTGGTATCGGGCCGCTGTACTATTACGGCAGCGAGGAGCAGAAGCGTAAGTATCTTCCTGCCCTGTGTACCGGCACCAGCCTGTGGGGCTTTGGCCTGACCGAGCCCGATGCAGGCAGCGACGCCGGAGGCAGCAAAACCTCTGCGGTGCTGAAGGATCGCCACTGGATTATCAACGGATCAAAGATCTTTATCACCAATGCGGCCAACGAAATGACCATGGGCAGCACGGTACAGGCCATTACCGGCAGACGTCCCGACGGCAAAAAGGAAATAAGCTGCATTATTGTGGACCAGCACGCTCCGGGTTTTGAAGCCCGTCCCATGCACAATAAAATGACCTGGAGGGCCAGCAATACCGCAGAGTTATACTTTAGCGATGTTACAGTGCCGGAGGGTAACCTGCTGGGTAAACGGGGCGACGGATTCAAACAGATGCTTGCCACCCTGGACCGGGGGCGTCTGGCCATTGCCGCCATGGGGCTTGGCGGTGCCCAGGGAGCGCTGGAAGCAGCCGTTGCCTATGCAAAGGACCGTCGTCAGTTTGGGCGTTCTCTGGTGGAATTCCAGAACACCCAGTTCAAGATAGCTGAAATCTCTACGGAAATCGAAAGCGCCCGTGCACTTTTGTATAAAGCCTGCAATCTTCTGGATACTGATAAGCGTTTTGAAAAACAGGCGGCCATGGCCAAGTATTATTGTTCGGAAGTCATGAAACGCGCAGCGGATTTTTGTGTGCAGATTCACGGCGGATACGGGCTTATGGAAGAGTATCCTGCGGCTATGTATTTTCGGGACCAGCGGTTGCTGGAAATCGGCGAAGGCACCACCGAGGTGCAGAAAATCGTCATTTCGCGCCACGTTATCGGTCAGTAACTCCCTTTTTGACGGGCTTTCCGGGAAAAAATACCCGGGAAGCCCTGTTTTTTTTCGTCTCATCCACAGAACTCGCCGGTACCCCTTGCACTGATCCTTTATTAATGTAATATAGGGCTTCCCTGTGATTAATGTTTACCGGGTTTTGTCTGATATTTTTAGCACAAGACCTTTAAATTACTTGACATGGACCGGTGAAATGGGTAAACAATTACTCCGGCGATTTTGCTAGTGTTCTTTATTTGCAGTGTAGGCACGTAGCTCAGCGGAAGAGTGCTACCTTGACACGGTAGATGTCGGCGGTTCGAACCCGCCCGTGCCTACCACTTTTTATACCATGACCGCGCCGCTCAATCGGCGGCGTTTTTATTCGGGGTTCTGCGTTTTGCAGACCCACCTGCTGATGCTTCAAGGAGGCCGGCCATCGCAAAAGAAAAAGAAGCGCGTATTAACGAGGCTATCACATCTCATCGTGTGAGAGTTGTGGGCCCCGAAGGCGAATCTCTTGGTGTGATGAGCAACATTGACGCCCTTAATGCTGCGCACGAAGCCGGTCTTGATCTTGTGGAAGTTGCACCTCAGGCTGATCCTCCTGTGTGCAAAATCATGGACTTTGGCAAGTTCAAGTATCAGATGAAGAAAAAGCAGCAGGAAGCCCGGAAAAAGCAGGTTCAGATTGTGGTCAAGGAAGTAAAGTTCCGGCCCAAAACCGATGTTCATGACATCGACTATAAAGTGAAGAATATTCTGCGGTTCCTCAGCGAAGGCAATAAGGCGAAAGTCACCGTTGTGTTTCGTGGCAGGGAAATGGCCCACCGCGAAAAGGGCTACGAACTGATTGAACGGATTCTGGAGAAGATCGGCGACGCCGCCGTGATTGAAAGCAACCCCCGTATGGAAGGAAGAATTCTTTTCATGGTGCTTTCACCGCCCAGGAAAGGAAAATAGTAGCATGAGTTCAAAACCAGGTAGAACACGTCGGGCCGCCGCCAAGCGGTTCAAGGTCACCGGATCTGGCCGGATCAAACGCAAAAAAGCGTTTCACAGCCACATTCTGACCAAGAAGACCACCAAGCAGAAAAGAAATCTGCGCCAAAAGACCGAAGTCGATGCCACGAACGTACGCGCTGTGCGCCGTATGATTCCCGGCATCTGATGTAGATAGCGCGAGGATATTGTTATGCGAGTAAAAGGCGGAAAAAGCACCCATCGTCGTCATAAGAAAATTATGAAGGCAGCAAAGGGTTATGTGCTGAGCCGGAGCAAGGTATACAGCGTTGCCAAGATCACCGTTGACCGGGCCATGGCTTTTGCATACCGTGACCGCAAGAATAAAAAACGCACCTTCCGCAGACTGTGGATCCAGCGTATTAATGCGGCAGCACGGCAGCACGGTTTGAGCTACAGCGTGTTTGCACACGGGTTGAAGCTGGCCAACATTGAGCTGGACCGGAAAACCCTGGCGGAACTGGCCATCAGCCAGCCCCAGACTTTCGGCACCATCGTCGAGGACGTCAAAGCCGTTCTGTAGGCCAACTGTGTACGGTTCGGAATCCATTCCGTGTACATATAGCCCCAAAGGAGATTTGCGATGACCAAGGCGGAGCTTGTAGACAGAATTTGCGAACAGCTGGGCTTATCCCGTAAAGAAGGACTACGTCTGGTAAACCAGATGTTCGACATCATTAAGGATACCCTGACAGCTGGCGATACGGTTAAAATTTCCGGTTTCGGCAAGTTCGTTGTCCGCCAGAAGAATTCCCGGTTGGGTCGTAACCCTTACGACAAAACCCCTTTGGTAATTTCCGAACGCAACGTTGTGGTGTTCAAGTCCAGTCAGGTACTCAAAGGGCAGTTGAATCCCACCCGTTCGCAGTAACGTAATCGAGGACGCATGGTTAAAGGTGTCCTGCCTTCGGGCAAACTGATCTTTCGCATTAAAGAAGCATCCGATATCATTGGTGTGCCTGCCCATGTTCTGAGATTTTGGGAAACCGAGTTTTCCTGGATCAGCCCGGAACGGGACGCTGGTGGAAGGCGTCGTTACACACGGCGGAACATTGAGGATTTGCTGGTGGTGAAGAAAATGCTCCATGAGGATCGTTACACCATCCCCGGCGCCCGCAAGGTTTTAAGCCGCGCACGGCACGAAGGCCGCATCAATGATTATCGTAAACCCACGCGAGACGTGCTTAAGAAGTACGATGACCGAATAATGCTCCAAAGCGTTAGAAAAGAGTTGCAAAAACTCTTGGATATGCTAAGGTGAGCATCCTGTTTGAGTCGGGGCGTAGCGCAGTCTGGTAGCGCACTTGAATGGGGTTCAAGGAGTCGAAGGTTCAAATCCTTTCGCCCCGACCATCTTTTTTTCGCGTATATCAAATCCACCCTCAGGGGTGGATTTGGTGTATATGGGACAACATTTCTTTCGCAATGCGCAGCACACAATGAAACAGCCTCCATACCACAATACAGATATCCTTATTACCAACGACGACGGCATTCTTGCCCCGGGCATGGACGTGCTTATCGAGCGGTTGCGGAAACGCTATTCCGTGTTGGTGGTCGCTCCTCAAACCGAAGTCAGCGGCTGCGGTCACGCCATCAGTCTGGATCGTCCCCTGCGCCTTGCCGCAGTACCGGGACAGGAAGACTACTATAGCGTCGATGGCTACACAACCGATTGCCTGTATGTGGCCCGCAGCGGCCTGATGGAAGGCACCTTGCCCCGGCTGGTGGTATCCGGTATGAATCTCGGTCCCAACCTTGGGGAAGATGTCACCTATTCCGGCACCGTGGCCGGAGCCATGGAAGCCGCTGTCTGGGGCGTACCCGGCGTGGCCTTTTCCTCCATAGAACGTAAACCGGAACATCTGGACGCCATGGCCGATGCTGCCGTGGCCATCGTTGACCGGCTGATGGGTATGCTGGATAACTGGCCTGACGGCGGTTTCGTTAATATCAATATTCCGGACCTTCCCGGTCTTGGTCCCGATGACGTGCGGGTGGTGCCTTTGGGCCGCCGCCGTTACGGTCAGGGACTTACCTGTGGCACCGATCCCCGGGGCAAACCCTACTGGTGGATTGGCGGCAAACCCCTGGGTTGCGAGGGCAGCGGCTCTGACTGCGCAGCCGTTGAAACCGGACACATTTCATTGACCCCTCTGCATATCGACTGGGGCCGCGGCGTCAGCGGCGATCAGTGGCAGAATCTGTTTGCAACCGGCACACCAGACAAAAAGGCGATGTAATCATGGCGGCACAGGAACCCGGCACCGGAGGAGAAGCAGTGGTGGAAACAAAGAAAAAAGGTGGCGTATTCGGCCTGACCCGTCGGATGTACGACTGGGTGCTGCACTGGGCGGAAACCCCCTACGGCCTGTGGGCTCTGTTTATTCTGGCCTTTGCCGAGTCCAGCTTTTTCCCCATTCCCCCCGATGTCCTGTTGATCGCCCTGGCAACGGGCCTGCCCAAAAAGAGCTTTAAATTTGCCCTGTGGTGTTCCGTCGCTTCCCTGCTTGGCGGTATTCTCGGATATCTCATCGGGCAGTTTTTGTGGTACTCCGGCGGCGAATACAGCAGCGTGGCAACATTCTTCTTCCAGTACATCCCCGGCTTTACCGAAGCCCGGTTCCAGTCGGTGGGACAGCTTTTTGAGCACTACAATTTCTGGGTGGTCTTTACCGCTGGCTTTACCCCGATCCCCTATAAAGTCATCACCATTTCCGCCGGTGTGTTCGACATCAACTTTATGATGTTCATCATTGCCTCGGCAGTGGGCCGCTCCGCCCGTTTCTTCCTGGTGGGCGCATTGATTTACTACTTTGGCAAGCCCATCCGTGCCTGGATCGACCGCTGGTTCAACCTGCTTGTGGTGGCCTTTACAGTTCTTTTGATCGGTGGATTTGTTATAATTAAATATTTGTTGTAACATAGAGCCGGTATAAAGGTAACTGTTGACACAAAGGCCAAGACGAGGTTGTTGGACAGGCATCTGACACCGACATCCCGGGGGGATGCACAAGCCGGAAGGTGTGCGTGTATCTGGGGCATAGCGGCTCTGCTGCTGCTGGTGTCCGCCTGCACCGCCTTTGGCGTGTACCATACCATTCAGCCCGGGGAGACACTCTATTCCCTCAGCCGTCGCTACCAGGTGCCGGTGGATGATCTTGCCAGCGCCAACGATATTATCGACCCCACCAGATTGCAGGTGGGCGATCAGATTTTTGTGCCCTTTGCCGATGAGATAAAAACAAAGGACGATCCGGCGCAAAAAAAGAAAAAACATACCGCCGTGGCAACCGCCAAAAAAAAAGGCAGTCATAAAAAGAAGCAAAGCGGCGGCGGCTCTTCCACCTGGCGGGGCAAACCGCCCGGAAGTCCGGATTTCATCTGGCCGGTCAAGGGCGTCGTCACCAGTCCCTTTGGTAAACGATGGGGCCGTGTGCACAAGGGCATTGATATTGCCGGGCCAACGGGAACGCCTATCGCCGCTGCGGCCTCGGGTAAAGTGGTGTTCAGCGCATCGGGCCAGCGGGGATACGGTAACCTTATCATCGTTGACCATGGCGACTACCTGACGGTATATGCCCACTGTCATAAACGAAAAGTCAGTGAAGGCGAAATGGTGCAGCGGGGGCAGGTGATTGCCACGGTGGGTAAAACCGGCCGGGCTACCGGCCCGCATCTGCATTTCGAGATTCGTTATCGGAAAAAACCGATGAATCCCATAAAATACCTGCCACGCCGACGTTGACATTACGGGAGATGCTGTTATGGAATCGACTTTGGTGTTCATGGATATCGATCTGACCATGGTGATGACCGCCCGCGCAGGACGTAACGCCATGGCCCGTGCGTGGGAACGGCTGTATCCCGAGCATCCTTTTCCACAGGTACCCTTTGCCGGACGCACCGATACCGCTATTTCCCGGGATATGTTTGCCACGGTGGGTGAATCGAACCCCTCGGAAAAGCTGGTGGTCCGCTACCGTGATATGTATCTGGAAGCGTTGCCCGAAGCGTTGGAAGAAGGCAGGCTAAGGGGTGGCCGGGTGCTGGATGGTGTGGAGGACTTGCTTTTTGCACTCAAAGACCACGGAGTTCACTTGGGGCTGGTGACCGGCAACTGGTATGGTGGCGCCGAAGGAAAACTGCGACACTACGGTTTATGGGATCATTTTCAGGTGGGAGCCTTTGGCGAAGATTCTGCCTCCCGCTCCGATCTTCCGCCCCTTGCCATCAAGCGGGCTCAGAAACTATGGGACATGTCCTTTGATCCCCGCCGCATATGGATTGTGGGAGATGCGGAACTTGACGTGATATGCGCAAAGGATAACGGTTTAAGAAGTCTGGCGGTTACCACGGGTATGCACAGCAGAGAGCAATTGTCTGCTCATAAACCCGATCAGGTTGTGGAAAATCTTGCGGATACCGACAGTCTTTTAAAACTCTTACTCGGATAAAATCACCTGAGTGTCGCCCCGTGCGGGCGGAGCTTCAAACAACAATGCTATGCGGGTATGGTCACCGGGTTCGGTGCTGACATCAATGCTGGCGCCGCAGTCTTCCAGAATACGGCGGCTGATGGCAAGCCCCAGGCCCGTGCCATGGCTTTTTGTAGAGAAGAAGGGGTCGAAAATGTGGCTGCGGATTTCCGGGCTGATACCCGGTCCATTGTCTTCCACCGCAAGCTCTATCACCGCCCGGGGTCCATTCATGCGTACCCGGGAGCCTACGCGCATCACAGGGATATACGGGGCAGGAGCGTCCTCGTCATGGGATGTGGCTTTTTGTTGCAGGGCATCCACGCTGTTGGTCAGCAGATTCACCAGCACCTGACTGATGTCTGCGGGATTCACCATGGCCCGCGGAAGGTTGTCGTCCAGCTCCGTTTCAATGGAAACATGCTCAATATAGGGCTGTGAGCGGCGCACCAGCGCCAGGGCGTCCCGCATCAGCTCGTTGAGATCGGTAGGGATTTTTTCCGTGGTTTTGGCGGTGCGGCTGTAGCGGTTGAGATCCTGCACAATGTCCGCAATACGCCGGGCGTATTTTTGAATAAGGGTCATATGCTCTGTGGCCGATGGGGTCAACTGCTCTGTTGAAAGCATCACCTCCACCAGTCCCACAACCGCGTTGAGAGGGTTATTGATTTCGTGGGAGACACCGGCAATAAGCGTTCCCAGTCCTGCAAGGCGCTCTTGCAGGCGCAACTCTTCTTCAAGTTTCCGGCGCTCCGTAACGTTATCAAGAACCATCAGCATGCGCCGGGTTTTACCGCTAAGGGGAATCACGCTGACATTCAGCATCAGACGGTCATGGCGTTTGGTGGCAGAGAGCTTTATTTCCCGGTCCAGGAAGGCCTTGCGTGACTCCTGGCAACGGGTTGCAAGTTCTGCAACATGTTGGGGCAAAATATCTTCCACCGGCTGACGTCGAATGGACTCATCCTCCGGTTGCAGGATGTGATAAAAGCCGAGGTTTGCCATTACCACCCGCATGTTGTTGTCCAGCACCAGCAGGCCCGAGGGAATGGAATCAAGGATGTCCTTGATGGTGCGCACCACAAAACGCAAATCCTGTGTGCGCCGCACCACTTCTTCTTCCACTTCCATATCCCGGTCATCTTCTTCAATGGCGGAAGACGGTGCAGGAGATGGAAGGGGATGCGCAGAAGCCTGTGCCCGCCGACCGATAACCGCAACGGCGATAGCCATTATCAATAAAAATACCAGGCCCAGCAGGGTATTGAAAAACCACAGCGGGGTATAGGGCTTAAAAACCGGTGCTGTCGTGCAGCCTGTTGCATAAAACTTCAATCCCTGATCCAGGTCCGATGGCTGTTCCACCCAGGCGCAGATGTCAGAGGAAGATTCTTCCGGCATCTGGGGATGAGTTCCTGCGTGGGTGACGGTGGATGAGATGGGAACCATATCGAACTCAATCGACGGAAGGCTGCAATGCTGCCGCAGGTGGTCCATGGTGTGGGCTGCAAGCAGATACATATCAAACACGGCCAGCGGTTGCCGGGTGGCCGTGTCGGAAAGAAGGTAATGAGCTTCTTCGCCGGGGCAGGGGTGCACCGCCGAGCTAATGCCGTGCCCCAGCCAGAAGTTACGGCAATCCAGATATTGCGCCGATGTTTCATCATGAAGCCATGGGCCCATAGAGGCGGTTGTTCCGTTGTGCACCACCGACTCAAGAGATGTTTCAGCGTTTTCCACCATGGCGGCAAGCAGCAGGGTAAGGCGTTGCCGGGTTTCATTGGTATTATGGGTGTCAATAATGTACTGGGAGACACTGATGCCGGAATACAGCCACACGATCACAATAAGGGCAAGCGTAAGCATGAGCCATAATCGCAACCGCCGGTTCATGACACCCCCTACTTGTAAATACCGGTTATGCGTGAAATCAGAACGGTGAATTTTTCTACGATGTCGGGATCAAAGCGGGAGCCCTTGCTGCGCAGCAGTTGTTCCACTGCCTGTTCCGAAGTAAGGGCTACGCGGTAACTGCGCTCGCTGACCATATTGTCAAAGGCATCGCAGACCGCAATGATTCTGGCTGGAAGGGGAATATCCTTGCCCGCAAGAGCGTCGGGGCAGCCGCGCCCGTCCCAGCGTTCGTGATGATGCTTCACTGCGGGGATAATGGTTTTCATATAGGTAATGGGTTCAAGGATGCTTGCGCCAAGGGTGCCGTGGCGGTAATACTCTTCTTCCTGTCCCGGTTCAAACAGTTCGGTGCGGTTAAGCAGATCGTCGGGCATGCCCAGTTTGCCGATATCGTGCATGGCGGCGGCCTGCTGTACCAGACGAATTTTATCGCTGTCCAGCCCCAGCTCCCGGGCAAGCAAAGAGGCAAGACGGGCCACCCGTTTGCTGTGTTCAGCCACCAGCCGGTTGCGGGCTTCCAAAGCCGCCGAAAGGCTCATCACCACATCCAGCATGGCCTTTTGCACTTTGAGTCCCGCGTCTTCAACTTTGCGTTCAAGTTCCCGCTGATAGTTGCGGCTGTCCTGCTCGTGGCGGGTGCGGGTAAGCATGGTGTTGCGCCAGTGCAGGGTCTGGGCCACGGCGTCCAGCAAATCCTGCCGGTTCAACGGTTTAGTCAGATAATTCCGTGCCCCAAAGCGCATAACCTCAATGGCGGTTTCCAGGTCCACATAGCCGGTCAGCATAATAACCGGCACCAGGGGGTGATTGGCCACCATATGTTTAAGCACTTCACGGCCGCTCATGCCATCCATTTTGATGTCGCAGATCATGGTGTCTACATGATGCAGCTGCATTTTACGAATTGCTTCCTCGCCGCTGCTTGCGCTGACGACCTCGTAATCCCGATCTTCCAGAAACACCTTGATGATGTGGATGTTGATGTCTTCGTCATCCACCACCATCACCACCGGCAGGGACCGTTCGGTTTCAATGGCCTGGTTTTTTACTTCGTTATGCTGCATGACTTCACCCTGGTTCAATCAGTCTTCCGATTTGTCCCCGTGTTTCTTGTGGCGGAAATAGATCCGCAGCGGGGTTCCCTCGAAGCCGTATTCCTTGCGGAGGTTGTTGATGAGGAACCGCTCGTAACTGGGGGGAATCTGGAACTTGGTATTGGTCTGAATTGCAAAGGCCGGGGGGCGGGAGGCGATTTGCGAAATGTAATAGAATTTGGTGCGTTTGTTGTGGATCATGGGAGGCTGATGCTTCAGGGTGAGACTTGACAGCCACTTGTTAAGAGGATTGGCGCCAAGTTTTCTGCCGCCCTGCCGGTACACCCGGTGGGCCGCAACCATCAGCTTTTTCACCCGGCGACCGGTTTTGGCGGAAATAAACACCACCGGCGCAAAGCTCAAAAACGGGAACTGGTGTTCGATGTTTTTCAGGGCCTTGCTTTCGGAATCAATGGAGCCCGGAATGATATCCCACTTGTTTACCGCAATGACGATTGCCTTGCCCCGGCTGAGGGCATAGCTGGCGATCTTGGCTTCCTGATCCGCTGGCCCTTCCTGGGCATCGAGCATCAGAATTACCACATGGCTTTTATCCACGGAGCGCAGCGCCCGCATCACCGCCATGCGTTCCAGAAAATCGTTGACCTTGGATTTACGGCGGATGCCTGCGGTGTCCACGATGACAAAGGGGGTGCCGTCAAAGTTAATGGGCACGTCAACGCTGTCCCGGGTGGTGCCCGGGGTGTCGTCCACCACCATGCGGTCTTCACCCAACAGCTGGTTGACCAGGGTGCTTTTGCCTGCATTGGGACGGCCGATAACCGCCACCCGGCAGACATGCTCTTCCTCTGATTCCTCTTCGGCTCCGGTGCCTTCATCGGCAGCCACCGGCGGCAGCAGGGCTTCAACTTCTTCTTCCAGGGTTACGATGCCGTGGTTGTGGGCTGCGCTCACCGCAAGGATTTCATCCAGACCCAGAGCGTAGAAATCCGGCAGGGACATGTCCCGCAGTTTTTCGCTTTCCGCTTTGTTGACCGCATAGATCACCGGCTTTTTGCTGCGGCGCAAAATCTTTGCCACGGTGTGATCGTCGGGCATGGGACCGTCTTTGGCGTCCATGAGAAAAATCACCACGTCGGCTTCTTCCAGCGCCAGCTCCGCCTGGGCCTTCATTTTGGCGAACAGGGAAGACTGGGGTTTGGGTTCAAAGCCGCCGGTATCCACCAGCCACACCTCCCGGTCGCCGATTGGGGCGATGCCGTAGTTGCGGTCAATGGTGACACCGGGACGGTCTTCCACAATGGCCTGATTTTGACCGGTCATCCGGTTGAACAGGGTGCTTTTACCAACGTTGGGGCGGCCAACAATGGCCACCACCGGCAGAACTTGTTCGGTGCTTCTCGATGTCATAATCAGGTGTATCCAAGGTTACGCAGGCTCGACGGATCGTCGGACCAGTTTTTCTTTACTTTCACAAACAGCTGCAAAAAGACTTTTTGGCCCATGGTGGCTTCCAGCTCCCGGCGGGCTTTGGTGCCGATATCCCGCAGCTTTTGACCGCCCTTGCCAATGATGATGCCCTTTTGGCTGTCACGGCCCACAATGATTGAGGCGCTGATTTCCAGAATATCCCGGTCTTCCCGCTGGCGCATGTCTTCCACCACAACCGTGGAGGCATAGGGCACTTCCTGCTGGGTGGCCATGATAATTTTTTCCCGCACGATTTCCGCTATCTGAAAATCCACCTGCTTGTCGGTGATCTGGTCTTCGGGAAAATACGGAGGTCCTTCGGGCATTAGCGCTTTGGAGGCTTCCACCAGCATATCAACACCGGTATGGTTTTGGGCGGAAACAACGAACACCTTTGCAAAGATGTCCATGGTCTCCAGGGTATTGATGACCCATTGCAGGGCCTCGGGTTTGTAGAGGTCTGCCTTGTTGAACACGCAGAATACCGGGGCTTCCAGTCCTTCAAAGCGTTTGATGATTTCCTGATCCGCGCGGGACATCTGCCAGTCGGCGTCCTTGACCCAGGAGGGTTTCATCTCCGGCAGGAAATATACCAGATCCGCATCGGGGATAGCGGCAAGGGCCTCGTCCACCATGAATTTGTTCAGGCCGCCTTTGGCCTGGTGCAATCCCGGGGTGTCCAGATACACGATTTGCCCGTTGTCGTAATGCAGAACGCCGGCGATACGCTGCCGGGTGGTTTGCGGTTTGGGGGTGGTGATAGCCACCTTGGTGCCCAATATGGCGTTTAGCAGGGTGCTTTTGCCCACGTTGGGGCGCCCCACGATGCTGATGTAACCTGATCTGTGTTCCTTCATGATGCTCTCTTTCCAGTCGCCTGATCTTCAGACGGATATACGTGGCCCTTTCTATAGCACAAAATGCCCCATAAGAGAAACAAAGAATAACAATATTCCGTGTTTTTTCGTAGCGTTACAGGATAAAATGTTCCTGTGTTTTTGACAAAAACGCAGACCGGTGGTAAAGTTAATATGGTTTAGATGGTCAAGCATCAGGATGCTGTTTTACAGGGCGAGATGTGTAGTACGGTAACCGGCACGGCGCATATCGGGCAAATCGAATGAAGCCAGTGGGTAAGTGGCAGTTTATCGGGGCGGCGGTGACATTAAGTGTCCTGTACTGGCTTTTTGAGGCCCTGGAAGATACCTATATCCATATGCAGGGCTCCTTGTGGGAAAATGCCTTTGCGGCGGTGCCCTGGCCGGAAGTTCTCAGCCGCCTGTTTATTATTGCAACGTTTTTCGGGTTTGTGGCTTTTTTGGTGGCGGGTATGCGTCGTCGGTATCAGGCGGAGCGCATTGCCAGGCAAAACGAAGAACTGCTGCGCCATATGATAGATGAAGTTCCCCTGCTTATGGATGCCATGGACAAACAGGGTATTCTCAAGGTGTGGAACAAGCAGTGCGAAAAGATCACCGGTTACACCGCCGATGAAGTGGTGGACAATCCCGATATTATGAAAAAGTTCTACCCCGATGAGGCGTATCGGGCCAAACGTATCGCCCAGCGCAGCAACAAGGCAAATCACTATAAAGATTATCATTGGAATCTGGTGCGCAAGGATGGTGAGGTGCGTATCATTTCCTGGTCGAATTTTACCGTTGATCTGCCGGTCAAAGGCTGGGCCACCTGGAGCGTTGGGCGGGATATTACCGACCAGTTGCAAAAGGAAAAACGGCTGCGGGAAAGCGAGCGGCGCTTTGCAACCCTGCTGGGCAACCTGCCGGGTATGGCATACCGCTGTAGCAACGACAAGGACTGGACCATGGAGTTCGTCAGTCAGGGATGCCGCTCCCTGACGGGGTACGAGGCCGGGGATCTGATCGGCAGCAAAACTCTTGCCTACAACGATCTTATCCATCCCGATGACCGGGACATGGTATGGGAATCGATTCAGGACGGGCTTTCACGGGATGAACATTTCCGCATTCGCTACCGCATCATTACCCGCAAAGGTGAGACAAAATGGGTCTTTGAACAGGGCATCGGTGTTGCAGGCGAAAACGGCGGAGACCTTATGGTTGAAGGCCTGATTTCCGATATCACTCCTCAGGTTGCGGCGGAAACCGCCTTGCGGGAAAGTGAGGAACGCTTCCGGCGGCTGGCGGAAAACGCCAAAGACATGATTTACCGTATGCATCTGCCCGAGGGCAGCTATGAGTACGTCAGCCCCGCCAGCACCGAGGTCGTTGGCTATGAACCGGATCGGCTATATGCCAACCCCCTGCTCATTCAGGACGCTATTGCTCCGGGCTGGGCTCCATACTTTGAACGGGAATGGAAGGCCCTGCTTGAGGGGAGCATGTCACCCACCTATGAGTACCAGATACTGCATCCCCAAAAGGGGCTGCGCTGGCTGTATCAGCGCAATGTTCTTTTAAAAGATGACGATGGCAATCCCATGGCCATTGAAGGTATTGTCACCGATATCACCGCTCGCAAGCATATGGAAGAGGCCCTGCGGGAAAGCGAACACCGTTTCCGGCAGCTTGCAGAGCACATGCAGGAGGTTATCTGGCTGGCCGCCGTGACGCCGGAGCCCGCCATGCTGTATGTAAACCGCACCGTGGAAACCATGTTCGGTATTTCCCGGGAAGAGCTGTACAGCCATCCTGATCTGTGGATGCAGCATATCCACGAAGATGATCTCAGCGCTGTGAATGAGCGTATACAGTGCTATCTGACCGGTAACTGCAATTTTGATATTACCTTCAGGATACATCATCCCGAAGATGGCCTTCGCTGGATTGAATCCCGCTTTATTCCCATTGCCGATGCCAGCGGTACCATGTACCGTTCCGTGGGAATTTGCCGTGATATTACCCGGCAGATTCGGGAAGAGGAACAGCGCAAAGCCCTGGAGGTGCAGCTGCGCCATCAGCAAAAGCTGGAAAGCATCGGCACCCTGGCCAGTGGTGTGGCCCACGAAATCAACAATCCCCTGAACATTGTTATGAACTATGCCCAGCTTATTCTTGATCTTACCCCGGACGGCTCTGATGTGGAATGCCATGCCCGGGAAATCTTCTCCGAAAGCGAACGCATCGCCTCCATTGTGCGTAACCTGCTGTCATTTTCCCGCTACGAACAGCGGCAACGGGAACTTGCGGATCTGGCGGCCACCGTGGAAACCACCCTCTCTCTCACCCGGTCGTTAATGCATAAAGACAACATCGAGGTTGTAAAGAATATCAGTCAGGGCATCCCATCGGTGCATTGTCACCGACAGCAGATTCAGCAAGTTATAATGAACCTTCTCACCAATGCCCGGGATGCATTGAATCATCTTCACAAAGAAGCCGGCAGACAAAAAAGCATCACGGTGGAACTCTCATCCTTTGTCAATGATGATGCCCCTTGGGTACGCATGACCGTTGCAGATAATGGTCCGGGCATCGAAATGGCCATTCAGGAACGCATTTTCGATCCCTTTTTCACCTCCAAGACGCGGGACAAAGGTACAGGACTGGGGTTGTCCATCAGTCACGGTATTGTGGAGGAACACAGCGGCAGGCTGTGGTTCGAAACCGAATCGGGGAAGGGAACCAGCTTCCATATGGATCTTCCGGTTGGTGAAGATCAGGGCGAATCAGCATAATTTTCAGGGGAGCATATCCATATCACCGGGAAGGGGAATGCGTCCTTTGGCAATGGTTTCCGCCAAAAAACGCTGGGCCGTTGTTACGGCGGCGGCAGGGTTTTGCCCCCGGGCCAAAGCGCAGAGCAGTGCGGAACTGTAATGGCAGCCGGTGCCGTGGATTTCCCGTCCCCGGTCAGCGGCAGGGGCCTCAATGATGGCCGGATTTTCATCCCGCAGCGCTACCATATCTCCATAGCCGGATTCTGCCGGGGCCGGAACCCCGGTAATCACCACAGCGTCAAGCCCGGGGCTGTTTTTCAGCAAAGCAGCGGCGGCATCTTCCGCAGTGGATGCACCACTGAGGGCCATGGCCTCTCCAAGATTGGGGGTAATTACGCTGCACAGGGAAAACAGGCGGGCAAAGGCAGTGTTAATGGAATCCGGCAGCAGGGATTGTCCGCCACTTGAGCCAAGCACCGGATCGCAAACCACATGTCGCGGGGAAAGCTCTTTGAGAATATCGCACAGCTCATTGATGTGTCCCGCCGAGGGGACAAGACCGACTTTGACTCCCACCGGTGGCACTGCGCCATGCAGAGCCCGGGCGGCCCGGGTCATGAAGCCCGTGGGAACCCCGGAGACATCATGTACGCCCTTGTGATCCTGCACTGTCAGGCAGGTGGGCACGGTAAAGGGGGTAAAGTCGTGACTGCGAAATACTTTGGCATCAACAACAAGCCCCGCTCCTCCCAAAGGATCGTGCCCGGCAAAGGACACAAGAGACTGGGAGAAACGGGGCGTTGTGTTCATGTGTAGTGATATGGGTCAGGGAGCGGAATTGCAGGAGCACCACTGGCCGTTGCCATTGCCGATATCAACACAGCGGTAGATATCGGAACGGAAAAAGTCCTGGCAGAATCCCTCGGGTTGATTTTCACAAGGCATGCTGCACTGGCCGCCGGGAATCAGGCAGCGGGCGGTATCGGGATATCCGGCGCCCCAGCAGTCTTCTTTTTGCTGGCATTCACCCTGGGGGCAGGTTTCCGGCTGAGGTTCCACACATACGCACATGCCATCCCAGCAGGTGTATCCACCGGGGCAGGGGCTGTCCGCATCGCAGAAGGATGTGCAGAGCTTTTCTCCGTTGTCATACACGTCCATGCAGCCGTCCATGCCGTAGGGTTCGCAGTCCTGGCGGGTATTGCAGCGGTGTTCCTCGCAGACCGGAACCGCATCGCCGCAGAAGCAATAGCCGTTGGGAGCGCATTTGTAGGTTGCGGGGCAATCCATGTCGCTTGAGCAGGTGCCGGTGCACTGGGAATCTTCGCCCTGGAACATGTCTGAGCAGATGGGCAGCACATCGGGGCAGTCGCTGCTGTCAGCGCAGGGGGGCAGGCAGTCGTCAGGGGTGACCACAGAGCCGCAGTCGCACTGGCCTTCAACACAGCTCCAGGGAGCAGGGCAGTCGGCATCGCTGCCGCACTCTTTGCTGCATTCACCCGGGGTAAATGAATAGCCAAGACATTCCAGCCCGAAATCGCCGCAGGGGTTGCCGTAGCGGGGATCAAAGGGATGGCAGGTGATCATGGCGCAACTGTTTGCAGTGTCCGGGGTCGGGTCGCAGATATCGCCCAGGTCATCGTTGTCCGCGTTTGCCTGATCCGGGTTTTCGGTAAATATGCAGTTGTCGCAGGCATCGCCGCGACCGTCATTGTCGGCGTCATCCTGATTCTGGGAGTTCAGGTCCGGGCATACATCGCAGGCATCGCCGATGTCATCGTTGTCCCGGTCTTCCTGGCTGTAGTTGGCGGTAAAGGCGCAATTGTCGCAGGCGTCACCCTTGCCGTCATCATCGCTGTCGTTCTGATCGGTGTTGGGAGTGTCGGGGCAGTTGTCGTTGGCATTGGGCACGGTGTCGTCATCCCGGTCATCGGGGTTTACCACCACGTCTTCTTCCACAACATCCGGCTCCGGGTCCACGGTGTCCGGCTGGTCCGCCTGATCCACGTCGTCGGTGGTATCTCCGTCCACAATCACGTCAACGTCACCATCGGTGACAGGATCATCGGTATCCACCACATCGGTTTTGTCGGTATCGGTTTCATCGCCATCCGCAGGCTGCACGTCAACGCACTGACCGGCATCGTTGCACAAGGCGCCGTTTTCGCAGTCGGTATCAGCAATGCAGTCGCCGCCGCTGGCAGAGCCGGGATCAACGCAGGCACCGGCATCGTTGCAGATTTCTTCTGCACCGCAGTCCCGGTCAAAGACGCAGGGGGGCGGCTCTTTGCACAGGCCCTGTACGCAGATCAACTGCCCGGGACAGTCCATGTCGGTGCGACAGGTATTGTTCAGTGTGGTTTCGCTACAGGCGGCCCACAGCATGGTGCCAGCCAAAAGAATCATGGATACTGCATATTTACTCATGGCGCTCTCCATCGGATTAAATCATAAATCTATCGCTCCCTAGTATGGTAAAAACTCTGCTGAGAGTCAATATTGAACACAGGACTAATCATAATAAAGTGTCCTTATGGTGTGGTGTTTGCCCGTCATGTGCCGGGGAGAAACCCCCTCACCTGTACTGTTTATGGTCATGGTACTGTTTTCGCATAGCGTGTAATGCCTTAAAATTACCAGGAAAAACAGTTTTGGTGGGTTCCTGCCCAAAATGGCACCGGTCCTGCATTATGTATGGGTGAATAGCCGCAGAACCCAACAGCAACCACGGTTGCGGGTAAGGAGGTCGCTATGAAAGACAAACTGAATACCGAAGCCCTCAAGAAAACCATGATGCGCGAATTTGCCGGTGATTACCGGGAGTTCTACTTCGAATGGTGCCGGGACATATCCGGCTGGACCGATACCCCGGATAATCTGGACCGTCTGAAGTGGGATCATCCGGTTATTAAAGAGGCGCTTGCCAGCAGTTTGTCCAACGGTGATGATACCGAGGCCCGTAAAAACGAAGCCAACCAGCGGCTGCAGGCAGCGGTGCAGCGTTTTGTGGAAGAGGAACGCCGGGTCATGCTGGCAACCAGCGAGGCCTTGGACCGTCTGACGGAGACCATGTCACGCTGCCGACTGGACCCGGGTATTGTCAACGTAAGCTGGAACGACTGGCGGGTTCCCCGTTTTCGCCTGGAGGAATACTTCGATCTGATGCGTATCCATGTGGATGAAGTGATCTTCGCCGGGCGCAGCGGTTGGCACATGTTTTTGGACGACGACTGGGAAAGCCCTGTGGAATGCCGTCTGGCGGCGATAATCAGCGTGATTCGCTACTACCAGCTGCAGGATCTTCAACTGCTCAATACCATGGCCCGGGCTGCCGCGGGAACGCAGCCCCCACCGGCCACGGATGATGTACTGCATCCCGACCTTTCGGACGCAGCCGATTGTATACACCCTCCTGAAATATCCATCCCCCAAAGCCAATGCATCATGAAATCCCACCTGAACTGACCCGCCATCCATCCACGCAGAGCCCCGGACCGTGCCGGGGCTTTGCTGGTCCTTCCTACAAAACGTGAAGCACGATATCGGCGCAAAAATGGGCGATCATGGCGGCCTCAAGGCCCCGCTTCCAAAAGAGCCAGCCGAATATCACGCCGCCAATGCTGTTAAACACAATAATCAGCGTCACCAAAAGCGGTGTCAGGGTTGTCATGGCCGCGGCGGCGGGAAGGTGTCCCGCGCCAAACAGCAACGCCGCCAGCACAATGGCCACCCACATGCCCACCGGCGTGGTGAGGCCCTGCTCTGTAGAGCGAATGCGCCCGGCGACAAAGGCAACCAGGGTCATAAGCCCCAGCCGCAGCATCACCTCTTCGTTGATGGAGCCGTACAGCGATGCCAAAAGTCCCGCATACCACTGGGGTTCCGGGGTCTGTTGGGCTCCGGCGCTCATCATGTCTTCGTAGCCGGTTACCGCGATAAGCCCCACCAGCACGCCCCCGGCCACAAAGCCCGCCAGAGCCGACTGCCCCAGGGTTTTGCCAAAGGATATCCGTGGCGCAGCGCCCCCCAGCAAGCGTTTAAGGTACGGCAGGTCAAGCCCGGTGGAGGGCAGCAGAT